>Ga0272442_10004351_pt1 | contig 19432 bp, 15 predicted proteins | sample SSMForm2O_FD_200262 | JGI IMG/M metagenome (GOLD analysis project Ga0272442, IMG submission 200262) | Marine sediment archaeal communities from Little Sippewissett salt marsh, Falmouth, MA, United States - SSM-Form-2O | ecosystem: Environmental > Aquatic > Marine > Wetlands > Sediment ... | reverse complement strand
AACAGGATTTGGCTGTCTGTTCGTCACGCTTGTAGTGTGGTCGAGAATACAGCCGCACTGGCCTCTGCAGCGTACACTGCTGGTGCTGGCCTTTCTTACCAGACCGGAGTCAGCACTTCTGATCCTGACTCTGCCCCTGCATCGCAGGGTCTGGAAGGTACGTTTCTTGCTTCCACTGCTGGCCGCCCTCGCAGCCATTGTCGCGTGCCGCTGGTTCTACTTTCACGACATAATGCCAAACACCTTCTGGGCGAAATCGGGCGGTACGTTTCGTCACGTGGCACTTGGATGGGACTATATCATAAAAGCTGTGAAAAACTTCCCCCTGACGGCGTTCGCACCCCTGGCCCTGCTTGCCGTAAAGAACCGTACCGCGATCGCAAGTGTACTCATTTCCGCATTTTTATGGCTCGCTTTCTTTCTGCAAAGCGGAGGGGATGTATTCGAGCACAGCCGTTTGTGGGCGCCACTTGTTCCCGCACTTACGGCACTTGGACTGGTCGGACTTGCCGAACTGGCGACTTTGATCACGAACCGTGTCGGAGAGTCTGGCGCGCGCTTACCGGCGGCATTTACCGTGATAACGGCAACCGTTCTGGCGCTGGTGGTCTCTTTCTCTCACAATCTCGAACCAAAACACGGTATGCAGGATGTCAGAAAATGGATCATCCTGGGAAAATTTCTGAAGGAGAACCACCCCGGCGCCACAGTTGCGGCGGTTAATGTGGGCGCGATCGGTTACTACTCCGGACTCGACATGATTGACCTGGTAGGACTTACAACGCGCGAAGTAGCCAAATCCGGCCGCAGCGTGCCTCCTTCAATGATTAAGCGGAACTGGATCGGTCACGAGCGCCACAACACTGAGTGGGTTCTTTCACGACAGCCGGACATAATCGTCTTCAACCAGTGGTCGAAACGCCCGGGCCGGCTTGAAGAACTGAAAGCCAAGTACTACGCCTCCTGGCTGCTCCTGCGCGCAGTAAAGGAAGGCCGTGCCAGATATATTCTGTACAGCCCCCCAATCCAGCCGGGCCTGCATCCTTACCTGCTCGTCAGATTACGGGATTAACATGGTCGGCTTGTCCTGTTTTTCCAAACTTTATACACTCTTATGCAGATGAGGTGTGAAGCGGAGGGTGCTGTTTTGGTGAGTCCAGACCGTACCTACAACGGAACCCCGAGAGCGCGCAGGAGCATCCCCAGGCCGTAACTGACAGCGTTGGCGATGAAAGAGGCCGCGACAGCTCTGCTGAAGAAGACCGGGCGGGCGATGATCCAGAACACGAGTGTTTCTATAACTGCAACAAGAATCTCGCCCGTTACGATGTAAACCGTATAATCCGACACAACCTTCGGCCATACAAACCATAAAAGTGGATGCGTCAGGCATGTACCCGCCATACCCGCGACAACTGCGCGCCAGAGCGGCACCTTTTTCCATACCAGCAGAACGTACACGGGCACCTCCGCCGCCAGCGTGAACACGAACGAGCGAACCCACATGAGAAACAGAAGGGATACGGTAACGGACATGTTTTATTAAGTATAAAATACAGTTATTACAGAAACCAAGGCCATTATTCCTAAAATTTTTTTTTAAAGGTTCACGGTTGAATACCTGATGAGAGAGTCTTATAATGCGCGCGCCGGTCCGATGGGCCTGTAGCTCAATTTGGTCAGAGCACCCGGCTCATAACCGGGTGGTTCCCGGTTCGAGTCCGGGCAGGCCCACTGAGAACCAAGGAGAGGAAAAGGGTTTTGAGAGGCCAGACAACAAACAAGGATCTTCAGGCATTAGAAAAACTTCAACAGATAGATGTCCGTGTCGACGAAGAAAGTCGGGCACTGGAGGAAATTCCCGCAAGACTTGAGGAGCTCAGGAAGGATGTTGATCGTGTCGGCAGCCTTCTCGAACGTGAAAAGGAGCGCCTTGCCGAAATGGAAAAATGGCACAGGGATCAGGAACGGGAAATTGAACTCCAGGGAGAACTTCTCACAAAGGCCAAGAACAAGATGCAGCAGGCGCGGAACGAGAGAGAGCACAAGGCTGCGCAGCGGGAGATAGAAACAATCCGCAAGGCCACTCAGGACAGGGAAGAGGAGCTTCTCGGACTGATGGATACCATCGAGCAGGGTCGCAAGACGGTCAAGGAGCACGAAGAGGAATTTATCAGCCTTCAGAATCATCTCGAACAGGAAGAAAAAGAAGCCCGGAAACAGCTTGATACGGTCAAAAAGAAGATCGACAAGGCCAGAACCGGAAGAGAGGATATCGTAAAACAGATATCCAGTCCTGTCGTATCCCTGTACGAGAGAATTCAGAAGCGCCTGGGCATGGCCCTCGTGGAGGTACAGGACGATCACTGCACAGGATGTAACATGCAGGTAGAGCCCCAGCGCCTGATCGAACTGCGCAAGGGAAACAAGGTCATCCAGTGCCCGCTCTGCAACAGGATCCTCTTTTTCAAAGAGAACGGCGAAAACACATCTGATTAGTTTTTCCGGGTGTGATATAATGCAAAAAGAAGTTGCCACAGCAGGTCAGGCGATCGCCGGCGGATGCGGTACAGCCGGATCTGCGGGAGGAAAGTCCGAGCTCCATAAGGGCATGATGCCGGGTAACGCCCGGTGGGGGTGACCCCGAGGAAAGTGCCACAGAAAGCAGACCGCCGGTGCATGCCACCGGTAAGGGTGAAAGGGTGCGGTAAGAGCGCACCGGGGTTCCGGCAACGGGGCCCGCATGGCAAACCCCGTCAGGAGCAAGATCAAGCAGGGGTGCTTCTGCAGGAAGACGGACGGCCCGTCCGTACAAGCCCCGGGTGGATCGCTTGAGGCGGCCGGTAACGGCAGTCCTAGATGAATGATCGCCGCTTCGACACGCAGGTGACTGCTGCGAAGAACAGAACTCGGCTTATGACCGACTGTGACAATGGACGGGGGTCCTTCAAAGGGCCCCCGTCGTTTTTCTCTGCCAGGCACGCCATGGCGGAAAGGAAAGATAAAATGGACATAGGAATTGGAGCTGGATTTCTTACCGGCCTGGCCATACTTGTCTGGGGCTCCGTCGTGGGTGTGGGACTCCTGGCATTCAGTGAAATGATCAAGATCCTGCTGGATATAGCCGGCACAGTGAAAAAAAGCGAGGATGATCTCAGAGGATACAGCGCACTCAGGCTGGTGAAAGTAGTTTACAAAATATTAGCCTTTATCGTCTTCGGCCTTTCCATCATCGGCTTCATGGGAGCAATCATGGCTGGTGCCTGTGCCGAGAAAATGATTGGAGATGAAACAGACGACAGGGTCAGAGCACTGGAAGAATTGAGAGAAAACCTTCTGAAAGGAACGGAACCACCGTCCGGTCTGCCTCCAATCAAACCTCAGAGTCCCTGAAAAAATGATATTTTTGTAGCTAATTTGCGCACATTGTATGTATAAATACTACCAAACCTGCTGAAATCACAATCCTTTTACACACATTAGAGAAAAACGTCGATTTTTTGACCAGTTAGAATTCTCTACGATAAAATAACCATTACGATATCAAGGAGAAAACCATCTCATGAAAGCATATCGAATTATTAAAAGCTCTGTCTTTCTGATACTGAGCGTATTAATAAGCTGTTCATCCTCAACTGATTCATTAAAAAAGGAGCTGGACAGGACCAGCAAGGAACTATCCAGACTGCGGGAGGATCATTCCCGTCTGAGAGCCTGGATGGAAGAGACCAATGATCAGATCACGGTGATGCATTACAAGATAGAGCGTCATCATAAAGCCCTGCTGCAGAGAGGGGACCTTAACGGCCTGCCCGTAATAAAGTTACAGGCATCCGAAAAGAAACAGGAGAAGAAAGAGGCAGCCGTTGAATCGCCTGAAGTAAGAATTATCGAGCACGAGGAAAACACCGTGAAGGATGCCGCCTACGACGATGAAAAGCCTGATGATGACGACAGACCCGTTCTCAGTCTTCATGGAAATGCTGCAGGAGTAAGAAAACGCGGTGTTGTCAGCTCGATACAGAAACTCCAGCACGAACAGGGCGGTCTGCACAACCTGGGTGTAAGCGAAATGCCATCGTCGACGGATTCGCCCGGTGCAGCACAGTCACAGCCGGAAGCCGAATTCGAGAAGGCATATCAGCTGTACACGGATAAAAAGTACGATGCGGCCATTAAAATCTTTGAAATGATCCAGGCGGGAACAGACAGTACGGACCTCAGTGCCAGAGCCGCCTACTGGAGCGGGGAATGTCTCGTTGGAAAACACGATTATCTCGGTGCTATCGGTGAATACGAAAGACTGTTGAGAAAGTATCCGGACAGCCGAAAAGTACCGTCGGCCATTTATCGCCTGGGCTGGTCCCATGAACAGATAGGAGACGTCGAAAGAGCAAAGCATTACTATTTTATGGTCGTGGAAAAATACCCTCATAGTCCTGCTGCAAGACGGGCCATAAGCAGGCTCAAGGCAGGAGGGGAAGAGGTTATGAGACAGGCGTCGCTTTAGGCTGCTTTGTCAGAGAGGTGATACACCATGTCAGGGAATAAAATAACAAAAACCAGTATTCTAGGGATTGCAGCATGCCTTGTCGCATTTTCTCTACCCTGCCTTGCTGAGGAAGATGAAGAGGCGCCGATATGGGTGGACAAGGAGTATTCATCGTCTTATCAACCCGAGGAGGAGCCTATCAAGGATGGTCTGCACATAAGGGATACGGGTGATGAATCCATGGTGATCAGGGCCCACAAAGAGCGTAAAAGCGTAATACTTAAGAGTGCAGAAAGCGAGTCCACGAGCATATCACCTGACATGCCGGATATTTATGTTGTAAAAAAAGGCGATACGCTCTGGGATATTTGCAGTCGTTTCTTTGCAGACAGTTACATGTGGCCCAAGATATGGTCCTACAATCCGCGAATAACCAATCCACACTGGATATACCCCGGAGACCGGGTAAGGTTGAGTGCCTCTGCAGAAGAACTGGCCAGGCCGCTGTTCAATGCCAAGGGGCAACAGCCTCTTCCCGAGGCGTCCGACACAAGAGTAGCACCCAGAGGTCAGGAATCTATTTATCTGAAGAATCAGGGCTTTGTAGACAGCGAGCTGATCAAACAGAGCGGTCTCATATCCGGATCATTCAAAGAGGCCCTTCTGCTTACTCAGCACGACGAAATCTACATAAAATTCGAAGAAGACAGCGAAGTAAAAATCGGTTCTGAATATGCAGTGTACAAAATTCTCAGGGAAGTTGATCCGATCAGGGACATCGGTACAGATCTCGGCTGGCTTGTCGAGATTCAGGGAATCATCAGGATAATAACTTTTGATCAGGACAGCGGAATAGCCAGGGGGCTTATTATCGAGGCCTGGAGAACGATAGAAAGAGACATGAAGGTCGGGCCGATACAGCGACGCTTCGAACTTGTGCCCCCGGTACGCAACAGGGTGGATCAGGAGGGAGCCATTGTGGCTTTTCTCGATCCTACAGTCCTGGCGGCAGGACAGAGAATAATCTTCGTCGATATCGGCAGGGAAGACGGTGTGCTTCAGGGAAACAGGATTTTCGTCGTCGAACGAAGAGATCTTTACAAACGTACGCTGGGAGAACATGACGAAGACGAAGGTTACCCCACGGAAGTTATTGCAGAGGCAAGAGTTATCGAAGCAAGACCCCATACGTCCACCTGTCTGGTCACCAGGAGCATCAGGGAGCTGGAGGTCGGTAATAGAATCGAAATGCGCAAAGGATACTGATTGTAAATGAGCTCACCTAGACTCCCTCTGGGAAGGGAAGCACAGACCCTGATAGCGGTTGCTTCTGAACATGCCGAAGTAAAAAAGAAATCTCCCGCGACTGCACACCTCCTTCTGGCGATGATGCAGGAAAGCGGAACCGCGAAACTTATACTTCAGAATCGCGGGATAAGCATGAAGGCCCTGAAAAAAACAGTATCTGAGGCAGACAGTGAAGATGGCCGCATATTCAACGACATGCTCAGGGAAGCATCACGTATTTCCAGACAGCTCAGGGGACGGGAAATCGGAGGAGTGCACCTTCTTGCCGCTTTAGCTTCACTGCCCGGTTCATCCGCGGACCTTGTCCTTAAAAAACTGGAATGCGACCCTATTTCCCTCAGGAATGCTGCCATAGGCTCTCTGACCGGCAGGGGCATGAAGTGGGTGGGCACACGGGAACCGGATACAACAGACAAGTACACAGCAGCCGCCAATCAGGGCGAGGGCCGGATGCCGCTACCTTCGCATTCTGCAAGAAGAGCGGCCAATGCTTCGCCCCCGGCTCCGTTGCCCGAGCAGCCGGGTACCCGTCGGCCAGCTCTTTTCAAGGACCCGGCGAAAAAGAAAAATACAAACAGAGCCGTAACACGTCCCGAACCTTTTCTGAAACTGAGGAAGAAAGCGGAACGGGCTGACTCGGAAGCACATGAGACGCCGGCTTCTCCGGAACCGGAAAAGAAACTCAGGGAAAAATCCGCTCCCGGTGTGACACCTGTTGTGAAACAGGAAAAAGCACAGGCAGAATGCGCGGACTTCGAGATTGATCCCGAGAAAACCCCCGTGCTCTTTTCCCTGGGAATGAATCTTGCCGATGCAGCGGCCCTGGGAGAGATTGATCCACTCATAGGAAGAAAAGAAGAACTCGAACGACTTACGGACGTTCTGCTCAAAAGACGGGCAAACAACCCGCTCATTGTTGGTGAACCGGGAGTGGGAAAGACCGCCATCGTGCAGGGACTGGCCCTGAGTATCGCAAAGGGCAGAATGAATGCCCTCAAGGACAGGATCATCATGCAGATATCAGGCGGCGACCTTCTATCCGGAACGCAGCTAAGAGGAGCACTGTCCGAGAAACTCGGGGCACTGAAAAAGGAAGTTGAAGAAGCAGATGGAAGGATCGTGCTCTTTATCGATGAAATTCACAGCCTTTTCAGCGGCACTGACGGTTCAAGTGATGTGGCACAGGAACTCAAACAGGTTCTGGCCCAGGGCGGACTTCCCCTTATAGGAACCACGACACCAGCGGAAATGAAGCAGTTCATGGAGAATGATCCTGCTTTTTTGAGGCGGTTTACGATGATAGAAATCGACGAACCTTCCGAGGAAGAGGCCGTCGAGATAATCAGCGGTATAATAAAGGCATATGAAGAGCACCACGGCGTAAGTATTAGCAGCGAAGCTCTCGAATCCGCGGTCTCACTCACTTCCAGGTACATCCAGGACAGGGCCCTGCCGGACAAGGCATTGAGCCTGCTGGATCTTGTAGCCGCGGGATGCAGGCGCGACGGAAGAGATATCGTCACCGTGGACGACATATCCAGGGCTCTGGCAAAAGAAATTGGCGTCCCGGCCCGGCGCATACTTGCATCCGAACAGAAGCGGCTTCTTGAGCTTGAACAGGTACTATCGGAAAGGATCGTGGGACAGAAGGAAGTTCTGAGCACGCTGAGTGAAGTCCTGAGGAGAAACGCCGTGGGATTCAGGGGAAAAAGACCCATTGGCTCATTCATGTTCCTCGGTCCCACCGGTGTCGGCAAAACCGAGACGGCAAAGGTTCTCTCAGAAGTGCTGTTCCCAGGAACCGGCGGACTGCTTCGTTTTGACATGAGTGAGATGAGCGAGGCACATGCAACTGCCAGGCTTATAGGATCACCTCCAGGGTATGTCGGGCACGAGGACGGAGGACAGCTTACCGAGGCGGTGAGAAAGAGGCCCTATTCCCTGGTTCTTCTGGATGAGATAGAAAAGGCCCACAGAGATGTCATGCAGCTCCTCCTGGGGCTTCTGGACGACGGCCGACTCACGGACGGTCGTGGCAAAACAGTGGATTTTTCAAACACGATTATCATCATGACCAGCAACCTGGGACATGGTTCCAGGAAGACTGCCAGGACACTGGGATTCGGCGCTGATGACACCACAAACGCGACCGCTGAGAGGCGGTCGGGAATCCTTGAACGTGCCCGTGCCGCGCTGCCCGTTGAACTGTGGAACAGGATAGACGAGCCCATCGTTTTTGACCCGCTCTCTATGAAGGACGCGGCGGAAGTCGGTTCGAAAATGCTGGCCGAAGTGGCCAGCAAGCTCTCAGGAGAACAGGGCGTGACCGTAGAGCACACGCCGGAAACGGTACAGTTCCTTCTCGATCACGGTGGATATGATCCCGAACTCGGCGCCAGGCCGATGAGGAGAACCATTCAGCGCTATGTCGAGGCTCCCCTTGCGGGCCTTATCCTGAAGGGAGAGATAAAGAAGGGCGATACGGCCCTGATCTCACCGGACGACGAGGCGGGTCTTTCCATAAGCCTCAAATCCTAGTAGAAAAGAAGTCACCGGCAGGGAAGCTCATCATGGAGGATGATTTGCAGGATCCGGAACAACAGACTCTCCCGCTCAAATTTGGAAACTTCTACCTTTTCGACCTGATCGGAAAAGGAGGCATGGCCGAAGTCTTTCTCGCGAAAAGCTATACATCAATCGGAGTTGAAAGACTCTGCGCCATAAAACGCATCCTTCCTTTTCTTTCTGCGGACGGAAATTTCAGCAACCTGTTCATTCAGGAGGCCAAGCTTGCGGCCAAACTGAGAAACGCCAATATCGTACAGGTTCTGGATCTCGGCAGAATAGATGATCAGCTATATATCGCCATGGAATATGTGGAAGGCTTCGATCTTAATGAACTTCTCGGACTGTGTACACGGCACAAAGTAATGCTCCCGTTTGAATTCGCTTTCTTCATAATACGCGAGACACTTCGTTCCCTGGATTACGCCCACAGATCCAGTGATGATGACGGCAGTCTTCTGGGAGTCATACACATGGATCTTTCCCCCTCAAACGTACTCATATCAACAGAGGGAGAGATTAAACTCTGTGATTTCGGTATCGCCAGGGCAGTTCTCAGTGAAGAGGAATCCGCCTCCTGCCCCGAGGAAGCCATACAGGGCAAGTTTGCATACATGTCCCCCGAGCAGGTAAGGGGACATGAAGTAGATCAGAGGTCGGACGTGTTTTCCGCCGGTATACTTCTATGGGAACTGCTTTCGGGCAAGCGCCTTTACAAATGCAGTGATATGGACGAAACGTACGCAAAGGCCATGAAGGCGGAAATACCGGAACTTGCCAACAGGAGCATCCCCGAGTTCGATAAGACAAGGGACATCGTGAACAGGGCGCTCGAAGTCAACCCCGACGATCGTTTCCAGAGCGCGTATGAGTTTCTGCGTGAAATCGACGACTATATACATCAGGCAAGAATGCTGCCTTCTCAGATGAGATTTGCCGATTTCCTTATGGATAACTTCGGTGATGACCTGATTGCAAAACGCCGCGAAAGAGAAAGGGCGCTGGCCAGAGTGATTCCAGAGGCAGGCGAAGAACCGCCGGACACAGAGGATTCAGTGACTGAGGTCGAGCCGGTTGAAAGTACGGGTGCAGAAAAGAAGAAAGACACTGAATTATCTGCAGAAGACGCAATCAGGGATCTCAACAGAAAACTGTCTATCTACGCGGGCATCGGCGCATCGATGCTTCTTACCATAATCGCCCTTATTATCATTATTTACTTTACGAATTAAGCAGGCTCAATCTCCACGGGGTCTGCCGGGCAGCAGCACAGAGAACGAACCGTCTTCGCCCGTTGTCGTCCTTGCAATATTAACCGCCGACCTGTCCTCAAATGGAGGAAGAAATATTTCTACCTGTGCATTCCTGGCGGGATTCCCGTCAGTGTAGATTATTTTTCCTTCCCATATATATGGATATCCTATCTCGATCCTGATCAGATCCGATTCGGGAGCCAGTTCTACATCGGTCCATGTCCACGGGTAACCGTTCGACTCCGGCACAAAAGCCATAAGAACATAGCTTCCCGGATCAAGGGTCAAATCGAATTCACCAGCCTCATCCGTAATCACCGTATCGGATCTCTGTATCGAAGACCGGGATCTTGAAGGCATGGCGGTTACGGCTATGCGGGCGAATCCATCGTTCATCGGACCTCCCGTCACCCTTCCCACCAGTCTCAGCTTTCTCGGGAGAATGAAAACCTGCCCCTGTTGTATGCTGCCCTCTCCATTAACTACAACGGGACTCTCGGGCCTGAATGCGGCAAACTGGCTCCGCTTGGAAGGAACGAGGGTAACATCGTACTCCCCGTCATACAGGTAAGCTCCCGCTCCGGCGTCTGTCCATCCGTGAACTTCCTCGATGAAGGACCCTCTGGCATCCGTGTTCAGATGCCTCTGTACGCTCCCGCCGAAAATAGCGTCACCGCTGAAATACACTGCCACATCTTCTACCGGTATAATGCGCCTGTAGGCATCCAGGCCCTGGATCTGAGCTGAATATATAGACGGCACCCCTGTCCGTGGAAGCTGAACTTCACCAATGTCCGTGATCGTTCCGCTGGAGGGTGTTTCGTACGGACCCGTACTGTATACCGGGAAATAGGGAACATCCGGCAGCTCGGAATGAACGTAGAAGCGGTCGGTAATAGTAGCTACGTCAATCTCGAATCCACAGCTCACGGATGGATAGACTCCCCAGCAGCTGGACCCGGATGCAACAGTCGAAATCCTGGATCCATCCTCACTTTCGGCCCATACAACGAGCTTATCGAGCGGTTGCCTGCCAACGAGAACCACACCTCGAACCACTGCCGGCTGAGGAATTTCAATGTCCAGCCTCCGGGAATTATCCGATATTATCACGCTCTTTCTGTAAACCGGCGGCAGAACACCGTTTTCGGTCTTATGAGGCCATACTTCGATATCGTAGACCCCCGGGGGAAGACGGACAAAAAGGTTATCTCCCTCCATGTTCAGGTTCTGAGAGCTCTGTGCAACAACTACCGGTGGATTGGGTTCCACAAACCACTCATACCCCGGTATGAATTTTACATCAGCCTGTACCGGCGTGATCCTGGGAAAAGATGCCCACACCCTTCCCTTCAGCGGAATGCTTCTTTCAATTATTGATATGAAATCTCCTTCGCTGTCTATGCGCTCTCTTATCACCGTCGGAAGAGACTCATCATCGACACTGATTTTAATTATCAGATCCTTCACAGCGGGTTCTGAAGCAGCGCAGTGATTGAACCGGCCGTTGCAAAACTCGGTGTCCGGGCAGTCGGTATCCGATCTACAGCTGTTCCTGAGGCCCCACGGTCCCTTATCCACCGGAGACGGCTCATGATGACAAGAGGCTAAAAAAAATACGACGGCTGCAGCAATGTATGAAAACAAAGTATTATTCTGCCCGTTTTCTGACATCAGTCGGCCGCGTTGAAACATTCGGAGTGGACCTTTACGGACCACCATATCGAGTCCCGGCCGGAACCCGCCGCCGGTTCATCGGCCGCAAAGTCCATGTCCGAAACAGAAACCTTTACAGAGTGCTCCTCGGATCCGAGCAACTCCACCAGTGAAACCCGGCATTCCACACGCCAGCATGAACTGTCAGCGCTGCTCCTGGACGAAGTGCATATCCCGTCGGGCTGTATTCCCCTGCCTGACCCGGGATCATAATCCACGTAAAGCCTGGCCGCGATAAGCCCATCCGATGTGTCAACGCTTTCGTCTATTACACATCCAAGTATGAACTTCAGCTCTGCAAGCCCTCCGTCCAGGGGACATTTCATGATCACGGGTGTCCCGGGGTCCGGGGTGATTTCACTTTCCACTACTATCGGCGGCTCATTGTCGTCCGGGCTGAAATCGATTTCGTCGTGTATTATGCAACCGCCTGTGGAAACAGCCGAAAGGAGAAGATTAGCAAGAAGTAAACATATGATGAATCGCCCGTGCAAAATGCAACCTCTTTCATAAGTCACTTCTCAAGGTAACGGAATATTGTTCTGGGATCCACACCCAGATCCCTCGCCGTCTTTGTTCTGTTACCATCGTTTCTTTCAAGAACCTCCAGAATATACTTCTGCTGGAATGCTTCCTTGGCCTCTGACAGGGTCATTATCGAGGCCGATTTATCTTCGGTGAGCTCGAGGTCTTCAGGACCCACCATGCTCGATTCGGCCATGATGACGGCCTTCTTGATCCGGTTCTCGAGCTGCCTGACATTGCCCGGCCAGTCGTATTTCTTCAGCGCTATCAGTGCGTCTGCAGTAAATCCCTTTATCTTGCTGCCAAACTCCTCCGCATACTTCACGAGAAGGTACCGGGCCAGCACGGCAATATCTTCGCCCCTCTCTCTCAGCGGCGGGAGCTCTATATGCACGACATTCAGTCTGTAATACAAATCTTCACGGAAACGGTTCTCCCTGACCTCTTCCTCCAGCTGCTTGTTCGTTGCGGCAAGAACCCTGATGTCCACCTTCTCAGGCTTCGTGGATCCCACCTTAGTGAGCACATGCTCCTGAAGAACCCTCAGCAGCTTCACCTGCAGTCCCAGTGGCATTTCTCCGATCTCGTCGAGAAATATTGTGCCCGTATTCGCGGCCTGGAATTTACCCAGCCTCGTGGATACCGCGCCCGTGAATGCTCCGCGAACGTGGCCGAAAAGCTCGCTTTCCATAAGGTTCTCGGGTATGGAACCGCAGTTTATTGTTACAAAAGGCTTTTTAGCTCTGGGCGCGCGTCTGTGGATCTCGTGTGCAATCAGCTCCTTACCCGTACCGGTTTCTCCGCTGATTAGAACGGAAACACCCGTCGGGGCCACCTTTTCGACTCTGTTGTACACCTCAAGCATAGCGGGACAGGTTCCTATGATTTCTCCGAACCTGGATTTATCGAGCTGCCTGTGCAGGTCCTCGTTGGAAAGCTTCAGTTTGTTAAGAAGCAGGGCATTCTGTATCAGCAGACTGGCATGCGCGGCAAAAACCATAAGGATCTCGAGAGTTGCAGGTGTAAAGAGATCAACGACCTTGTCGTTTCCGAGATAGATAATGCCCAGAAGCCGCCCCTGATCCAGAAGGGGCACGCACATCACCGAACTGAGCTGGAGGTTGAGCACGGATTCGGACGTCCTGAACTCCTCGTCATTCAATGCGTCGGAAACGATTAGAGCCTTCTTTGTTTCCACCACTTTGGCAATTATGCTGTCCGAAAGATGATGGACGGCATCGGTTAGGTTTTCCTTCTGTATATTCCTGGCAACCCTGACTTCGGGATGCTCGTTGTCAAAAAGAATCAGAAACCCCTTGTCGGCACGCGTGAGTGACACGACATAGTCCATCAGCGCATCCAGGAGTTCAGAGAGATCATGCCTGGCCATCAGTTTTTCTGAAAATTCGTGTATCCGCCTGATCCCGAAAAGCTCCGCTTCCTCTCCCCCCCCCTGTGTTCCCCTGGGCGGTGGATCGAAAATGCTGAACGTGATCTCCACATCACCGAGATTAATGCGATCCCCGTGGGAAATCCTGAGCTTGTGCCGCTTCCTGCCGTTGATTATTACCTGAGTCGACCTGTCCACGTCGGCCAGACTGAAGTCCCTGCCGTCGAAAACCATGCGTGCATGAAGTTTCTGAAGATTCATATCCGGAATACATATGTCGCAGGTGGGGTCGTCTCCGATCGTAGTGATACTCTTGTAAACCTGAAAAAGCAGGGGCTGTCCTCTGGGTGGAATCCAAGTTATTGAAGGCATCTGTTACGTCCAGTTTTGAGAACCGCGTGCACGGTTCTTTGGATTTATTCTCCCGTTATTCAAAATGAAAAAGCAAATCTTTGTCGAAGTCTACCCCAAGCTCACAGGAGTCTCAAGGTTTCCATGTCTAACGTCTTCAGGTGAAGATGTGGTATGAAATCTTGTATTCAGCGAATAATCGAAGCACAATGATTACGTGGTGTACAGTTTGATCAGGACTCTCGTGATAATTCTCGTCATCCTGAACGGCGCTTCCTGTTCTGGAGCAGGCGAAAGCAGCCCTGCTGATCCATCCTCTGCAGCATCAGAAGGCATAATCACCGGCACTGCAGAACTCGCCGTCGGAGGAAGAACCGACTTCGAACAGATCAGGGGAAGACCCGTCATCCTGCTGCTCTTTGCAACATCCGACAGTGCCAGCGAACTTCAATTCCCTGAGATGAAAAAAGTATATTCACGACTTGGCGGGCTGGTTCATTTTCTGGCCCTGTCCGTGGATAAAAACGACAGGGCCCTTCTCGATGCCTACGCGGACTTCATGCAGGCTGGATTTCCACTGGGCATGGCGCCTGATGATATTATCCTCGGCAGGTCGGCCATAGGCACGGTGAGCATAATACCGACGATTGTTTTCATTGACAGGGATGGAACGGTTGAGCGCGTGAACCCGGGCGCCCTGCCCGCATCTGCAATACAAAAGCATGCCGAAAAAATCCTGGGAGAAATAATACCCGGTTCAAGCGATCTGTGAACCCTTCTGTGGCCGCATCTATCTCAAAGGCCCGTCATACCTTCTCATCCTGAACATGGGCGGGCCGTTTATCCTGACCATGAAGCTGAAGGTAAAGGCAATAATTCCAGTTTTCGAATCTTTGAGCGCATCCGGGGGGTTTGGAAACGGCGAGGCCTTTGCTATTGCCTCGAGTGCTTCCTGATCCAGAAACGAAGCGCCCGAAGGCCTTACAACATACTGCCTGAACAGCCTGCCGTCAGAGTGAAGCACAACGCGAATGACGGTTTCCCTGTCCCTGTAACCGTATACATTGCCATAGGGGTCGTGCCTCCTGTATTCGATGTCAGGGCGCCAGTACTGCTCCACCTGCCATTTTACGCGGTTGAAGAACGTCGCGTGTCTCCATTCAATCGTATTCAGGAAAGTACGATCCGACTCTTCCACATCCTCCAGGTTGTCCAGCCCGGTACCGGCGATTGCCGCGTTCAGGGCGGCAAGGCTGGGTTTCAGGTTTATCCTCAGCTGGGCGTCAGGCCCTCCCCTGCGCCTGGAAACACGGCCCTGCGGCGATACGGCCAGGTTCTCGTCAGCCGTTTTCTGTCCCTCCGTCTCGGAAGGTTTTCCTCCGGGTTCTACTTCGGATCCGGGACCGCCGGGCCCGGACGGAGAAGAAGTGGCTTTCTGAATACCACGGATGCGGATTCTCGACCTGGTCTGTCTTTTAACCCTGTTGTTGTGCTCGGCAAGAAACCTGCTTTTATCCGGCCTCCGGCTGTCAGTTACTTCAGGCGCATTGACCACCTGTCCCGTCGGTATCTCGTCTTCGGGCTCATACTCGGAATCATCTATTTCTTCTTCCCTGTCGGTATCCATGGAACTCTGCCTGGACCACGCCGTTATCTCGAAAACCTTTTCAAACGGCGGGGGCGTTGGGAGCAGCGGTTTCATCATGTAGAGAAACAGAAGATGAAGGATAACGGCCGCAATAATCCACCAGTGCAGCCTGGCTGATTCCTGTGCGCGCGGGTTTTTCATTGCCGTCATCCATATCTCCGCGCAGAATCATAAGACATTTTCGGGACAAGTAAAAGAATAAGAAAACGGGTTTATGTTTCCGGAAGTTCAGACCGCTTTTAATATCTCGTTCAATTCCGTGGAGTCCGGCCCCAGGCGGTTCTTTTCTCTTTTATGGACAAGGCCGATTATCCGGTCATGCTGCGGTGTCCGTACGCCAGTCTGTATCCCCCGGGCGGCTATTGCTTCGTTGAATGACTGAATCTCGGTCTTTCTCCCCATGGCCAGATCAGTGCTCATTGACGAAGTATGATCACCTGCACCGGCCAGTATTTCCAGCGCCGAGGCCTCAAAACGATCACCCGGATTTACGCCGACTGCACTAGCGACCCTGACTCCCTCACTCACAAGCTCCTGTATAAGATTCCTGCACTCGGAGTTTCTCAGAGCTGATTCAATAGTAAGTCCCCCGAGTCCGGTAACAGGCGCGATTGCCGCGGTAAGTATGGTCTTTCTCCACAGAAACGGTGCGAGGTCGGCCACGGCCCTTGTCTCAAGACCACACATTGACATAACAGAGGCGAGAACGGCCGAGACCGCGGGATAGGATCCTTCAATACCGGAAATATAATTGGGCTTGTGAAAAAACGTCATGGTGTACCGGCCTGGGCCCGCACGCAATCCTCCCCAGTTGACAATACATTGAAGAATGGGATTCTGCCGCAGTATCCTGACCAGGGGCAGTTCGCAGTCAAGCCCGTTCTGCAGAAGAACGACACTCACGCCCGGCTTGAGCCTGTTTTCGAGGCTTCTGGCCACGTGTGCGATGGCGTTGCATTTCACAGCTACGTAAACCGCATCGACTTGCGTTGTCTTCAGCTGTTCCAGGCTCTTCCATATTGCTGGAGGATCAGTATGCAGCCCGGTTTCTCCTTCAACAACGATTCCCCTTGTCCTGATGCCTGCAAGCAGCAGTTCATCAACGTCATAAAGGGCCGTTCTTCTGCCCGAATTCTTCAAGTGGGCGGCAAGTATCGCCCCGACAGGCCCGCCACCGATTACGAGCGAATATGAGAGTTTCGGGTCTTTGTCTGAGGGTTTCATTTATCATCTCCTTATTTAAACATATGTTCAGATATTTCCCATGCAACTATCTATAAATACTAATCTTTACCAATTACTGCCTTCCTGTAATTCTGGACTGAGGCTGAACAATAAATATTCACTGAATCCATGCGCTATTATCGTGGTATTGTTAGATTTTCGAGTATCGGAGCACCAACATGACTGAACAGGCAACAAAAAATGAAAAAGATTTAACATATGACTACATCATCGTCGGCTCAGGCTTCGGCGGTTCTGTATCCGCCCTTCGTCTTGCACAGAAGGGATACAGGGTGCTTGTGCTCGAAAAGGGCCTTCTTTACACACCGGACACGTTCGCCCGTACAAACTGGAATCTGCACAAATATGTCTGGATGCCGTCTATCGGGCTTCACGGAATACAGTGCTTTACTCTTCTGAAGCACGTGTTCGTGCTTCACGGCGCCGGTGTCGGGGGAGGCAGCCTGGGCTACTGCAGTAATCTCCTTGTGCCTCCGGATGAAGTGTTCACAAAACCTCAGTGGGGACAGGGTGACTGGAAAAAGAAGCTTGAACATCACTACGAGACAGCGAGAAAAATGCTCGGTGCCAACCCAAGCAGCAGGACGGGCCGTACAGATGAAATGCTCAGGGATGTGGGGAAGGAACTTCGACAGGAAGACACTTTTCATATCAACGATGTAGCCGTCTACTTCGGCCAGCCCAATGTCACGGAACCTGATCCGTTTTTTGAAGGTGAAGGTCCCGAAAGAACGGGATGCACGCTGTGCGGAGCGTGCATGGTTGGATGCAGGGACGGCGGAAAAAACACGCTGGACAAGAATTATCTCTATCTTGCCCGCAAACTCGGAGTCGAGATCATTCCCCGCACCGAGGTCAGGACAATACGCCCGGTTGAAAACGGATACGAAGTACAGGCGGCCGATTCAACCGGCATTCTGCGCAGACGCAGGAAATACCAAGCACGCGGTGTTATCCTGAGCGGCGGTGTATTGGGCACAGTAAAACTGCTCATGAAGTGTAAGAGCCGCGGGCTTATGCCCGGGATCTCGGATCAGCTGGGTAACAGCGTACGGACAAATTCCGAAGCTCTCGTGGGTGTCAGGGCGAACGACCCGGATGCGGATTTTTCCGACAACATTTCCATAACATCCGGAATCTACCCGGATGATGACACGCATATCGAGGTTGTACGCTTCAACAGGGGCTCTGACGTTATTTCATTCCTGACAACACTGCTTACGGACGGAGGAGGCAGGATCCCGCGTATCCTGCGATATTTCTGGAACGTACTGCGTCATCCCCTTCAGTTTCTGAGATGCTTCTGGCCTTTCGGTTTCGGCGCCAGAAGCGCAATACTACTCGTAATGCAGACAACGGAAAACAATATCAGGCTCGAATACAGGCGCCGCTGGTACAGGCTCGGTGCAAAAAGCATGAATTCCGCTCTGGCCCCGGGCTCCGTTAAATCGCCTTCCTATATTCCCGTGGCCAATGAGGTGGCGAGACGCATGGCGGAAAAAATGGACGGACAGCCGGTGGGATCGTGGACGGAAGTTCTTTTCGATGTCCCTACTACCGCTCACATACTCGGCGGGTGCGTAATGGGCCATGACGCGTCATCCGGCGTGGTGGATTACGAGGGAAAAATTCACGGTTATGACAATCTGTACGTCGTTGACGGCTCGATTATCCCCGTGAACCTGGGAGTTAACCCGAGTCTGACTATAACGGCCCTGGCTGAATATGTGATGTCGCGAATCAGGGAAAACAAGGCCTGACATACGCTGCCCAGTCTGTTTTCAGCGGGTTTCCTCGTCCATGCGGCGCATTCCTTCGAGAAGGAGCATTTCCGGACTTTCCTGGATAACGATGTCGCCTGCTTCGAACTTGGGATTGAGGCTGAAACTGCCGTCGTGGAACTTCAGCATTTCGAAAAATGCATCCTCTCCCTGCAGCTGCCCGAAGATGGCATTCGCTATATGGCCGGTTGAAAAGTGGATCTCTCCCTTTTTCCCCTTGAAATTCAGCTTCAGCTGGCCACTTTTTCTTCCGTGAAACAGTATCTGCACGAGATCGGGCAGAGACATCTCCTTCAGTGAACCGGACACACCATCTGCGGCGGCAGCAGCGGGTTTCTGTCCCGAAATCTTTCCAAGCTTTGCCACAAGCACGTCGGTCTTGGCCGGCTTGACCATGTAATCGGCCGCACCGGATTCGAATCCCCTGCGAACATCGTCTGAACCCGCCCTGTTTGTCAGGATGATTACGGGTAGTTCTGAAGTCCTCTTTTTATCTCCCATTTTGTTGATAAGCTCGAATCCATCGAACGGTTCAAGGTCAAGCTCGGTGATGACGACGTTTATGCTGATTTTCTCATTATTCAGCATCTCGAGAGCCTGGTCCGCGGTCCTGGCCACATGAACCCTGAATCCCTGCGAAACCAGCTGAAGCTCCATGACGGTGACGATCTCAGCGTCGCTGTCCACAAACAGGATACTCTGACCTTCAGTGGTAAGTTTCTCCTTGATATCCTCTCCCGCCATGGTCATTCCGAAAATATCCAGGAGATTGCCGTCAAAAACCGTATCCCGCTGCTTGGACAGTACCTGAATCGCCTCCTTGCTGCTCAGCGTCTTGCGATATGGATTTCGCGGATTCACGGTAAGATCCGCATAGGTATCGACAATGGTCAGGATCCGTGCGCCCAGCGGAATAGCCTTTCCCTTGAGGCCTTCCGGGATCCCCTGGCCGTCGAATCTCTCGTACATCAATCGAACCGCCTTGATGGATTCTTCAGGCAGCTTCACCGAGTCAAAAAGTCTTATCGGTATCTCAAAACGTTTTACCGCTGTCTTGCGGTGGCCGTCCCACTCGGCGACATTGAGCGCCGTGAGGTGGTAAGGGCTGCCCTTGCCCAGATCATGAATCAGGCATGCAATGGCCAGATTGGCAGTGAC
>Ga0272442_10004349_pt1 | contig 19442 bp, 15 predicted proteins | sample SSMForm2O_FD_200262 | JGI IMG/M metagenome (GOLD analysis project Ga0272442, IMG submission 200262) | Marine sediment archaeal communities from Little Sippewissett salt marsh, Falmouth, MA, United States - SSM-Form-2O | ecosystem: Environmental > Aquatic > Marine > Wetlands > Sediment ... | reverse complement strand
TTCCACGTAAATAAAACTCTCGTTCGGATCCTTATTTTCACAGGGTCGGATCAGTTAAAGCTTTATTTCAGGTTGACTTTTGGGAAAAAACATGTCAATATACGAATCATGATTCACGAGTGACGAACGATGAATATTATCGCAATCGATATCGGTAATACGAATATCGCCATCGGGCTTTTTCTCGAAGGCCGGGAGGAGTTTATTGAATCCATCCCCGGACTATCCGAGGCGGAATTGACAAGCTGCCTGGAATCCGTTTGGCGGAAAATCCCCCTCGTCGAAGGCTCGAAAGAAAACAAGCGCAACGGCGTGATCGTCGTCAGCAGTGTGAAATCCGCCTGGACCGAAGAAATCCGGCGGATCGCAAAAGATCACCTCAATGAAGAAATTCATATCATCGGCGAGGACATCCCTCTGCCGATGAGCGTCTGGGTGGATGAGCCGGAGAAGGTCGGCACTGACCGGATTGTCGCGGCCGCGGCGGCTTACGCCGTCGTCGAAGACGCCGTCGTCGTGGCCGATTTCGGGACCGCCGTGACCATCGACCTAGTTGACCACAATGGCGTATTCCAGGGCGGCGTCATCTGCCCCGGCTTCGAGATCAGCGCTAAAGCCCTACAAGAGAACACCGCCCAACTTCCGAACATCAAAGTGACCAAACCCAACGCGCCGTACGGAAAAAATACGACCGATGCGATCAACTGCGGGCTCTACTACTCGATCGTCGGGGCCCTCGAGGAAATCATCCGGCGTTACGCCGAGGAACTCGGCCGGTGGCCGCAAACGATTATCACCGGCAGGGGCGCCAAAACGATACAGACCGATTGCGAGTTCATCGACAACTACGTGCCCAACCTTGTCGTCAAAGGGATCGTCCTGGCCTACCAGAAACACCTCGAAGCCAAAATCGTGTAACTTGAGGGAAACGCCGAGGATGTCGATCACTATTACCGATATCCTGTATAAGGACTATTTCTGGTGGGGAATATGTTTGGTTCTTGGCGTCCTGATTTACTTTGGCAAGCGAAAAGGCTCTCCACCTTTTCCACGAGTAAGTGAGCTTTTTGCCAGGCACAAAAAAGGTATCATAAGAATATCAGACATTCTGCTCATTTGCTTAGTGCTACTTTGGTTTCTATTTCCTTTGTCTTTCCTCGGGGAAATATTCACCGCCCTATCTGCACCCGAATCAATCCGAATTATATCGCTGCGGGTAACCTTTAAGATCTTCTTCCTATTTATAATTGTTTGGTTGGGCATTTCGGGATTTTTTGTTGGACTTCTGTCTGTCTTTCACTCCAATCTTACAAGAACTAAGAGGATTGTCCTTTTGATTGTTTGCTTGCTCCCTATCATCTTCACAGCGCTTCAGATTGGAACGGACATTAGAGAAAGCCCCTGGATAGCCATTCAAATCTGCTTTTATTACTCATTGGGTAGCTGGATTATCAACACGCCTGCCGTACTGCTTGGTAAACATTTCTCTCAGGTCTTGGAGGGAATTCTGGGAAAATTGAAATCAGTGTATAAGAACCATTGAGTTAAAATGGAGGATGTTGTGGATTGTTTTGCTGCACGAATGACACACGCAGGCACCGGCGCCATCGCTACGATCCAGATTTTCGGCGATTCAGCGCAGGCACTCTTAGCCAACGTGTTTAGACCGGCGGGCGCAAAATCCACAGAATTCAAAACCGGCCGCATCCTGATTGGAATGATCACCGACGGCGATAAAACCATCGACCAGGTCACTATTGGCTGTGAGGCTCCTGAGACGTTCGCCATTCATTGCCACGGCAATCCACTCATCGTTGAAATGATCATGCAGCGACTCCAGAACTGTGGGGCAATATTACTCACCGCCGAGCAATTGCGAGCCAAAATGTTGACCGCACAAAGACCAAACAATACCATCGCCATCGAAGCGAAATTGGCCCAGGTGAATACCAAAACCCTTCAAGGCACAAAAATCCTCGCAAATCAAATCGACGCCGGCCTGAGTAAAAAAGTGCAGGATTGGTTGAGCGACATAGATAACACTTCGCTGGATGAAATCAAAGCCGAAGCCGTCCGGATTTTGCACGCCTCTCAAACGGTAAAGCTCATTATCTCCGGTTGCACAGCCGCCCTGACCGGCCCGCCGAACAGCGGCAAAAGCACACTTTTGAATTGCCTGGCCGGCCGGCAAAAAGCCATCGTCACCGATACGAAGGGCACCACCCGAGACTGGATCGAAGCAACGTGCCGAATCAGCTCTCTATCCTTAACCTTGATCGATACGGCCGGACTGGAAGAGGGATTAGGCGATCCGAAGGATACCGTTGAAAAAGCCGCTCAAAAGAAAACCATCGAAATCCTCGAACAAGCAGACCTCATCTTATTCGTTCTGGATAACAGCGAACCTTTCGAGAAGTTTCACAGCCAACTCATCGAGAGAATCGCTGGCAAGAAAATAATCACAATATTAAATAAATCCGACTTGCCGTCCGGATTCGATCCCCACCAGTTCCCCAATAGCCTACCAAACACACTGCTCATCAGCGCCAAAAACGGCGACGGAATCGAAGACTTGAGACAAAAGATTTTACAAACGTCCGGCGTCACCAACTTCGATTTACATCAGCCGATTTGCTTCGCTGATCGCCAGGAGAAGCTGCTAAAACAACTCGCGAACGCACAATCCAAAGAACAAGCGACTTCAATCATAACAGAGTTGAGAAACGGTCAAGTGCAAACAGATTGAGCTTGTGATGGATGCTTTTAGAACGAGATCACTTTTTGAATAATCGATTGAACCTCGCCAATATATCCTCATGTTCCGGAATCTTACCAAATTCTGAAAGCCATTTCTCAAGATACTCGAAATCAAGTGCATCTCGATTCTTAGCCAGAATGCTTACAATGTCTTCTTCATCGATAGCCCGGCCTGCAACCATTTTATGAATGATAACATCTTCACAGGATGCAAATTTCACCGGATAATCATCTATTTGCATCTGCTTTGCATTCTTGATGGCTTGGGCTTCGTACGGCGTAAATGAAAAGATAAAATCTATCCGAATTTTTGAATCCGGCTCGACAGTTGGAAGTACCTTTGTTTTTTGCGTAAAATCCTGTGGATCATCAACGAGGATACTCAACTTCAATTTATCACACACATCCTCAATTGACGAAAGTTTATCCGTATCAATACCCAGTGTGATATCAATGTCCCGCGTTAATCTCGGCCTGCCGTAAACCAAAACGGCTTGGCCTCCTATAATCATATAAGGGATTGTTTGCCGATCCAGGAATTGGGCCGTTTTCTTAATGAGCGTTTCTATCATGAACCAACTCTGTTTATCGCCTTGGCAATTCTCAGGTCCACCTCGAATCCGTCCAGGATATTCTCTGAGTTGATCGCGCCTAAAGAGACAGCCTCTTTGTGGAGCATCTCATAAATGGCCAGTGCTTCCAGGTAAGAGAGGTTTTCCTTCGCATCTAATCGGCGATAAAAATCATTCAACTGGTTACCGTTTTGTATCATCTCATTGTAATATACGCAATTTTGCACCTATCGTAAAGGCTATGCAGGAAGATTTCATTACAAGATAATAGAAAACTGTATATAATCTGTTCCTATGACCCAGAAAAATGAAAAACTGACGCCGGCGATGAAGCAGTTTCATCGGTTCAAGCAGAAACACCCGGACTGTATTCTGTTTTTCCGCATGGGCGATTTCTACGAGACTTTTTACGAAGACGCGAAGGTTTGCTCGAAGGTCCTCGGCCTGACCCTGACCAGCCGGAGCAAAGGCACGAATCCGATCCCCTTGGCCGGTGTACCCTATCACGCCGTCGAGGGGTATCTGAAAAAGATGCTCCAGTCCGGCTACAGGGTCGCCGTGTGCGAGCAGGTCGAAGATCCCAAGACCGCCAAAGGCGTCGTTAAACGCGATGTCGTGCGTATCGTCACCCCCGGTACGCTGACCGACGACATCCTGCTCAACGCCAAAGAGGACAACTTTCTTTGCGCCGTCAACCTGGGAACGACCAATTGGGCGGCCTTGAGCTGGGTTGATATTTCGACGGGTCATTTCTTCGTTCAGGAATTGCCGGAAAGCAAACTGATCGACGAGCTGGTGCGACTGGCGCCCGCCGAATGTCTCCTTGCAGACCGGCGCGGCGAACTGTTCGAGGCCGAAACCAAAAAGCTCATCAAAGATATCACACAACTCACTAACGCGATTGTCACCGAGCGTCCCGGCTGGTACTTCGATCCCTACCAAGCACGGCAGCGCCTGCTCAAGCACTTCGGCACCGCCACCCTCGAAGGCTTCGGCATCCGCGACGCCGACGACGAGCTCGTCCGGCCAGCCGGGGCCGTGATCGAGTATCTCAACGAAACGCAAAAGACCACGCTGGGCCACATTCGGAATTTGAAAAGGATCAATCGCGAAAAATTTCTGCAAATCGATCCGACGTCTCTGCGAAGCCTGGAGGTTTTGCGCACGATCCGTACCGAAAGCCAAAAAGGTTCACTGCTGGACTGTCTCGACGCCACGACCACCGGTATGGGCTCCCGCATGTTCAGGAACTGGCTGTGTATGCCGCTCTGCGATCTGACGGCTATCGAGATGCGACAAAATGCCATCGACGAAATTAAAAACGCCGATGCACGATTAACCGACGCACGAAGGCTTTTTTCAAATATATCAGACACAGAGCGCATCGCCGCCCGCATCAGCACCTTCCGGGCCAGCCCCAGAGATCTGGTAGCACTGGCGGCGACGTTACGACAAATACCTCGTCTCCGCGAAATCCTGGAGCAATTCACCGGCGACCTGCTCGCGGAACTGGCCGGTCAATGCGACAGCATGGACGAACTGGCCGACCTGCTCGAAGCGGCCATCGAGCCGGAACCGCCCTCCCATCTTCGCGACGGCGGCGTGATCAGAACGGGCTTCTCCGAAGAGCTTGACAAACTGCGCTCGATCTCCAGAGACGGCCAAAGCTGGCTGCGAAACTACCAGAGGCAACAAGCCGACCGAACGGGCATCGCCAATCTAAAGGTCGGCTATAACAAAGTCTTCGGCTACTATATCGAGATCAATCACACGTCAGCGGACAAGGTCCCCGCCGACTATATCCGCAAGCAGACCATTAAGAACGCCGAACGTTACATTACGGAAGAGCTTAAAGAATACGAAACGCAAGCCCTCGACGCCGAGGAACGGGCGCTCGAATTGGAACAAGAGCTTTTCGATCAACTCCGGCGTCAGGCCGCACAGTACGTCAGCCGGCTTCAGGCGCTCGCCGAAACAATCGCCCAATGTGACTGCCTAACGGCTCTCGCCTATCTGGCCAAGCGTCGAAATTACGTCCGGCCGAAGTTGACCAACAGTAGCGAATTTATCATTCACGAAGGCAAGCACCCGGTCCTTGCGGAAACACTCGGCTCGGACTTCGTGCCCAACGACATCCGGCTCGGCGACAGTGAAGGGGACATCCTCGTCATCACCGGGCCGAACATGTCGGGCAAAAGTACCTATATCCGCCAGGTCGCCCTGCTCGTGCTGATGGCGCAGACCGGCTCGTTTATTCCCGCCAAGGATGCCCAGATCGGCCTGGTCGATCGCATCTTCACCCGGGTCGGCGCCTCCGACGAATTGGTGCGGGGCCAATCGACCTTTATGGTCGAGATGACCGAGACGGCGAACATTATCAACAACGCCACCGATAAGTCTCTCGTGATCCTCGACGAAGTCGGCCGCGGCACGAGCACGTATGACGGGCTTTCGTTAGCCTGGGCGATTACTGAACATATCGCCAATAACCTCAAATGCCGAACGCTCTTTGCCACGCACTATCACGAGCTGACCGAATTGGCCGAATTGTTCGCAAACGTGAAAAATTGCAACGTGGCCGTCCGCGAATGGATGGAGGAGGTGGTCTTTCTGCACAAAATCCTGCCGGGCGGAACGGACAAGAGCTACGGCATCCACGTCGCCAAGCTGGCGGGTCTGCCGAACACCATCCTCGAGCGAAGCAGGGAAATCCTGGACGAGCTTGAAAGCACGTTCCAAAAAGAAGCCGCCGGCGAGCACTTGGCCCGTCACAAGACAAAAGAATCGGACAAAGACACACTCTTCGTACAGAAACACAAGAGCGTGCTGGAAAAACTGGCCTCAACCGACGTCAACCATCTCACACCCATTGAAGCGATCAACTTGCTGAACCAAATCCGGGATGAGTTAAAAGGCAATTAGTAGTATAGTAAAAACGGCAATCGCCAGATTCTACAGTTGCAGGTTGTGATGCGTTTCTCATATAATCTTGAAATCGAGTATGTGAAGGAATGTGAGCTAAACAATGATTAGCGACGAAATTATAGGCAAAATCAGAAAGCGATTAGTCGATGCTTTTGCCCCCGAGAAGATCATCCTTTTCGGATCACAAGCAAGGGGCACGGCCGATGACCGTAGCGATGTGGACATCCTCGTCATTGGTCCGTTTGAGGGTAAGCGCCGCCGTTTAATGCTCGATATGGATAGAGCTCTCGACGACTTGGATTACGCATTTGATATTCTCATCTTGACGCCGGAGGAATTTCAGAGAGATCGTCGTATCCCCGGGACAATAGGAAGATATGCACAACTAGAAGGAAGGATTCTCTATGCCCAATCCTGATCCTGATATAGTCAAGACGGTTATGCAATGGTTAACTTTGGCTGACGAGGACCTGAGTATGGCCTCTGATGCACTCACCTACAGCTCCAGAAGACCCTATCGTCTGATTGCATACCATGCTCAACAATGTGCCGAGAAATGTCTCAAGGCGTTTTTAGTTTATCATAGCGAAGATTTCCCATATACCCATAATATTCGACGGCTATTGAAACTCTGTGGAAAGCACGCTACATGGTCACAAAATTTTATAGAGGCTGAAGAATTGACCCCTTATGCTATCACCACACGATACCCCGGAGAGGACAAAGAAGTCACTGAAGACGAAACAATCAGTGCCGTCAAGATCGCCCGAAAGATTCGGGATCACGTTCGGACAGAGCTAAAACTACTTGGTATGGAATTGAAAGAGTAAATGAGCAATTGATAGATATGAAAGGATAAAACCATGAAAACCGCTCTGAAATCAAAACTGGCTGTTCTGTTGGGTCTTTTGTTGATGGTTTGCGGCTGCTCGGAGGTCGAGATCACGGGCCGGCAGCAATTTAATATCATCCCCGCCTCCACCATGCATTCCATGAGCTTTCAATCGTACAGCGAATTTCTCGCCGAACATAAGCTCAGCACCAACACCGAGCAAACCGAGATGGTCAAGCGCGCCGGTAGCCGAATCCAAAAAGCTGTCGAGCAGTACTGTGAAGAGTACGGCATCCCGGAGAAATTGGACGGATACAAATGGGAATTCAACCTAGTGGAGGATCCCAATGTCAATGCCTGGTGCATGCCCGGCGGCAAAGTCGTCGTCTATACCGGTATTATGCCCATCGCTCAGAATGAGACCGGCCTGGCGGTCGTCATGGGCCACGAGATCGCCCACGCCTTCGCCAAGCACGGGGCCGAACGAATGACGCAGGGCCTCCTCGTGCAAATGGGGGGCATCGCCTTATCGACGGCGTTGAAAGAAAAACCCGAGCAAACGAAGGATTTATTTATGAAATCCTACGGTGTCGGAGCGCAGTACGGCGTATTGCTGCCCTTTAGCAGGACGCATGAAAATGAAGCGGATCATCTGGGCCTGATCTTTATGGCGATGGCCGGCTACAATCCCGAGGAGGCCGCGGCGTTCTGGGAGCGCATGGCCGCCAAGAGCAAAGGATCGGCGCCGCCGGAATTCATGAGCACCCACCCCTCCCACGATACCCGAATTCAAAACCTCAAGGATCTTACGCCCGAAGCGATGGAGTACTACCGAAAGTCACAAATATAAAAAGCGTCGAGAATATATTGAACTCGAATGGTGTCATCTTTGAACAGAATGTACATCCACCGAGGCTACAACCTGTTCATGGAAGTATCTGCTGAGGTCTTCCAGTGTGCGTACATCCGCTTTTCGACCTCCAAATCAACAGGAGACAACACAATGAGACATTCAAAATTGACCCGCCGGAATTTCCTAAGAAGCGCGTGCGTTGGCGCGTTGGCCGCCGTGGTTCCGATGCGCGGACGAGCCGCATCGCCGGAAGAGCGACCGAACATCGTGGTCATCCTGTCGGATGACCAGGGCTGGGGCGATCTAAGGCTCCACGGAAACACCAATATCGAGACGCCGAACATTGATTCTTTGGCGCGGGACGGGGCGGTGTTCGACCGGTTCTACGTCTGCGCCGTTTGTGCGCCGACACGGGCCGAGTTTCTCACCGGGCGGTACCACCCGCGTGGGGGCGTGCGGGGCGTCACTACCGGCGCCGAGCGTTTGAACCTCGACGAGAAGACCATCGGAGATACGTTCAAGGCGGCGGGTTACGCGACGGGGGCGTTCGGAAAATGGCATAACGGCACGCAATATCCCTACCACCCGAACGGTCGGGGCTTCGACGAATATTACGGCTTTTGCTCCGGCCACTGGGGCAACTACTTCGATCCGATCCTCGAACACAACGGCAAAATTGTTCGAGGCAAAGGATTCATCATCGACGATCTGACCAACCATGCCCTAAAATTTATCGAGCACAACCGGAGCCGGCCGTTCTTCTGTTACCTGCCCTGCAACACGCCACATTCGCCCATGCAGGTTCCGGATCGCTTCTGGGAAGAGTATAAGAATCATCCGTTAGGTATGAGGCATCGCGATCCGGAGAAAGAGCAGATCGACAAAACGCGCTGCGCCCTGGCGATGTGCGAGAATATCGACTGGAACGTGGGACGTGTTTTGAAAAAGCTCGAAGAGTTGAAGGTGGCGGATAATACCATCGTGATTTATTTCAGCGATAACGGGCCCAATAGCTGGCGGTGGAACGGCGGCATGAAAGGACGCAAAGGCTCGACCGACGAAGGCGGCGTCCGCGTGCCCTTTATTATCCGCTGGCCCGGACATATCAAACCGGGTACGAAGATTCCACAGATCGCCGGCGCGATCGATTTGCTCCCAACGCTGGCGGACGCGGCCGGTATTCCAATCGTCGGCACCAAGCCGCTCGACGGGATCAGCATCAAACCGCTCCTGCTCGGACAGGCCGAAAGCTGGCCGGATCGCATGATCTTCTCCCATCAAAGGGGCCGGGTCAGCGTCCGAACCCAGCGCTATCGGCTCGATTATACGGGCAAATTGTTTGATATGAAAACCGATCCGGGACAAAACACGGATATCTCAAAAGAAAAACCGGAAATCGCCGCTAAACTCAGAAATGCCGTCGCCCGTTGGAAAAATGACGTGCTACCCAAATCACAAAAGGACGAGCGTCCCTTTGCCGTGGGCTACTCGGCATTTCCCACAACGTTTTTACCCGCGCGCGACGGTGTTCCACACGGAAACGTCAAGCGAAGCGGTAGAGCACCGAATTGCTCGTTCTTTACGAACTGGCTTAGTGTTAACGACAAGATCACTTGGGATATCGAAGTAGCAACTAGAGGAAATTACGAGGCTGTGATTTATTATACATGCCCAAAGCGCGATATCGGCTCGACCGTCGAGCTTCGCTTCGGTCAAAGCCGAATCCAGGGAAAAGTCACTGAGCCCCACGATCCGCCATTGGTGGGCGCGGAATTCGATAAGGTCGATCGAGGGAGCGAATCCTATGTCAAAGACTTCCGACCGCTCCGGTTAGGCTCTTTCCGATTGGAAAAAGGACGCGGAGATTTAACGCTTCAAGCGCTCGACGTCCCCGGCAAACAGGTAATGGACGTTCGCGCCGTCAAGCTCACGCTGTTGAAATAAACATGCCGAAAGGATCCGGATCGAAGACCGGATTTGCATTTTGATAGGAGAACATATGAATCTGAGATGTTGGAAGATTGCCACGATTGGATTGCTGTTCGTGATTTTTTCGACCGTTTCGAAGGCGCAGCTTCCAGAATGGACGACGAAAATCCGCCGCGATCACCCCCGACTTTTTTTCAATACCGACACGTGGCCCGCGGTTCGTCAGCGTGCCCTCGGTGCCGAGCGTAACTGGTATTCTTATATCAAGGGGCGCGTGGACAAACTTTTAACAGAAAGGATCGACGAGAACGAATCCAGAGAACGCGGCCCACAGGCGGCGTGGGCGGCTTTTGTTTTTCGTGTGACACAAGATCCAAAGTATCTAAATCTCTCAAAGAAATGTCTCGAAACGAGTTTGAATTTCTACGAAGATTGTTTCAAGCAGCGAAAATCGGTTAACTGGTATTCCACCTCGCGCGTGCATGCGACGCTGGCCTGGGATTGGCTTTACAACGATCTGACCGACGCCGAACGCCGCACGTATATGTCTCGGCTCGTGCGGGTGATCGACAACGTCATCAAAGCCAAACCCAGCATCTACAGAGAGAATATCTCCGGATATACGACCGGCTTTTATGGTGTGAGAAATTGCCTGTGGTTCATCGGCTGTACGGCTTTCGGCACGGGCATCGAGCCGGAAAGGGTCAACGAGTGGCTCGTGTGGGGACATGATGAGAATATGAAGCTGCTTGAGTACCGCAAGAAGGCCTGTGGCGACGACGGCGGCGGCGCTTCGTCCACACTCGGTTACGTCTTCGGCGCTTATCCGTGGGCGGAGCAGAATTTCTTCTACACGTGGCTATCCAGCACAGGCGAGAATATCGCACCGGACTTCCCACACGGCGCGATGCTCGCGAACTACATCATCTGGAACTGGATCGCCGCCGATCCGGCGCCTCTGGAATTCGGATATGGCGACACGCCGCATACGAGCAACCGGCTGCCGATTGGACACCTTTATACTCACATGGCCAACATCCGGCACCTGTACGGCCGGGTATCACCCAAAGCCACCGCGCTGGCCCGTCATGTCCAGCAGTTGTTGCCGCGCCAGTCCTATTCGAGCAGTTGGTTCATTTATCCGTTTCTTCTGACCCGGATGGACAATTCGCCCGAACCTTTTGCTCCTGAAAATCTCCCCCTCGCGCGGCACTTCGACAATATGGGGCAAATCTTCATGCGGTCGGGCACGGGGAAAAATGATACGTACTGTCTTTTTTCGTGCGGCGGCACGCTCCGGCAGCATCGCCATTACGACGCTCTGAACTTCGTCATTTACCATCGCGGCTTTCTGGCCCTCGACTCGGGCACGCGCTATAAAGAATTCGATAACGGACAGCATCTGGCGAACTACTTCGCCCAAACCGTCGCCCACAATTGTATCGTGATTCATCAACCGGGCGAGCCGCCGGCCCGCTATTGGGGCGGTACGGTCACGGGCAATCACGGGGGACAGCATCAGCAGCTCGGCTCCGTCGTAAAGGCTTTCGAGACCCATCGGGATTATGTCTATGTTGCCGGGGACGCAACGGCGTGCTATCAGCACGGACCCGTGAAGCGCAAGGGCCAATCCGACCTGGGCGAAAAGTGCAACTTAGTGACACGCCAGCTTGTCTTTTTGCCCCCCAGCCACTTTGTAATTTTTGATCGCGTCGAAACAACGGACGCTTCATATCGCAAGGATTGGTTGATCCACACGGCGCATCAGCCGACCATTCGCAACAAGACGATCCGGGCCGACCACGGTAAGGGTCGAATGTTCTGTCGGACATTGCTACCGGAGGATGCCGTTCTCTCACCAGTGGGCGATCCCGGCAAAGAGTTTTGGGCGGCGGGTCAAAACTGGGACATCGTCTCCGACGGTCTTAAGCCGGAGAGCTTGGCTTTAATGGGGCAGTGGCGCGTCGAAATCACGCCCGGTACATCAAGTAAACGTGACGTCTTTCTCCATGTCATCCAGGTCGGTAATCAGAAACTCGATGCTATGAACAAAACGACACTGCTCCAAGAAGAAAGCACGTGCGGCGTCCGCTTAACGACCGGCAACCAAAAGTGGGAGGTGACGTTCAATTCAACGGGGCAATTGGGAGGCCATATCAGGCGCTTCGGAGGTCCCGGAAATATTAGTGCGCCTCTGGCGACCACGGTCCAGCGCCAGGTCGGCATACAGGCCTGGATTTATGGCAGTATGACTTACGAGCAAGCGAAACGGAGAATCCCCAAGCGCAAGCCGCCTGAATTTTGGATCGGTGACATAGGCCGCTTGAAACAGTTTCTCTCCAATTTGAATAAAGCACAGGTCAAGACCATCGCCAGATCGCCCGGTGGAAGACCGGTTCAACTCATTGCCTTTGGCCACCTAGAGACGGTCCGGCATCAAGCCAACTTCAACTCCGCCATCGGCGGGCGGGAGCCTTCCGCGTATATGGACAAAACCAGCCGGCAAAAACCCGTCGTCTTTTTCGTAGGACCGGTGCACGGCCATGAGGTTGAAGCCCTAACCGGCCTGGCCAATTTCATCAACATCATGGATACGGGACACGATCTGGCCGGAAGGAATCAAACCAAACTCCGGGCCCTTGGCGAGCAATGCCGCCTGTTGATTATCCCGGCGGGAAATCCTGATGGTATCGCGCGCTTTGCTCCGCGATCGTTGCATGAAATGAAGCTTGACGACATTCGGTTCTGGGGCCAGGGCACCTGGAGCGACGAGACGTTCTGCGGCTGGCCTGAGTCCAAGCGACAACACCCGATGGTCGGCGACAACGTCGGGTTTCTGGGCTGCTATTTCAACGATGACGGGATTAATCCCATGCACGATGAATTCTTTGCTCCAATGGGTCCCGAGGCACCGGCGATTCTGAACGTCGCCAAAGAGGAAGGGCCGGACCTGGCGGTCTCGCTTCACAGCCATTCCAGCCCCCCGGCGCTGCTTCGTCCCGCCTATGTCACCACGGAAATTCAGCAAGAGGTGCGATCGCTCGCCGAGAGATGCTACGCCCTGATGGATCAGCGCGGCCTGCCTCATGCGGCAAAACCGTTTTCCGTGGCATCCGAAGGCGGCAAACATCCGGCCCCCTTCAACCTGACCAGCGCGCTTTATCATATCAGCGGCGCGACGCCGTTCACCTTCGAATGTCCTCACGGGATCGTTGGTGAAAGGGCCTGTCGCGTCGAGGCTATGGACATACTTGATATCCAGCTTACACTCTACGAAGCGATGCTCCGGCATGTGACTGAAAAGAAGAAAGCCGGGACGCTCTAATGACGATGAAGAATTTAAGTCGATTATGTGCCATATTAGTATTGTTAGGGTCATTTTTGCAATCTGTCCTCGCAGATGTGCATGATAACAGTACTAATAAAGACACATTACGAGCCATGGTGGAAGCCGACTGGATCGCTCAGGAGCGTCGTAAAAACCGCACGCCCGATGATCCGAACGCCGTGCGCGATGCCTACCGGAGCTTCGAGAAACTCCTTATCAACCTCCGCCACATGCCTGAAAAACCAGATATCACATCGGACCCCAGGAGCCTTGAGCATTTGCGACTCAAGGTCAATGTGGTGGATTCGCTGGATAAGCCGGCCCGTCTCGACTTGTACAAAAAAATCCGCTCTGTAACACGCCATTTGGTGCTGAAAAACCCCCTTATCGCCTCGAAGCCCATTGTGTTTATGAAACGTCGCCGGTTCATCTGTCAGATGCTCCATGAGTATCTTGGGTACTTCTACGATTATGAGGACATCGCCGGCGGCAGTATTTACGTGCTCGAAGAACCCGGCAAGTCTCTGAAGGTGCGCGACCTCATCAATGGCCGGCTCCCCCGCGGCAACTATACAACTCTGGCACTTTCATACGACGCCCAAACGCTCTACTTTGCCTTTACCGAGAGAGCGGCGGAAAAGCCGGATTATTACTCACCCGAGCGGCGATGCTTTCATATCTATGCTATAAACGCCGATGGAACGAACCTTCGCCAACTCACCGATGGTCCGAACGATGATTTCGATCCCTGTCCGCTACCCGATGGCGGCATCGCCTTTATGTCCACCCGCCGGGGCGGCTTCGGACGCTGCCACAATCCCTGGGAGCCCCTGCCCGCCTATACGCTTCACCGTATGGACACAACGGGAACTGGGATACAAACGCTTTCCTTCCATGAAACCAATGAGTGGCATCCCTCCGTGCTTAACGATGGGCGAATTGTCTATTCCCGCTGGGACTATGTGGATCGCTCTGCCTCGAACTTCCACGGACTTTGGGTAAGTAATCCGGACGGAACGAATCCGAGTATCCTCTTTGGAAATTATACTCAGCGTATCAACGCCTGCTTTCAACCGCGGTGCATCCCGGGCTCGGATCGTGTCGTTTTTGTCGCCGGAGCGCATCACGCTGACGTCGGTGGTTCGCTCGTCATTTTCGATCCTACCCGAGAGGAGATGGATCCGCTGACGGGCCAGGACCGATTCGAGGCGATTGAGACATTGACGCCGGAAGTGTGTTTCCCAGAAGCGCCCGGCTGGCCGAAGAGCTATTTCCATAGTCCGTGGCCACTTTCAGAGGATTATTTCCTGGTCTCCTTCAGCTTCGAGCCGCTCCCCGGAATGGGTCCCAAAGTGAAAAAGGACACCATGACGGGACTCTACACTTTCGATCGTTTCGGCAACCTGGAATTGCTCTATCGCGATCCCGATATTTCCAGCATGTACCCAATTCCTCTGACACCACGCCGACGCCCACCGATTCCCCCCTCAACGCTGCATCAGGACCTCGGTGAGGAAGGCGAATTCGTGCTCATCGACGTGAGGCGGAGTCTGTTTCCATTGCCGGATTCCCGGCCCATCCGAAGCTTGCGCATCTTCCAGGTCCTCCCTAAAACATCAACACACGTCGCCAACAAACCCCGGATCGGTTTTGCGAACGCCGAAAGCGCCCGCATGCTGCTCGGCACGGTTCCCGTGGAGCCGGACGGCTCGGCGTATTTTCGCGCCCCCGCCGGCAAGCCGCTTTATTTCCAGGCCGTGGACGAAGCCGGCCGGGCAGTCCAAACCATGCGAAGCATTACCTACTTGCAGCCGGGCGAGCGCCGTAGTTGCCTCGGCTGCCACGAACCTCGACGCACCGCCCCAACCAATCGGCAAGGCCTTCTGGCTTTGCAACGAAAGTCGTCAACGATTCAGCCCGGCCCGGACGGAACGCGGCCATTTAGCTATCCGAGACTTGTCCAGTCCGTCCTCGACAGCCATTGTGTACGATGCCACGATGGCCAGACAGGGGATTTGAAAAGCCCCCTGTTCCTGACCGGCGAGCCTACCGGAACATTCAGTCGATCGTACGAGAGCCTCAAGAAATTTGTCCGATGGTACGAGTGGGGAGGTAGCACTATTGAACCCATCGTCACCCGGCCCGGACGGTCGGGCGCCGATGAAAGTCCTCTATTGAAGGTTCTGGCGGACGCCACACATGCAGAGCATGTACACCTTCCGGATGAGGACCTTCAGCGGCTGCATATTTGGCTGGATGGCAACGTACCCTTTTACGGAACGTATGAAAAAGAGCAGCAATTAGCCCAGAAAAACGGACAAGCGGTCAAACCCCCTCTGATTCAATAGACTGTATCGGCGTCACCAAACGTAGCTCGCAAAGTTAAAACAATAGTCAATAGAATATCGTCAGTATCCCATGGCGCAGCCGTCTTTTCGAGGATCGGAACCACCGAAATAACGGCGCGGATGCGACTTTCTCCATATCCCCTGATAGCCTCCGAAGACGCCCGTCTCCGGCCTGACGCTGTGCCCCATCGATGCGAGTTTTCGCTTAACGCCTTCTGAAATGTGCCGTTCGAGGCTGACCGAGCCACCGGCCACCATCTTTTGTCCGGTCGGCGTCGAGCTTTCATGATGCCGGACTCGCGGCTGATCGCCCGCCTGTTGGGGCGACATGCCGAAATCAATGATATTCATCAGCACCTGCACCTGCCCTTGGGGTTGAAAATCCCCGCCCATTACGCCGAACGAGAAGACGGGCTCCCCATTCCGGGTCACGAAAGCAGGGATAATCGTATGAAAGGGCCGTTTATGAGGCTCCAGTTTGTTGAGGTGGTTCGGATCGAGCGAAAAGAGTTGCCCGCGATTCTGAAGGCAGAAGCCCATCCCATCGGGCACGAATCCCGACCCCCACGGATAGTAGATACTCTGGATGAGTGAGACCATGTTACCGTCTTTGTCGGCGGTTGTCAGATAGACGGTATCCGACGATCCTTTGAGCCTACCGGGCCGGACGCTCTGAGCGGCTCGTTTTGGGTCGATCCGCTTCACGCGCTGTGCGGCGTATTCCTTGGAGATGAGCTCTCGCACCGGAACATCGGCGAAATCCATGTCGGCATAATAAACCGCGCGATCTTCAAAGGCCAGCTTCTTGGCCTCGATGAACATATGCAAGTGCTCGGCGGAGTTGGGCTGTATCGAGGCAATATCGAAGTGTTCCAGCAGATTGAGCATTTGCAGCGTGGCGATTCCCTGCCCGTTCGGGGGCAACTCCCAGACGTCGTAGCCGCGATAGCTCGTACTGACCGGCTCGATCCAGTCGGCAGTGTGATCCTGGAAGTCCCGCATTGAAAACCGCCCACCATGCTCCTTGGAGAACCGGACGATTCTTTCTGCGATCTGTCCCTGGTAGAACACCTCGGCGCCGTCTCGAGCTATCGTCTCGAAGAACCGCGCTAAATCTTCATTCCTGAAAACATCCCCAAAAAGCACTGGCTTGCCGCCGGGCATGAATGTCCGAGCCAAACCGGGATCGTCCGTGGTGTTGAAGGACCACGTTCGCGCTATGACCGGCGAGACGGGGAAACCTTCACGGGCATAGGCAATGGGAGCTTCCAGAATTTTTGCAAAGCTCAAGCGCCCCAGCTTCTTCTGAAGGGCCGCCCATCCGCTGACGCAACCGGGGATGCTCCAGGAGAACGGGCCGTATACAGGAATGTTTTCGAGTCCCAGCGCCCGCGCCTTCTCTATGCTCCAATCGTAGGGCGCCCGGCCGCTGGCGTTCAAGCCAAGGAGCTTCTTTTGTCTCTCGTTCCAGACGATGGCGAAAAGATCGCCGCCGGGCCCGCACATCATCGGCTCGACCAGGCCGAGCATGGCATTGGTGCAAATGGCCGCATCGATCGCATTGCCGCCGGCCTTGAGGATATCCACGCCCGCCATCGTCGCCAGAGGCTGACTGGAGCAGACCATTCCGTTTTGGCAGACCACCGTCGAGCGATTCCGGTTTCTATGTTGAAGCCGCTCGCGGTCAATCCAAACGCCTTGATCTGCTGTATGCGCGCTGCGCGTGCCGGCTAATAACGTGTTGCTGCTTAGAAATGACGACGTGCAAGCGCCGCCGGCCAACTTAAGAAATGAACGCCGTTCCATAGGCCTCGACTCCTACTCGAAACTTTCGCTTGAGAGAAAAAAAACGGAGCGTAGAAACTACGCTCCGTGAAGTCCAACTGACAAACGACGAACACGACACGTCTTGAGAACTTCGCATATACGGCATCTCGTCCCGCTTCGATACCGTCACGACACAAACGCTCTCCTGTTTGCCGGATTCGCGATTGGCAAACGAATTACTGCTGATGCTGCTGTGTAAAGACTTTCCGTCTTTGGAACAGGTAGAGAATGATCCCCAGTGCGATCAAACCCACCAGGCCATTTTCACCGAACGACCCGATGAGTGCCGTGAGATTGCTCACAACCCCGCCGAAAAAGGGAACGGTTTGGCCGAAAAGGATCTCAACAACCACGCCCAAGGCAATCAGCAACAAAAAGATTTCTGTAATCTCACCAAGCCATTTCTTCACTTCTTCCAGATAATGCATCTTCGACTCTCCTAATCATTCTTTGAGTTTCGTAATACACTAAACACTACGTCACAATCGTTCACGTATTCTGTTCGGCTTGTTTTTTTTCATTACTTTAATCTTTGTGCCCAAATTAAAGAGAAATCATGGTCACCGATAACGGTCTCGATCAAACCCGAACCGAACGAGTGTTATACAGGAAACAGCTTATCAATATTGAAATCGACGTTAATCCCCCACCTGCATCCGTGAATTTCCCCGTCATCGGCTCCAAGGAAGTGCAATAGTTTTTTTTATTTTCCCAAATAATTGTTCGATCAATTAGTTTCCGAAAGGAACTAAAGAGACATATAGAAAACAAACACCCCCCCCAATTAACACGTTACTGCTCGAGTATTCCTCCCACTATCCTGCCAACACGAGGGTTAATATAAGGGATTTTTTGCTTGACTTTAATGTTAAAATAGGTTAATATATATAAATGTTTATGAGCCTTGCACATTTTGTTCTACGCTTAACGCTGATCGTAACGATCTGGGCATTTATTTGGCGCTACATGAAACCCAGAACTCAACTCATGCGCATACTCCGAGCCGCGTTGCTTGTGCTTGGTATGTTAGGCGTTTTGGCTCTGATGAGAATCACCAGCGGATGATAAAACGTTCCCGCCTCCGACTTCTTTTTCCGTTCTTGTTTACCCGCTTCATCCCGATCTTTAAGAATGTCTATCCGTAATGTTGAGGCTTGAGGGCAAACCATAGGATAACCTGAGTTCCGAAGCCAAGAGCAAGAACAGCGATGGCAAACCAATAAGGTGAGTACGCCCCGACATTGCCGGAAAGATACCCCCCCGCTCCTGATCCGACGATCACACCGAGCGAGAGAGTGACCTCGTGTATGGCCATCCGGGCGGAACGTTTGCGAGATCCGCAAGCGCCGTAATAGAGGTGTGAGCTGTAGGCAAATCCAAAGCAGGCGCCCATGACCATAAACGCCGGAACGAAGCCCCAGAGCGTGCGGCCAAAGATCACGGCAAAAAGCGGGACGGCAAGCATCAGGTGGGCGCCGAAAAGAAACTTCAGCTTAAAATGCCAAAAGCCGAAACGACCGGCGCCGGTGAGAACGAGGAAGTTGCAGATCCCAAAAATCGTGATGAGGATGCCGAACTGCGTTTCGGAGAATCCCAAACCGGTAAACAACAGTGCAAACTGCGAACGTGACACTCCCAGGCAAACCCATGAGCAGAACAAGGCGATGCGGGCCATCCATATGAAACGCACCCGGACGGACTCGTCGATACGGATTTCCGGATCCTCGATCCGTTTGGCCGTAGCGGCTGAACCGGCAGACTTATCATGGGCGACACTCAGCAGGACGAAGCAGATCGCTAAAGCCACCACGCTGACCGCGATGGGGCTCAGGGTGCTGTTGTCGACCAATACCCCACTGATCGAAGGCCCCAGGATGGCGGCGGCCGACCACATCCCGTTGTAGGTGCCAAGACGACGGTTTAAAATCCTCCCTTCGTAATCCGACGAGACCCAGGCCATCAGAAAAGGCCAGAACAGGGACATCGCCGCGCCCGCGAGGATGCCTGAGGCAATGATGGTCCATATCAGCGAAATGTTGCCGAGTTGGTGATGGGCCAGAACATACCAAAC
>Ga0272442_10004348_pt1 | contig 19442 bp, 15 predicted proteins | sample SSMForm2O_FD_200262 | JGI IMG/M metagenome (GOLD analysis project Ga0272442, IMG submission 200262) | Marine sediment archaeal communities from Little Sippewissett salt marsh, Falmouth, MA, United States - SSM-Form-2O | ecosystem: Environmental > Aquatic > Marine > Wetlands > Sediment ... | reverse complement strand
TCAGTGGGAGGATGAAACACCGGCTTTAAAAACCGTTTTTCTCCATGAGCCGGCCACGGTCTGGCAATCCTGGAAAGAAAAAATACGGCAATTCACAGAAAAACCGCTGGCCTGGAGCATTCCGGTCACGGCCAGCGTTGCTGTCATTCTTCTGTTTCTTTTTCAATTTCAGTTGAAATATGAAAACGGAGACTGGCTGGTCGCTTTTGGAAAAAGCGGTTCCGTCGAATCGCAGCTCGAAGCGAAAATGGATGCGAAAATTGAATCCACATTAGCGGAATTACAGACCCGCAACATGGAGCAGCTGGTGACGCTGATTCAAGAAAGCGAAGCAAGGCAGCGGCGGGATTTTACATTGGCTTTAAATGAATTTTCACAGCAGCAGGAATACAGACGGAGACAGGACCTGCAACTGGTCGGTCAGGGACTTCAGGGACTGCATCGGCAGACAGAAGGACGCTATCAGCAGACCAGTACACTGATCAATGATTTAATCCGTATGACCAGTTCACCGGATTCGCAGCCTTAGCTGCATGAAAGTGAGGTGATGAACAGATGATTCGATGTTACCGGATTCTTGTTATCGGCTGCATTTTTATGATATTAATGCCTCTTACGATTCAGGGACAATCCGCTCAGATTGATTCTTTTCGGCTGAAACGGGACCTGCGGATCATGGAAGGGATTCTTGATAAATTGCTGGATCAAGACAATTCGAATATGCGATTTTCAGGAAACCCAAAGGGAATTTACATTCCTGATTACGGGATGGTTTTTTTCATAGAGAAACCGCAGCCTTTCCATCCGGTCTTGCTGAATACTTTGGATAAGGATATTGGCCAATTAATGGCCAATGGAACCGAATTCAGTAAAAAAGTGGAAAATAAACATAACCGCTTATTTTCAGATAAGAAATTTTCCGACCTTCACAAGGAAGCGGAAAAGCTGGAAAAAGAATCTTTGGAAAAAATCAAGTCCGGGATTACTGAATTTTTCAGCCACTATGTTTCTTCTGCTTCATTGCTGAAAGGCAGTGATCGTATTGCTGTATTGGTTCATCTCAACCGATGGCGATCCATGACACAGGATAACAGTTTTTTAACGGCCTGGATTCAGCAAAAATATGCAGAAGCACTCCGTCAATCTCACGGGAATAATCTCCACTTATTGTCAAATATTCATTTCGATTTAAATGCGGGCAATGCTTCAATTGCTAAAGACATCGATATTATAACTGAGATTTTTGATCAGGCCATTGCGACAGGAACATCGCCCCGTTATTCATCCACATCCGGATTGTATTTAAACGGTTTGGGTGCGCTTCTGTTTATGGACATTCAGCCCGGCTTTCGATTCGGAAATCCTGACACGTCTTTTTCGATTGTGATCCATAATCGCGGAGACGCTGTATCGGGTTACAGTTTGACTGCCAATACGAAGAATGCCGGAGAGAAAACGACAACACGAATCGAGCTGCAAAAACTGGGTGATGAGCTGTTGGATCTAATGGCTTCATATGGTCATACGATTCAAATCAAACCCGAAGAACAAATTATCATCGAGGTGAACCTGGGGCCGAAGATTTCGTTCTTCGGCTCGGAGTTCAATGATCCCTCGGCTATGCGTATGCAATTAACCAAACGTGATTTGGATGCCTATAATCAGGGAAAAATTAATTTGAAATCATTGAAAGATAAACTGATCCTGCAATATATGTAATGATCTGATATGGGGGTAATGATTCTGAACTTAAACAGGTAAAAAGAACACAGAATAATGTTGAGTGATGTTTCTTTGAGTTGATTTAGAATGATTGTATGTCAATAATAAAGAATGTGTTATTTATTTATCGCATGAATTATAAATATATTATGATTGTCTCACTCTGATGCCTTTTCCAATATCCCCTAAAAAAGCCTCTTGAATTTCAAGAGGCTTTTTTCTTGCCTTTTATTGGAAAATGTTACACATTTGTGCAAACCTTATTCCGCAAATTTCTGTCCAATTAATATGAAGAATGAAGAAGAAGATGAGACAACAAATGGATGATCTGATCCGGAAAGCACAGGAAGGCGACCACCTGTCTTTTCAGCGACTGGTTCAAGAACACGATCGGCAGGTACTGGGATTGGCCTTTCGAATGCTTGGCAATTCACAGGATGCCGAAGACGTATACCAGGAAGTGTTTATGAAAGTATATAAAAAAATTCACACATTTCGATTCCAGAGTACTTTTAAGACCTGGCTCTACCGCATTGTGGTGAATACAGTCATCAATTACCGCAAATCGAGGAATAAATACCTGAATGTCACATGGATTCCTGAAAATGTCGGGGAAGATATTTCCTGGACACCGGCGGATGAGAATCCGCTCCCGGATGAACTGGCAATCAATCAGGAAATCCAAAAGCAAATTCAAGAGGCGGTGGACACATTGACTTTAATTCAAAGGACGATATTTGTTTTAAGATTCTACCAGGATTTTAAAATTAAGGACATTGCCGAGATTGTCAGTTGTTCCGAAGGTACAGTAAAAAATACACTGTTTCGAAGTACACAAAAGGTGCGCCGGTCTCTAATCAAATATCTGCATGAATGAACAAAGGGCAGAACCATGGAAAAAAACCATATCACACAAGAGAAAATATTCCTCTATTTAACCAATGAGCTATCAGTGCAGGAAATGGCGAATATTGAAGATCATCTTGAAGTGTGTGAACCATGCCGGAATCGAAGTTTACAGATGACACAATGGATCCAAATTTTTAATCAGGAATCCTTATACAACACAGAAGATGAGCCTCTGATCCGGGCAAGAAACCGGCTGAAATCCCAGCTCCAAAAAAATGCGGTGCAAAAACGGCGGGCTGGGTTTTTAGAAACCCTGTTTTTACGCATCCCTTCTTATATTGAAACCAGATGGCTTGTAACAGCCGCATGCTTTATGATCGGAGGTGTATTGATCGGACATTATTTCTGGCCGAAATGGCAGGGGACTTCAAATGAGGCTCTGATAACTGAGCTTGCATCCGCGAAAGCCGGATCGATCCGGATTATTCCTTCCGAAATCCATCCGGACCATATCGAGATTCGGTTTCTGAACCAAAATGAAAATAAAGTCAGGGGTGAAGTTCAAGATCCTGATATTCAAACACTTTTGGCCTATACGTTAATGACAGACGAGCGGGATCATCTGCGTCTTCGTTTGATGGATATGATTCAAACAGTGTCTCACAATGAGACAGTCGAAGAGGCGTTGCTGCATACGCTTGTGAATGATCCGAATCCGGGATTACGATACAGGGCAATAAAATTATTAAAGCAATTTCCAATTAATGATAAAATGAAACAGCTGCTTATTCGTGTTCTGTTTCAGGATGCCAATCCGGGAGTTCGGATTCAGGTCACTGAAAAACTGATCCAGTGCAGCGATCCGAAAATACAATCGATTTTGAAGAAACGGGCGGAAAAAGATGAATATGTCCAGTACATACTGGATTCGCAGAAATCAAAGCAGACTTTAAATGTGAGCCGGGAATAAATTTAATTATTATAGGAGATTTGACCATGAAAAACAAACGATTTTTCCAGTATGCCATGGTACTGTTTGTGATGTCTTGCCTGACCTTAAAAGCACAGGATTTGATTGACAAAGGGAATCGCTGGGAATGGAAATCCGACAAAGAATTTGTTGTAAAATCGGGCGGTAAGTTGCAGATGAGTGATATCCATGGCGATGTCTCTATCTGCTCATGGGATCAGAACAAGGTGGGCATTCATGCAGTCCATGCAATTCAAGTATTGACGAAAACCGAGGCCGAAGCCGTCATTCAGAAATATGATGTCACATATAAACAGGAATCCAATACGGTTATCGTTGAAGGCATCGAAATCGGTCATCAACCTGTTGGAAGTGATTATAAAATTCATATTCCAAAACAGTTTCATTGTGACATCTCGATGTCGGCAGGTGATCTTGAAGTTGAGAAAATCGAAGGCAACATTGATGCACATGTCGGAGGTGGAGATGTGAAAATTTCAGGGATTCTGGGTCCGGTAACTCTGGATGTGGGCGGCGGGGATATCCAGATCGAATTTTGTCAAAAAGACATGGATATTCATTTGGGTGGGGGGGATCTGGAAATCGAAAACGCTGGTGGTCCTATTCAGATTCAGATGGGAGGAGGAGATGCAACCATTGAAAAATGCGCCGGTCCTGTCGTTCTGGAACTGGGTGGCGGAGATCTGGAAATCGATCAGCTTGAAAAGGATGTCCAGTTACAAGTCGGTGGCGGTGATGTTGAAATAACCAACATTCAGGGAAACGCCCAATGCGAACTCGGTGGCGGCAGCATTGAAATCAAGGATGTTGCGGGATCATTGAGTGTGAAAACGGGTGGCGGTGATATTGAGGCGCTGCTCACAAATGCTGCTACATTTAAAAATCCGATGCATCTGGAGACAAGCATTGGAGAGATCAATCTGACGTTGCCGGCCTCTATTAAAGCGGATATTCTTATAGAGATTCAAAAAATTCATGATTTCTCCGAAGAACAGGTATACTCGGACTTTCCTTTGAAAATATCAGGGAATGGAGATGGAATGGATGGTAAGATTCGAGCGACCGGCACCATTCATGGAGGCGGACCTGTCATTGATTTAAAAACACGGGGGGGCGATATATCCATAAATGAAGAGGAAATTTAATAGAAATCGATAAAACATTTACAGAATTTAAAAAGGCTCCGGTTCACAGGAGCCTTTTTATTAACTTAAATCATGAAACGGCATTGCGTTTGTATGAGGCGTAGAAACCTGGTAATGTGTTTCAAATTGATACATTTTTCCATTTTGAAACACTTCGCTTGAACAACCGATCACAACATGCTCCCATAAAGTCGAATCAATTGTTTACAAGTTCAATCGACAGGGAAAATGTTCTTTGTTCTTATAGCATTCAGTGCTTTGATTTTAATCGTCTTAGATTTTATTATTGATTACTGTTATTACATTTTTGTAAAAAGAAATAAAAAATTTTTCTTCTTTGATATCTGGCATAACTTTTGTAAATTTAATTTGTGCAAATTTGAATTTCCCCCTAAGGCGCCCCCGATAGGATGTGGCACAACGCAATGACCTGTCGGGGGATTTTTTTGCCTCCTGTTTCTTTTTAAATCTGCAGGAATACAATATTCTGTTTGCTTTTTACATGTTCGAAAGAGATCAGGTAGGATGGGCTTTGGCCCATCATTTCTATTTTATCGAGAAGAATTAAGGAAGAAAAATTCCTGCTTTCTTTCAAAAGAAAGTAGGCAAAGAAACGATTGCTTTTTGCATGCTCATGGTATCTTAAGGTTCGTGCTGCAAATGACAGGTTCGTTTGTCCTCAAAGAGATTACCTGAAGCCTGCTTTCCGCGCAAAAAGCGATTCTCCTCCCAACCCAATTATCTTTTTTATAACTATTGACGTTAAAAGTTGATGGTGCTACGTCACAATAGCATGATTAATCTTCTGATCGCTTGCTCTATCCTAATTTTAACAAAGATTTTCTGAATGCGAGAAGCACTTCACAACAAAAAAGCGTTGCAGCCAGAAATGATAGTTGATAAAAAATGAAAAGCGCACCTTTTAGGGCAAATATTACAAGCCATCACCTCTGGCGGTGGTATTTGACTTTTATGGATTCTGATTGATATCGCTGATCATCGAAAGGCAGGATTTCTGAAGCCAGAAAATAATCCATCCGCCGATCACAGATCCGATTAGGTAATGAGGAAGATCCCACCATGTGAAGGTGGTTCCCAGCAGAACCTGTCCAATGCATGTGTTTCGGATGGTTTCAAGAAATAGCGGATGCCAGAGCTGGAGGAACTCCAAACAACAGGTCATCAGAAAAATCCACAAAGCGACAAGGAAAGGCCTGGCCTTCGGCCAACCCCAGGCAACAACCAAACACCAGAATATTTCATACAGGACACCGCCCAAAGAGTGATTTACCCATAATTGCACCGGTCCCCTATACAGCTTTGTAAAAAAACCGATGGGAATCACAACAAGCAATATTCCAGCCAATTGCCATCGGAGTTTTTGGTGTGGTTTCATGAAAAAATTTTCACTGTCTGTTTCTGATTCCCGGAGCAGCCCGATTCAAGCACTACTTCATTAAAAGCATTTTCCGTGTGATAACTCCAGAATCTGTTGCCAGTTGGCAAACATAGACACCCGAGTGCAAATGTGAAGCATCCAGCCGAACCATATATGATCCGGAGTGCTTAACACCCTGATCCAGAACGGTTACGACTTTCCCTTGAATTGTAAAAATCGTTAAGCGTACTTGAGATTTCTCATTCAAATAATATCGAATCAATGTCAATGCGTTGAATGGATTCGGATAATTCTGGCACAATAAAAATGATGAGATGTCAGTGTTGTCATATGCCACGGCAGCAGGCGAAGGGGGAGGAGGGGGAACCGGGAATAATGCGGCTGTGCCAAACAGACTTGCATTCAGGTTGACCAGTTTATCATTGCCCCACCATTGCAGGATGTGCTCACGAGCTTCGTGATCCCGGTCAATGACTTGGACTTCAAAACCGATTTTTTTATTATAGACCGGATAAAATGTCAGATCAGCCACAGGAATCATTAATTCAAATGTGTAGCCAAGTTGCCTGTCCATCTCTCCCCATGCGATTTCCTCATTTCCATTGGGTATCCCGGGTTCTTCACTTCCATACACCCAGCTGAATCGTTGGTCGTCGTCATCATATGGCACACCTGCCGAGTAATTATTTTTACTGTTGTCTCCGTCAAAATAGAGGACAATGCTGTCGTTTTCCCTGGGATTTTTACCGGATGTGCTGATTTCATCATCAATCATTTCGCACCAGAAATAGAAGGCATCAGCATAAACCATCGCACGAAAGCACATTTGAGCGTCATCCCAGGTGTCAGTTTCAATATATTCGTTCCAAGGGAAACCATTATTCTGAGTAACATGATCTCCCTGATATATTTCAGCAGAACCGTCCACCCAAAGTTTCTCCAAAACGCCATCAATCACGGGAGCGCCCAGGTAATTGCCGAAAATGTTGAATGTTGTGTCGGCTGTATAGTCCGCCAATTCTGCTTCTCCCCAAAGATGCGCCCAATGCCAGGCGTGACTGCTTGTTCCCCACCACCGAATGATATTCTCACAGGTTCCAATGTCACTGTCATTGACCTGAATTTCAAGACCGAAAATAACGCCTGCTTCAGAATCAATGTTCAGACTTTTTAGCGGAAAAGCCGCTTCAACCGTATATCCTGAAGCGCTACCAACCGGATTTTCCCAATCAGCAACAGCGAATTCGATTTCATCGGGGGGATTATCAACGTCATCAACGCTGTCATCCTGATATTCAATGCGAATCAGCATATCATCCATATCCCGGTCTTGAAATAATTTACTGTTGTTTCCGTCCACCAAATACTCCACACAGTCATTTTCATATGATTGGCCGGAATCTGAATGGATTTTATCATCCACAACTTTTATAAACACATAGAGTTTTTCATTATCCCACAGCAGCCGCGCGTGAGCGGACAGATCGCTATAGCTTTCCGGGGGAGCGGTATCGTCCTGATTTAATTTCACAAGGCGTTCTGAGGAAGCGGTTTTATAGAGGTCGTCCATCTTGCCGTCAATCACAGGAGGGAAGGCGGCCCTGTGTACCTGCCACACTTCGTTTTTAACATGCGCAAACAGGCTAAAACAGATCAACCACCAGAAAATAATTGGATAGCGGTATGCTCTTTTCACGCTTCCTTGCCTTTCATAGAATCGAAATGAACATGGAATGGTTTACTAACTCATTGAAAATATATGGAATGAATTAAAAAAAAGCAACGGAAACCCTAAGATGTCTTGTTCATAGAATAAGCAGGTATTTTCTGGTGTTATCATTATCATAAATTGTATATTCAATGCATAATGGATGACATCGGTAATCCATTAAATCAATGACAATTTTAATTATTAATCTGATGTCTCCTCAATCAGTGAAAACTTGGCCAGCATCTGCTGTTCACTATGGGCCATCGACTCCAGTGCCTGGGCGAGTTCAGCCACATTTTCTAATTGAGCGGTCATTCCTTTGGTCAGTGTATTGACCCCTTCAACAGAGGCCATATTTTTTTCACTTTCTGAAGCCACATTTTCCATGGCCGTGCCTACTGAATGGGATGTTGTCTGCATTTTTTCCAATGATTTTGCAATGTTTAATATCCGTTTTTTGTCTCTTTGAATCATCCTTTGAATATCACTCAAGGCAGTTACTGCGTGATCTGTTGACGAGGCGGATTGTTTCATTCTGTCTAATCCATCGTGCATGACCTTTTCGACTTTTAATATATCGGATTGAACTGTGTGAATCAAGTTCGATACTTCTCTCGTGGCATCCGAAGTATTTTTTGCCAGTTTTCGGACGGCTTGAGCCACAACCATAAATCCTTTTCCAAATTCTCCGGCTTTTGTGGCTTCAATGCTCGCATTCAGGGCCAGCACATTGACTCGCGAGGCAATATCATTGATTAATTCAACCACACTTCCAATTTTTTCAGAATGGGTTCCCAACTCCTCCACAATGCTCCAAGCCCCAGTCACGGATTTCTCAATATTCTTTATGGTTTTCAGGGATTGGTTCATGGCATCGGTCCCCCTATTCACAGCCGTTGCTGTATTTTCTGTGGCTTCGGCGCTCTTCTCGGCTTCGCGATTAACGGATTCAATTGTGCTTAACAGATGATGCAATGCTTCGTCTGTTTTTGAAATATGATTATTTTGAGACACTGTTCCACGGGCCACCTCCTCCATGGCTGTTTTTATTTGTGCTGTTGCCTGACTGGTTTGAGATGTGTTACTTGCCAGATTTTCACTTAATTTCATCAAGTGGTGGGCTTGATTGGTAATTGTAAGAATCAATGCTCTTAAGCTGCTGGGATCGCTGTTATAAAGACCGACGGGGATTCCGGCCTCGACTGCACGATTAATATAGGGAATAAATGATTTCAATGGTGCAATTGTGATCAGGCCATCATACTGCTCTTGAATGATTCGATCGATTAACGGCCCGTAAATTTCAATTGTGAAATCGTGCACTTGATGCACTTCTTTCGGAGCAAAGCAGTCCACGGTAACATTGTGTTCCTGAAGTATTTTTTTGGCTTCTTTGGATCCTGTCATGATCGACATCCAGAAAGCAGTATCGTCTCTTCCCAGTACAGCAATTCGAAGCGGCTTTGGAGCCTTTTCAATCATGGGTCTGGCCATGCGTTCTCTTGCTTGATCCGATAATATCATGCCCTGGTCTTCATGCCAGTAATCCCGGAAGTTGTCCTGATTAACCTCCTGAAGTTCCGTCAGCAGAAACGGCATTGGGGGATTCCATCCCGCAGCCAGATGATTGAACATATGAATCACAGGATTGTATCCCTGAGCAAAAGAGTCCTGACTTAATGTGGCTGTAATGACGCCTTCTTTCACCCAGCGCATTGTATCTTGCATTAAATCATGACAGACGATTTTTATCTGTCCGGCCTTCTGCATTTCAGAAAGTGCTTTGGCAAATTGAGCGGGAGGCGAGCCGCAGGCAATGTAAATTCCTGAAAGTTTGGGAAATTTCTTTATTGTCTCCTTGGCTGCAAGGTAAGCCATGCCACCTCCGGCTGAAGCTTCAACATAATCGATGACCTCAATCCCGGGATATTTTTTCTGGATGACACTTAAAAATCCTCTTCTGCGTAGATCCAAATTCGTCGCACTGAAAGACTCAGACGATACGACAACCTGTCCCTTGCCTTTTAATATTCTGCCCATGATTTCGCCGCAATATCTTCCCTCCAGGAATGAATCGGCGCCTACATAAAAAAGCCGTTTGCAGGGAGTGCCGGTGATATTGTTGAATGCTTGAGCCGCATCTTTTAAATTTTGGATCATCAAGTTAAAAATATCGATGATGTCATTAACACGGGCTGATTGATTTGTTGATATATGTTCGATATCAAATATCAGTTGACGGGAAAGATTTCCCTGGGATAATTCTGTAATAGCACTGGATAAAACGGTCATGTTGTCTGATGATATTTTTCTGCCGACTTGTATGGCTTTTTGATGGGGATTCATCCGGATCCGATATATCCAGAGAACCATGCCCAGCATAATACATCCGTATCCGATGTATAAAAAATAGATCCGTTGGGATAAATTCCAAAGGTTAGTATTTTCTGTGCCTATTTTTTCCTGTAAAACAGATATTGCATGATGACCCGACAGCATGAACAATAAAAAAAACAGAATACTCAGATACTGTATCTTATTTTGATGCAGATGCTGAATCCATTTTTGACTCATATTAACTCCCGGAGTGAGTACCTTTTGATGTCAATTATTTCCTTATGCCTTCACTTGGTCAAAATACATAATAATTCCATTAAAATGAAATGAATTTATTGGATAAAAAAAATATATCCGCAGGAGGAATAATTAAAAAAGAAACGTCTGTTATTATCGAAAAATATAAGTGGGATATATATTGATACATAAAATGGCACTGAATTTCGGGTGATTCAGATAGAAACTGATCTATAAGGTGAGAACTGTTATTGAGCCTGTTTTAAAACCTTCGGGAGGTTCCATAAGTTTCATATTTTCAATATACGATTTTGTGAGTACAACCTTCCGGAGGTTTATTTTACGATTTTTTAAGACAGGCGCGTTAGCTTCCGGTTGCAATTATAAACATGAGGCTGATTCATAACGACCGGAAGACAGATCAATATCACCGAATCAACAGATAGATAGCATAAGTCTGACCGGGAACAGACATCTGATATCGGCTGTCCTGAATTTTTATTGTAATCTCTGTACCGGCCAGCAACCGGTATTTATAAAAAACAGGATTCAGTGTAAAATCAGCGTTTGCAATTTTTGATGACGGATTTAATATAACAAGAATCGCTTCATCCCCATTGGCGCGCGCATAGATAAATGGATATTCATTTTTCTTTGCATAAACCGGAACAAATTCCGCATAAGACCGCAGAGCTTGATGTCCCTTTCTCAACCGGATGAGCCTGCAGACCCGGTTTAACAGAGAGTTGGGATCCTTTTTCTGATTCTCTACATTGGGTGCGTCGTCGGCGGTATCCACAGGCAAATACAGATTGTCAGGATCAGCCGTTGAAAATCCCCTGTTTTTGCCACCTGTCCATTGCATGGGTGTACGCGCTCCGGCCCTCGGCTTATAAGCACCCTCTACAAAAGGATTTTCGTAAAGCTGTCTTATGCCAATTTCATTGCCGTTGAAAATAAAAGGGATCCCCGGCATGGTCAGTGAAAAAGCAAAAATAATTTCCAGGTCATCCAAGGACCGTTTGATATTTAATCGTGACAAATCATGATTGCCAAGGGGCAGATTAATATAGCCTTTTCCCAGGGTTTTATGATATTGATCCAGGTAACTTTCCAGAAAATGGGTAATATTGCCCTTGCCCGCCTGATCAAAATAGCTGTGGCCTTCGGAATAACCATTTAAGATGCGCCAGCTTTCTTTTTGGAGCAAATCGTTATATCCCTGAAACCAGTGATAAAAATCTGCATGAAAACCGCCTCCGCACAATGCCGATTCCGGGTGGGACCATTCTGCCACCATAATCGATCCGGGATATTCCGTATCCATAATCGTCCGGATTTGATTCCAGAAACGCTTGGTGCCTTCATCCCGGGTGCTGAAAAATTGATCATTTCCGGTTATATTGGCATTTTTTACCAGGGCTCCGGCCATATCGGCCCGAAAGCCATCCGCTCCCATATCCATCCAAAAACGAAGCATGCGTTTTAATTCTTTTTGCAGTGCGAGAATATCCGGATGATCGATCGGAAGCATCCAGGGAGCTTCCGGTTTGGCAAAACCGTAATTCAGTGCAGGCTGGCTCCAGTAAAAATTTCGCATAAACTGACCATTTCGCCTGCTGTATCCCTTAATAAATGTATCTTTATACGCATCCGGGGGATTGAGCCAGGTGTTGTCGGTCCAGATGTACCAGTTGGAATACTTATTTGTTTCCTGTTTGGCCGAAGCTTGAAACCAGGGATGCTCGATGCTGGTATAGCTGATGACATAATCAAATAATATCTTCAGTTCCCGCTTTTCGGCTTCATCGAACAATCGCTTTGCGTCTTCATTGGTACCGTATCGCGGCGCCACCTGGTAATAATCAGACACATCATACCCGGCATCATAAAAAGGGGATTTAAAAAACGGATTGATCCAAAAACCATCCACACCCAGACTTTTTATATAATCCAATTTTTGAATAATGCCCTCGAGGTCTCCGATGCCGTCTCCATTGGTATCATAAAACGTCTGAGGATAGATTTGATAAAATACTGCATTATGCAGATATTCTGGTCCAGGCGGAACGATGACCTCCCCGGTAATTTTCGCAGAGTCGATGTTGAACTCATCTGAAGCCTGCAGAATGAAAGCGCCTGTTAAGGCGAAAAGAACAAAGGCAGATATCACATTGCGTTTCATAAATAATCCTCCATCGATAATGTGTCTTTTAGTTATGATGGTCATGGGTCATGAAATTTCAAGTATCTATTTTATTTATAATAGAAAAAATAGAGGTATTAATATAAAATGATCAAGTCGTAATTCTGGTAATTATGTTACATAAATTGATAAAATAAATATAGAGGAGAGATTGAAAGCGTTATGATTTCTCTTTGGCAAAACTTGTTTTGACCGAAAGCGATTCCAACTGACCGAGTTTTCCTGTAAATGCTCCGATTTCATCGGTTGTGCCGTGAATAATCAAAGCAATGATTGAAAGTCCGCGATCACGATAAGGAATCCCCATCCGGCCGATGATCAAAGTGCTGTATTCATGCAAAATCTGATTCAGTTTCTGATAAACAGAGTCCGGTTCATACACAATGATGCTGATCACTCCGATTCTTCTTGCTTCAAGCATATTCATAAGGATTCTATGATAAAAGTTGCCGTTTTGAATATTTAAATTTTGTTGATAAAACAATTTTATTCAAATGTTTCATCGCAATCGTCATTTCTCTCATATTCAGATTTAATATACCTGAGAAAATCAATAATGTCAATGGTTTATTGTTCAGGTGAAAAAAGCCTTGACATATTGTATGCTTTACTATATATTATGTATAGTATACTATATATAATATATAGTATACTATGCTTTCATTGGACAGGAGGAGATGTTTTGAAGTTAGGCAATCATCTGAGACGATGTCGTTTTGAACACGATGAGATCTCGCAGCAGGCTTTGGCCAACGCTGTGGGAGTCACACGATTGACCATTCACTCCATTGAAAAAGGAAAATTTGTGCCATCAGCACTGCTGGTGTTTAAACTGGCACGGTTTTTTAAAAAAAATGTTGAAGAGATCTTCTATCTCATTGATATCGAACAAGAAAATTCGGGGGAAGCATGAATAAGAGATTTCTGATTACAAATATTATCGCCGCTTTTTTTACAGTGGTTTCAGCCGGATGGCTTGTTTATGATTTTATCGCTTATCACATCCTTCGGGGAAAAATGATTCATCTTGAGCCCCTGACCTCACTGGATGAAAAACTCGGACTGTTTGTCTGGCTGGGGATCCTGGTCTTTCTGATCTCGCATGTATCATCTTTAATTGCCATTACCGCTCAATTCCAGGTTTATAAAAAAGCAAGCATGCTGCGTGTGACTGCACTCATCCTCGCTGTCATCTCATGCGTCTTCATTCTTAATGATATTGCCTGTCTTTCAGATATCGGAAAAGAATATCAAGAGGGATTGGAAGTAGAGTTTGAATGGAGATCCCTGTACAGGACTTCAGTGCTGCATGGTTTTTTCTTTCTGATTATGATACTGAATTTGACGGAAGCATTACTTCGGAAAGGTGCGTTGAAATTCAGTGAATCGGCAGTCCGGGATGAAACCATTTTTACACTGGTTCATGCGGTTGGGGTATTCTGTGCAGGCATCGGTTTGTTCGGAGTGTCGGCAGCGATAATCGAGCGGCGTGCCCATCCTCTGCTTCATATCACATTTCCCTTTCTTTTTGTGCTTTCGCTTATTCCGTATTGTCTGCTTGCAGGCTACTGGTTATTCATGAAATTGAAAGAGAAACCTGAGGACTGGTATGATGAGAAACAATTTCATGATATTTCACGCGCGGGTCTTATCACCATGCTTACGACAATTCCACTCATGGCTCTCATCTATGTTTTAACGTACAATGCGTTAACAAGTCCTATGGTTATTCTCTGGTTTCCGATTTTTCTCTATTGGGTCATTTTCAGTTTTTCGCTGGCATCTCTCTATTTCAGCTTGAAAACATAGGAGAAAAAAATGTGGTGCTTATATACTACTGCTGGATGTATCTTTGTCCTTTGCATTGCAGGCATCGGGGGGAGGAGTTCAAAAGAATCCGGATTATTCTCTCAATGATTATTTATCTTTAAGATTAAGTTTTATAGCAATCGATTCAAATCTTGCCATAATTCAGCGAATAATAATAACCTGGTGATTTTGAGCCATTTTTCCGATTACATTTTTTGACATCTTTTGACTTCCCATTGACAACCCTGTCGAAATTCTTTAGTATATAAGAAATGTGAAAGCAATTGATTTTTTTTGAATTAAATTTTAATTTCATACTACAGGAGGACCTCCGATGAAATCCCAGCTGATTGTTTTATCCATGATTATTATAAACCAGGTACTTTTTGCGGATTCGCCAAAACGGGAAGTTAATCTGCGGGGAAGATGGTATTTTGAATTGGGAGATACCCCTGCCTATGCAGAATCAGACTTTGATCATTCGCACTGGGAAAAAATTCGGGTGCCCGACTCCTGGGAAGATCAGGGATTTCCAGGTTATGACGGATATGCATGGTACCGGAAATCCTTCTTTATTCCGAAAAAATTGAAAAACAAAATGCTCACTTTATATCTGGGATATATCGACGATGTGGATCAGGTTTATATCAATGGGCAATACCTGAACGGCCGGGGAAGTGACTCGCCCCATTATGTATCTGCATATAATCAGCGAAGACAGTATCAGATTCCCGGAAGCATGCTCAATTACGGCGATGAGAATCTGATTGCCATCCGGGTCTATGACGAATGGGGCGATGGCGGTATAGTTTCAGGAAAATTGGGCATTTATTCGCAAAAATTTATTGGAACAACCATTGATATGGCGGGTAAATGGAAATTCCACAGCGGAGACAATCCTGATTGGTCAAGCGCAGATCTGGATGACAGCAGCTGGAATGCTTTAATTGTTCCGGGATTCTGGGAAGACCAGGGATATGCGGATCTGGATGGTTATGCATGGTACAGGACTGAAATTACAATGCCGAAAACAATGGAAAATGAAAGGCTCATCTTATACATTGGCGCCATTGACGACGCAGATGAAGTGTATATTAACGGTGAGAAAATCAGTTTTAAAGGTAAATTCCCGGGTGAAAATTTCAGAGAGTATAACCGTCGATTTTACAATCATGAGCGTTTTTATTATATTCCTGGTCATGTATTTCGCTGGGGCAAAAATAACATCATTGCCATTCGGGTCTGGGATTCAGGAGGAGAGGGCGGCATATACCGTGGGCCTGTCGGTATTACCACCCGTGAGGAGTATCGCAAATTCAGAAAATCCCATCGGCGCGGTTATTTTGATTTTTCGGATTTTCTGGATGATATTTTTGATTGAAATTGCTATTTTAATGAGCAGTTAAACAATGCTTGTGATCCAGATCCAGCCATTTTCTTCATGGATTGGCTGCCCAATGGATAATTTGTTCTTGATTATTAATTTTGGAACCGATACAGTAAAAAAATATAAATAAAAAAATAGTCTCAACAATATGAAACGTCCGCATTTGACATTTTCCATTTTAGGTGGCTTGGCCCTGCTTCTTCCCCTTCTGAGTTACACCATTTATCAATGGTCAGAACGCAATAAAGATGAAGCACTCATTCAGCAGATTTATGACCGGCAGCTCAATACGATTCTTTTTTCTGTCAATCAGTATTGCTGGGATAAGTTTGCTACCTGGACATCCACCTTTAATGAAATCTCAGGATCAGCGGATGATAGCAGCCATCGTATCGATTTTCTCCTAAAACAGAACCGATCGCTTCTCGGTGTATGTCTGATAGACAGCAATGAGAATGTGATTGTCAATCAGGGATACTTTTTACGGTTTTTTGAAAAGCAGGATGAGGCGTGCAAGGTTGTGCTACATCAGATCGAGTCACATCGGGAACAGTTAAAACGAATGAGACGGCGGGCGAGAGAAGGATATATGCAGCCGCTGAGTCTGGTTATGGAGCAGATCGATCCTGTTTTGGATTTGATTTTGATTCCGGTCATTCCTTTATCTGATTCTGGCTCTACCTGGATGGTCGCGGGCTTGTTTGTGGATACCCATCGGTTCGTACAGGATGTTGTGGTTCGTAAGTTCAATGAAATGAATGACGGCAATCTGGCATTTGCAACGAAATCTCAGGACGGTGAACTGCTGTTTATTTCTGACGCGGAAACGAGTGCCACATTTGAAAAAAGCGAATCTATGTGGATTTTGCCGGATCTTCACCTTATGGTCAAATTGAAAGGAACGACGCTTCAGAATCTTTCTCATAAACGGATTCGGACCCATTTGCTGTTTCTGTTGATTATTAATTTACTGCTGGGAGCTGGTATCGTGATTCTTATGCACAACGTCTCAAAAGCTGTAATGCTTGCCCGAATGAAAAGTGACTTTGTGGCCAATGTGTCCCATGAATTGCGAACGCCTCTGGCTCTGATACGCATGTATGCTGAAACCCTTGAAATGGGACGTATTCAATCCAAAAAAAAACAACAGCGATACTACAAAACCATTATGAATGAATGTTCGCGACTAACCAAACTGATTAACAATATTCTGGATTTCTCCAAAATAGAATCCCATAAAAAGGAATACGCGATTCAAACCATCCAGCCGGATCTCTGGCTTCAGGAATCCCTGAATATGTATCAGTTTCATCTGGATCAAAAAGGATTTGAGATGGAGGCTCACATTCAAAAATGTCCAAAGATACATGCGGACCGTGAAGCCATCACTCAGGCTTTGACCAATTTGCTGGACAATGCAGTTAAATTCAGCAATGAAAGCAAGAAAATAGAGGTCAATCTTAAGCCGGTAAATAATAAAATATGCCTTGCTGTCACTGACTTCGGCATCGGCATTGCTTCCTCTGATCAAAAGCATATCTTTGATAAATTCTTTCGTGTCGGTTCCAGTTTGATACACGATGTCAAGGGTACGGGTCTTGGATTAAGTTTGGTGAAACATATCATGCAGGTGCATGGCGGTCATGTGGAAGTGAAAAGTGAACCCGGGCAGGGAAGTACATTTTATCTTTACTTTCCTGCCGGTGAATCTTGACGATTTTTCCACGCAAAGGAAAAGTGCATTTTGAATTTTTAATGGAAAAGGGAGGATATGATGCCCCGCATTCTCATTATTGAAGATGAGCCGGACATGGCCGATGGACTCAAGGATAATTTTGAGTTTGAAGGGTATAATGTCATTGTTACCCATGACGGGGAAAGCGGTCTGGCCATGGCGCTTTCGCATACGCCGGATCTCATTCTTCTGGATATTATGTTGCCAAAAAAATCCGGCCTGGATGTCTGCCGTGAGTTGCGTATGCGTAAGAGTAAAATTCCTATAATTATGCTGACAGCGAAGGGTCAGGAGATCGATAAAGTATTAGGGCTGGAATTGGGAGCTGATGATTATATCACAAAGCCGTTCAGTGTCCGGGAGTTGTTAGCCCGGGTCAAGGCAGTATTAAGGCGGGTGCCGAACAGCGATGAGGAGACCTCGGAGTCTGTTACAATGGGGCGCCTGACTCTGAATTTTCGTTGCTATGAAGCCACGGAAGGCAATCAGCCGGTTGAAATGACACATCGTCAATTCGAGTTATTGAAATATTTTTTCGAGCACACAGGAAAAACAGTATCGAGAGACGAATTGCTCAATCATGTATGGGGTTATGAATCCTATCCGACATCACGTACGGTCGACAACCATATTTTAAACATCAGAAAGAAAATAGAAGCCAATCCAGCCCATCCAAAACACCTTCTCACCGTTCACGGCGTTGGATATAAATATATTAATTAGAGGAGAATTGCAATTATGAATAAATGGATTGTTTTTTTCATTCCTCTGCTTTGTACAACAGGCATGGCCCGGAGCCTGCATCGTGAAATATCACTACGCACCGGCTGGAGATTTGAAATCGGCGATAATCTTGATTTTGCAAAGCCTGAATATAACGATGCCGATTGGGAACGTGTCCATGTACCGAGCACCTGGGAATCGGAAGGATTCCCGGGCTATGACGGATATGCCTGGTACCGGATACATCTGAAAATCCCCATACATCTGAATGAGAAATCGTTGTATATCAAGCTCGGTTATATTGATGATGTGGATGAAGTGTATCTGAACGGCAAGTATTTAAACGGAAGCGGAAGCTTCCCTCCCGAGTATCAATCTGCTTATAATCATGAGCGCGTGTATCATTTGCCCCACGAGTTATTAAAATTCGGGCAGGAAAATGTCATTGCCGTCCGTGTGTATGATGAGTATTTGGAAGGCGGAATAAAAAACGGAAGCGTCGGTATCTATTCGCATCCGAGAATTACGATGAAAATGGATCTTGCCGGAGAGTGGCGGTTCAGCCCTGGTGATGCGCCTGGCTGGGCGAAACCAGACTATGATGACTCGGATTGGGATATCATGCGGATTCCGAGCAATTGGGAAAATCAAGACTACCCCTATCATAATGGTTACGGCTGGTATCGAAAACATTTTACTATGCCCAATGAGTTAAACGGAGACCGACTGATACTCGCATTGGGATTAATCGATGATGCGGATGAAACCTATTTCAACGGTACCAGAATTGGCAGAACCGGCTCTTTTCCAGGTGAAAGCTCAGGTAACTATTTTGGTAATTCCTGGCAAAAAGACCGGTTTTATATGATTCCGCCCCATCTTATCCGGTGGGGGGAAGCAAATACCATTGCTGTACGTGTCTATGATTATCAGGGTCCAGGGGGGATCTATGATGGCCCAATCGGGCTAACCACCAAAGAATCTTTTTTGAAATACAGGCGCAATAATAAATCATTAGATCACTGGCTGAAACAGATTTTCGATTTTTGGGATTGATTCAATATTTTTTATGGAGCGAGGTGAACTATCATGAAATATCAAATTGTTATTTTATCATGCTGCCTGTCCGTTCATGTTTTAGCCGTGGAAGCCTTGAGGGAAATTGATATTCGGGGCTCATGGAAATTCACA
>Ga0272442_10004347_pt1 | contig 19444 bp, 12 predicted proteins | sample SSMForm2O_FD_200262 | JGI IMG/M metagenome (GOLD analysis project Ga0272442, IMG submission 200262) | Marine sediment archaeal communities from Little Sippewissett salt marsh, Falmouth, MA, United States - SSM-Form-2O | ecosystem: Environmental > Aquatic > Marine > Wetlands > Sediment ... | reverse complement strand
AGAAGCTAATGCTGGAGCTTGAGAATAGTAACCCCGGAATCAAGCTTGACCCCTGGGGTTGGGAGGAATTGCTGGCAGTCTTCAACAAGTTGTCACGGAGAGACTTGGAGTCTTGGTTTGGCTATGCTCCGAACGCCCAAGCCAAGAGTAACATGGGATTCGATGACCTTCGCGTGGTGCTGGAGGCAATACGGACAGAGCGGGTGGATTCCGCGGCTCCCGTGAGAGAGGTTCCAGCCAGGAAGATCGAGGCAAACCAGTTGTCGGATAGCATCGCCATCTTGCTCAAAGAAGGCATGACAAAGGCCGCGCTGTTGGATGATTTCTTCCAAATGTGGCACGACCCCACATTTGGCGAGCGCATTGCGGCCGCCTTTCGCGAAAGGTATGAAGAGCTTCGTGAGGATCTGACGCCCAATGAGATCTTCCTTGAATTGCAGAATTGGATCGGCGGATCTGTGCGTGGGACTCCCGAACATGAAATGGCCATCTTCACGGTAATCGCCTACTACTTTGAAAGCTGTGACATCTACGAGGAGCCGCGGAACTGACAAGATGATATTGCCATCCAAACATATACCACGGGAAAAGGCACTTCTTACGTTGGGCGCTGATTTGCTTGAGCACCTCGAACGCCCGAAGACGGTGTCGGCCGTATGGGAGGAGGTCCGTCTTTCACCGCCCATCAGTTTCGACTGGTTTGTCTTGACGCTTGACCTCCTCTATGCGGTGGAAGCGATTGAAATACATGAGGGACTACTTGCGCGGAAGTCTCCACAATGATCCATCGAATTTACAGTTCACTGCCGACGTTCAAGGAACTGTCATTCCGTCCGGGCCTGAACGTGTTGCTGGCGCAGAAGAGTGAGGGAGCAACCAGCCGCCAAACACGCAACCGTGCCGGCAAAACCAGCCTCGTCGAGATTATCCACTTCCTGACCGGTGCAAGGGTCGATGAAAAAACACTTTTCAAGGCCAAGGAACTGTCCGACGTCACCTTTGGCATGCAATTCGATCTGGCCGGCGAAAGGGTGACTGTTGAGCGAGAGAACAAGGCCCGGGCTGCCTACAAACTTAACAATGTGCCCATAACCGGAAAGCAATGGAAAGGCGAACTGGGCCAAGCGATGTTTGGCCTAACGGAAGAGAGCGATGCTGAAGGCCGGACTCCCACCTTCCGTTCACTGTTCGCCTATTTCGCGCGTCGTGCCGCCAGCCAAGCTTTCCACGATCCAGAGAAAAACGCCAACATGCAGATGACGGGGGACTATCAGATTGCCCTGATGTTCCTCTTCGGTCTCGATTGGGGTATTGCCAGGGATTGGCAACGCGTGCGCGACAGGGAGAAGACTCTCGGGGAGCTCAAGAAGGCGTGCAAGTCGGGGGCTTTGGACAGCATTATTGGAAACGCTGCAGAATTGCGCACACAGTTGACTGTGAGGGACGACCAACTCAGAAAGCGAAAGACAGAAGTCGAGCGCTTTCGAGTGCTTCCTCAGTACCACGAAATGGAAGAGGAGGCCGATCAGCTCACTCGAGAATTGGGCAGATTGGCGAATGAGAATACAATAGACTTGGCGGCAATTCGGGATTTGGATACAGCGCTTAAGAGTGAGACAGCGCCCCGTCAAACAGATCTTGATCAAGTCTACGCCCAAGCAGGGATCGTGTTGCCAGATCTCGTTAAGAAACGCTACGAAGATGTTCGCAGTTTTCATGAGTCGGTTGTTCGAAACCGTCGGGACTATCTGACGGGTGAACTACAAGCTGCCAAGCAACGCATTGAGGCCCGTAATCAGAAAAAGGCTAAGCTTGACGAAAGGCGTTCCGTGATTATGGAGACGCTTCGAAGTCACGGCGCGCTCGATCAATTCACTCGATTGCAGGGGGAGGTTGGCCGTCTCGAGTCCGAGGTGGAAGCATTGCGGCAGCGCTTCGAGTCGGCCGAGCAGCTCGAGGGTACCAAGAGCGAGCTTGAGATTGAACGAAATCGGCTACTGCTGCGGCTTCGCCGTGACTTTGCTGAGCAAAAATCCAGGCTTTCCGAAGCAATCTTGGCCTACGAGGAAACCTCCAAGCGTCTGTATGAAGACGCAGGCAGCATGCTTGTGGATGATACCCCGAACGGGCCTACATTTCGTTTTGAGATTCACGGCGCACGGAGCGAAGGCATAAAGAACATGCAGATATTCAGTTTCGATATGATGTTGATGCGTTTGTGCGCTCAGAGAGGGATCGGGCCAGGCTTTCTCATTCATGACAGCCATCTGTTCGACGGCGTCGATGGTCGGCAGGTCATAAGCGCACTCCGCGTCGGCGCGGAGACAGCGGAAGAACTGGGGTTTCAATATATCGTCACCATGAACGAAGATGATGCGTTCAAGGAAAAGGAGGCGGGGTTCGACCTGAATGAGTACGCTCTTGAAGTGAAATTGACTGATGCGACAGAAGAGGGGGGATTGTTCGGGATTCGCTTCGATTAGGGTGAAGAGGATTGTGAGGCCGTCTCACAGCCGGCCTGGGCTTTCAGAGTGCTTGCGTCAGACCGGCTGCGCTCCATCCACCTCTCGAAGGAAGTGGCGATGCCAGTAAACAATAATTCCCTTTTCTCCTTCATCCTGCTGACAGCAGGCGCGCTCTCCGCCGCCGTCCCCTGCGCAGGCGACGCGCTCGATGTCCGCGCCTATGGCGCTTCGGGCGAGGGCGTGCAGTTGGACACGCAAGCGATTCAGGCCGCGGTCGACGCGTGTGCCGCGCAGGGCGGCGGGACGGTGTTCTTCCCGGCGGGCGCCTATCTCACCGGTACCATCTTTCTCCAGAGCCATGTTCGCCTCGACCTGGACGCGGGCGCACGCATCCTCGGCAGTACAAACGTCCAGGATTACCCTCTGCAAATGAACGGGTTTCCCTCGCGGACGGACCGCTATTGTGCGCGGGCCTTGTTGCGCGGCGAGGGACTCGAAGGCGTCGCTATCACGGGCTACGGCACCATCGACGGCCAAGGCGCGCAGTTCCGGGACAACAAGGCCTCGGGCGAGGCCTACGAAGCGCTGCTCAGCGTCTATGAGGGCACCGGGCGCTACCGGCCCAATGAGATTTTCGTCAATCGCCCTTTCCTCATTCAACTCGTGAGTTGTCGGGATATCCGGGTCGAAAATGTGCATCTTCGCTGCTCGGCCATGTGGATGCAGCACTATCTCGATTGCGATTTCGTCACCATTCGTGGCGTCAGCGTGTTCAACCACGGTTGCCGCAACAACGACATGATCGACATCGACTGTTGCCGCAACGTGGTCATTTCGGATTGTATCGGCGACACGGACGATGATGCGCTCACGCTGAAGAGCACGGCACAGCAGCCGACGGAGCACGTGGTCATCTCGAATTGCATCCTGCGCTCGCACTGCAACGCGCTCAAAGCGGGCACCGAATCCTCGGGCGGCTTCAAGGACATCACCATCACCAACTGTGTGATCCAGCGCTCCGAGGTCGACGAATGCCGCACGGGCCGCCGCGAGGGATTGGCGGGCATCGCGCTGGAAATCGTGGACGGCGGTTCGCTCGAACGGGTGACGATTTCGAATATCGCCATCCAGGACACGAGCGCGCCCCTGTTTCTGCGTCTCGGCAACCGTGCGCGGCCGCACCGGCCCGGCGCACCGAAACCGGAGGTGGGCGTGTTCCGCGACGTGCGTATCAGCAACGTTGTGGCGACCGGCGCGGGCGTCACCGGCTGCGCCATCGCCGGACTCCCCGGGCATCCCATCGAGAACGTGAGCCTCTCGAACATCCGTATCGCCTTCCACGGCGGCGCTGCGGCCGAAGACGCTGTGGCCGAGGTGCCGGAACTCGAAGCGCAGTATCCCGAGTGCGTCATGTTCGGCACCTTGCCGGCCTATGGCTTCTATTGCCGGCATGTCGACGGCCTGACGCTCAACAACATCGACCTGAGCTACGCCGCCGCAGACCCGCGCCCCGCGTTGGTCACGGACGACGTCAAGGCTTTGCGCGTGGATGGGTTTTCCGCCAAGGCCGAGCCGGACGCCCGTGCCCAGATCCGCTTGTCACAAACTCGCGACGCCCTGATCACCGGCTGCAAAGCCGCCGCGAGTGAAACCTTCCTGAAACTCGAAGCCGGGTGTGCCGAGCTGAGCCTCATCGGCAACGAGCTAAGCCGGGCCCGGCGCCCCTTCGTGCTCGATGCCTCCTTGCGGGAGGCCACGCTGCACGCCGTGAGCAATCGGTTGCGCGGCGACTGACGGGGACTGCGGGCACTACTTCGTATTGGAAGGGGGCGCTCTTGTCCGCCTCAGGCCGTAACCAACTGGGCGGTCCAGTCGGTGAGGGCAGCAAGGAGGGCAACCACGAAGCGATGCGCAGCAAAGGCAAGAGGCGCTCTTCACAGCTGAATTTGGCAGGAAAGAGCGCCTCTTGAAGGAACGGTCGCCGCTTCGTTCTATATCCCGCGCTGGTTCAGTGCGATGAACTCCTCGGGACTGCGGTTGAGGACCGGCGCATAGCCGGGCAGCGGCGCGATTTGCTGGTGATACGCGTCCAGGAAGCTGAAGACCTGCGGGAAATACTCTTCTTCCATCTCCGCCGGCGGCACGATCCAGTTCTGCGCACCGATGACACGGGGGCGCGTCGAGGTAGTCGAAGGCGATCTGCGTGATCTGGCCCGCGATGGTGTGCAGGTAGCTGCCGCGTTCGCACGCGTCGCTGGCGACAATCAGCTTGCCGGTCTTCTTCACGGAGTCGAAGAGGATCTGGTGGTTGAACGGGACGAGGGTTTGGCCGTCGATGAGTTCGACGGAGATCCCGAATTCCTGTGCGAAGCGTTTGGCGGCTTCGGCGGCCCGGTAGAGGGTGGCGCCAAAGGTCAGCACCGTCAGGTCCGTGCCTTCTTTGATGAGGGCGGGTTCGCCGATGGGGAGGGTGTAGTATTCGGCGGGCACGCCACCGGGTTGGAAGATCTCGACCTGGTTGTAGAGCCGCTGGCTCTCGAAGAAGACAACGGGGTCGTTGCCGCTGAGCGCCGCGGCCATGAGGCCCTTGGCGCTGTAGGGCGTGGCCGGGAAGACCACCTTCAGGCCCGGCACATGCGCACACAGGGCGGTCCAGTCCTGCGAATGTTGCGCGCCGTACTTGCTGCCGACGGACACGCGCAAAACAATCGGCAAACTGATGAAACCGGCCGACATGGCCTGCCACTTGGGCATCTGGTTGAAGACTTCGTCGCCGGCGCGGCCCATGAAGTCGCAGTACATCAGTTCGGCGATGGGGCGCCCGCCTTCCATGGCGCAGCCGACGGCCGTGCCGACAATGGCGCCCTCGGAGATGGGCGAATTGAAAAGGCGGTTGTAGGGCAGCGCTTCGGTGAGGCCCTGGTAGACGGCGAAAGCCCCACCCCAGTCACGGTTCTCTTCACCGTAAGCGATCACCCGCGAGTCGTGGTAGAAGTGGTGGAGGATAGCCTCGAAGAGGGACTCGCCGAAGGTCACGGCCTTGGTGGCCTTGAGCGGCGTGCCGTCAGGTCCGATACCGCTGCGCGATTTCTTGGCGATGGCGTTGACCCGCGGGTTCTCCTCGATCGGGATACGCACGTCGTCCGCGCGTTCGAGTCCGGGCAGTTCCGGCTCGTTTCGGTTCGAGAACATCATTTGCGAGACGCCTTGGTGCGGGGTGAGCACCATGCGCGGCGAGATATCCGTGCTGGACGCCAGTTTGCAGGCTTTGGTGACCTTGCGCGTGGCGTACGCGCGAATCTCGGCAAGCGTATCCTCGGTGACCAGGCCGGCCGCGGCGAGCTTGCCGCCAAACTCGGTCAGGGGATCGACCGCCCGCCACAGGTCGATCTCTTTCCGTTCACGGTAGGCGGACTGATCGCTGGGCGAATGGCCGGACTGGCGGTAGCAGAGTACGTCAAGGAAGACGGGGCCGTTGCCGCGCCGGATGCGTTCGAGTTTGCGCTTGTAGGCGTCGGCCAGGGCGAGCGGGTTGTTGCCATCGACAACCTCGGCGTGCATGTTCTCGGGATTGAGTGCGGCGCCGATCCGGGCGAGGCGGTCGAAGCCGGCGGTCTCGCCGATGGGCTGTCCGCCCATGCCGTAGAAGTTGTCCATGAAGTTGAAGATGATCGGCATGCCGCGCTTCACATGCTCCGGCCACAGCGTTTTGAACTGGGCCATGTTGGCGAAGCCGAGCGCCTCCCAGACCGGGCCACAGCCGATCGACGCGTCGCCGATGTTGGCCACAGTGACACCGTCCTGGCCGCGGGCTAGGCGGTAGAGGGCCGAGCCGGTGGCGATGTCGGCGCTGCCGCCGACAATCGCGTTGGCGGGGTAGACGCCAAAGGGCAGGAAGAAGGCATGCATCGAGCCGCCCATGCCCCTGTTGAAGCCGGGTTCGCGGCCGAAGATCTCGGCGAGGAGCCCGTAGAGCAGGAAGTCGATGCCCAGTTCCTCTTCCTCCTTCGTGGCGAGCAAAGATTTGCCTCTACCCGGCCCCTTGATGCGGAGGCCTTCCCCGTTGGGATCGTGTTGTTCGACGACCCGGAGCGTGGTGCCGTCGAAATAGTCTTCCATGGTACCGGTGAGGCCGTTGCCGCGCAGTTCGTCGACGGCGCGCAGGCCCTTGGCGATGATTTCGCCGTGGCTGCGGTGGCTGCCGAACAGGTGGTCCTGAACCTTGAGGTGGAGGCATTCGCCCACCGCGGCGCCTTCCTGTCCGATCGAGAGGTGGGCGGGGCCTGCGTGGTTGTATTCGATGCCCTGGTAGGCGCCGAGCTTTTTGATGCTGTCCAACATCGTCTCGAATTCGCGGATCAGGGCCATGTCGCGGTAGACCCGCACGCACACTTCAGGGGTGATGCCGGACGACTTCAAGGCCAATTCCTGCTTGACGCTCTTCTTGTATTGATTGACCGGGATCGAGCCCAGGTCCAGCAGGCTGCTCTTGCGCGCCTCTTTCGGCACCACCATCAGTTGCTTGGTCATGGTTGGGGACCTCGTTGGGAGTTGGTTTTGATACACACACCACAGGCCGTCCGCCGTACGAACACACCAGGACACCCGGCGGGCGAAAAATCGCCGGAAGTATAGCAAATGGAGACAGGCGCTTTCATCTTGCTGTTTCAGGGGACGGCGGAAGCCGCCGCATGGGCGGCAGTGTCTCTGCCTTGCGCACACGGGTGTTCTGGGTTAAGATGGTCTCAAACGGTGTGGTGCATAACCGTCGGCCGGTGAAATGAGGTGACACGATGACAACATTGCCGAGTGAGCAGGCGGGAGAACACTTATCCAGCCTGATTACGCAGGTTTCGGAGTCGCACGAGCCGGTCCAGATTCTCGGGGACGGCGGGTCGGCGGTGCTGGTCGCCGAAGAGGATTGGCGTGCGATCCAGGAAACGCTTCACTTGCTGTCCATTCCGGGCATGCGAGAGTCCATCCGCGAAGGCCTGGCGGCGCCGGTCGAGGAGTGTGCCCAGGAGCCCGGGTGGTGACTTGGAGACTGGTCTTCACCAAACAGGCCCAAAAAGATGCCCGAAAGCTGGCGTCGGCAGGGCTGAAGCCGAGCGCGCAGAAGCTTCTGGACGTGCTTGCCAAGAATCCCTTCCAGTCGCCACCGGCGTATGAGAAACTGGTGGGCGACCTCGCTGGTGCTTACTCCCGCCGAATCAATGTCCAGCACAGACTCGTCTACCAAGTGATTGAGGACACACGGTCAGTGAAGATCCTCCGTATGTGGACGCATTACGAGTAGTATTCCGATGTCCGCTCGGCATTGGGGGGACGTGCCACGCAAAGCGGGTCTATTCGTGGAGAACGGCGATTTCGTCTTTGCGGTCTCTGACGTAGAAGACGTGTGCGTCAGCGGCGAAAGCGATTCCTTCCACATCCTGATATCCAGGGAATTGTCGCACCAAGTCTGCGCGTATCGCGGCGGCTTCCGGGCTTGGCGCTGGGAACATGTAGTGAGCGGACACGGCCTTCTGGCCTTCCGGGTGCGCTTCCAGAATCGCGCTTCTGTCGGGATCCGAATCGAGGTTTCCGGTAAGGACGTGGAGGGTGTTGTCGATTCGGCTGATGGCGCGGATTCCGGCGGGTGCGGCCGCGTTGCCCTCGTTGTCGACGGTCCAGATGCGGGCGACTGATGGCTCGCCCTTGGCCGGGTCAAAGAGCGCTTCGACGTTGTCGATTGCGACGAGAATCGGGTGACCCGCGGCGGTCACGGGGTAGCGTAGCCCGAGGAGTAGGGCCCCGGAGGGCAGGAAGGCGGCGCCTTCGATGTTGATGGGGCGGTCGGCCGGGGTGAGCCGGTCGAGCCAGGGTTCCTTGTCCTTGCGGGCCTCGTCCAGGGTCTCGGTGATGAAGGCCTTGGTTTCCGCCTCGGTGCAGGCGATGAGGGGAATAGCGCTGCGGCGGAGCGCCTCGTTGATGGCTTGGTGCAGGCGGAAGGCGTCGACGACAACTTCGAGTTCGACTTCGACATCTGTCCCGGCGGCGACGGCGGCGGATTCTAGAAAACGGGCGAGGAAGTGGCGCTTGGGTTGGAGCGGCCCCGCCTTTTTGCCGAAGTGGGAACCCACGAGGTAGATGGAATCGCCGTGGCGGCAGAGGGCCTCGGCGTCATCCGATTTCGCTGCACCCGGCGCCTGTGCCGTTACCTTCAGCGCTTCCCAGCCGTCCGGAGTGGGGGGCGATTTGGAATGGCCGATCAGGGCCAGGCATGCTTCCGCGCGGGCCTCGTCGGAGACAGTCCAGAACGCGGTCTCCCAGCCTTGTGCAGCGAGCAGGGCCGGGTTCTTGACGGATAGCAATGCCGACGTCTCATTCGGGGGCAGCTTCAGCGTCGTTTCCGTCGGGGGCTCGGAGCGTGCGCACGCGTGCAGCACGGCCAGACAAACGAGCAGCAGCGTGGCGCGCGCAACACCCGTTCCCCATTTCATGGGTACCCTCCTCGAGTTTATCTTCTCGATCGAGTCGAAACACCTTCAGCGCGGCGATTTTTCCTTAGACGGGGCCCTCTGGCTATTCCACTTCGACATCGAGATCGTAGCAAAAGCTATGCTCGCCCTCGAGCGGGCACTGGACAAGCCATTTGCCTTCCGGCGACACGATGCCCGTTGGCGCGTTTACCGGGCCGTCCGGCGCCGCGGCGTTGGCGGTCACGATGTAGCACTTGCTCTCGATGGCGCGCAGCTTGAGGTTCGAGTCGTGATAAGGCACATGCAGGGGACTCGAACCGGAGTTGATGCTGTGGAAGACAATCTGGGCCCCCTTCTGCCCGAGTTGGTAGCTGAGCCGCGGGTCCGGATAGGGGCCGCAACCGGGCGTCACCCACAGGTCGTTGCAAATGAGACAGCCGAAGGTGATGCCGAAGTGTTGGAAGACCCGCAGCTCGTCACCGGGCCGGCACCACGCACGGTCGGTTTCGGTGGGCACCAGCTTCTCTTGGGTGCCCAGCAATTCGCCGTTGTCCCCGTATATCCGCGACTGGATGTAGGTGTGGCCGTTTTCGCGGGCGCCGGTCCCGATAATCGCCGTGGTGTAGCTCTGACGGCAGGCGGCGGCAATCTGACGCCATGCCTCTCGCGTGCGCGTTGCACTGAAATCGTTGTTGTAACCGGTCAGGCTCATCTCCGGAAACAGCATAAAATCACTGTCGCTGTTCCGAATGTGTTCGAGAATCTTAGAAACGTTGTCTTTCTTGGTCGGCCCCACTACCATCTGAATTCCAGACACCCGTACGGTAGCCATTGACGCCTCCTTGTTGTTGTGACCGAAACCTCACCCAATGATCTTAGCACAAGGTCAGAACGTGCGCCACCCGGGTGGCCTTGCGGCGAGGCGACCCAGCCCCGGCCGACTGTCAGCGGCACGGCCTAGGCGGCACAGGTACGCCGCTTATGCCAAGAGGGGCCTGGGCTTAGCCCGACGCCTTCGTGTCAAGGAGCGGCCTGGAAATGCAGCGAAGCCCGGGGATAGCCTCGGCCGGCGCCTTGCCCGCTGTGGCGGGCCGGGTTTGGCAGATCCGGCCTGCCCGGAGCGCCACGTTGCAGGGGGGCGGCCAGGCACGTATGATCCTTTCGGGTCGGAGAAGGAAAGGGAGCGGGGAATGAATAGGGTATCGTGGCTTTGTTGTGTGGTTGTTTTGGCGGCGCCGGTGTCGACGGCCAAAGGGCAGCCGGGCGACGTGGGCGCTTCGATCGCGGGTATCGAGGATGTCCTCACGGGCGTGGCCGGCTATACGCCGACGGAGGTGCCGTCGCCGCCGGGGGAAGCGCTGGTCTTGGACCTGCGGCGCTGTGTGGAATTGGCGATGGACCGGAATGCGCAAGCGCTGATCGCCGCGGAAGCGGTGTTGGCGAAACGGGCCCAGGCCGGCCAGGCCCGCGCACTGCGGCGCCCGCTGGTGAAGACCCGTGCGGGCTACATGTACATTCGGGGTTTGGATCAGGATATTTCGGTCTCGCCGTTGAGCGGGCTCTTTGTGGATGCGGCCAAGTTCGAGGCGGAGAAGGGGACCTTCACGACGGAGTTCCTCATCGAACAGGTGCTGTATGCCGGCGGGCAGATCAAGGCAGGTATCGATGCGTCCAAGTATCTGGCGGAATCGGAGGACTGGAAACGGCAGGCCGCCTTGGACCAACTCGAATACGAAGCCAAGCAGGCGTTCTATGATTGTCTGCTGGCAACCGCATTGGCCCGGGTGGCGCAAGACAGCGTGACGACCTTCGAGCGGCACAAGGCCGACGCCGAACAGATGCTCGAGGTGGGCCTCGTGAGCCACTTCGAGGTGTTGCGGGCCCAGACGGAACTGAGTGCACGTCAGGCGGGGCTCGAGTCGGCGTTGAGCGCCGAGAAGATTGCCATGCTTAACCTGCGCCGGATCTTGGCGATGCCCGCGGATCACCCGTTGCGGTTGGAAGGCAAGCTGGAATGGACGCCCATCACAGAACCGGCCGAAGCGCTGGTGGCGGCGGCCTTCGAGCAGCGGGCGGAGTTGAAGGCACTGCAAAGCGGCATCGCGGCCGCGCGAAGCAATGTCTCGCGGGCGCGGGGGGGCTATAAGCCGAAGATTGCGGCGTCGGCGCAATGGCAGAATGTGGATGGCGGCGGTTCCTTTATGCCCGACGGGTGGACCTTCTCCGTGGGCGCGGAATGGGAGCTTTACACCGGCGGCGGGCGCAAGCATGCGCTCCTCGAAGCGGAAGCGCAGTTGCGCAATATCGAGTATCAGCGCGACGACGTCCTGCGCCTCGTGGAACTGGATGTGCGGCAGGCCTACATCCGCTTCCAGGAAGCCATCGCCAAGATCCGTAAGGAGAATGACACCGTCGCGCTGGGCCGCGAGGGATTGCGCTTGGCCCAGTTGCGTTTCCAGGAGGGCATTGGCACGCAAGGAGAAGCGCTCGACGCCGAGCTGGCGCTGACCCAGGCGCGAACCGCGTTGACCCAGGCGTTGCGCGATTATGCCGTGGCCATTGCCGCGTTGGATAAGGCGGTTGGCTGCGGTTGGGCTTCCGGGCTATCGCCGGTTTCGGAATAGCCCCATGCGGCGGTGCGGGGCTGGCTTTCACCGATTCTGCCCAAACACGCGAAGATCGCACCGCGTCGGGTCACAAGGTGGCCTCGGGGAAGGAGAAACTTCATGCGCTGGATACTTATTGGGCTGATGCTATTGCCGGCCGCCGCCGGAAACGCCGCCCGACACCCGGTTGCGGCCGTGCTGCGCGCCGACTTGCCCGGACACGACCCGGCTTTGGCGAAGGCCGTGGGCGGCATCCTGGAAGCCGCCGGCTACCGGGTCACCGAACTCTCCGCCGAGGCGATTTGTGATGCCACGCGGTTGGATACCGCCCGCTTCGGCCTGCTCGTGCTGCCGGACGCGGCGCGTTTGCCCATGCGCAGCATCGAGCCCGTGCACAAGTACCTCCGGCAGGGCGGCAACCTGCTCGCACTGCAAACGCCCGCCTGGCAGGAGCCGCTGCTGCACGTCAACGGTGCCTGGACCACCGCGGAAGCCTACCGGCGCTCCCGGGCCGGCGAGGCGCCGCAACACGTCCTCTTCGATTTCGCGCCGGACGCGCTCGACGCCTGGCACCGCACCGCCTATGACCCCGAGAACATCGCCGCGCATTACGAAACCGTGGCCGAAGGCCCCGCACCGGGACAACGCGCCCTGCATGTCACCCTCGAACGCCTCGACAACTGGGACACCTTCACGCTGGCCGATATCGACCACCCCTTCCCCGCCGGACACACCCTCACCGTCTTCTCGGCCAAGGGCGGCCCAAACACCACCCAGTTTTCCGTCGAGTGGGTCGAGCGCGACGGCTCCCGCTGGATCGCCTCGATACCGCTCTCGACCGAATGGCAGCACTACGTGCTGGCGCCGCAGGACTTCAAGTACTGGGAGAGCGTGCCCGCGCGCGCCCGCGGCGCTTTCCAGCCCGAGAACGCCGTGCGGCTCGCCGTAGGCCTCGCGTTCACGCACACCGGCTACCTCGCGGGCGACCAGGAATACTGGGTTGGCCCCTTCGGCAGCGCGCCCATGGATCCCGGCCTCGAACAATTGTTCCAAAGCGCGTCCGTGCCGAAACTCGATACCATCAGCCCCGGCTACAAACTCTTCGAATGCACCGGCGTTCACTGGCTAACCTCCGCCAGGGACTGCGGTCTCCTGCCGCTGGTGGAATTCGATATTCCCAGCCGCGTGCGCTCCCCACATCCGCGTCCCGAGGCAGGCGGCTTCAACAAGGGCCGCGGATGGCGCTGGATGCCGGTTATCGAGGCACACACCGCGCGTGGCGATTGGTGCGGCGACCCCGCCACGCTGCTTTTCCATGCGGACGGGCCTTACAAGGGCGGCGTGTGGGCCGGCTTCGGTATCGCAGACAGCGCGTGGTACCGGACCCCGAAAGTGCTCGAAGCGATTCGGCACACAGCCGAGCGCATGCGTGATCCCGTCTTCCTCCTCGACGGCGGCGCGGACCACTACACCTACTTCGAGACCCAAGCACTCACGCTCGGGCTGCGTGTGGTCAACAGAAGCGACACCCCGCAGGATGGCATCGAAGCGGACGTGACCCTCGTCTCGATGACCACCTTCGAGACCGTACATCAGTCGCAAACCTGGAAGCTTTCTCTCGCCCCCGGTGAAACCGTGACCGTGTCGGAACCCTGGGAGCCTTCCTACTGGCCGGAGGAGGGCTTCATCGTAACCGCGGCCCTGCGCCGCAACGGCCAGTTCCTCGATCAGGATGTGCACAGAGCCCAGGTTTGGCGGCCCAAGGCCGAGAAGCACTTCATCACCGTCGAAAACGGCGACTTCATGCTCGACGGCCAACGCTGGCGGCCGCACGGCGTCAACTACATGCCCTCCTCCGGTATCGGCGTCGAAGACGGTGCGTACTTCGAGTACTGGATTGGCGCGGACGCCTACGACCCGAAAATCATCCAGCGCGACCTCGAACACATCAAAGACCTCGGCCTCAATTCCGTCAGCATCTTCATCTACCGCCGTTCGATGGAGGCGCAGAACCTGCTCGACCTGCTCCGCCGCCTCGATGCGCTCGAACTCAAGGCCAACCTCTCCCTGCGCCCCGGCACGCCCATGGATTTCCAATGGCAGGACATGAAAGACCTCATCGAATACTACCGCCTTTGGGAGCACGATAGTGTCTTCGCGCTCGACCTGGCGTGGGAGCCGATGTTCCGCGACTGGGAACGCGCGCCCTGGCATGCCGCGTGGGAGGCCTGGATTCTCGAACGCTACGGCAGCATCGCCAACGCCGAGCAGGACTGGGGCTATCCCGTGCCGCGCGACGCCGAGGGCCGCGTCAAAGACGTGGACCGCGAACACATCGCCGCCGAAGGGCCGTGGACTCCCATGGTTGCCGCGTACCGCCGCTTCCTCGACACGCTGCTCTACGAGAAGTACAGCGCCGCCCGCACGCTGGTGCGCACGCTGGACCCGAATCACCTCATCAGCTTCCGCATGACCGTCGCCGGCGACCCCACCTTCGGCGACCCCGCCACCTTGCCCTACGACTTCGCCTATCTTGCGGGTGCCGTCGACCTCCTCGAACCCGAGGGCTACGGCCGCATCGGCGATTGGGAGCGCGTGAAGCCCGGCTACTTCACCTACGCCTACGGCACGTGGGCCAATCCCGCGCTGCCCGTGCTCTGGGCCGAGGCCGGCGTCCATGTCTGGGATACCGAGGCCATGGCGCCCTCGCCCGAGCGCCTCGAGTACCAGGCCGCCTTCTACGAGCGCATCTACCGCATGGTCATCGGCAGCGCCGCCGACGGCGTCTACTTCTGGTGGTATCCCGGCGGCTACCGTGTCAACGAGCGCAGCGACTACGGCATCCTCAATCCTGACGGCTCCGAACGCCCCGTGTCGCAGGTGATTCGCGCCCAGGCCGCACGCTTGCTCGACGGACCCGGTGCCCGCCCCATCGACACCTGGCTCGACATGGACCGCGACCACTTCACCGACGGACTCACCGGCATCTACGACGCCCTGCAAGAACCCTTCTGGGCCGCCATCGACGCCGGTAAGACCCCCGGCCTCCGCACCCCCGGCACCGGCACCACCTCCGCCGACTGCCCGCTCCTCGCCGTCGGCAACACTCCCTGCACCGGCGCCAATCCCCCCAAGTACCTCGACGGCTTCTTCGATAAGGTCGCTGTCCGCGGCCCGCAGGGCGCCTGGCTCGATCTCGACGACGGCGCCCGCATTGGCGGCCTCGGTACCGCGCGCCCGCTGATCCGCGTCACAGTGACCAACCTGGGCGAAGCCACCTGGATCGCCGCCGCCAACAGCACCCCCGGCGCCGTAGGCGTCAAGATCCTTCGAGCGGATGCGCCAGCAACCACCGTCCCGATCCCGAAGCCCCTTGCCCGATTTGAGGCCATCGAGTTCGAGTTTCCCTTAGAAGATTCCCCCCTCGACGGCGAGCAGCCCTACACCTTGACCTTGGACGCCCACTCCCGCACCCCCTTCGGCCCCAAATTCGACTTCACGCTCGTGCCCTGACGGGCGCAGTGGCCAGTAGCTGGTGGCTCGCGTGCCCATGCGGCGACTCCAGCGCTGCCCGGATTACAGGCTCACACAGCGTGTCGGGGCAATCTGTTAGACTGGATTCACGCGTGGTGTAAGGGCAAGCTCCTTTTTTTGCCACGGGCACGGAGAAACGGGTGCTGCTCATCCGTGGGGGCGATCTCTCTTCGAGTACTTTCGCGTTTCCTTTGTATTTATATATAGCTATATAGAATAAATAAATCTTTGTATCGGTAAATTTAGCAACCCATTTACAGCAAAGCGCTCTGTATTGCCTCCGTGCTCTCCGTGTCCTCGGTGGTGAAATGCTCTTCAGGCTTCTTTCTTCCACTCTTGGAGCTTCCGCTTCACCTTTTGCACATGCGGCGACTCCACGGCCTCGTACAATGCCAACGCCGCCTCGGCCCGGGCACGGGCCTGCTCCCGCTGCCCCAAGGCGTCCAACGCCAGCGCCATATTGAACAAGTCGTCCCCTTCCCCGCGCCGGTCCCCGATCTCGCGGTCGATCGCGAGCGCCTGCTCGTACAACTCGATGGCGCGGCGCGGGTCCCCCAAGTCCGCATACGCATTGCCCAGGTTGCCGAGGACCGCCCCTTCCCCGCGCCGGTCGCCGAGCTCGCGCGCGATTTCCAGACGTTCCTCGTAGAGCTCGATGGCGCGGCGCGGTTCCCCCAAGTTCTTGTACGCGACGCCCAGGTTGCCGAGGTCTTGCCCTTCCCCGCGCCGGTCCCCGATCTCGCGGTCGATCGCGAGCGCCTGCTCGTAGTATTCGATGGCGCGGCGCGGTTCCCCCAAGTCCGCATACGCCAAGCCGAGGTTGCCGAGGGCGTTCCCTTCCCCGCGCCGGTCCCCGATCTCGCGCGCGATCGCGCGGTGTTGCTCGTAGTATTCGATGGCGCGGCGCGGGTCCCCCAAGTCCGCATACGCATTGCCGAGGTTGCCGAGGTCTTGGCCTTCCCCGCGCCGGTCCCCGATCTCGCGGTCGATCGCGAGCGCCTGCTCGTGGTACTCGATGGCGCGGCGCGCGTCCCCCAAGTCCGCATACGCCAAGCCGAGGTTGCCGAGGTGCACGCCCTCGGCCGCACGGTCGCCCAGGCTTCGCACGGCGGCCAAGGCCTGTTCCAGCCAGGCAATCTGTTCCCGCGGATGCAGCCGGAGGCCGAGCACATACACCCCCGCATCGGGATAGTCATCACAGAGCCGGGCGGCCGTGTCATGCTCCCCGGCATGCCCGGCAGACCAGGCCCAGCCCGCCCCAATGTTCGCCCACTCCCGATCCGCTAGCGCCAGGCCCTCCACCACCGCCTGACCGCCCTGCTTGTACAACTCCTTCGCCTTGGCCAACACGTCCTTGTAGTGCGCGGCGTGCCGCGCCGCGGCCTCGAAGCGCGCCGCTTCCTTCTCGCCCGCCTCCTCGTGCCCGTCCAAGACCGCCGTGGCCACGGGCCGCATGAGGTCGTGCATGCGGTAGCGCTGGGTGTCCGCGTCGTAGAGCAGCAGACTCCACACGAGCAGCCCGGACAGGGCATCGCGGGCCTCGGCCGCATCCCGTTCCCAGACCGCGGCGGCGGCGGCGGTATCGAAATCCCCGGCGAAGACGGTTAAGGCACGCCATTGCGCCGCCCGCTCGGGGGATTCCCGCAGCAAGGCATCCGCACTCAATTGCAGCACCGCGTTGACATCCAGGTCTTCCGCGGCCAAGTCCTTCCGCTTCGTTTGCAGCGCGTCGAGGTATTGCGCCCCGGTCCAATTCGGATTCGCCTGCAGGAACATCCCGGCCACACGCAGCGCCAGCGGCAGCCCGCCGCAGAGTGACACCAAGGCCGCGGTTTCGGCCGCATCGAGGCGCCCTTCACCCGCCACTTCCGTCAGCAGGTCCCGCGCCTTTGCGTCGTCCAGCTCGTGCAGTTCCTGCGCCTGGATGCCGGGCAGGGTGATGGGTTGCCGCGAGGTGACCAGTAGCGCAGCCGGGGGATCCGGCGTCAGGTCTCGCACCTGGGCCGTGTCCCGCGCGTTGTCGAGGAGCAGCAGCACTCGCTTGCCCTGCAAGACCCCGCGATACAGCCCCGCGAGTTCCGGGTCAGAGTCCGGTAGCCTGACTGTCGGCGCGAAGGCCCGGATGACCTGGCCCATGGCCTCGGCGGGCGACAACGGCGCCACACCGGCCCCCGCGTCCGTCGCGCCCGTGCCCCGCATCGGGACCCACACGATCCCGTCGGGAAAGGCGTGCTCGACCCTATGCCCCACGTGCACGGCCAGGGCGGTCTTGCCCACGCCGCCCATGCCCTTGAGACTCGATATCGCCGCATGCCCATCCCCCGCGCGCAAGAGCTTGGCCAAGGCGTCCGTCTCCGCCTCGCGCCCCGTGAAATCCGCCAAGTCCGCCGGAAGCTGATAGGGGCGGCCGGGCTGGCCGCGGCGTTCGCCCCGCAATTCGCCCAGAATAGCCTTCACCAGATCCAAGATCAGGGCCGAGCGTTCCGTACTCACCCGATTCTGGAGCGGACTCCCGGGCTTTGAGGCCTCCCGGTTCACCGCTTGGCCCAATTCGTCCACCAGGATGACAAAGAGGTCATCGAGCTTGGCGGGCAGGGTCGATGTGTCATAGTGCAGTGCCGTGAAGCGCTCCCGCAGAAGGGCTAGCGGCGGATTCTGCTGCCCGATGGCCACGTCCACCAGCATCCAACACGCCTTGTCGTCCTTCAAGAACTGATCGAGGAGCCCCGCGACATGTTGCTGCATCGCCGGCGCCTCGTTCGGCACCGCCTGCCGCACCATGCCCGCGAAGGCCTCGGTATAAACCCGCTCGAGCGCCTGCTGCTCCGGCGGGCCCAGCACCAGCGTCCCCAACCCCTTCGCCCCTGCGCGCACCGCGCCCGCCACCGCCGTGGCGGCCAAACTGCCCCACATCCCCGTTATCACACCCCCGTCTATCACCACGGCACTCGGTCTCCTTCCGGGTTCACCCTTCTCGCTTGAGCCCCATACCCCTCTGCGACAGCATAGCCCCGGCCGGGAGAAAAGACAAGCGCAGGCACGAAGGTGGCTGCTCTAGATTGGCACGGGCTGTTGCGCGATTGGGGGTGCAGATCGGGGGGTGTTGTTTGCGAAACAAGGGGTTATTGGTTGTCAAGACCATGAATAATATAAATAACAGGGGCAAAAATGGGGGTTTTTGAGGGGATTGGGGGGGGGCGGGTGTTGGGGTGGCCGGGATCCTTTTTGGTCGGCGGGGGGGTGGGGGCGGGAGAATTGTACCGATCGTTCTGTTTTGGGGGCGGGGTCGTGGGCCGCTGTGGGTATGGATGCCGGCCTGGCCGCGGGGTGTGTGAGGGAACGAGGCCGGAACCAGAACCACGAATGCACACGAATGGGCGCATCATGGCAGATGTGATCACGGGCGGCGAGCAAGCGCCGGGCGCAGTCCGCGCGTAGGCCGGGTTTGCCCAAGCTGCCGGTGGTCCCGTTGCAGCCCGAGGTGCGCGGGGTGTAGGCGGGGCGTGTTGCTGTGCAGGCCGGTATGCGTTGCCACGGGGGACCGTGGTAACGAGCCCAAGTGGACGGGATGGACGGGATGGACGGGATGGGACGGGATGGGACGGATGGGACGGATGGGACGGATGGGACGGATGGGACGGATGGGACGAGGTGGACGCCCGGGGTACGGGAATCTGCGGGGGCGGAGTAGAGGGGTGTGGTGAGAAGACCAGGCGGGTTTTGGCAAGAAGCGGTGTAGTGTGCCATTGGTGTTCATTGGTGTTTATTCGTGGTTCATCTCGGTTTCGCACTTCAAAAAGTCAACGGGCGGTGCCTATTTATAGGGGGTGTCGATCGCGGCGCCCGCCTGGGAAAACCGCATCGCAACCCTGGGAGCCGAGACATGAACTGGGAGACCCTGACCGAAAACGCGCCGTGGCGCACTCCTGCGGAACGCCAAGCCGCCCAAGGCTTCACGGCGGACATGCGGGCGCTGCTGGACGAGCGCGGCGCGGCGCTCACCCCCTTCCTCTTTATGCTGCTGCGCTATGCCCTGGACAACTACCTGATCACGCTGCGGCTCGAGGCCTACCTCGACCCCTCGTTCGAAAACTGATCGTGATCGTCGACGCCATCGGCCGCTCCTGGGCACGCACGCGCAAGGCGTTCCGGGAACTCGAAGAATATTGCGGTGCCAGTGCGGCCCCGAAGGCATACAACCTTGCCGAAATCATGCAACCCATCATGGAGCGGACCAAGGGCATCCTCGAACGCGTGCTCATCGACGATCCCCCGGCCGACGACGAACCGGGCGCGCCCCTGCAAGGCCCCCGGGAAGCGATGAACGCCCCTGGCTCCTACGCAGAATTTCGACGCAAGTACTATCCCCAGGAATTCG
>Ga0272442_10004346_pt1 | contig 19444 bp, 14 predicted proteins | sample SSMForm2O_FD_200262 | JGI IMG/M metagenome (GOLD analysis project Ga0272442, IMG submission 200262) | Marine sediment archaeal communities from Little Sippewissett salt marsh, Falmouth, MA, United States - SSM-Form-2O | ecosystem: Environmental > Aquatic > Marine > Wetlands > Sediment ... | reverse complement strand
CGGGCCTGTGCGGCGAGCACGGTCATGAGGGCGCGGTTGTGGCTGGAGCGGCGGCGTGCCGTGAGATCGCCGAAGCCGCCGCCCACGGTGCCGGGCGGCTGGAGGTACATCGGGTAGGTGCCGATCTCCGAGAAGTAGGGCTTTCGGTACGCATCGATGTCCATCGCCACGCGCATCACGTCGGCCCACCAGGTGAAACGGTGGATGTAGCTGCTCCAGTAGGAGACGCCCTCGTGCCATCCCCCGTCGTCGTCGCACCACACAGGGTAGGCGCAGGCGAACACGTTGGCCGCGAACCACACCCACTCGGCTGCGTCGGGGATTTCGTCCAGGAAGGCGATGCCCACTTCGCCGAGGAAGTGCCAGGCGCGGTTGCGGTGGCTGCCGTAGGGCTTCCAGATGTGGCTTCGGGCCATGTGGGCGTACATCTCGCGGCCCCGCACGGCCATCACCTTGCGGCAGAGCGCCCTCTCCTCGTCGGTCAGCAGGTCGTTCACGAAGGTGTAGGCGCGCGAGAAGTAGTAGTTGTAGGGCATGCCGGCCTCGTCGTTGTAGCGGTAGCCGGTGCTGCCCTTGGGGTCCCAGCGAGCGGCATCGAGCAGCAGGCGCTTCGCGAGCTGGCCATACTCCTGCTTGCCGCCGAGCAGACGGGTGAAGGCAAGCGTAGCCGCGCCGTTGAGCACCTTGATGGTATAGACGCGGTTGCCCCACCAGATGGCGCGCCACTCCTCGCTCAGGCGTGTCGTGCCCTTGGGATAGAGGGGCGGCTCGGCCGAGGGCGGGGGCTTCTTGAGGAGCTTCTCGCACTCCTGCACCAGGCCTTCATAGCGCTCCTTGAGATTGCCCTGGGCAAGCTGTCGCAGATGGGGGAGCTGGCCCGGGCGCACGAAGAGCCGCGGGTGCCGCTTCGGGATGCGCGCGAGCAGATCCCCGCGCCCTGGCAGCGGGAAGGGGACGGCATCCTCGCTCGCCACGAAGCTCCGCACCTTGCTCCACGCCGAAGCCGTGCCCTTCGCGTCGCGGAAGCGGAACCGCCAGTGCCAGCGCCCCGGCTCGAAGCTCTGCGGCGGGCAATGGCAGTTGTAGCGCACGGCCTTCGCACGGTAAGCGACGGCCTTGAATGCGGAGTCGCGGGAGCACTCGAGCTCGTAGCTCACGGCTCCCCGCTGGGGCCGCCACACGAAGGCAGGGGGATTGGTTGCCGGCGAGCTTCCGTCGGCGGGGCGAAAGCCCCACTCGCCGGCACGGCCGGGCGAGTCGTTCACGGGCGGTTCCTCCGCGCATAGGGCGGTCGACAGCGGACACAGCAGGACGAGCAGAGCGAGAGCATATGCCGTAGGGTTCATCAGAATCTCCGCACGGGGCACCGTGGTATCTCCTGCATCAGAGCATCTGGGCGACGCCCCGTCAAGTGGCACGGGGCCAGTGCGTCTTGCACGACGCGGCCCGCGCCGGTAGAGTGCTGTGGGCGGCAGCCCCACACAGGAGGAAAGCGATGGCTGCAAAGACAATCCTCATGCTCGTGGGCGACTTCGTGGAAGACTACGAGGCCATGGTGCCGTTTCAGATGCTCACCATGGTGGGGCACAGGGTGCATGCAGTGTGCCCGGGCAAGCAGGCAGGCGAGAGCGTGGCCACGGCCGTCCACGACTTCGAGGGCGAGCAGACGTATAGCGAGAAGCGCGGCCATAACTTCGCTCTCACCGCGACGTTCGACAAGGTGGACCCCGCCGCCTACGATGCCCTCATCATCCCAGGCGGCCGCGCGCCCGAGTACATCCGCCTCAACGAGCGCGTGCTCGAGATCGTCCGCCACTTTGCCGAAGCGGATAAGCCCATCGCCGCCATCTGCCACGGCCAGCAGGTGCTCGTGGCTGCCGGCGTGGCCGAGGGCAAACAGTGCACGGCGTATCCTGCCGTGAAGCCCGACCTCGTGCGCGCCGGTGCGTCGTGGCGCGAGCCCAACCAGACGTTCTCCAACGCCGTCGTCGACGGCAATCTGGTCACGGCGCCCGCGTGGCCCGCTCATCCCGAGTGGATGCGCCGCTTTCTGGGCGTTCTCGGCTCCATCATCGAGCCGTGACGGCGCTCCGCTGAGCTGCCCTCCTCTGGCCCTCTCACTCAGGCAGCGAGAGCGGGTAGCGTCCGTGCTCGGCCAGGGCTTCGCGGAACGCGGCCATGTGCCGTTCCGGGAAGGGCATGCCCTGGTCGGGCGAGCAGAAGTAGCCCCCCTCGCGGCCCAACTGCCAGAGCCGCTGCCGCACTTCGCCCACGATGGCCTCGGGCGGCCCCGCCATAATCGTCCCCGTGCTCACACCGCCCTGGAGGGCCATGCGCCCCTGCGTGGCCGCCCGCACGCGGCCCAGGTCGTTCGCCGTAGCCTGCACGGGGTTCAGCACGTCCACGCCCAGGTCGATGAACCTCTCGAGCATCCACTCGATGTGCCCGCACGAATGGAAGCCGATGAGCACGCCTCGGCTGCGGTAGAGGTCGAACAGGCGGCGATACTCAGGCACGAGGAACTCGTCGACAGTCTCGGGCGAGAGCAGCGGCCCGACCTGTGTGCCCAGATCGTCGCCCAGCCCCACCAACTCGACGCCCACTGCCAGATAGTGGCGAGCGATGCCGAGTTGCCAATCCATGATGTGGTGCAGCACGTCGCGGGCGAACGCGGGCTCGGCGTGGAAGGCCATCATCATGTTCTCCATGCCGACGAGCATGTAGGCCTTCTCCCAGAGCGTATCGCGGTGGCTGCCGCTCAGGAACACGTCGCCGCCCTCGAAGGCCTCCGCCGTCTCGTAGACCTTGCGGCAGATGCGCGCGTCGTCGGGGTCGGGCCAGCGATACGAGCGGAGGCTCGCGGTGTCGGCCAGGGGATTGCCGCGCGGGAACCCCATCACCCCCTCGTGTTCCTTGTGCCACTCCGTGCCCCAGATGTCCACCCACCTGGAGCCGACGGGGCAGTGGTGGCCGCCGCCCTCGAAGCCCTCGTGGTTGCAGCCGTGGTAGGCCAGCCCATAGCAGGGCGGCCCGCCCACCACGTGGGCGGGGCTCTCGAAGCGGAGGATGCGGAGGGCGTTCTCTTTCTCGGTCACGGCACGGCCTCAGTCGAAGCGGTTGTGGAGGGCACGAATGTCCAGCCGCCCGTCGGTGTCCTCCGCCAGTGCGACGTTCTCGGCCACCTCCTCGGGCGTGCGCATCCCCACCACGCAGCAGTCCACCTCGGGCGTCGAGAGCACGAAGTTGATCGCGAGGCGCGTGAGCTTGCCCACATCCATCTCGGGGAACGCCTGGCCCAGGAGCTTCTGAAGGAAATGGCAGGTGGTCGGCCGCATCGTGGTGATGCCGATGCCCAGCGCCTTCGCGAATGGGATGATGCCGTCGGGCTCGCGCTGATAGTTGCAGGTCGACTGGTAGATGAGGTTGTAGGCGATCATCATCACGTCGAACCGCCCCGTGTGCAGGAGCCGCTCCAGCCCGCCCGATGGCGTCTCGGCGGTGATCCCGCGGAACCGGCACCGCCCCTCCGCCTGCATCTCGTCCGCCCAGTCGAGCACCCCGCACGCCAGAATCGTGTCGGCCAACTCGTCGTGGAAGGTGCCGCCGTGGAGTTGGAGCACGTCCACGTGGTCGGTGCGCAGGCGGTCGAGGCTCTCCAGGAGTTGCTCGGTGCGCTGCTCGGGCGTGGCGTCCGCTCGGAAGGGGTATTTGGTGGCCAGCACCACGCCGTCGCGATGCCCTTCGAGCCCTTCGCCGAAGACGCGCTCGGAGCGTCCCTCGCCGTAGCCGATCGCGGTATCGAAGTAGGTGATGCCGCGTGCCACAGCCTCGCGGATGGCAGCGACGCCCGTCGTGCGGAACCCTTCGCCGTCGCGGTCTTCGGGGCTGAGGTACTTCGGGATGCCCATCGGCGCCCCACCGAATCCGAGTGCCGACACCCGGAGCCCCGTCCGCCCCAGCACGCGAACCTCCATCGCTGTCTCCTCTGGCCTGCTCCAACCCGTCACGAGACGATGCGCCCGTAGGCCTCCGCTGCGAGCAGCGAGTTCAGCTCGGCCTCGTCGCTTAGCCGCAGCCTGAACACCCAGCCCGCGCCGTAGCAGCCCGAGCGGACCAGCTCGGGCTGGCCCGTGAGTGCGTCATTCACGGCGACGACCGTGCCGCTCAGGGGGGCATCCAGCCCCACCGCGGCCTTCGCGCAGTCGATCACGAACACCTCCCTGCCGGCCGCGACGGCGTCGCCCACGCGCGGCAACTCCACGATGTCCATCTCGCCGAGTGCTCTCTGCGCGTAGTCGGTGATGCCTATCGTTGCTTCGGCCCCGTCCACCCGAACCCACAGGTGGTCGGGTGTGTAGAGCAGATCGGATGGCACGATGCTCATTCTGCCGCCTCTTCCAATGCCGTGGATGCTATGCGAGCGGCGCCCAACGTCGCACAACCCATATCGCACCACCGACCGCAAGTCAAGTCGCCGTCGCGGCGTACCACGTGGCGCTTGCCTCGGCACCTCGCTATAATCCGTGCGTCTCCCGTTCTCACAGCCAGGAGAGGGCCGATGCGAATCGCCGCGTTCCAGGGCCGTTGCCACGATGGCGACGTGGATGCCAACATCGCCACCGCCTCCAAGACGCTTCGCCGCGCCGCCGAGGCGGGGGCGGACTTCCTGCTCATGCCCGAGTGCTTCCTGGGCGGGTACGGCACGCGCGAGATCGTCGAGTCGACGGCCATGCACGTCGACGACCCGCGCCTGGAGCCCCTCATCACCCAGACCGCAGGGAGCGAGACCGTCTTCATCGTCGGCCTCAACGAGCGACGCCTCGGCGTCGTCTACAACACCATGCTCATCGCCCACCAAGGCTCCCTGCTGGGCAACTACCGCAAGACCATGCTCACCGGCGGCGACCACCACGACATGGGCTTCGCCACCGACTTCTCCACCCAGGTGTGGGAGGCGAAAGGCATCACGTTCGGCGTCATCGTGTGTGCTGACTCTTCCTACATCGAGGTCGCCCTCGCCATGTGGTGGCAGGGAGCCCAGTTCCTCTTCAGCCCCCACTACAACGCCCTCCCCTCCGAGTCGATGGACGCTCACCGCATCCGCGTGCGCAACAACCACATCGGCACGGCCGCTCTGCTCGGCATCCCCGTGGTCCGCTCGAACGTGGTGAACTGGGATCGCGCGCCCAGGCTCGGCTACGGCGACACCGCGATCTTCGACGCCGCCGGCCGCCCCATCGCCGAGGCCGGCCTCTTCACCGAACGCCTCATCACCGCCGACGTGGATGTGCCCTCGGAGGCCGACCGCCGCTCGCGGCTCCGCATCCCCAGCGCCCTGCGGCAGCGCCTGGCCGACGTCATGCTCGGCGCGCCCGTGGTGGACCTCTAGCGCGCACTTGCATCGCCAGCAGAGTCCGCTATACTGCCAGCGCTCTGACGGCTCCATTGAAGGCACTCCCAAAGGAGACGGACCGATGGCCGATAAGGTGCGCATCGGGTTCTGCGGCGTCGGGGGCATGGGCCAGTGCGCCCATCTGCGCAACTACTACACCCTGCCCGACTGCCAGGTGGTGGCCCTGGCCGAGCTGCGCGAGAAGACGGGGCAGCACGTCGCGCGCCACTACGACGTGGCGAAGGTCTACCGCAAGGCCGCCGCGATGCTCGAGGCCGAGGAGCTCGACGCCATTGTGGCCGCCCAGCCCTTCACTCGCCACGGCGTGCTGCTGCCCGAGCTGCTCGAGGCCGGCAAGCCCATCTTCATCGAGAAGCCGCTGGCCAGCACGCTGGAGGCCGGCGAGCAGATACTGGCCGCACTCGCGGCGAGCGGCACGTGGATCATGGTCGGCTACCACAAGCGCAGCGACCCCGCCGCGATGTTCGCCCGCGACCAGGTCGACCAACTCAAGGCATCGGGCGAGCTCGGCAGGCTCAAGTATGTCCGCGTGCTCATGCCCGCCGGCGACTGGGTGGCCGAGGGCTTCGCCGAGCTCATCCGCGAGGACGACCCGCCCGTGGACCTCGAGCACTCGCCCCCCGCCAGCGACATGGACGAGGCGACCTACCGCGACTACGTGGGCTTCGTCAACTACTACATCCACCAGGTGAACCTCCTGCGCTACTTCCTGGGCGAGCCCTACCGCGTCACCTATGCCGACCCCTCCGGCGTGGTGTTCGCCGGCCAGAGCGAGAGCGGCGTGGCCTGCGTGCTCGAGATGAGCCCCTACTGCACGACCGTGGACTGGCAGGAGTCGGTGCTCGTGGCCTTCGAGCGCGGCTACGTCAAAGTGGAACTGCCCGCGCCCCTGGCCTCCAACCGGCCAGGTCGGGTCGAAATCCTCCGCGACGCCGGCAACGGCGCTACGCCCACCGTCACGAGCCCGCATCTGCCCTGGGTCCACGCGATGCGCCAGCAGGCGATGAACTTCGTGGCTGCCGTGCGCGGCGAGCGGACGCCGCCCTGCCAGGCCGCCGAAGCCCTCGAGGACCTCCAGGTGGCGCGCGACTACCTCGACCTGCTGAAGGCCGCCCGCTCTTGACTTCGCGGCCCATTCCGCGACAATAGGTCTCGGAACGGCTTCCGCCGTGGCCGGGATTCCCCTGTGTGGTGTATTCCCTATAGGAGGCAGCGACGTGTTGAAGAATCGTGTCATCGGTGTTGTCGGGCTCGCATGTGTCGCCGCGCTGCTCCTCGTCGGCCTCTCGGGCTGCGGCGAGGAGACGCCTGGCGAGGGCGAGGCCAAAGCCATCGAGCTCTCCTACAGCGTGTTCTTCCCGCCCACCCACATCCAGTGCAAGACCGCCGTGGCCTGGGCACGCGAGGTCGAGAAGCGGACAGACGGCAAGGTGCGGATCACCGTCTATCCCGGCGGCTCGCTCACCAAGGCGCCCCAGTGCTACGAGGGCGTGGTCAACGGCGTGTCCGACATCGGGATGAGCTGCCTGGCCTACACGCGCGGCCGCTTCCCGCTCCTCGAAGGCGTCGACCTGCCGCTCGGCTATCCCAACGGCCTCACCGCCACCCGAGCCGCCACGCAGATGGCGCTCAAGTATGAGCCCAAGGAGATGGCCGACACCCACGTGCTCTACATCCACGCCCACGGGCCGGGCATCCTGGCCAGCAAGAAGCCCGTGCGGACGCTCGCCGATCTCAAGGGCACCAAGGTGAGAGCCACGGGCCTCTCGTCCAAGATCGTCACCAGCCTGGGCGGAACCCCCGTGGCCATGAGCCAGCCCGAAACCTATGAAGCGCTCCAGAAGGGCGTCGTCGACGCCACCTTCTGCCCCATCGAGACCCTCAAGGGCTGGAAGCAGGGCGAAGTCATCAAGTATGTGACCGACACCTCCGTGGTCGGCTACACCACCGCGATGTTCGTCGTGATGAACCTCAAGGCATGGGAAGGCCTCCCGGCCGACGTCCAGAAGGTCTTCACCGAAGTCAGCGCCGAGTGGGTCGACAAGCACGGCGAGGCCTGGGACCAGGCGGACAAAGAGGGCCACGAGTTCGTCAAGGGCCTCGGCCATGAGTTCATCGCCCTGCCCGCCGACGAGGCGAAGCAGTGGACCGATGGCGTGAAGCCCGTCCTCGACGAGTACCTGGCCAAGACCAAGGAGAAGGGCCTCCCGGGCGATGCCCTCCTCAAGGACCTCCAGGACCTCGTCGCCAAGTCCCGACAGAGCCCGGCGGCAAAATGAGCACGGCCTCGCACACGGCGCCCTTCGTGCGCACCGCGCTCGAGATCTACGCGTGCGTGGTCCGCCTCCTCGTCTTCGCACTCGCCGCCGTCGCCGGCTGCGGCGTCCTTACTATGATGACCGTCACCTGCGTGGACATCATTCTGCGCTGGTCCAACCGCACCCTGACCGGTGCCTACGACATCGTGTGTGTGGCCGGTGCTCTCACCATCGCCTGCGCCCTGCCCTACACCACGGCCGTGAAGGGCCACGTGGCCATCGAGTACTTCTTCCTGAAGCTATCGCGCACGGGCCGCGTGGTGGTGGACACGGTGGCGCGGCTCCTGGCCATCGCCCTGTTCGCCTGCCTGGCTTGGCAGTGTGTGCGCTACGGCACGTCGCTGTGGCGGAGCGGCCAGGTGACCCCCACGCTCCAGGTCCCCGTCTTCTGGGTGCCCTACGTTATCGCCTTCTCGTGCGTGGTCGTGGCGCTCGTCATCCTGCACAACCTCCTCCATCCGGGCAGGGAGATGATCAAGCCATGACGCCAGTCGAGGTGGGCATTCTGGGCTGCGTGCTGCTGCTCGTCCTCCTGATGAGCAGCATGCCGGTGGCGTTCGTGATGGCCATGGTCGGCTTCGTGGGGTTCGCCATCATCGTCAGCCCCACGGCCTCGCTGAGCATGATGACGTCCGACCTCTACGGCACCTTCTCCTCCTACAGCCTCACGGTGATCCCCCTGTTCGTGTTCATGGGCCAGATTGCCTTCCACGCCGGCATCTCGCGGCGGCTTTTCAACGCGGCGTACCACTGGCTCGGCCCGCTGCCGGGCGGCTTGGCCATGGCCACCGTGGGCGCGTGCACGGGCTTCGGCGCCATTTGTGGCTCCGGCCCCGCCACGGCCGCCACGATGGCCTCCGTGGCCCTGCCCGAGATGCGGCGCTACCGCTACGACATGGAGCTCGGCTGCGGCGCCGTGGCCGCGGGTGGAAGCCTCGGGATGCTCATCCCGCCCAGCGTGGTCTTCATCGTCTACGGCATCCTCACCGAGCAGTCGGTCGGCAAGCTCTTCATCGCGGGCATCGTGCCCGGGCTGCTCATCGCCACGATCTTCTGCCTCACCATCTACGCAATGTGCAAGCGGCGCCCTGCCCTCGGGCCGGCCGCGCCGGCGATGACGTGGAAGAGCAAGTTCGTGGCTCTCGGGGGCGTGGCCGAGACGCTCCTGCTCTTCGCCCTGGTGATGGGCGGGATGTTCCACGGCGACTTCACGCCCACCGAGGCAGCGGCCGTGGGTGCCGCGGGCAGCCTGGTCATCGCCCTGGCGCGCCGCCAGCTCACCTTGCGCATCCTCGTCCGCTCGCTGTGCGAGACCGTGCGCACCTCCTGCATGGTGCTCATCATCGTGGCGGGAGCCGTGATGTTCGGCCACTTCCTGGCCGTGACCCGCATCCCGTTCGAGCTGGCCGCATGGCTCGCCGGCCTGCCCCTGCCGGCCTGGGTCGTCGTGGGCTTCATCATCCTCTTCTATCTCGTCAGCGGGTGCTTCGTGGACGCCCTGGCCCTCATCCTGCTCACCGTGCCCATCTTCTCGCCCGTGATCACAGGGCTCCACTACAGCCTCATCTGGTTCGGCGTGATCATCGTGGTGGTCACCCAGATGGGCGTCATCTCGCCCCCCGTGGGCGTGAACGCCTACGTGGTGAGCGGCATCGAGCGCGACGTACCGCTCCAGACCGTCTTCAAGGGCTGCCTGCCCTTCCTCGGAGCCCTCGTCGTCGCTGCCGCCATTCTCGTGGCTTTCCCGCAGCTCTCCCTGTTCCTCCCTGAGCTGGTGAAGTGACCATGGAGACACCGAACTACCCGAGCAGCCCCTGCAAGCGCATCCTCTTCTGCACCGACTTCTCGGCGAACGCCGACTTCGCGTTCGACTTCGCCATCGACGCGGCGACCCGCCGCCCCGGCTGCACCCTCTTCCTGCTCCACGTGGTGCCCGAGCCCGACGCCCAGTTCTGGAAAACCTACCTCTACGAGGTCGACGACATCGATGAGAAGGCCAAGCACGACATCGATGCGAAGATTACCGAGGCGTATCTGCCCCGCGTGCCGCCCGGCGTCGAGTTCAAGCCCGAGTTCCGCGTCGGTCGCGACTACGTGAAAATCCTCGAATTCGCCCGCGAGCAGGACGTCGACCTCATCGTCCTCGGACGCCACGGCCACACGGCGTTCGCCAAGTGGGTCTCGGGCAGCGTGGCCGAGAAGGTGGCCCGCAAGGCCGAATGCCCCGTGCTCATCGTGCCGATGACCTTCAAGGACAAAGCCGACTCGCGCTGACACACGCCGCGCCTACCGTGCGGCAGACTACTTCGCCTTCTGCCCCTCTGCGCTCGCCTTCTGCTGAATCCCTCGCTTCCGCCACTCGGCCCGGGCCTTCCGCACCCAACACGAGCGACACAGGCAGGGCGTGCGGTTGCACGTGCCCGCCACGTCGTGGGTCTCAGACGGAGCGATCGAGGCCAAGACAAGCTCGAGCATCCGCTTGTAGCCCGGAGCATCCGTCGTCTTCCACTTGCCCTCTGCGATCTGCCCCCAACCCCCTCCCTCAACGGCCAGCGGCCCCTTGAGGATGCGGCTCTCGCTCGGCATCGCGACGTTCACCAGGGCCGCGTAGGGCTGCTCCGCAAGCTCGGGGCCAAGGACGGCTCGGATGTGCTCCCGCAGCGCCTTCTCCCCCTCCGGCGATGCCTTCTGCCACTCCGCCTTGTTCCACGAATAGTCCCCATAGAACTCCGCATTCAGGTCCAGCCAGTCGACCACCCGCTGGAAGCTCACGCGGTCGAGCCCGGGGTGCTCGTCGTCGCCTTCGAGCAGCAGGCGTGCCAGGCGGCCGGCGTGCGCGTAGTAGTCCTTCGGCTTGCTGAACGGCGTCTCGCGGTTGCGGTGCGCCACCGAGACGAGGCCGGGCCGGCGCGTGAGCGATTCGTAGGCCACGCTGCACCAGAGCCGGCTCACGTGGGGCTGGCCCGGCTTCATCGTGCCCAGCAGGTTCACGCCGCCCTCGGTTCTGCCCAGGCCATGGCAGTCGATGCAATGGCGGTCGAGCACGGGCTGCACGGTACGGGCGAAGCTCAGGCCGCCCTCGTAGTGCGGCGGCGCGGAGGGCTCGAGCGGGTGGAACTTCACCTCCGCCGGCACCGGAGCGGGCGGCACGGCGCTGTTGCGCGGCTCGTGGCAGCCCACGCAACTCATCGTCTCGCCAGGCTGGAGGTAGACGAACGTGCGCATGCTCATCACGGCCATGCCGTGCTCATCGAGGAGCTGAAAGAGCAGCGGCATGCCCGACGGGGCCTGGAACGCCACGGAGCCGTCGGCCTCCACGGGCACGGTGCCGAGCACGGCCTTGCACGTCTCGAACATCACGATGCCGCGCGGCGGCACGGCCTGCGTGGTCTGCGGAAACACGCGGACGACGCGCAGCCGCTTCGCGCTCCCCTCGGGAATGGGCTGCACGCTCTGGTAGACGTTCTGGACATAGAAACGGCCCTTCTTCTCCCTCGGCGCAGCGGTCGGCAGCGGCGAGAGGACGGGCGGGGTGGGGCGCGGGCGGATCGGGATGGGGCAGAAGCAGCACATCTCGGGGTCGCGGTAGATCAGCTCGCGGCCGCCGAGCGTATCCACCAGGCAGATGGCGTAGGAGTTCTTCGTCGCCCGATACGCCGTCGAGTAGGCGACGAGGAGGAGGTCCTCGCTCAGCGGCCACGGGGTGGCGAACGCCGTGGCGGGGTAGCCCTCGGTCTCGGGGAAGTTCACCTCGGGCGTCACGCGTTCGAGCGGCAGGTCGCCGTCCGAGCCTTTGTAGGGGTCGATGACGATGATGGAGCCCGAGGTATACATGTGGTGGGCGGTGGTGGTGCCCACGACCTTGTGGGAGCCGGGGATGGCCCGCGCCTCGGCGATGCTGCACGGGTTGCGCGAGTAGTTGCCGTAGAAGTGCGCCGTGGCTGTGCCGTCGGGGCGGGTGGTCCACAGGCTCTGATACACGGTGTCGTGGCGGTTGATGTAGTCCCAGCGGGTCCAGATGATGCGGCCGTCGTGGAGCACACTGGGGTCCCACTCGTTGGCCTCGCCGAAGGCGATGCGGCGGATGCCCGAGCCGTCGGCCTCGCAGCGGCACAGCGTGTAGGTGGGGCAGTAGCGTCCGCCGTGGTGGCAGCGCACGCCGCCCTGGTTGCGCGTAGAGACGAAGGCGATGCCGCCGTCGGGCAGGTAACAGGGGTCCCAGTCCTCGATCATCACGGTCTGGCGGCCCCACGCTCCCTCGAGGGGGTCGGAAGCGGTTCCCGTCACCTGGCGAAGCCCCGTGCCGTCGAGGCCCATCTCGTAGATGAAGAAGCGGCGCACGCTCGGGTTCCGGTCGGTCTGGTCGCAGTAGGAGAAGAGCACACGGGTCGCGTCGAACGACAGGTCGGGGTGGAGCACGGTGCCCGGCGGCAGCTTGCCCTTGAGGAGCACGGTTTCCTTCGGGCTGTCCTTCCAGGAGTCGAGGATCACCAGGCCGTCGCCCACGCCGTTGTAGCGCCCGAGATACTGGTCGGTCTGGTGGCGGAAGGAGGGGGGTGGCCGCTTGTTGATCAGCAGCCGGTCGAAGTCGAGCAGCGGGTGCGAGAGGATGATTCGGCGGCGGAGGGCCTTCACCTCGGCGAGCAGGGTCTCCGCATCGGGCGCCTCGTGCACTTTCTTCTCGAGGGCGGCCAGTGCCTCGGCCAGCTTCGGGCGCGGCGCGGTGCGCTCGACGAAGGCGAGCGTCTGCTGCGCCAGCTCCAGGGCTCCTTCCAGCGTGCTGTCGTCGGGGCCTTGCTTGGCCCGCGCCACCCGCCCGTGTGCGGCCCGTGCGCGACGGCTCGTCGGTGCGCGGAACTCCACTCCGTCCGACAGGATGCGGAACTCCGCCGCCGATGTCCACGCCTGCCCCTTGACCTCGGAGAGTGCCCGCACGCACACGTAGCGCCCCGCCCTCTTCTCGGGCAGGGTCACCGTCTGCTCGGCGTCCACCGCCTTGAAGCTCCCCTTCGCTGCGTGCACACCGAGTTTCTTCGGGTCGTCGCTCACGTAGAGCTCGTAGTCCTTGATCGTGCCGTTGCCCGCGCCGCTGCGTGCGCGATAGGCGAACCCGGCGATGGGATAGCTGCGGCCCAGGTCGACGACGATCTGATGCGGGTGCTTCGGCGTGGCGCCCTCCCACTGGGTGTGCCACAGAGTCGCGGGATTGCCGTCGAGTGCGTTCGCTCCCTCGTAACCAGGGGCATCGCTGTCGACGCTCACCTTCACCTGCACCGGTTTGCGTTTCGCGCGACGCTTCGCGGCGCCTCCTCGGGCCGTCAGCGCGGCACACGCCATCAGCCCCAGCAGAACGCCTGCGTGAATCCCAGGCCGCATATGCATAGCCCTGTGCCTCTCCGGGTAGTCCAGGCGGTTTTCATCAGTCTACCTGACGGGCTGACGCCTGTCACCTGTTTTCCCATGGCGGCCATCACTCCGTCCGCACCGCCTCCTTGATGAGCGGGGAGAACGGGCGGGTCCAGATGCGCGTGAACTTCATGTCCCCGACAGCCAGCTTGTGGTCTCCCGCGGGCACCGAGAGGCCGATGAGCCACGAGTTCTTGTAGCGTCCCCAGCCGCTGGCCGGGTAGTCGGTCCAGCAGGCCATCGACTCGGCGCCGTCGATGGTGTACTGCGGGCGGACGATGAAGGGCGGCTGCGAGACGTGGATGACCCGCTCGCGCCCGCGTGTGGCGATGCGGATCCTCTCGCCGTCCAGCGTCGCATCGAACGGTCCCTCGCCCGTCACCACCACGCCTTTGCCGAGGTCGACCGTCGTCACCTTCTTCTCAGTGCCGTCGCCGCACGGATGCTCGCCGGGCTTTAGGGCAGCGAGGGGCACCACCTTCTCGAACGGGCCGTGGCCCTCGAGCACGTGTCCCTTGTAGCCCACGCGTCCCGATCCCGATGCCAGGCAGAGCACCACGCGGTCGCCGCTCACGCGCACCGCGCCCGCCTTGCCGGTGAACTCGATGTCGCCGCGGCGCCAGGCAAACGGCGCGTCGCCCACAAACACCGTGTCGGTGCCCTCCCCCGTCTTGATCGCGAGCACGCCGTCGGCCAGCGCCTTGCACTGCGGCACGGGATCGCCGTCGCGCCGGGGGTAGACGACGTAGTGGTAGTCCTGGCCTGGCCCGGCGGGGATTTCGACGACCGTCTTGTCCTGCTTCGCGCCGGAGCGGTCGTGGCGGCCGTAGCGGGCGATCATGCGAATCCGCACGTCGCTCGGGCGGGTGAACCAGAACCACGAGGAGGCGCCGAACTCGGTCTTCATCTCGACCGTCTGCCCCTTCTTCGTGGGCATCTTGGCCTCGGGCACGCTCTTGTTGACCACGGCCTCGCTGGGGAAGGCCTTGCCCTCCACGAGGATGCGGTCGGGTCCATCGAGGTTCATCCAGTTCCACCACTTCGCGCGCCCCTCCCCTCCCGGGAAGGTGTCGCGGAGCACGAAGTAGTCCGCGCCGTCGGCCTGCTCGCTCTTGAGGAACGCCACGTGGCGCCGCCAGCGCATGTCGCCCTTGCCGTCCTTGAAGAGCTCGGGCGGGTAGTAGCGCTCGGCCACGGCGTAGTCGACCGACGGACCGAAGCCGTAGTCGGCCACCGCCCCGTCCACCCGGCCGAAGACCTCCTGGAGGTCGCGGCGCCCCACCTTCACCTGGTTGTGGTAGATCCCGTTCTTCGACCACGGCCCTTCGCCGTAGTAGTACTGGTATTCCGTCCCCGGCGACAGCGGGGCCCGCTTGCCGTAGAGGATCACGTTGAGCGGATCGGTGTCCCAGTGCGACCAGTTCATCCCCCCGCGCAGGAGCATCGCCGTCTCGTTCGGCGTGTCGAAATGGGCACGGAACGTCACGCCGTAGGCGGGGAAGAACTCGGTCTTGAGCGGCGTCGGCTGCTCCGGGATGTCGGGCAGGTAGAAGAGCGCGTGCGGCGTATCCTTGTCGTGGCCGTTCGGGCTCTTCTCGAATGGGCGGGCGCCGTTGGCCAGGCGGTTCAGGAAGCGGAGCCAGCCGGCGAACGCCTTGTCGCGGCCTTCGACGGCGGCCATGCAGAAGCCCCACACGTTTTCGACCTGGTTACACGAGTTGCCCATGCCCGGGATGATGCGGAGGCCGCCGAAGCGGGGGTCGGGCATGGTCAGGTTGGCCAGGTAGCGGAGGGTGGCTGCGTGGAGGCCGTTCGCGGCCAGGTCGCCCACCCCCCGGTTCCGCAGGATGTTGTGGCTGATATTCAGCGTCCGCGTGGGGCTGTAGAGCTGATACGAGGGACAGGCCACCCACGTGCCGCACTGGGCCGTCTGGGTAACGAGCTTGAACCGGGCGTAGGCGAGCGCTCGGTCGAGCCAGTAGGCGGCCCGCGGATGGTCGGGCAGCAGGCCGGCGAAGTAGGTGAGCGCCAGCGTGCGGTTGATCGTCATGTTGTTGTTGCCCAGGTGAATCCCCGAGCCGCGCGGATTGAAGTCGGGGTCCGACGTCACGTGGGCATAGAGTGCGAGCCGCGTGCGGAGCTCCCGCCGCAGTTCGGCGGGCAGGTCGGGACACGCCAGGGCGTCCTCGGCCAGGTTGGCGAAGACCAGGTGCTGCGACTTGCGGTAGTTCGACAGGCCGACGAGGTAGAAGTCGTTCTGTGCGTATGGCTTCTTGAGGAGCTTGATCACGTGCTCGGCGTGGCGGACGGCGGCGTCCCTGCTTCCGCTGAACAGGTACCAGGTCTTGAGGAACTCGCCGTCGGGGTGGTCTTTGAGGCTGGCGGCCAGCCGCTTCACCTGGTCGGGGCTGAAGAAGCCGCCGGGATAGGCCTTCGCCCCGGCCGTGTCGGGCCACTGGACCACCCAGTCCTTGTAGCGGTCGAGGCCGATGTAGCCGTAGCGTGCCTGGACCTCGGCCACGGTGTCGCCCACGTAGAGCCCCCAGCAGCGCCGCCCATAGGTCGGCGAGAGCCCCTCGTCGTGCTCGTGGGTGGAGAAGGGGGAGAAGTCGTCCGCGATGTCGAGCGACCAGCGGATGTAGCGGACGCTGAGGGGGAGGCCGATGGTGATGCCCACGCCGTCCTTGTGCCAGGCGTTGAGCACCATGGCGCGCCGCCACGAGCCCACGTGGAGCGGCACGAGCCCCACGGTGCGCCCGCCGCCGGGCTGCTCGCCGTCCCACACGGTCACGCCGCCCACGTAGCCGCCCCACTTGCCGCCGGGTGCCGTGCGCGAGAGCAGCACCAGGCCCTTCTCATAGCGGTAGGGCATCGGAGCTCGCCCCACGCCGCCCACGGGCGCCGTCTCCTTCGACGCCTTGCGTTTCGACGCCACGTGCTCCGCGTAGTCGGCCACCTGGAGCTTCGGCATCTGCTGTTCGCCGGCGCCGCTCACCCAGCCCGTCTTGTGCGGCTGCCAGCCCGTGTGCAGGTCGAGCATGAGCAGGTCGTGGCCCTTCGTGACCTCGCCCACGTCGAACTCCTCGGTCACGATGGCCAGCGGCATGCCCGGCGAGAGCCGCACGCGCCACACGTAGTCGCCCTTCGGGGCGAAGCTGTAGCGTGCCTCGTATTCGAGACACGCCGGCCCCTGGCGGACGATGGCGAAGCGGCACGAGTGGATCTTCCGCTTCGTGGCGAACCGCGCCCCGCCCATCCACCCGTGGCTGCCGTGGGCCCACTAAAGAACGGGCGGCTGCACCGTCGAGGCGTCCACGGGCTTCGCGAACGTCTGCTCGCCCACCGCTGGCATCCGCAGCGCGAGGTGCTCGTTGCGCACTTCCAGCGCCTTGCCCTTCGCGGCCACGGCCAGGGTGGTGTTCTCGGCGGAGCGGTCGCCCGCCGACGCCTTGAGCGTGTAGGCCACCTGGGCGCCCTTCGGCACCGAGGCCACGAAGCACAGCACCCCGGCGTCGATCTGGAACGGCACGGCACGCCCCGCGCCGTCGAGGAGCACGAGCTTCCCCGGGACGAACCGCTTGGCGTCCACCTTGTAGTGGACCAGCTCCGGGCCCCAGGCCCGGTAGCCGTAGTCCGCGAGCACGATGCGTCCATCGCCGGGCACGGTGCGTCGCGTCATGGTGTCCTCCGCTGCGGCTGCCGCCACCGCGCACAGGGAGCAGGCCAGAAGAACCAGATGAGAGCCCACGATTGTCTCCTTGTTGCCCTACGCGTCGAGCAGGCACTCTCCCTGGGTCGGCGGGAGGGGAGCGGGCCGCTCGCAGCGGCTCTCGATCTCCACGTGCCTGCCCTCGGTGGACGACTGCTCGAACGCGTGCATCACGTCGAGCACGTGGTAGCAGAGCGTTCCGCTGGCCCGGTGGTCGCGGCCGAGGGCAATGCCGCGAATCATATCCGCCACGCCCACTGAGCGGCCCACATCCTCGCTGTGCGTGAGCGGCACCTCGGCGAACTCCTCGTCGCCCATCCGCCGCAGCCGCACGGGGCCGCCGAAGGCGTTCGGGTCGGGCACCACAAGCGTGCCCTCCGAGCCGTAGACCTCGATGATCGGCAGGTGGTGAGCCGCCACGTCGAAGCTCATCACCACCGTGCCCACCGCCCCGCTCGCGAAGTCGAGCGTCCCCGCGATATGCGTCGGCGTCGCCACCTTGATGATCGTGCCGTTCTTGGGCTCGCTCGTGATGACCCGCTCGGGGAAGCTGATCCGAGCCGAGCCACACACCCGCCGCACCGGCCCGAGCAGGTTCACCAGCGCGGTCACGTAGTAGGGGCCCATGTCGAACATCGGGCCACCGCCGAGGTCGTAGTAGAACTCGGGGTCCGGGTGCCAGCTTTCGTGGCCTCGGCAGGCCATGAAGGCCACTGCGGCGACTGGCTCGCCGATGGCCCCGTCGTCGATGAGCTTGCGGCACGTCTGGGCGCCGCCGCCCAGGAACGTGTCGGGAGCGCCGCCCGTGCGCAGCCCTCGCTCCGCCGCTGCCGCGAGCACCTTCTGCCCGTCCTCCCGGGTCACGGCGAACGGCTTCTCCGTGTAGGCGTGCTTGCCCGCCTCAAGCGCCGCCAGGTTCACCAACGCGTGGGCACGCGGAATCGTGAGGTTCAGTATCAGGTCGACCTCAGCGTCCGCCAGCAGTTCGTCCACCGAGCAGGCCCGGGCGATGCCGAACCCCTCCGCCTTCGCCTGCGCCCGCTCGAACACAAGGTCGGCACACGCCACCACGTTCATCTCGGGGAACTTCTCCTGCCAGCCCAGGTAGTTCCCGCTGATGTTGCCACACCCGACGATGCCCACGTTCATCTTCGCGCCCATCCGGGGTTCCTTTCGTGGCTCTTGCCTCCCCACACACGCCCGCCTATGCTACACGGCGCCATGAGTGTGTCAACACACAATCCCGTAGCGATTCTGAGGCCGCCTTGACTCCTCCTTGCCACGCTCGGTAGACTCGCGGACGCGATTGCCAACCAATGCCTGCGGAGAGCCGAATGAACGTGTGTCTGCTCGTGCCGCTCGTGCTGCTGGGATGCTTCTCGCTCGCCGTTGCCGGTGCGGACGACGCGCAGCGTGTCCGCGAATCGGCACGCCGCATCCCCATCGCCGCCGAGGCCGACGTGGTGGTCGTGGGCGGGAGCACGGGAGCCGTCTCGGCCGCTGTCGCCGCCGCACAGAAGGGGGCCAGCGTGTTCCTCGCCGCGCCGCACACCTACCTCGGCGAGGACCTGTGTGCCACGCTCCGCCTGTGGCTCGAGCCAGGCGAAGCCCCCTCGTCGCCCCTCGCCAAAGCCCTGTTCGCAGGCTCGCGCCGGCCCGACGCCCTGCCCTCGCTGCCCTTCACCTACGCGGCCGACCTCCCATCCGTCGCACCCCACCGCGACACCGCGCCCCCTTCCCTGCTCAGCGACGGCTCCTGCGCCAATCCCCAGCGCGAGAGCGTGCAGTACGACGGCGACGTGACTCTCACCGCCGACCTTGGCAAACGCCAGCGCATCGACGACGCCCACCTCCTCGTCTATCACAGGAAGGACTTCCAGGTCGCGCGCGTCACGGTCTCGACGAGCAACGACGGGCGGCGGTGGCGCGAGGCTGTCGAAGTCCAGAACCCCCATCCGCCGCAGAAGGACTTGAGTGCCCCGGCACTCGACCTATCCGCTGCCATCGCCGCCGACGCCCGCTACCTGCGCTTCCACGTCGTGCGGGCCGAGGGCTCCACCCGCCTCCTCATCGGCGAGATTGCCATCACCGGCCCACGCAAGCTCCCGCCCGCGAAGGCCCGGCACGGCCTGGTCACGCCGCTCCACGTCAAGCGCACGCTGGACAAGGCGCTCCTCGATGCCGGCGTGCGGTTCCTCTTCGGTTGCGTCGCGACCGACGTGCTTACCGACGCCGACGGCCGCCCCTGCGGCATCGTGATGGCCAACCGCGCCGGCCGGCAGGCCGTCGTCGCCAAAGTCATCATCGACACCACCCGCCGCGCCTGCGTGGCCAGGATGGCTGGAGCCAGGTCGCGCCCGTGGCCCGCGGGGAGCCACACGTTCCGCCGCGTGGTCATCGGCGGCGAGCCACGCTCGGCCGAAGCCATTGCCGCACAATCCACGGGGCTCGCTTTCACCGCACGCGGCACCCGCCACGACCTCATCGACTACGCCCTCACGCTCCCGGTGGCCGACGGCAGGCACGCTTCCCTGGCCGAGGCGGAACAGCGTGCCCGCGACCTCACTGCGACCAACGACGCCGTGCGAGGCGCCGAAC
>Ga0272442_10004345_pt1 | contig 19449 bp, 22 predicted proteins | sample SSMForm2O_FD_200262 | JGI IMG/M metagenome (GOLD analysis project Ga0272442, IMG submission 200262) | Marine sediment archaeal communities from Little Sippewissett salt marsh, Falmouth, MA, United States - SSM-Form-2O | ecosystem: Environmental > Aquatic > Marine > Wetlands > Sediment ... | reverse complement strand
CCACAATATGGACAAACACGTGCATCATCAGGAATTACGCGACCACACCCTGGACATCTTCTTTCAGGATACGGAGCTGTACTTGGTTCATGTTTTGTTCCACCAATTGGAGGGCGAACGGCAAGCCATATGATAATTATAACAATCAACCCAATAATGTTGAAGAATAATGTTGCAAGGATTAATAGTAAAACCCACAGACCACCGGATTTTCCTCTTTTTTCAGCATCCTTGTATATCCATATGCAGAGAAGAATTGCAATGATTAACGGTATTAAAAATATGATCAAACACATGGTTAATCCTAGACCCATGAAAAATGCTGCCTCATCTGAAGAGTCCCAGAGACTATCCCAGTCAGTAGGATACTCTTGAGAGGCTTCAGAAAGACCAGTAAGTGATATCAGCATCAACCCAGTTATCATTAATAACATTACTTTTGAATGTTTCATATACTCACCTTTTTGACAATATATAATTCTGTTTTCTGTTAACTAATTTTCGATTTATATATGGTATTTATTTCATCAATAATAATACCAATAGCGATACCGAAAGGGATACCTAAGATAAGTCCGGTTATTGTTCTAATCAAGTTCAGACTCTCCCATAGTCCAAATAACTGGCCGATTCCGTCTATTCCTATTGGAAAAAGACTGATAAAGATTAACAACATGAAACGTTCATTTAACTCAATTTTGTAAAAAAGAATAATGCTTAGTCCTATCACTAATCCAATCCAGATGGCCGTACATCTTGCACAAAACGGCATCTGATTGCCATTGATAAAAAAAGACCGCTCAAATTTCTGATGGCAAAATCTATCCCCAAAGATATATGCAATATTCCACGGAAAAGGCATGCTATCGATTGATTCTTGATTATCTGAAACTGCTACCAATCCAGAAAGATTTGTATAGGTGTTTGAAGGTAAGAAAATGGGGGAAAGGAATTGTAATAATGTAAAAAGAAAAAGTAAAATAAAAATGGTGAGAATAATCTTAGAAACTTTTACCCTTTTTTCCATCATCGAATTCATCTCGAGATTTTAAAATCAGCCAAATAGCGATGATACCTAGAATGAGTCCACTGAAATAGATTCCAATCGTACAAATCCCTACAATACTACTTATTACTGCAACATCTGAATGTTTCCGTTTCCAACACATGACTGCTCCAATGAGTGTGATGGCAGCTAAAATTATTAAAATAATAGATAACCATCCTAATTCATAGCTATCATTTTCTATAGTTAATGGCGTGGTATCGATTATTTTAATAGAATGACTTGATAGATCAAACGGAAGGATATACACATCTTTTGTTGTTGTTGCGTTAGTTGTACTGTAAGTAATAGATAGCACATGTTCTCCAAGGGTTAGAGATGAGGCGTGAAAGGAATCATTATTTTTTTTAAAGATGGCATTTTCTTGATTTATACTCAATAAAATATAGTCAGCATCTACAACTGATTCGTTATCTAATATAACGGTTAATCCACCTTCTACTCCACTTAATGATGCTACTTGAACTGGTGCTTGTAAGTAAAGTGTGGGGAAAAATGCAGATACGACTGCAATAATGACAATGCTGATAAGAATCAATGAAGCAATCATTGGTTTGTCAGTTCTCGGTTTAATGGATGAAAGAATTGTTTTTCTTGGTTCACCATGTTCTTCCCAGTCACAATCAGCTTCTGCATCTATGGGTGAATCTGGAGGAATATTAGAACAATTTATTTGAGATGTTTTCACTTTAAAATGGTGGTTACATTCTGGACAATTGATAGCAAAGCTTGAAACTTCTCTATTTATCTCTGCAGTGATATGTTGTCCACATTTTGGACACGAGATCCTCCCCTTCATTGTAAGAGTCACCACATCTCACAACAATCTACTCTATTAAAATGATTTCTATAAATTCAATTACTTTCTATATGATGTATGAAGAGAGTTCTATTGAACAGTAAAGATGTGAAATCAATATGTTTAAATATTATTCTCTTATTCCCGTAAGAGAATAGGCGGTTAAGTTATGGCAAAATTTCCAGAAGCCGAAAATCGGTTACTTAACAAAAGAATATGCATGAAATGCGGTGCAACAAATCCAGTTCGGGCAAAAAGATGTCGACGATGCCGATCCAAAGAGCTTCGAGTGAAAGCTAAAGAAGGCCGCGGTATTTAATTTTTTAATCATTGCAAACCGTCATCTTTAAGAGTAATATTTCTTTTTCCTCTACAGGTCGAGACTGTTATGCCTGAAACTAAATTTAAAAAAACTGAGAATTTCAATGAATGGTACAATGAAATCGTAGAGCTTTCAGATCTTTGTGACAAGAGATATCCGATTAAAGGAATGAATGTATGGCGACCATATGGTTGGCAACTGATGTCTCATGTTGATAAGCTTATTCGCTTAGAAATGGATAAAACCAGCCATCAGGAAGTAATGTTTCCGTTGTTAATTCCAGAACGACTTTTTCAAAAAGAAGCAGATCATATAGAAGGATTTGGCAAGGAAGTATTTTGGGTAACTCATGCAGGAGACAACGAATTAGAGGAACGATGGTTGCTTCGACCGACATCCGAAACTGCGATGTATCCTGTGTTTGCTCAATGGATTCGATCACATGCAGATTTACCATTAAAAGTCTATCAGATAGTAAACTCATTCAGATATGAGACTAAGCAAACAAGAGCGTTTATTCGTGTTCGGGAAATACATTTTTTTGAGGCTCATACCTGTCATGTAGATTTTGATGATGCAGAATGTCAAATTGAACAAGATAAAAAAATTGCAGATAGATTATTGAAAAAACTTTGTCTGCCGTATATTTTTAATAAGCGGCCTGAATGGGATAAATTTGCTGGAGCGCATTACACTATTAGTATTGATGTCTTAATGCCATCAGGAAGAACCTTACAACTTGGTTCAATTCATCAATATAAAGATAATTTTTCGAAACCTTATGAGATAACCTATGAGAATGAGGGAGGTACACATAATTACGTTCATCAAACCACATATGGGATGAGTGAGAGAATACTAGGTGCTATTGTTGGTATTCATGGGGATAATACTGGTCTTATCTTACCTCCGGATGTTGCACCGATACAGATTGTAATAGTCCCTATTATTTTCAAGGGGAAGGAAAAAATGGTGTTAGATGTTTGTCATACTGTAGCTGAACAATTGTCAAATAAAGGACTACGAGTTTATGTAGATCAAAGAGAAATTAATCCTGGAAATAAATACTATGATTGGGAATTAAAGGGTGTTCCCATCAGAATTGAACTCGGACCACGTGATGTCAGTAATAATCAAGTTGTTGTAGTATCAAGAGATACTGGTGAAAAAAATAATGTTTCCCGTGATGAATTAATACAAAACATCGATTTAGCTCTCGATGAAATTTCCCATCGCTTACTGAATAAAGCTGAAAAACTTCTTGAAGAGAAAACACACATCCTTTCTGATTTAGAAGAAGCAAAAAAATATGATGGAATTATTCAATTGCCCTGGTGTGGAACAGATAGCTGTGCATTGGAAGTTGAAGAGATACTGGAAGGAAATACCTTAGGTGAACCAATAGAAGTTGATGATACAATTAAAAATAAACAATGTGCTAATTGTGGAAAACAAGCAATTACATGGATGAGATTTGCAAAAACATATTAAAAAAGAAATAATGTCTTAAACATGATTGGAGGAAAAAGAATATGGCAAATATAATCGGAAAAATATGGAAGGAATATATCTTTGGTTTGAGTATTGTCATGTTGGTGGTAGGATTGATTGTTCTCGTTTTTGGTATTCTTGGTATGTGGTTTGATGATGTATTGATCATTAATTTAGCAATGAATCAAGATGTGTTGTCCTGGAGTTTGTATATATTGATCATTGGGGTAGTATTAACTTTAGCAGGAGTGTTTTATCTTTTTGATTTTCTGAAAAACAAACGATTCTTACTTGAAGAAATTGAAACAAATAAGAGGTCTGAATTCATGAAGAATCATATTGAATTAAAAAAAGCTGCCCGACATTTGCCTTCAAAATATCAGGAAATGGTATCCAAAAAGGAAAAAGAATTACGAGTTAAATAGTTCATATTCTCACGGACGGTGCAGAAGCATTCCGATATTTACGGTAATATTAGTTGAACCAAAGTATAGTGGTAACATTGGGGCTATTGCTCGAAGCATGATGAATTTTGATATTCATCAATTAGTATTGGTAAACCCTTGTGCTATTGATGATGAAGCCTATATTCGTTCTGTTCATGCGACAGGTATTTTGGACAATGCGATAATTGTTGATTCCTTTGAAAAAGCCATTGAAGAAGTTGATGTTGTCGTTGGAACTTCAGCGATTTATACTGATTCAGAAAAAAAGCATGTGCGCATTCCAATGGTTATCGATGATTTTATTCATAAGATTTCTGAAATAGACGGTACTGTTGGGTTGGTATTTGGACGGGAAGATTATGGTTTGTTAAATAATGAACTTTCATTGTGTGATATACTGGTCACTATTCCAACTTGTAAGAATTATGCTTCAATGAATCTTTCACATGCCGTTAGTTTATTGCTCTATCATGTTTTTGTTTTAATGAGAAATGAAGATGAATTACCACATAATCCAAGACGAATCGATGGAAAAGAAAAAAGGTTGCTTATTGAATCATTTGCACATCTTCTCGATGTTATTGAGTATCCTAAACATAAAAGGGAAAAAACAAAAGTAATGTTTACCCGTATGATCGGTAGAGCGTTACCCACAAAGTGGGAGTATCATACATTGATGGGCGTATTTCAACAAATAAGACGATATCATTTAGTTAATGAACGTAAGAAAAAAGAAAATGAATAAAAAGGAAATAATTTTTAAAATTGTTAAAAAAAGTATTTGTGATTAATTAGAATTAAATGGTTTCAATATCGAAGAACACATGACTATTAGTTAGTGCAGCATGAACTTTATCTGCAAACCAGATGAGTTCATCGACACTAGTTGATTCTTCATCCCATTCATACACAAAATCATAGTTGCCCTTTGTCGCTTTGAATCCCATGTTCAACAGTAAATCCTTAATTTCAGATGGTGTAGAACCTTCACTGCTAAATAAGATTTTAAGATATGTCTTCATGTTCCGTTCACTAGCAATGTGATAGGTATTCATTGGTTTTAAACGTTATGATTCATTTTTTTTATAAATTGATAGAACTGTTATAAACGGAAAAAAAGTGATTAGGTGATTGAGATGGGGAACGGGATGAAACAAAGGATTAAAATTGAGATTGCAACAAAAAAGAGTATCTTTCTGGTTATATCAAGTTCTGACTGATCATTTAATGGTGGTGGATGCTCTACACCTGTTAATAACAATATAATAAAGGCAAAAAACCACCAACCAGTAAAAACCATGATGATGACAGCAATCCATCCAGCATATTTTTGTTTATTGCCGAGAACCGATCGAAAAATATGCCCTCCATCAAGTTGACCTGCTGGAAGAAGATTAATTGAGGTAATTAAAAGACCAATCCATCCGGCAAAAGCAATAGCATTTAAATCGACGGCAAAGCCTTTAGGAATAGTAAGAAAAACAGTGGATAAAATTGAAAAAAGTAATGAGGTACCAAGTATTGTTTCTCCAGATGAAAGTGACGAAAAGGGAACAACATCAGAGGTAAAGATACCAATGATAGTAATAGGAACTGCAACAAAAAAACCGGCTAATGGTCCAGAGATTCCCACATCAAATAATGTTTTTTTATCTGGCATTGGATCGCTACTAGAGATAAGAGCTCCAAATGTTCCAATATTAAAACCTGGAATGATTGGAGGAATTGGAATAAAAAAAGGGAAAGAGGTTTGCAGGTGATGTCTTTTTGAAAAGTAATAATGCCCCATCTCGTGAATAAATAGTATACTCATTAACGGTAATGAAAAAAAGAGTGCACCAGCAAATAAGTTTTGAGGTTGAAACACCTCAATAAAATTTGGAACTGATTGCAGGTCTCCATAACCAAGTTCCAATAAAGAACCCGTAACAAGTGTCGTGATAATTGTAGCAATTAATAAAAAAACATTAACCAAAAATGGTTTTTGTTTAATATTCGGTCTTTTCACAATATAGAGTATATCTTCACCATGTTCGTTTCGGTGAATAGGAATAAAATTAAATTCTGCTAAATCCTCGCGCAATGATGAAAACTGAGTATTGAAATCTGTTTTATTAATATTACAAAAGAAGGCAATTCCTTGCTTGGTTTGTTGAATATCATAAAAGGGAAATCTTTTTACAACTACTTTTTTTAAAAAATCAAAATCTATCGGGGTAATAGTTTGTTCAAAGGAATTTTTCGAATTGGAAGGCATAACGTGAAATCGTAATACGGGAGAATCTATTATAAATCTTTTGATAATACAATTAATAGTTATTATGGAAAACAAAATGTGATAGATTATGGAGATGGATATTCATTTTCCAGAAGGTCAAAAGGTTAATGCAATGTTTGATGATTTTGAAATTAAAACGGATCAATCAATATATGCTGGAGGAACTGGAGAAGCTCCTGATCCATTTTCCCTTTTTCTCTCATCCATTGGAACCTGCACTGGTGTTTATGTTTTAAGATTCTGTCAAAAACGAAATATTCCAACAGATACCATTCATTTGAATCTCAAAGCAAAAAAAAACATAGGAACAGAATTGATTGATAACATAGATATCACGATTCATGCAGGAATGAGTTTTCCAAAAAAATATAAAGATGCAATCCTTCGAGTAGCAAGTCAATGTACAGTTAAAAAGCATTTAGAAAAACCCCCATCAATAAATATTTGTTTTTCTCAAGAAGAATAACGAACAAACAGCAGGTTTATGTACTGCTTATTTATTCCCTCAAAATGTGATTTTTTCATGGAAGCAACAGTTGTGATAGGAACCCAATGGGGAGATGAGGGTAAAGGGAAAATTGTTGATTATTTTTCAAGAGATGCAGAGTTTGTGGTTCGTTTTCAAGGAGGTAATAATGCGGGTCATACTATTGTTGTTGAAGATCAGGTGTACAAATTACATATAGTTCCTTCTGGCGTAATTCAAGGAAAAAAAGGAATAATAGGCAATGGCTGTGTTGTGGATCCAATCGTATTAACTGAAGAGATTCAAATGCTTGAAGGACGTGGAGTCCCATTACAGTTATTCATCAGTGATCGTGCTCATGTTATCATGCCGTATCATAAATTACTTGATGGGGCGGAAGAGCAATTGCGTGGTTCTGGAAAGATTGGAACTACAAAACGGGGAATTGGCCCTTGTTATAGTGATAAAATTGCTCGACGAGGTATTCGAATTGGTGATTTATTAGATGAAACTCGTTTACGAAATAGATTACACGCGATTTTACCTGGAAAAAAAGCATTATTTGAAATTTTTAAAATTAACGAAACCATTAAAGAAGATTCGCTCGTGAAAAACTATCTAGAAATTGGAAAAAAGCTCAAACCATATATTACTGATACTTCTATTTTATTAGATGATGCATTCAATAATAATAAAAAAGTCTTATTTGAGGGTGCTCAAGGAACAATGTTAGATGTTGATTTTGGAACCTATCCTTTTACGACATCATCTCATGTGATCTCAGGTGGAGTATGTTCTGGTGCAGGGGTTGGTCCCCACAGATTAGGGTCGATAATTGGTATTGTAAAAGCATATACAACTCGAGTTGGAGAAGGCCCGTTACCAACTGAATTAAGCGATGAGGTTGGTCAACACTTGCAAAAGATTGGTCATGAGTTTGGAACCACTACGAGTCGGCCTAGACGGTGTGGTTGGCTTGATTTAATGGTTATTAAACATTCCTGTATGTTATCAAGTATAACTCATCTTGCAATTACCAAGCTTGATGTGTTGAATGGATTAAACAAAGTTAAGATTTGTACGGGTTATACCATAAATGGAAAGAAACTCAAAGGATTTCCTTCAGCTATTGAGGATGTATATGCCGTAGAACCCATATACGAGGAATTTGATGGTTGGAAGACAATAAAAACACCATCAAGTTTAGCTGATCTGCCAAAACAAGCTCAGGATTATCTTTCGTTTATTGAATCCTATTTAGGAATTCCTATTTATGTAGTCAGTACTGGTCCAAAAAGAGATGAAACCTTTGTTGTGGACTTATAAATCTATGATTTACTTAATCTGCTGAACGTTCATTGCTGTTTGAATCCAGCGACCATATGAATTCAACGCAGCTCGAAGAATGGGGGTAGTATGTGCGGTTAACGATAGTATTAATTTATGTTCAACCTGCGTGATTGTGCTATTTGTTTGAGGTATTTTTTTTGAGAGTTCAGGGCGTAATGAGCCATATATAATGTGGGCTTGTTCTATGGTATCAAATTCTATTGTTAATACTGCGGTATGCATGAAAATCATCAAATCCGATATTTGCATTGTTATAATAGTGAATACATAATATCTTTTTCATGGTGGTTGTTTTTTAATAATCTTGTTTAAACTTTAAAAATTTAAAAAAATATAAAAAAAGAAATTACATTACAAGAAGATGTGCACGGGATGTGCATTCAGATGGTGAGGATGGGGAAGTGGTGAGGTGGTGAGGAAGGATGGTTACCAAATTGTTCCCCTATCATTTCTTCCCCTCCCGCAATAACAAATTATTCAATTTTTATTATATAGTTAACTTGTATCATATCACTCAAATGTTAAAGGTGTTTTTGATCGAAAAAAGTTAAATTTAGGAATGTTTAAATACTATTATGTAATATTTTCCTACGAGGAGAGAGTGGCCTATGCCTGGGAAGATGAATGTTGTTGATGAGTATAAAGCAGGACAATTCAGCGAACGTTTCGTCACCATGTTATCTGAGATTTTTCTTAGTTAATAATGGGTAGATTCTGATAATGAATGAAGGGTGAAAAAGAGGAGAGAAAATATGGGAAAACATTGGTTTGATCGTTTTCTACAAAAAAACGATTATGGCACTTTGCCATATTATGAAGAGGAATTAAATCGAGCACGGAAAGCATTAGAAGAAATAAAACACTTCTAGCTAAAGTTTATTACAAAAATAAGGGTACCGCTTCCAAATATAACAATTTTCGATTAATATTGTGAGCTGGGAATAGAAAAAATATTCTACATTATCAATTCATCTTCAATTTATAGTTAGCATAAAAGAAAAAGCGATATGGCTAGATGAAATACGTATTTTTTTTATTTTGAATGGATATGTTTTGCAATGGTTGGTCGTTCTTTATAAAAGATTTTACTTCCACAATATGGGCATTGTAAACCAATGTTTTTCACATCGAATTTGACTGTTTTCTTACAAACACCACATCGATAACCGGCCATATCTCTCACTCCATTTCTTCTTCAAATTCATCTTCTGCGAGGTTTCGTTTGCTACCACGAATAATTTTTTCTACGTTTTGACCGACTTCCGTTCGAGGAAGATAACTTCCTCCAGCAAATTTCACGCCACATTTTCGACATTGCCAGATAGAAGTATCAACACGTTTCACGGCTTGATGACCACAACTAGGACAGATATGTTTCTGTCGTTGAATCACTTCAACGTTTCTAACTCGGTTTCTTGATCGAACACCATATCTAGCAGAAAAACGTCCTGCTGGACCAACCTTTTTCGTTCTTTTTGCCATGATTACCTACTCGTACTCTCGTTTAATTGCGTTCTTAGTGCGTTCCCGGTAACAAGGGAGTCTTTTATAATCTTTTTTATCTCATCTGCCGTAAAACTGCCATTTAGCCCCTTTTGCATGGCTCTAATAGCTCCTTTTGAGTCAGTTGCAACAGTTAATCGAGCCTCTGCGATTTCCTCTTCATCAAGTGAGGGATCTACAACCACTGCATTATTGAATTTGGCAAAGGTACAGGAAATTGGTGGTTCTCGCATTGGAAGAAAATATGATAATGTCTTTTGCTCATTTCCGGCTTTATCATATACTGTTTCTTCAATTGGTTTGACACCAAATTCCTCCAGTTTATTTTTAACGCTCTGTTGATCTTCCTCACTTAATCGATTGATAGGAATACGGGAGTCATATAACGCAGCAAGAGCAGCAAGACTGGCTGCATCAAATAAATTACCATCATAATCTATAATGTGAATGTCAATGAACACAATCCAAATCTTTTCACCTGGACTGAGACACAATTTCTCTAGTTCAATAGCATTAGATTCTCGAATACCTCGATCCACGACTCGAGCAAGCTCAATAGCATCTCCTCGAGGCGGACCTGCTTCAAAATCTGGGGATGCAAGTGGGATGAGTTCAGCTGCCGTGGTCATAACTCCAGAGTCGGGTGTATCTGGATAAGGTTCACCTATATCCATTTTAATACCTGCAACAACTTGTGTGTTACCAATTTTCACTCGAGCAGATCCTTCTGCTTTATTAATCACTCCAGTTTCAATGATAACCGGTCTGTATTCTTCGAATCTCCTTCCATCAGCTCGTTTTTGTTGTTCAGCGAGTTTATGCAGATAATTCTTTTTAATCGTTGGAGCAATGGGCATTATCATTCCACCTCCTCTATATCAGCAGCATATTTATTGATTAATGCATCTTTTTGTAATTTTGAAACATCATGACAACCCTTGATTGCCAGATCCATTGCTTTGTTGAATTCATCTTGTGTCAGATGACCATCCATCTGTAATAAAATAATTTCATTAGTTCGGGGAGAAATCGCAATTGGTAAATCTGCATCACCAAAATTATCTTCTTCTTTCCCCAGATCTAAAACAACGTGACCTCCATTAACCATACCATCAGTAACCTCAGCCCCTATTTTTCCAGCAGCGCAAGAAACGGGTATGTCCTTCATGGGAATTCCTGCATCAGCAAGAGCAACTCCCGCAGCAGTAAGGCCTGCGCAACGAGTACCCGCTTCAGCGTCTAAAATCTCAATATTCACATCGATTGCAGCTCGAGGGAATAAATCGATTAATACCACGCGTTCCAATGCTTCTGAGATAACTTTAGAGATTTCTCGACTTCGTCGATCTGGACCAGGTCGCTTTCGGTCATCAACACTGAACGCAGCCATATTATATCGAGCATTCACAATGGCTCGTAATGGATTTTGTGTGTGACGAGGAACAGCTTCACGTGGCCCATATACCGCGGCAACAACTTTGTTTCCCCCCCATTCTAAATAGCAGGATCCATCAGCTCGATGCAATACACCTGCCTCAATTTTAATATCACGAAGTTGATCAAAAGTACGTCCATCAAGACGTTTACCGTTTTCATCAACAAGTTCTATATCTGATTTCATAGTATTTTTCACTTCCTTTTAACTTAATGATTTTAAGAGCTGTTCGACTTTGTCAGTAAGCCCATATGAGATTGATTCACGTTCAATGAGTCTTATTGCTTGAACAGCATTTGATACTTGTACATCCTCTCCATCAATCCAAATACGACCGTTTTTTCCTACAAAAATTCGGCATCGCGTATATTTTTTTAAGAGATTAATCATTGACCCTTTTTTTCCAATGATGCGAGGAACCTTTGATGGTCCTACAGTTATAATATGACCACCTTGTATTTTGTATAAATTACGATCTTTCAGTGTTATATTGAGTTTTTTCTCCATATCGACAGAGAGAATCTTTGCCATGATGGCATCACCGGTATTTAAGTATTTTTCGGTTTCGCCGAAATCAACTTTCCAAGGTACTTCACTAACATGAAGTAAAGCTGGATAAGGAGCATTAACGTTAGCTAACCAGCTTGAAGACATAGCTTCTTCAATAAAACCAATAATAACATCACCTTCAACAGGGTCGTATCTTCCTTTAAGAGGAACGACATTGATGTATGGGGGATGTTTATTTAAAACTCCTAATATTTTCGCATAAATTTTACCATGGTCGATGAGGGTTCCACGCCCTGCTTTAAATTCACTTGTTTCTCCAAGATATTGACTTGGAATGACTATTTCTCTTGAAGTTTTTGTCATTTACTGTTGCCTCCATATTAGAAAAGAAATCTTATGGGCAAACCTATTCAATTATTGATCTTTATATCTTATTTCAACACTTTTGTTGAAACGTTACCCTTTGTGGCTTCGTTTAATTTATCATAAAATTCAGTTTGCATACCTGCAGCGAGTCTAACCACGCCAACCCATGACCCGTCTGATTGCCAGTCCTCTTGTTCAAGGACTCCAAATGTACGAGCAACTCCATAAGCTTTGCCAACAAACTTTGCAGGTATTTTAACTGTTATTTTAACCTTTTCCATTGATAAGGCAATGAATGGACGAATTGCATTAACGGTAGATTTTACCTGTTCAGTGACTGGTTTAAATGGATCAATATGAACACCAGCTTCCTCCATTGCTCGTTCTATACGATTGCGAGGATGTGGTGTTTTTGTTTGAGGATCCATAGCATTTTTAGCTATGTATTCGACAACACGTTTGAGTTTGTTTTTCTGCATTTTATGACGTTGATCAGTAGTTAGTTGGATATCTCCGTGTTTTATGATGTAAGATGCAATAGTTGCAACATCTGTTGTTTCAAAATGTTCCTGCATGACCTCTTCAGGAACATGGATCCCTTTGTTAGAATCTGAGAAAATTGCATCGATAGCCATTATTTGCATGACATCGATTTCTTTACCTTCGATGAAGTCAGCTGCACCATAAGGATCAACTAAAATTTCGAAATGATCTTCTCCTTTTTTTAGGCGAGCAATTACCGCATCATCTAGGCTAACCAAAATCAGTTTCCTCCGATTGCTTTTTCAACATATGCTTTTGATTTGTCCCCGGGAAGAATATGAAAAACCTCATCTTTACCAACTATGCCGATTTCCGTGGCCTCAGGATTAAGTTTTTCTTCTGTTGCTTGATGTAATGCTTTTATTCCAAGCATGATTCCTTCATCCTTGGAAAGTCCTTCTTTATAATGTTCTTCGAAATAGCTCATTGCTCCATTCCGACCAGATCCTTCACTACTTGCTTTATATTCCATAAGAGCACCAGAAGGATCAGTTGCGAATAGGCGTGGACCTGTTTCATCATGGCCTGCTACGAGGAGTGCAGTACCAAAAGGTCTCACACCACCATATTGAGTATAAGTTTGTTTGAAATCGCAGATTTTTTTAACCAGTGTTTTAACTTGAATTTTTTCATCGTAGGTAATTTCATTTATCTGAGCATCTATACGTGCACGATCGATAAGTGAACGCGCATCAGCTACTAAACCAGATGTTGCACAGCCCACATGATCATCAATTTTGAATATCTTTTCAATTGAATTTGGCTCGATTAATCGTGAAGAAATTCTTTTATCAACTATCAAAACAACACCGGTTTCATATTTCAATCCGACCGTTGTTGTACCACGTTTTACTGCTTCACGTGCATATTCAACCTGAAAAAGTCGTCCATCTGGGGAAAAAACAGTAATCGCTCTATCATATGCCATGTTTGTTGGTTGCATGTTTTTTATTCACCTCATTCATTAAATTCTTTTCTAATTTGTAGTTACGTAACTTTTGTTTAGGAAATACATTCCATTATTGACGATTCAGTCTCCACCTCACAATACACTTACGGGCTAAATAGTTTGTGATAGTTAAAAAATTTCATCATGTTATCGTTGTGTTTTTTCTCCCCATAATAATTTATGTAATTGCACTCCCACTCGTACAGATAACTGGTCGTTAAGTATCCATTCGGCCAATTTTTCCATATCACTACCCCATACAGGTTGAAATATGATATGGCATTTTGGTAGAAAGTTTTTTACCATTTTTTTAGCATAAAGATAATCTTCATTATTTTGTATTACACATTTCAACTGGTCATTTTCAGAGAGTTTTTCTATATTTTCTAATATCATATGTTCATGCATTTGTGATGAGGGCAATTTCAAATCCATGGAGATCATTAGATTCTTTCTGTTAATATGTAAGGGAATCGGTTTGCTACCATTTGTTTCTAAAGAAATCTGATATTCTTTTTCCTGTAATATATTTATTAACTGAAAGGTTTCATGTTGAAGAAGTGGTTCTCCTCCAGTTATGCATATATAGTTACAATGATATTTTTCTATTTCCGATACAATTTGATTCATGCTCATTTCTTTTCCATTTTGATATGCATAGGTTGTATCACAATAGGTACATCGTAAGTTACATCCGGTTGTCCTTATGAAGATTGAGGGAAGTCCAGTGTGAATCCCTTCACCTTGGATTGAAAAAAATATTTCAGTAATTTGCATACAAGAGTCATCTGTTGAAATCTACTTAAAAGGTTTGATTGAATTATTTATTGATTTAAAATTGTTCTATTATCTTTTGCGAATTATTTTTTGTTGGATTAACGGCAAAAATTGAATAATAAAAAATCCAATGAGAACAATTACCAGAGCATATACCCCAAATCCTGCTCCCCAATTGGCAGTTACTGTTACTTGTGATGATTCACCGGGTACAGAAATTTGCACATCACCCGACCCAAAGAAATCACCAATGCCGATTTTTGTTACTTCGCTCATTGTTATGTAGAATAAAGCAACATTAAGGATGAGAAAAATAAGAGTAACGATAGATAATATCAATGAAATTTTTGGATATTTTTTATGAATGAATGGTCCAGATATAATTAAAAGTGAGGTAATAATGATAAGCATACTTAGCATTGTTAGAACAGTAGTAAAAATCTCCGGAACCTCGCTAATTTCCCCACCGATGATATCATTACGTTCAGTTCTTGTAATTAGGGTTGGAGGATATAGATATGTTTCAGAAATCGTTTCTGTAGATGTATCATCTCCTTGAAGTTGCCACCAAGGAAGTATGATACTTGATAAAAGGATGAATGTGAGCAGTAACAATGCGGCGTGGTTTTCTTTCTTTTTCCAAAACCACAATCCAGTACCTATCCCCCCGATGAATAGTAATAAAACGGGTAATATTTGATGAAGTGTTGACGGATGATTGCTTACAAGTTCTAACGATTTATCTCCTTTGATAGTTACCTTCTGTGCTGCGATTAGGTTCTCATCTTTGTTGATAGTTAATAGGTATTCACCAGGTGGTGCATTAAGCATTCCCTTTCCTTTATCATCAATTGTTCCGGTAATCTTTTTTCCATCTCTTTCAAGCATAATTTTGGCTGAATCTAGATTATTCCCAACTTGATTTAGAATAATTGCATCTAGAGAAAACTCAGCAGGAAAAACGATATCAATAGTCTTATCGTTAGTTAAAGATACAGATTTGGTATAATCCCATGATTTGTAATTAAGAGTAAGATCATAACTAGCTTCATAGAGTTCTGTGAACTGGTATGATCCTTTACCAGTTTCTTCCGCATTGATGCTTGTTTGCTCTATCATCTCTTGACTCTTCATCATTGGTCGAGGATCGATACCTGGTGGTAATCCGAGGTTATCCTTAACATTGATTTTCAAATTGAATCGATTTATTGAAAAAGATGAAGTCCAAGGTCGAAATCGATTTAATAAATTCAAAGAAACACTTTCATCATGAATATTAAAACCATCATAGATGGTACGAACCACAAATTCTTTGTTCGTATATGTGGGTACGGGCAAGATTACTATTCCATTTGAGTCAGTGCTTGCTTTTGATATAATCACATCATCTAGCAAAAGTACTGTTTCGGCGTTTTCCAATGGATCATCATTTTGATCTGTGGCGGTGATTTCAATTGTTGATTGACTCCTACAGGATATACGTGTACTAGTATCCTCAGATATTTCAACGATAGAAAAGCCAATAAATTGCCGATCTTTTTGTCTTCTAGGATTTTCCTTATACACTTTTACAAGATAGGTTCCAGGTTCAACATCGTTAAAGGTTATCGTTTTTAGGAGGGTGCTATTCTTAAAATCAAATAGATTAGCAATACCTTGAATTTTTTGAATAAATGTTGCATCATCCTCGAATTCTATATCTAATGAGTTAAATTTCAATCTTCCAACTGATCCTGATGACACCAGTGTTTTTGCGCTATGTAATTCTGCGGTTAAATATGAAATATTTTTACCAAGAGCTGCTGATAGAAGTGAACCTAATGGAGCGGAGAGTGCTCGATGAATCGTTGTTTTCAACGTGTAGCGTTCAGGTTCTTCCATAGGTTCTTCATCGATTGACTCATTCCCTCTTTTTAAAGGAACATCTTTTATAAGCTGTTGAAATAGTTCTGACTCTTGATCAACCAGTTCATAACCACCAGATTGTAAGGCGAGATATTCAATATTAAAAAGTATGTTTTCCCCTTCGTTAAGAGTTGTATCATGTTCACCATTTTCATAGGCATTTCTTAAGGCATATATATCCCCACTATCTGCTTCCAAACCGGGCAGTTTAACATGTTGATGAACACTAGATTTAACTTGTATTCCATCATGATCTCCTTCAAAAAAACCTGTGTTACTTTCAAATATTAATCCATGAGCTCTGCCAGTACTTGGATCATCTATACAAAGCCATGCTCGATCACCAAGATCTTGATCATCACTATAACCAAGTAACCAATCTGCAGGATCAGCATCTGGATCAGTGGGCATATCGTAATCGATAATAGCCCCATCTTCGCTATAAAAATGAATTTTTGGAAGAATTTCTCCAATGTTCATATCATCAATGGTACCACTTCGTGCTTTTATTGTGGTGATAGATGCTAATGTTCCATCCCTTTCCATTGTACCTTTTACTTCTACATCTTTGAGTGTTTGATGATTAACATTAACCATGAGTTTTTTTGTGAGTGTTGGATCTGGATTGTAATAATAGGTATATATATTATCAGTGAGGAGTGCATCATTTGGAGATGTTCCTTTGACACGGATTCTAGTCATTAGGTTTCCATTAACTAGTACTGTTTTTGTAATATCGTTCGCTAATTGGGTGCCGATATTTTCTCCAGGAGGATCGATGCTGTAACTTGTGGTGAATCCTACTATTTGCTCTGCGTTTTTAGAGGCAAATTCTTTTGAATTAGGTAAAAGTTTAATCACAGTATTTGACATGCCATTTCCAAGAAGTTCTCCTTTTTGACAAATACCATAGATAACATTGTCATCTTCACTGATTTGGTAATAGTCAAAATCCATGATTTGACCTGAGATTGGTTCGTAAAAATAATGAGTATCTTCAACAGATAGATGATTTGGATAGTCGGGTGGTGAAGTTTCACTGTCACTATAAAAAACATGGTATGATTCGTCACCGGTTACTTCTTTAGGGATAAGAAACACAAGACTACAAGAGTCAATATGAGTGTCATCTTTAAAGGAAAGATCATAAATTTGTGATTCTATCTCTGTATAATCACTACCGTCAAAATAGGCTACTCGTACTGAATGAATAGTATCATTTTTAGCCCAACATGATTGTTCGAAAGTAATTCTGGTATCTATTGGTTGATAGATTGAATTTGTCAATGATGTATCGATTGATATGGATATTTCCTGATCGTGTGAAAGTCCAGAAAGGTCTGTTGTTATCATTTCAGGTTGGGCGTTAAAAAGGGTTAATGGGGTAGAAAAAGTGAGTAAACTTAAGGTAAGGCTCAGAATGAAGAAACGGGTCAAATGCATATATATGCTAATTTTTATTATAATATTTATATTTTTCTTATATTTTTGAAATAGGTTTCACTTATCGTTGTTATCTCAATAATAACTCGTAAAGACAGTCGATATTAAAGGATTATATGTTTCAATAATTTAGTAAAAGTAATCTTATATTTTAGATAAATAAATTGATTACTGGTATTAAAAGAAGAATCAACCCGATAAGAGCAATGATTAAACTAAAAGTATTCAGTTTATATTGCTCGGGGAGTACATGTTGACTTAAATATATCGATGCTGCTCCATATATAATAACCCCAAATACTCCAAGAAACATTAAGGTTAGACTCAACATCAACAACACAGAAAATAAGCCCATATACATGAGGAGAGCAATAGGAATACCAAGGCAGAGAATATAAAGAAGAACATAGACCATGAACCGTTTATAGGGGATAGTATTCAATTTAGGAACAATAGTCTTTCCAGTTTCAAAAAGCATCCTCGTTGCGGCCTCAAAACCTGCATAGACCGTCCCAAATAACGCAAAAAAGACACTTAATTTGAACAAAGGTTCTAACCAGGAAGCAATATGAGAAAAAATTCTTCCTTGTTCAGTAAGCAAATCGATATCTGAGGGAAGTAATACACTTCCATCAGCTTGCAAACCAAGAAGACTATCTCCTGCGACAATATAAGCTATTGAAACGATTGATACGATAATATAAGCAAAAATGAGATCGATAAGTAATGGTTTTAATAACAGTCGAGATCGTTTCACTTCCTCTTTAGAGGTTGGGAGATAGGTTATTTTACCTTTCGATTTAAAAGAAGAAAGTAATTTTTCTGAAAATACGTGAGAGTCAGCTGACCCCTTAAAAATACCCCATTTTTTTTCTTTTATCCAACCAAGATATCCAATGAGAGTAATTAATGTAAAGGCTAACGTACCAAGATACCCAAGCATTGCAAGAGAAATGGGTGTTTGCTTGAACCCTTCAACCGTATCAACCCAAACTGGATAGCTCTCTGGAATATTTTGACCGATAGAGAACAGATTTGACCCAATCTCAAAGATGTCTGGTGCAGGGGATAAAAGAAGTATCGAAATAACTGCCCCAACTCCAAGAACTGCAACGAAAAAGGCTTGAGATAATTCAAGAAGACGATATCGGCCGATAAGGACTAATAATGCTGCAAAAAGAGACAGGATAACTCCCCAAATTAAATAATTTCCAAATCCAAAAATCCATGCAAGTGATTGTCCAAGCGTGGTTATTATCGAAGCAGCAAAAATTGGAATGAAAATCAACATAATGAAGATTAGCAACCAATTAAACCAGCCCTTTTTGGTTTTTAATGCAAAAAGATCCATTAATCCAATACCTGATAACATGCTAAACCGTAAACTCACATAGGCGATAATGTATGATCCAATATTGATTGTGACCAACCAAAGCAAGGATAGCCCTGCCCAAGCACCGATTTGAGGACCTAAGATGAGTTGTCCCTGACCTATAGTGAGTGAGGCAACAACCGCACCTGGACCAAAAAATCTAATGTATTTGAGATATTTTCCAATAGATGGTTTTTGTGTGAGAACAGGGTCTGCAGTTGGATAGGATATCTTTTCTTTTGTTGAACTCATGATGCATCACGCAAGTTTGTAACAAAGCATGTTATTTTTCAAAAATGATTTCATGTCGTTTTTTGAGTACGGGTTCGGGAAACATGGGTTTAAATGTTTTACGAGTCTCTTCATCGTAAGCCTTTTTACCTTTCTCATTTAAGATTTTTGCACCATTTTGAATTTGTGCTAACACA
>Ga0272442_10004343_pt1 | contig 19451 bp, 22 predicted proteins | sample SSMForm2O_FD_200262 | JGI IMG/M metagenome (GOLD analysis project Ga0272442, IMG submission 200262) | Marine sediment archaeal communities from Little Sippewissett salt marsh, Falmouth, MA, United States - SSM-Form-2O | ecosystem: Environmental > Aquatic > Marine > Wetlands > Sediment ... | reverse complement strand
TCTCGACCTTCTTGATGGGCCTGGAACTGGCCCTAGATATAAGGTTAATTATTAAGTTTGCCATATATGCTACGATTCTCTCAAACATGTTTTACAACCTTATGTGGATTGAGTTTTCATCCGAATCTACTTTCGATGAGAGGTTGTCAGCGATATATTCCTTGATCCAGTACTTGTCCAGCTCTCCGATCTCCATTCCAGACCTCACAAAGATATTCAGGTCCGAGGAGAACAGCTCCCCTACATATATCCCCTGCTCTTCCAGGATGCCTTCCAGTGACGCAAGCTCGGCTATGCTGGCCTGGACGAGATCAATGGATGCTCCCCCGTCATCGCTATGGAACGAGATGTCCTTCACATAGAACAGCTCCTTTCTGAGGACATCGTTGATCTGCTCGTCAAACACCTTTGAGGCCATGATGTCAAGGTCAAAGGCGATACTGCCGCTGATCGCTATGTCGTCTATCTGGAACTCATTCAGGAATGAGGCGATACTGCTTACCTCTTCAAGGTATGGGTCAAGGCCATCATATGTGCCCGAGTACATCCGATAGTTGACGGTCGACTTCGTCTTTATGATCAATGTGATCTCACTGGCGCCTATCTGCTCCTTGTAGCTCATGCGCCCGCCGATCTCAACGATCTCCCCGCTCTCCCTAAGAAAAGTGAACGTACCCTCGCCGGAATCTATCACATATCCAGTTTCCATGAATGCCAGATTGTCCGACCACCAGTACCCCCTGACCCAGGTGTCATAGAGGAATCCCTTTGAGTCCAGGAACTCCATGGAGTTCGTGGCTTTGTAGATCTGTGAACCCGTAAAGTAGTATTCGTCGACCTGCTCATAGACGGCGCTCTCTTTTGTGATGAATGAGTAAGCTGAAAAAATAATAATAAGAATAATGAGAATATCTATTAGATTGACCCTTCTCATTCTTCTGTTCCTCCAGTTGATGATGGAGCTATTATCTCACCAACCAGGATGCTGAAAAGCCTGATGTCCTCATAATTTGGCATCTCAAGTATTATGACGCCGTCAAATGGTATCACAATGTTGTACTTTACAGCCCCATATGGCTCCGTCATGAGATAAATTACTGGGTTCGTGGGTGTGCCGATATTTTCTTCGTATATGTCAACGAAGTGCTGGTCCTCTATCTCCTCTATTGTTATCTTGTCAAGGTCCTGTGTCAGTTTTCCAACCGCCTCTGCTATAGATGACATGCCATATGCCAACTGCTGATTCTCGACACCCTCGTTTTCCCAGGCTCCAAAGAGCAGGTATATCTGTTCTAAATAATCGTACCCTACCGTTTCTGGGATGGAGATAAATGGGTCTGTAGGTATGAACGACTTTATGTCGAAATAAATGCTGATCTCGGTGGGAGGTGACTCTACATTCTCCCCTTCTAGAACCGCGTATTGTTTCATCAGGCCGCTTTCGTCCTCTTCCTCATAGAATGTCAGGTCATAGAGCACGTTATCGGCACCGAGTATCTGATATTCAGTGTCGCTGTACTTTATGTTTACCTCAAAGTTGTACATCCTCGTCTCTGTTAGATATGATACGTACCACTGTTGAAGATTCTGATCCGGCAAAAACGCATTTTCCTTTGCGAATTCGGGATCCACACCCTCTGATTCGGAATAAACGAATACATAAAACGAGGATATTGCGATGATGGCAATCAGTATAGCCCCTATGACCTTTGAGTTCCTGTTAAAGAAATTATCTTTAGTTGTTTCTGGCAAATTGGGATTGTCAGAATCCATGATTTCACCTGCATTTCATTAAGTTATTAATATTTAACATTTTCCTTCGCATACATTCAACAGTATTATATTTTCCGATTTATACTGCATTTTTGCATTTATTAACTCTTTTGTGTGAATTTTCATGTTTGGCATTCATATTATTATAAATGTTATGGAATAAATTTTTAAGTCATAACATCCGAAATTCGGTCAATTGGGGGTAATTAATTGACACACAGTCTCCTATCGGTGAAAGGAATTTCTAGATCTTTTGATGATTCTGATGTCATCAAGGACATTAGTTTTGACCTTAATCCTGGAGAAATACTTGGTATTATTGGAAAAAGCGGTTCTGGTAAATCAGTACTAATCCATGCAATAAGGGGTTCAAACGACTATAGACCCCAGAAAGGTCAAATAATATATAATTTTAGCTATTGCAATAAATGCGAAAAATATGACAATCCCGATCTAGTAGGTCAGAAATGCCCATCTTGCGATGGGGAGTATGAACTTAGATCTTTTGATTTTTTGAATCTGTCTTCTTCTGAGCAAAAGAGGGTCAAGGCATTGGTATCCATCATGCTCCAGCGTACTTTCGCTCTTTACGGTGAGATTTCGGTATACGAGAATGTTCTCAAGGAGCTCAATCGCATAGGTTATCCAGAGGATGATAGGATAAAGAGGGTGACCGAGCTGCTGAAGATGGTCAAGATGGAGCACCGTATGCTGCACATAGCCAAGGATCTTTCCGGCGGAGAGAAGCAGCGTATCGTGCTCGCCAGGCAGCTGTCCATGGAGCCTTTGATCCTTTTGGCAGACGAGCCAACCGGGACATTGGATCCAAAGACGTCCCATATCGTCTTGCAGGTCTTGAAGGATGTTGCCGTCAAGACAGGAATGCCAATGGTCATAACGTCCCATAACCCAAGGGTGATAGCAGAGATCGCGGACAGGGTTCTTTGGCTTGAGGATGGCATTGTAAAGGGCATTGGGAAACCTGCAGAGCTCATAGACACCTTCCTTGAGGAGATGCCAGACATCGATGTCGATGACTTCGAGTGCGAGGAAAAGCCCAAGGTCATAGTAAAGGACGTAAAAAAATACTTCTATTCGATCATGCGCGGTCTCGTTAAGGCCGTTGACGGAGTCGGGTTCGAGATAAAGGAGAACGAGATATTTGGACTTTTGGGCACCAGTGGGGCAGGAAAGACCACATTGTCCAGGCTTATCGGCGGAATAACGGAGCCTACCGAGGGAGAGATAACTGTAAGGGTAGGGGACGAGTGGATCGATATGACAAAACCTGGCTTCCTTGAGAGGGGGCGGGCAAAGCAGGACATAGGACTGCTTCACCAGGAATACTCATTATATCCTTCAAGGTCCGTCTTCGAGAATCTTACCGATGCTATTGGAATGACGCTTCCAAAGGAACTTGCAAGGATAAAGGCCATGCAGGTCTTGACATCCATTGGTTTCACGGAGGAGAAATCAAAGTTGATACTTGAAAAGTACCCTAGCGAGCTTTCAGTGGGCGAGAGGCACCGTATTGCACTGTCACAAGTGCTTATAAGGGAGCCCAGCCTAGTTATATTGGATGAGCCATCTGGGACAATGGATCCCATCACCAGGTCGAAGGTCGCTCTGGCGATCAAGGAGGCCAGAAGGAATCTGGATGAGACATTCATCATCGTCACCCACAACATGGACTTCGCATGCGAGGTGTGCGACCGTGTCTCTCTTATGGAGAATGGCAAGATAGTCTGCACTGGCACTGCCAGGGAGATTACATCCAACATGAAAGAGGATGCCCAATCCGCAGATAAGGTGCTTGTTTAATGGAAAGGAAACATCACGTGGTCAATTGCAGGGCCGCCATGGGCATGGGCCTCGGGGGCGGAATGGCCCAGAGGGGCACCATCGCCATGTGTGGCGGGGATGTTGTAGCGATTGCCATGTCACCAGGCAGAAGGCACATAACGAAACCTGTCTGTGAGATAACATATGCTCTTAGGGAGGAGGAGATCGACACCTCGGTCCTGGTTCTCAACGCCGGAACTGGCGTCCCAGGGGATTGCCCATACGGCAAGATGGGGGCCAGATTCGGTCTGGAGGACGATGAGATAGAAAAGGCCAACAACTTCAAGTTGGCCATGATCCACCACGGGAATGTCAAGAATCACCTTGTATACAAGGCAAGATTCATACTGAGCAAGCTATCCATCCCGGCCATTGTCGTTTGCCAGATTCCTGTGGACTTTGAGGATTTTGCAATGATCGGAGTGAACACCAGATTGGTGAAACCCAGGAAACCCCAGACCAAGGGGGAGCTTGTGGATATCATATATGGCGTCACGAGAGGAGTTTCAGTTGAGCAAAGAAAACTTGATGAGATAGTTTTCAAGGTTCGAAAAGCCCTTAATGCGATTGATGGAAAATGAAAGCGATAGTCTTTGACAAGTCAGGAACGATCGTTGACACATGCAGGGTCGCACTAGACCTGCATAGCGACGAGCTGAGCGTCGGCGTCTCCTCGATGGGGATCGTTGACAAGATGGAGAAAGGGGCGCTTCTAATTTTGGAAAGGAGCCAGAGCGACAGTATCCTTGCCTGTGTTGACGGCTACACGTTCCATAACTTTTGCGAGGACACTGGCCTGGGACTCAAGTGCGTCTATTCCAACACTGAAGAGGTTGTCTCTGTAGACCTTGCCGTGGCAAGATGCAGGGATGTGCCCATGTCCAAGTTCAAGCTTGCCTTGAACACCTTGTATGATGAGGTAGGGAATGTCCGTACTAACATTGGTTTCATCTACGACATCGCAAAGGACAGGCCGCACCATGTGCTAAGCACTGGAGGGTGCTTCTTCCCGAAGGTCGAGGAGGTCTTTGACCATCTCAGGGTCGAGGGATGGGACATATTCATTGCGACAGGCGATACCTTGGACGGCATGAGAGAGCTGTCAAAGGAGCTCAGCGTGCCGTGCAACAGGATCTTTTACCTGCAGGACGAGGCAAAGAAGGCGGAGTCCATAAGGAAGCTGAAAAAGATCTATGACATTGTCGTAATGGTGGGAAATGACACCAATGACATGTTGGCCTTCAATGAGGCAGATATCTCGATACTTGTCCTTCAGGACGGCCATGAGAAGAAGGAGGAGCTTCTCGGGTCCGCTACCCACACCGTATCCAAAATCGAGGACATAGTGGATATTTTATGATTTTTTCTCATTGTTTTAATAATAAAATTATTATATGACACACTTTAACTTATTCTGATGATTGAAGATGAGAGGGAGGCCGCCGAGATATTCAAGGCACTTTCCGACGCAAACAGATTGAAAATAATGAATTTTCTCCAGTCTGGTGAGAAGTGCGTCTGTGAGATACTGCCGCATGTTGGCACATCGCAGTCCAATGTGTCACAACACCTCAAGGTGTTGAGGAACGCAGGCCTTATCAGCTATAGGAAGGACGGAAAGAAGATCATCTATTTTATAGCCTCCCCAAAGATCGAAGAGCTTTTGGAATGTGCACATAAGGTGCTATAGCGCCATTATATTGTATTTTTATATCAAGTCAAAAAACCGAAAGATTTAAATATTAACATATAATCATATTAGTAACTACTAATATTAAGTGATCATATGGGTGGTTTTGAAACTGCGCTGCAGGCCGGCTTGGAGCAAATAATTGACTATCTGACGGCCCACACTTGGAACAGCATATTCCCTGCTTTCTTCATAGCGGGCGCGATAGCGGTATTCCTGTCCAAGGATGCCGTGCTAAAGTATTTCAGCTCAAACACAAAACCTTACATTTCCTATTCGATCGCATCCGTTTCCGGCGTCATCCTGGCAGTATGCTCCTGTGTGATAATCCCTCTTTTTGCAGGGATAAGAAGAAGGGGCGCAGGGATCGGCCCTGCAACGACCTTTCTGTATTCCGGTCCTGCCATCAACATTATGGCCCTGGCGCTTACGGCAAGGGTGCTTGGATATGAGATCGGGCTCGCCAGGGCGGTCATGGCCATCACGATGTCCATTGCCATAGGTATCATAATGTCCCTGATATTCAGAGGGGAGGAACAGTCCAAAAAGGAGCTTAAGCTGGCAGAGGGTGGCGACGGTGGAACAAAGTGGCTGACATTTCTCTTTGTCACAATGCTGGTGACATTGCTCATAGGGACAGCGTCCATCGCCCTTGAGATCAAGATACCCATGATGCTGGTCTTCACGGTGTTGACAGGCGTCATAGCATTCAGGTGGATGGACCGGGGCGAGGTAAGGCTCTGGGGACAGGAGACGTTCTCCTTGTTCAAGATGATATTCCCGCTGCTGCTGATAGGCGTGTTTGCTGCAGGGATGATAAGGGTGCTCATGCCTCCCGAGTATATAGTGGAGTATCTTGGCTCGAACTCGATAATCTCGAATCTCACCGCGTCGGTGATCGGGGCCTTCATGTACTTCGCAACGCTGACAGAGGTTCCCATAGTGGAGTCGTTGGTGTCATTGGGGATGCACAAGGGACCTGAACTCTCGTTGCTGCTAGCTGGGCCTGCGCTCTCGCTTCCGAACATGCTTGCCATAAGGCAGGTATTGGGTACCAAGAAGACGCTCACATATGTGTCGCTAGTGATCATGTTCGCTACAATATCGGGAATAGCATACGGTAGTCTATGAGAGACATTTGGTGATTAAGATGGTAAAATTAGAGTTTTTTACAGCCACCCCGCCCTGCCCGGGCTGCGTGGCGCTGTTGGATTTGGCTGACAGGATAAGTTTAGATTTTCCTGAGGTGGAAGTTGTAAAGCACATTGGCATGTGCGATGAGTTCAATAAGTATGGGATTACGTATGTGCCGGCGGTCATTATCGAGGAGGGTAAGATAGCGTTCATGGGGCTGTGCCCCAGCTATGGCACTTTGGTGACCGCACTTGCAGAGATGGGGGTTAAGAAATGATAGAAGTGGAGATTTTCGCATCGGAGCCGCCATGTTCCGGCGGTAGGCTTCTTTTAAAGCTTATCGAGAGCGTCAAAGAAGATTACGATGGGAAGGTGGAGTTCGTAGTGTACTACGGCGAGAACGACAAGACAAGGGAGTACGGCATAGAGACGACTCCGGCATTCGTCGTTGACAAGGATATCAGGATAATCGGCGTGTGCCCGAGCAAGGGGACGCTGAAGAACGCGCTTTTTGAGGCAGGTGTGAGTTAATGGAAAAGACACAAGAGATCAAGGTGTTTGGCCCGATGCCGGGATGCATCAAATGCAAGAAGGCACTTGAGGTGGCAGAGAAGGTGGCCTCCGACCTTGGAATTGAGGCCAAAAAATATGACATTTTTTCAGAAGAGGCTGAGGAGCAAGGGGTGCTCATGTCCCCCACCGTCGTATTCAATGACGTTGTCATCTCTACTGGGAAGATTCTGACCTTTGACAAGATGAAGGAACTTGTGGAACAGAACATGTGACGATGTGATATAATTGAAGGTCAAGAAATTGTTACTTATTGGTATGTTGCTATTGTCAGTTTCCCTAAGCATGTGCATATCCTCCTCTGAGGATGCCCAACCAATTGGCAACCCAGCACAAAAAATTGACTCTGATGGCGATGGCTGGTCCGATGACCAGGAAAGCCTCGCTGGCACGGACCCCTTTGATAAGGATACTGACGGCGATGGGTATTGGGACCCCATAGACCCAAATGCGCTGGTTTCGAACAAAAAGAGCGCAAACTCTGTCAAAGGATCTATTGAGGATTGCAATTCCACGGATTGTGAAAACTATGGCTCAGGTGACTGTGGGGCTTTCAATGAGAATTGCACGGGCGACTGCGCGAACTGCACAGGCTGCGATGGCAATTGTGGGATAGTGGTCATTACGAATCCATCGACAACACCCGTCCCAGTGACACCAATCCCAACAACGACGGTGGCACCAACATCAACACCATCTGCAACGGTCCCGCCTATAACGATGCCCTCGCAACAAAAGAGCTTGGACATATACCACTTCTATGGCAACAGGGGGTGTGAGGCATGCCCTGAGCTTAGCAGCTATGCCGTGGAGACATTGACGACATTTTTCTCAGATGAATATGGGGGCGGCACCATTACTTTCCAAAGCTACAGCTATGCCGATTCTGGCAATGGCGAGCTTATAGAAAGATTCAATGTTTACAGCGCATCTGTGTTTGTCGTAGAGAACGTCAATGGGATTGAGACCATTCATAATCCATCCCCGACACTTTGGGAATACATCCATGACAAGGACTCATACATGGAGTTTTTCAAGGGGTATTTGGAGAACCTGTTGTGATTCCTCAGGGGATCCTCTTTAATTTGATATTAAAAAAAAGAAAAAGGTCGGGAGGCTATACTGCCTCGACCGATTCTGTTGCGCTCACGTCAAGCGATTTTCTCTCCCATAGCCATCCGCCTATCAACGCCAGGGTTGAAATGGGCAGCGCAAGCACAAGGGGATCGACAACGATCCAGGGAAATTTCAGCAGCGCTGTCTGGCCGAACAGGGCCTGGGATATGCCCAGGGGCTCTGCTTCCTTGATATGCACGAAAGCAGTCCATGCAAACCATATGGCCGCTCCAGTGACTATGCTGCACTTTGCCGCAAAGCAGGATGGGTTCTTGGAGTATAGCGCCATCACGAACGGTGGCAACAGCGCCGATGCGCATAGCCCCATGAACATGGCCGTGGCCCTGGCAATGATCCCTCCTGGAAGGAGGTATGCTATCAGAACGCTGCAACATATCATTACCAGAGTCCCGATCTGGCTCTTGCCAAGTGAGCTCTTTGTGTCGTCCCCCTTGCTCAGTAGGTCATACCCGACGGCAGTCCCCATGGTGTGGAACAGCGAGCTAAGGGTCGACATGGCCGCTGAGAGCAGCACAAGCATGAAGAGCACTATGAATATGTCCGGCATGGCGGAATTTATGTAGGTAGGGATTATCGAGTCGATGTTGCCTCCTGCGGCAGTGATCGCTAGCTCGCCGGACTGCTGGTAGAAGTACACGTTCGTCAGCGCACCTACCGTGAATGCAACACCTGTCATCAGGACGATGAAGGGCCCTCCGATGAGCACTGCCCTGTTTAGGGACTTGTTGCTGCTGACGGTCATGAATCTGACGACCAGCTGCGGCTGGGCCAAGACGCCTATGCCCACCCCGAGCACGATCGTGGTGATGAGCGTATACCATAGCGATGACCCAATGGATGGCATTGAGGTCCACCCCGTATGTCCTGCCGATGCCAGTCCCGCAGGCACCATGTTCGCCATCTGGCTCAATGAGCTATGGGCTGCGGAGATGCCGCCCAGCTTGGTGTATGTCAGCACCAGCAAGAGGCTCATGCCGATGGTCATCATGGTCCCCTGAAGGGCATCGGTGTACATCACGGCGATTATTCCGCCTATTATGACATATCCTGCCACAATGGCCGCGAATCCTATAAGCGCGGTGTCGTATGAGATGCTAAGGGTGGTCTCGATGAATCTTGCCCCGCCTATCAGTATGGCGGCCGTGTAGAGTGGCATTCCAACAACGATTATCATGGCGCATGCGTTCCTGATGAATCCTGACTTGTAGCGCTTTCCCATCAGGTCGGGGAATGTCACCGCCTTGAGCTTTTGGCCAAGCTCGCGGGTCTTTTTGCCAAAGACTATGAATGCTATCAGGATCCCGATGCCTATGTTGAACACGGTGAGCCACAAGAGCCCCATTCCCAGGTACCCTGCCAACCCCCCGAAACCCACAATGGCGGATGTGCTGATGAAGGTCGCGCCGTAGGAGAGGGCAAGGATAATTGGATTGATCTTCCTCCCTGCGACCATGTAGTCCTCGGTCTTATTCGTTTTCTTGTATCCTATGTATGCCAGCATTACAACTATCCCAAGGTATATGATCGTCGTTGCGGTCAAGATCGAGCTGTCAACGGCCATCTCACTCATCCCCCTTGTTCCAGTTGATAATTCCATATCCAACACAGATTATCGCCAAGGATATGGACATCAGGTAGGCCAGTAATATGTATGGGTCGCTTATGCCAAGCATAGATCGGCACCCCCATGAAGAATAGAATTCTTTATGATCTTCCCATCAAGGTTTCCCTTGGTCATGGGCGATATATAACTCATAGAGCTATTGTGTGAAAAGGCATCGCCTCAAACGGCTGCCCCCCTGTGTTTTTTTCATCGTTGCGTTCATTTTTTTCACCAAGATATATGGTTGCCTCTCTCATTTTCAAAAAGCCATGCCATCCCATTATTAGTTGGATTATCAAAAGGGATGACTTCTAATCAAAATCTAAAGAAGCTAAAACTACCATTCATATCGTCATTGCCGAACTTCTCGAAATAAACAATATTCATAGTAATCGGAATAATATTTTTTATTTCAATTTATAAAACTTTGGGTAACATATTATTCATATTAGATATAAATTGGAAATATTAATCAATAAAAAATTATCATTCATATCTATCATTTTTTGTAAATTCCCAATTATTTAATGCATCTTGTCTGGATGTGTCCAATTGGATGAAATCCTGGGAATCTTATCATGGGAGGTGACCTTTGCCACTGCTATTAAGAAGATAATAAAAAAGGGATAATAAAAAAAATCAAAAAATTAAGGATTGAGGGCTAGTGCGTTGCACAGCCAAAGCATGGGTCGTACGCCCTGAGGGCCAGCTCTACCCTGTTCATCTTGTCAGTGTCCTTCACACCGTTCTCTATCTCCATCTGGGCGGCCTTCGCTATCGAGAGGGATATCGCCGCAGCGTTGTGCGTGGTTGGAACAATGAGATTCACATCGGTCATGAGGCCGTTCTTGTCCACCTCATAGTCATGGATCAGCGTGCCTCTGGCAGCCTCTATGCACCCTACGCCCTTGCCCTTGATCTTGCCCACAGGAGTCCTGAGGTCCCCATTGAGCAGAAGTCCCCTGTCCAGAGATAGCTCGAGCAGCAGCTCGCTGACGTTAAGCACTTCTATGAGCCTGGTCCAGTGGTATGCGAGAGTCATGTTGCATGGGCGCCCAAACATCTTTTCAAGTTTCTCGCCCTCTTTTTGGGCAAGTGGCGTGGAGTACCCTGTGCTGGCGTTGTACCTGCCGAGCGGGCCCACCCTGTAAACGCCGTTCTCACGTGACTCGACAAGCCCCTTCCATCCCTTTTCCTTGTAGAACGGGAACTTCATGTAAGAGAATTTCTCAACTGCCTCCCCAATATGGTCCAGGTAGTCCGCAGGGTCGAACTTCACGATCTCGACCCCCTCCGAGTCCGTTATCCTGATGTCGCCGTCATAGAAGTCGGGTTCGTTGCTCTCGTTGACAAGCCCCATGTTGAAGCATTTAAGGGAGTACTCCTCACTGCCAATGGCGTTTGCGTGGAAATCCTCCTCAAGTATCTTCTCCTTGTAAAGTGACAAAGTGAACTTTGAGAAGTCCACGCATGAGCGCGCCATTTCTATTATCTCATCCACCTGCCCCTCATTGACGGATTTCGAGACACCGCCTGCGATCCCAAATGCGGGATGGATGGGCTTGCCACCAAGCATCTTGATTATGTTCTGCCCGTACTTCCGGTGTTTCATTATCTCGAGGGCGACCTCTTTTCCATACTTCTCTATTATTCCTATGATGTTCCTCTTTCCTGGTTCGCAGTCTGGGCCCATCAGTAGGTCAGGGCCGCCCAGGAAGTAGAAGTGCAGGAGGTGGTCCTCGATGAAGTAACCATAGTGCATAAGCTTTCTCATGGCCACCGCCCTTGATGTAGGCGGGGCGTCAAAGACCTCATCCAATGTCTTCACGGACGCCAGATGGTGCGGGATCGGGCAGACACCGCATATCCTGCTGGTGAGCTGGGGCATGAGCTCAGACTGCCTTCCCTGGCAGAACTTCTCAAATCCCCTGAGTTCCGGTATCTGTAGGTATGCGGCCTCGACATTGCCGTCATCACCCTTGAATATCTTTATGTTCCCATGTCCCTCCAATCTCGTGATGGGATTAATCTCGATCACTGACATCTTTTCTCCTCCTCCTTAGAATTGATTTTGGCATGCTGTACATGTACATGACCCCCACTGGGTCCCTTATCTCGTCCAGCGCGGTCTTTATCTCCTCTTCCTTGGAGTTCTTCTCATCGGCCACGTCCGTCATCGATGTTATCGCCGAGACCATCCTTGCCCCCTGCTCGCAGTTCTCAGAAAGCTCGCTCATGCTTGGTGGTCCCATGCATCCCGTACAAGGCATGTTGGCCGTGAGGCATGCTGCCCCGCAACCCTCCCTTGTGGCAGGCCCCATGCATAGTATCCCCTGTTCCAGAAGACACCTTTTCGGGTCAAGGTCATCCAACTGGTAGATCCTCTTGATGCTCTTTACGGCCATGTCCCTCTTTTCCTTCTTGCATTCGTGGCAGACTGTCCTGTCTGGGGCAAGCACCTCCTTCCTTGGCGGCACCTCCCCGGATATCAGGGCCAGTAGCGCGGTCTTGATGACATCCACCGGCGGGGGGCATCCCGGTATGTAGTAATCCACCTCCACCACGTCGTCAAGGGCCTTTACATATTCCCTCAGCTCTGGGATTCCTATAAAATTTCCATGCTCATCGGTGCTGTTCTGTGGTATCGTTCCCTCATCGTTGACGACGGACTTGCTCCTCTTGTAAACGTAATCCAGCGTCTCATCCTTTGTGGAGAGATTTCCAAGGCCGGGTATCCCGCCAAGGTGCGAGCATGATCCGAAGGCTATCATTATCTTGGACTTTGCCCTGAGCATCTCTGCTATCTCCTTGTTCTCATCGTTCCTGATGCAACCATTGAAGAAGCAGACATCTATCTCGCTATTGTCCATTGCCTCCACGTCTGAGTACTTCGCGTCCATAGCGCATGGCCAGAACACGATATCGAAGTTCTCAAGCACGTCAAAGAGCATCTCGTCCAGATCCACAATGGCCACTTCGCAACCACCGCATGACCCTGCCCAGTAGAATGCGATCTTTCCCTTACTCACAAGGATCACCTTCGCATCTCATGGGGGACGGCCCTAGCTCCCTGAGCTTTTCGGTCATGTCGTTCACGATATTGACGAATCTAGTGCTCTCGGCGGCAGACACCCACTCCATCCTGAGCCTTTCTGGGTTTATCCCCATCTGCTCTATCATCTTCTTAAGGACATGGATCCTTCTCATTGTCTTGTAATTTCCACATTGGTAGTGGCAGTCCCCGGGGTGGCATCCGGCGATAAGTATGCCGTCGGCACCTTTCTCAAATGCCTTGAGGATGAAGAGGGGGTCGACCCTTCCAGAGCACATGACCCTGATCACCCTGACATTTGGCATATACTTGAGCCTTGACGATCCCGCCAGGTCCGCCCCAGCGTAAGAACACCAGTTGCACAGGAAACCCAGGATCTTAGGTTCGTAGACATCGTTTTCTTCAGTCATTTAGAATCGCCTCTATTTGTGAGATTATCTGTTTATTTCTGAACAGATTCAGTGATATGGCCCCTGACGGGCATGCCGCGCCGCATACTCCGCATCCCTTGCAGAGAGTGTCGTTGATCTCCATCACGCCCTTGACATCGTTGAAATGGTGGGCATCGAAAGGGCATAGTACCTCGCATATCCTGCATCCCCCGCAGACGTCCGGATTTACAACGGCGTTGTACGGCTCTATGGTGATCTTTCCCTTGGCCAGCACATCGATCGAGTGGGCTGCCGCAGCCCCTGCCTGGGCAACCGTGTCGGGTATGTCCTTTGGCCCCTGCGCACAGCCTGCGAGGAATATCCCGTCAGTGGCAGTGTCTATGGGCCTTAGCTTCGGATGGGCCTCAAGGAAGAATCCGTCCGGCGAGTTTGATATGTGGAGCATCTGCGACAGTTTCCTCGTGTCCTTGTTTGGCACCATTCCTGTTGCAAGGACCACAAGGTCCGCCTCAACGTCCACTGGGGTGCCTATCAGGGAGTCCTCGCCCCGGACATGGATCTTGCCGTCCTCCTCGTATATCTCGGAGACCAGCCCCCTCCTGTACTTGACCCCTTCTCCCTGGACGCGCTCATAGAACTCCTCGTATCCCTTGCCGAACGCCCTTACGTCGCAGTAGAACACCGTGACATCCGCATCAGGCGCCCTCTCCTTGGTGAGATGGGCCTGCTTTGCAGCGTACATGCAACAGACGCGCGAGCAGTATGGATTCCCCACCTTCTTGTCCCTTGATCCAACACAGGATGCGAACACGATGTTCTTTGGGACTGTGCCATCGCTCAGCACTAGCTCCCCTCCTGTTGGCCCGTTTGGGGCAAAGAACCTCTCATATTCGATCCCTGTGATTACATTGGGTATGTTCTCGTAGTTGAACTCGGGTTTCTTAGCGGCGTCGAAGGTGTCATATCCTGTCGCCACTATTATCGTGCCTACCTCGAACTCCTCCACCTTGGGCAGCTGCTCGAAGTCTATGGCATTGGCATCGCAGACATCTACGCACTTTGGGGACTTGCCGCACTTTCCCCTTGTCAGGAAAAGGCAGTGTTCGGGGTCTATGGTGTACTTCAACGGCACAGCCTGTGGAAATGGCACATAAATCGCAGACCGCTTCCCCAGTCCCTCATCGAACTCGTTGTCCACCCTGCCGCTCAGCCTGCACTCTATGGCGCAGTCGCCGCATGCCACACACCTGTCCTCGTTCACATACCTTGGCTTTCTTTTCACTCGCACATTGAACTTCCCGATGAATCCGGATATGTCCTCGACCTCGCTGTATGTGAGCAGCTCTATGTTCTTGTGCTTCGACACGTCCACCATCTTGGGCGTCAGGATGCACGCGGCACAGTCCAGTGTCGGGAACGTCTTGTCGAACTGGGCCATATGGCCCCCTATCGATGGTCCCTTCTCTACGAGGTAGACCTTGTATCCGGCCTCGGCGACATCTAGAGCTGCCTGTATCCCGGCTATGCCCCCACCTATCACGAGCGTGGCAGGCACAACGGGGGAATCGTTGTCAACGAGAGGTTCCAGCAGCGCTGCCTTTGCAACTGCGCTCCTTACCAGCGCTATTGCCTTTATTGTCGCCGCTTCCTTGTCGTCATGCACCCATGAGCAATGCTCGCGAATGTTGGCCATCTCAAGCATGTACGGATTGAGCTTTGCTGACTTCAGCGTCTCTTGGAACGTCTTGAGGTGCATCCTCGGCGAGCAGGCTGCTATGACTATGCTGTTGAGCTCGTACTTGTTGATGTCCTTCTTGATAAGCTCCTGTCCGGGGTCAGAGCACATATAGTGGTAATCCCTGCACTGGATAACATTGGGCAGTTTGGATATCTCCCCCACCACCCTGTCCACGTCGACGTTCTTTGCGATGTTGATGCCGCAGTGGCAAACATACACTCCGACCCTCATGCCTTCACCTTCCTTTGCAGCTTCAATTTCTTCACAAGGTCCCTGGTGGCCACCAGATTCATGTGCAGCCCCAGATGCTTGTGCTTGTGCCCGAATGCAAGCCCCAACAATTGATTCAGGTGCAATACGGGTATGCTGTATGAGCCAAGCTTCTTTTGGCTCTGGTCAAACTGCATGTGGCAAAATGAGCAGATGTTGATGATTGCATCGACATCAGCCCCCCTTATGTTGCTCAGCTTGCTGTCGATTATCTTCAATGAAAGGTCCGGTTCTCCGCTCATGACGCCCCCTCCGGCCCCACAGCAGGTCAGCCTGTCCTTGAACGGAACGCTCTCACAACCTAAGAGTCCCACTATCTCATCAAGGATCTTTGGTGCCTCGCTGTCCTCTTTGGTAACAGCGGAGGGCTTAAGGTAATGGCATCCATAATGCACTGCCACCCTGATGTCCAGGTCCATCTCTTTTTTCTCAAGTATCCTGTCCCTGAGGCCGCTCAAGATGTCCACAAAGTGTATTGGCATGCTACTGCCCTTATACGACATGCCTATGGTTCCAAGATTTTCATTTACCTTCTCAAAGAGCCCCTTGTCGTTCTTCAGGTCGTGCCAGACATTGTGGAGCGTCCCGTAGCACCCTGCGCATATTGTCATTATATCCAGGTCATCCGCCTCTGAGAGGGCAAGATTCCTGGCGCCGATCGTGTACCATGACTCCTTGTCGTAGCAAGCCACCACGCCGGGTGGGGGGCAGCATGAGTATGGGTAGTCCCTGAGCCCTATGCCAAGCGTGTCAAATACAAGCCGTGTGGCCTTCTCGATCCCGGGGTAGACGTTTTTACCTATGCAGCCAGGGAAGAATGCGTATTCCATTTTACCCACCACCTCCCATCAATGGAAGGATGTCAAGCAGCTTCTGGAAGTCGTCAAGGTCCTTCCTGTTCCTGCCGACATCGTTCGGTTCCTTGTCAAGCCCGATAATGGACCTTATCTTGATGATCTCCGGCGACAACGGTTGCCCGTTGCCCGTTGAATATAGATTGTTGATGATGATCTTTGGAACCTCTGCCATGGACGGGAAGAAACCCTCTTCTACCGCGATGTTCCTGATCTCTATGATAAGGTCTGTCGTCTTGACGTCCTTTGGACACCTTTCCTGGCATGTGAAGCAAGTGGTGCAGTCCCAGAGCTCAGGCAGCTCATAGACGTTCTCTCCCATCTTTGCAAGGTGAATTATCTTCCTGTTGCTCAGGCCGCATTCCCGTCCGGAGGGACAGGAGCCTGTGCATCTACCGCACTGTATGCATGCGTAAGCGTTTCCCACTTTTAGTAAATCGTTTATTTTCTTCTCCAAAATAACACCTTTGTAATTTGGTCTGAGGATAAACCTAGACATTTTCAATAGTTATGTCAGAATCTTTCGATACTCCCCCTTCCAGAATAATTATCCTTTTCATATAAATATTATTCTGTATTATAAGAATATGATTTTGAATATTAGGAATAACATATTAATTTATAATGTAATAAATATTTACATATAAGTATATTCGTAAATATTTATATATTATGCAAACATTATATTATTGTTATATTGGATACAATTATAGTATGATGTTCCAAATATATAGAATAATTGGGATAGTTATGGGAAAATGGAAAAAAGCTTCAAATGAATTACAGACCTTTTTGGAGGACATGGTGCTCGCGTATCCGTGCGACAGGAAGAGGATGTTCGGGTCCGAGGTGTACTTTGTCAACAATAACATGTTCGCAGGCGTTCATCAGGACAACATCTTCATGAGAATGTCCAAGGAGGAAAAGTTATATGCGATGGAAAAAATAAGCGGTGTAGGCCACTTTGAGCCCATGGAAGGCCGCATAATGAGGGAGTACATCAGCATACCAAAGGATGTGGCTGCGGATGGGAAACTTGTCAAGCAGCTATTGGACCTTTCATATGGTCATGTCAGCTCCCTGCCCCAAAGGAAAAGAAGAAGCTCTAGATCATTCCCTGCCCCAGGTGTGCATAATCCTTATGATCTCCGCGGTCGCCTGGGCATAGAACCTCTTCCCATCTGAGGTCTTCCAGCTGCCGTCGTCTTGTTGCATCTTCTCCAGCCTGTCAAGGATCCCCTCGGCGATATGATTCTCTCTGTTTGCCATCCATATGCAGTCTATCTGCATCACAAGGTATTTTGGGTCTTCTGGGGTGTCCGTCTCCAAGAATGGCATTAAGGCATCTGCCTTTTCGTCGTCCCCCCGTTGGCTGTAAAGCGAGAACATCATCCAGTTGGTTATCGGGAGCCCCTCGAACGATCCGTCGCCCCTTCTGAAATTTTCCATATAGTTGACGCCCTTCTTGGCAGAGTATTCGTTTATGTCATAGTTCAATAGCAGATTAGATGCAAGGCCGGTCAGGAAAAGCTTTGTCGATAGGATCCCAGGTTCCAATTGCTCCGGGGGCCCCATGGAACCGATTCTCTGGTCCTCGTCCCAGAATCCATCAGGTTTCTGGCTTTCCATGAGGTAGTTTATGCATCGCTTGTATGAACCGGCATAGGTCACGTCGAGATGGAAGAACCATGGCAGTATCATGGCGGTGGTGCCTATCGAGGACGGTTTTCCCTCTTTGAATTCCAAGGGGAAACCCCCATCTTTGTTCTGGTATCTACTGAAGAACTCCAGCGGTATCTTGTCGTCCCTGCCCAAATCCAGGAGATATTCGACCTTATAAGTGTCCATAACACTTCCGTTCTCCATGATGAAGCCCAGGGCCTTTTCCATATCATACACCATTTCAACACAACCAATCATTTGTTTTTAGATATGATATGTCTTTTATCTTAATTTAATTTTCTATAATAATATATACTATAATATAGATATATATTCTCAATGGACCGTGTTTTCATAGCTGGCGGCGGGGCGGCGGGCATGCTATGCGCAAGCATCTTGCAGGATGGATTTGATGTCACCTTGGCAGAGAAGAAGAGGCGTTACGAGTTCATACCAGACATCCTCTCACTGATAAACCGCGATGAGGAACATGGCGATCTTCAAAGGCATGAGGAAATGCTGCCCAATGTCTCATTTATCCATAAAGAGGTCACAGCCGTTTCCCCGGGACTTGCCGTAGCAGGCAAGGAGCACGAATTTGATTATTTGGTACTTTGCACTGGTTCATCACTAAGGGGAGCCTTTGATTCCAACACCATTTCGCCCTACAGCTATGATTCCATCCACTCAAATCTTGAGATGATACGTGGCTCGGAGAGCCACCTGGTAATTGGCGGGGGCCCCGTTGGAGTAGAGCTCATGGGCGAGCTCATGTCGAGCGATGAAAAGAACGATGTCTTGATGGTCCATGGTGGCGAGCGGATATTGAACAGGATGGGGCCAAAGGTATCGGAGGCGGTCATGTGGCATTACTCCAATAGAGGGGGGCGATTCGCCTTGTCAAAACGTGTCGTAGAAACTTGGGGCAGTAAGTTCATACTTGACGATGGCGAAGAGGTTGAGGCAGACCTTGCATACATGTCTACGGGATTCAGGCCCGTCACAGATTACTTGGCAGGCGAATACGCCCCCTCATTGTCTCCAAGCGGCCATGTGAAGGTGAACCACTGCCTTCAGATACAAGGGCATCAAAATGCATATGCCGTGGGTGACATAACCGCTATCAGGGGGGAGAAGACATACATCGCAGCAGAGAGGCAGGCCAAGGTCGCTGCAGGGAACATAGTGAGAACAAAAGAGGGGAAAACTTTGTCAAGTTACAGGCCCCTTTCCCTGCCAATGCTTCTAAGCCTGGGAAGTGACAATGCGCTTTTGGCATGCGGCGACCATATTATCAAGAGTTCGTTGTTGCTAAGGTTAAAGAGAAGTGAGGGCAAATACGTGAATTTTAAGCTTGGGCACGCCCGCTTTTCAAAGGCAATGCCAATATGAATAAATTTATTAAGCACCCTAATTCAAAGTTCTATCATGCAAAAAACCTCAGTTTCTAGGCTTGTCACCTCAAAGGACTTGAATCATCATGGCACCCTTTTTGCGGGCCAGACAGCAATGTGGATGATCGAGGCGTGTTTTGTCAGTGCGGCTAAGACGAACAAAAGAACCGACAATATAGTGTGTGTCAATATCGAAAGCTTCAAATTCAAAAAGCCGGTCAAGAACGGCAATGTGATAGACATAGTCACGTTTCCCGTCTATGCGGGGAGGTCCAGCCTTACCATAGTGGGCAAGATATATTGTGATGACTGTGGCACGGACAACATACTTGAAACAGCC
>Ga0272442_10004341_pt1 | contig 19455 bp, 30 predicted proteins | sample SSMForm2O_FD_200262 | JGI IMG/M metagenome (GOLD analysis project Ga0272442, IMG submission 200262) | Marine sediment archaeal communities from Little Sippewissett salt marsh, Falmouth, MA, United States - SSM-Form-2O | ecosystem: Environmental > Aquatic > Marine > Wetlands > Sediment ... | reverse complement strand
GCCGGGGCAAGGCTACCAAGGGTAATACCCTGGTGTTCGGCGAATACGGTCTGCAGGCCCTGGAGAATGCCTGGATTACCGCCCGGCAGATTGAAGCCGGTCGTGTGGCCATCAACCGTTACATCAAGCGCGGCGGGAAAATGTGGATACGCCTCTTCCCCGATAAGCCGGTCACCGCCAAACCCGTCGAAGTCCGTATGGGTAAGGGAAAGGGCGACCCGGAATTCTGGGTTGACGTGGTGAAGCGCGGCGCCGTGATTTATGAATTGGAAGGCGTTCCCGAGAACGTGGCCAAGGAAGCCATGCGCCTGGCCCAGGGGAAATTCCCCATCCGGACGCGGTTCATCAAGCGCAACAAGTAGGAGTATACCCATGAAGGCCAAAGACATCCGTTCTATGACCGTTGATGAGATCGAAACCAAGCTGGTTGAGTCCCGGGACAAAATTTTCAAGCAGCGTATGCAGAAGGCCCTGGGGCAGGCGGAGAATCCCTTCAAGATTCGCGCCACCCGGCGGGATATCGCCAAGCTGATGACGATCCTCGCGGAGAAGAGGTCCGAAAATGTCAAATAATGAAACTGGAAAACAGAAAAGCACGGCTACCCTCACCGGAGTTGTGGTTTCCAACCGGGCGGATAAAACCGTCACGGTCAGTGTGGAAAGAATTTTCAAACACCCGGTGTATAAGAAAACCGTGCGGGTGAAAAAGAAATACCTGGCCCACGACGAAGAAAACCGGGGCAAGCAGGGAGATACGGTCCGTATCCGCTTGGTCCGCCCCATAAGCAAGCGCAAGAAATGGCTTCTGGAAGAGATCCTGTCGTCAACTCCGGGTACCACCGCCGATGACGTTAACAACGAGGTGACTAAATGATCCAGATGCAGACTCGTTTAAAGGTGGCGGATAATTCCGGCGCCCGGGAGATCCAGTTCATTCGCGCCCTCGGAGGTTCCGTGGGCAAGGTGGCCCGGGTGGGTGACGTGTTCGTGGGATCGGTCAAAACGGCGGAGCCCAATTCCAAGATCCGCGCCGGAGACGTGGTACGGGGCGTGATCGTGCGTACCCGCAAGGAAGTACGTCGTCGGGATGGTTCGTATATCCGGTTCTCTGATAACGCCGCAGTGGTTATCGATAAGCAGGGCGAGCCGGTGGGCACCCGCGTATTTGGTCCGGTGGCTCGGGAATTGCGGGAAAAGCGGTTCATGAAGATCGTATCGCTGGCCCCGGAGGTGCTCTGATGAAAGATCAATCAGAATTCAAAACCAAGCTCAAGAAAAACGATCCCGTGGTGGTTATCCGCGGAAAGCGCCAGGATAAAGGCAAAGTGGGCAAGGTCCTGCGTTTTCTCCCTGAGAAGAACAGGGTCGTGGTGGAAAAGGTCCACGTGCTGAAGGAATATGTGCGCCCGAATCCCCAAAAGAATATCCAGGGCGGCATTGTAGACAAGGAAGGCTCGATCCCCCTGTCCAGTGTGCAATACTATTGCCGGGAATGCGAGCAGGGAGTACGAATCGGTTTCAAGGAATCCGATTCCGGTAAGGTCAGGGTCTGCCGCAAATGCGGAACCGTCCTGGATTAGGAGAACAGGAATGAGCAGATTGTACGAAAAATACAGGGACGAAATCCGCGGCCGGCTCAAGGAAGAGCTGGAAAAGAAAAACATCATGATGGTGCCGAAACTGGAAAAGATCGTTGTGAATTCCGGTGTCGGAGAAGCCACCCAGAATATCAAGGCTCTGGACAAGGTAATGGAGGAGCTGGCCATCGTTACCGGCCAGAAACCTTCCCTGCGCAGGGCTCGTAAGTCGATCGCCCAGTTCCGGTTGCGTGAAGGTATGCCGGTCGGGGCGACGGTGACCCTGCGGGGAATCCGTATGTATGAGTTTCTTGACCGTCTGATCAGCGTTGTGCTTCCCCGCATCAAGGATTTCCGGGGGATTTCGCCCCGCTCCTTCGACGGTCGTGGAAACTATACCCTGGCGTTGAAGGACCAGCTGGTTTTTCCTGAGATTGATTACAACAAAGTGGAAAACCAGAAGGGAATGGCCGTAACTATCGTGACTTCGGCTGATAAGGACGGAGATGCCCTGGCCCTGTTGAAGGCCCTTGGCATGCCGTTCCGGTAAAGGAGGAATCCGTGGCAAAGAAATCGATCATCGCGAAATCGAGTAGACCCCAGAAATACAATGTGCGCAATCGCACCCGTTGCCGCCTGTGCGGACGACCCAGGGCGGTGTACCGCAAATTCCAGATTTGCCGTCTGTGCTTCCGCGAACTGGCTTTGCGTGGCGAGATTCCCGGGGTCACGAAATCGTCCTGGTAGGAGAATATAATGACCCATACCGATCCAATCGCAGATATGTTGACGCGGATCCGCAACGCCTCCATGGTGGAAAAGCAGACCGTATCAATACCCTTGTCCAAGGTGAAGTTGGAGATTGCCAAGCTTTTCAAACGTGAAGGCTTCATCAACAACTTTAAAGTGGAGAACAGCGTGTTTCCGGCCCAGTTGATCCTGGATCTGAAATACGATGGCAAGAAGAGCGTAATCGAGGGAATCAAACGGGTGTCCAAACCCGGTTGCCGCGTGTACGCTTCTTCCGACGAAATCCCCAGTGTCCTGGGAGGCCTGGGCGTGGCTTTGTTGTCCACGTCACGGGGCATCATGACCGGACGCGAATGCCAGAAGAACCGGATCGGCGGTGAAGTGCTGCTGCACATCTGGTAGGAGGAAGAATGTCTAGGTTAGCATCCAAACCCATCGCGTTTGAATCAGCGGTGAGCATTGAGATAGGCGAAGACACCGTCCGGGTCAAGGGACCCAAGGGCGAGCTGTCGATCCCGAAACCCGCCGGAGTGGATGTCAGCAGTGATGCCGGCCAGATCTGGGTGAAACGCCGGGACGACAGTTTCAGGGCATATCAGGGACTGACATGGAGCCTGATTCGCAATGCCGTGATCGGCGTAACCACGGGTTTTTCCCAGAAACTGGAGATCGTGGGCAAAGGCTGGCGTTCCCAGGTAAATGGGAACGTGGTCAACCTTCAGGTGGGACATTCCCACCCGGTCAACTTCGAATTGCCCGAAGGCGTAACCGCCACCCAGGAGAATCCGGGTTCGTTTACCCTGCATTCCCATGACAAGCAACTGCTGGGCCAGATCTGCGCGAATATTCAGAAGGTGCGCCCGGTGGAACCCTATAAGTTGAAAGGAATCCGCCTGGAAGGCCAGTACCTGCGCCAGAAGGTCCGGAAGACCGCAGGAGTGTAATATGATCACACCCAAATACATCGTGAAAAATCGCCGGCGTGACCGGGTGCGCCAGTCGATCCGCAAACAGATCAACGGTACTCCCGAAAGACCCCGGATGATCATTGTGCGCAGCAATAAGTTCCTGTATACCCAGGTGGTGGACGACCGCAACGGCAACGTGCTGGTTTCCGCCACCACCCTGGAAAAAGAACTGCGAACAAAGCTGAAAAGTACCAAGGACAAGGAAGCTGCCAAGCTTATGGGCCAGGTGATCGCTGAACGGCTGAAGGCCAAGAAAATCACCAGTGTCGTGTTTGACCGCGGCGTATGCATGTACGCCGGCCGGGTCAAGGTCTTTGCCGATGCCGCGCGGGAAAGCGGAATCAAGTTTTAAGGAGACTAAAGTGCGGGAAATGGAAAATATGGAACCCATGTATGAGGAACAGGTCATCCAGATCCGCCGGGTCACCAAGGTGGTCAAGGGTGGTAAAAACCTGCGTTTTTCCGCCGCCGTTGTGGTGGGAGACAAGAGCGGCAGCGTCGGTCTCGGTACCGGCAAAGCCCGGGAAGTTCCCCTGGCCATTAAAAAGGCCGTGGCGGACGCCAAAAAGAATCTGATCAATGTCCCCATTATCAATCAGACCATCCCCTACTACAAGGTAGGTGAATTCGGCGCCGCCCGGGTGGTGTTGCGCCCGGCTTCCCCGGGAACCGGCGTGATCGCCGGCGGGGCCGTGCGGGTCATCATGGAGCTGGGCGGCATCAAGAATATTCTGACCAAGAGCCTGCGCAGCAAGAACACGCTGACCGTGGCCCGGGCCACCATTGAGGGACTCAAGGATCTGAACCGTCCCGAGGATGTCCGGAACAAGCGGAACCTGAAGGAGGATGAACTATGGCAGTAAAGAAAAAGGAATCCTACCCGATGATCCGTATCCGCCTGGTCAAAAGCATTGTCGGCCGGACCGCGCACCAGCGGGCCGTCGTACGGGGACTGGGCCTTCGCAAGATGAACTCCTCGGTGATCCGGGAGAAACGTCCCGAAATCATGGGGATGGTCAACAAGATCGACTTCATGCTTGAAGTCACGGAGGTTGAAAAATGATAACCCTGGCAAACCTGAAACCCGCAGATGGGGCCATAAAAAAGCGTAAACGTGTGGGCCGCGGTCCGGGTTCCGGCCTGGGCAAGACAGCTGGTCGGGGAATGAACGGCCAGAAGTCCCGCAGCGGGTATTCCCGCAAGCGTGGATTCGAAGGCGGGCAGATGCCCCTGGTCCGCCGTGTGCCCAAACGCGGTTTTACCAATAAGTTCCGTACGGAATACGCGGTTGTAAATCTTGATCGTATCGAAAAGTCCGGGCTGGATGAGATCCGTCCGGAAGATTTCGTCCGCACCCGCATGGTTCGGGGCCGGGATGTACTGATCAAGGTCCTGGGCAAAGGGACATTGAGCCGTAAGGTCAAGGTGCACGCTCATCGTTTTTCAAAGTCCGCGATAGAGAAGATCCAGAAACAGGGCGGTGAAGCCGTCACTCTTGGAGGAGACCAAAATTGATCACCTTTCTGCGCAACATCTTCGTGATTCCCGAGCTGAGAAAGCGGGTGGTGTTCACCTTTCTGATGCTGGCGGTATATCGCATCGGTTCACAGATCGTGATCCCCGGCATCAACATCGAGGCGCTGCAGCAATTTTTTGAGCAGAACAAGGGCACCTTCCTGGGATTTCTGGACATGTTTTCCGGGCGCAATATGTCGCGAATGACCATTTTCGCCCTGGGAATCATGCCCTACATCAGCGCGTCCATTATCCTGCAATTGCTGCAGGTGGTGTGGCCATACCTGGAAAGAATTTCCAAGGAAGGCGAACTGGGGCGTCGTAAGATTACCCAGTATACCCGTTACGGCACCGTACTGATTTGCCTGGTACAGGCTTTCGGTATCGCCATCGCCCTGGAAAAGATGAACCCCAGTGGTTTGCCGGTTGTTCTGAATCCCGGCTGGGGTTTCCGGTTCGTAGCCATTTTGACCCTGACAACGGGTACGGTTTTCATTATGTGGCTGGGTGAGCAGATTTCCGAACGAGGAATCGGCAACGGCATTTCGCTGATCATCTTCGCCGGAATCGTAATCGGCCTGATACCCAGTACCATCCGTACCATACGAGGCCTGGGAACCGGAGACATGAGCCCCCTGAAGATTATCTTCCTGTTGGCGCTTATGCTTGTGGTGATCGGCTTCATTGTCTTCGTGGAAATGGGGCAGCGCCGTATACCGGTATCATACGCCAAACGCATCCAGGGTCGCCGCATGTATGGCGGGCAGAGTACCTTCCTGCCTCTCAAGGTGAATACCGGCGGGGTTATTCCCATTATTTTCGCGTCTTCGGTTATCACTTTCCCGGCAACCATCGCGGGTTTCATCAACCATCCCATCGCCAAGAAGATCGCCGCCCAGCTGGGTTTCGGCATGCCCCTGTATACCCTGCTTTACGTGGCATCGATTATCTTCTTTACCTATTTTTACGTGTCCATTATCTTTAACCCCAAGGACGTGGCGGACAATCTGCAGAAGCATGGTGGCTTTATCCCGGGGATCCGGGCGGGCAAGAACACTTCGGCGTATATCGACAACGTCCTGTCCAAACTGACCTTCGTGGGTGCCATTTACCTGGCCCTGATCGCCCTGATCCCGGAATTTCTCATGACCGGATTCCGCTTCCAGGCCTTGCCCTGGATCGGGGATTGGCTGGACCTGGTGTTGCCCGCGTTCATCAAGGAAGGCCTGGGTGTTCAATTCTACTTCGGTGGAACGTCGATTCTTATCGTCGTCGGCGTGGCCATGGATACGGTACAGCAGATCGAGGCGCAACTGACCATGCGCAATTACGACTCCTTCTCCCGGAAAGGCAGAGTCCGCGGGAGGCGGGGATGACACGAATTATCCTCTTCGGCGTTCCGGGGTCCGGAAAGGGCACCCAGGCGCGCCGCCTGGAGCATCGTTTCGGCTATTGTCATATCTCTACCGGAGATTTGATCCGTGCCGAGATCGCGGCGGAAACGCCTTTGGGCCTCAAAATGAAGCCCATCCTGGAAAAGGGAGGATATATAGATGATTCTGTCATGATTGAGATGGTGCAGCATCGTGTGGATCGCCCCGATGTATCCAGTGGTTATGTTCTGGACGGATTTCCCCGCACGTTGAATCAAGCCCGGGGATTGTCCCGGTTGGCGGTTACCCGGGAGATTTCCATTCTCCTGGATATCGCCGATGAAGAAACGGCGATCAAGCGGATACTGTCCCGGATCAGTTGTGGAAGCTGCGGAGCGGTATTCAACCTGGACGTCAATCCTCCCAGGGAAAAGGATATATGTGATCAGTGCGGAGAGAAACTGGTCCGCCGTGCGGATGATACGGAAAATGCTCTCCGCAAACGTTTCCGGGTTTATCGGGAACAGACGCTCCCCATGCTCGACTATTATCAGAGCCTCGGGGAATTGCGCAGAGTCGACGCGAGTATGGCCATGGACCGGGTGAGCACGGCCATTGAGGAGATCGTTTCATGATCATTCTCAAAACCAGTCATGAGCTTACCCTGATGCGGGAAGCCAACCGGATTATCGCCGTCATTCTTACGGAGATCGCCGATCGCATACGCCCGGGAGTGACGACGCTGGAACTTGACCAGTGGGCGGAAGCCCGGATCGAGGAATTGCACGGGCGTCCCGGCTTCAAAGGATACAATGGTTTCCCCGCCACTCTGTGTACGTCGGTGAACGAGGAAGTTGTGCACGGTATTCCCTCGTCCGAACGGGTATTGCAGGATGGAGACATTGTCGGTGTCGACGTAGGCTCCATATATAAAGGATACTATGGTGATGGTGCCCGCACTTTCGCGGTGGGATCGATTTCCTCTGAAGCGGAACGTCTGATGACCGTCTGCCGCGAGTCTCTGGACCGAGGGGTCGCCGCCGCGCTTTTGGGCAACAGGATCACTGATATCTCAATCGCCATCGACCGTTATGTGCGACCGGAAGGTTTCGAGATCGTCAGGGACCTAACCGGTCATGGTATCGGCCGTAACCTGCACGAGGAACCCCAGATACTGAACTACGATTGCGGCCGCAAGGGGCCGAAAATCCAGACGAATATGACCCTTTCAATCGAACCAATGATTACGGCTGGGACCTGGAAAGTAAGGACCCTGGATGATCAGTGGACCGTAGTGACCGCCGATGGCAGCCTGGCGGCTCACTATGAACATACCGTGGCTGTAACGGACAACGGTCCTGAAATTCTAACGAGGTTGTAACGGATTATGTGTGCCAAAGACAAGGATGTAATTGAAGTGCGGGGCACGATTATTGAAACGCTGCCGAACGCCATGTTCCTGGTGGAGCTCGACCAGAACCACCACAGGATCCTGGCCCATCCCTCGGGAAAGATGCGGAAGTACAATATCCGTATCCTGCCGGGTGACCGGATTCTGATGGAGATCTCTCCCTACGACATCACGCGGGGAAGAATCATCTATCGGTACAAATAGGAGGATGCCATGAAAGTGCGAGCATCAGTGAAAAAAATGTGTAACCATTGCAAGGTGATTCGCCGCAAGGGTGTGATCCGGGTAATCTGTAAGGATCCGAAACACAAGCAGCGTCAGGGTTAGTGCGAGTAGTATATAAATTGATGAGAGATAAATGAAGAAGTCGACAGGAGGTAATCTTGGCTAGAATAGCAGGTGTGAACATTCCCGACGGCAAGCGGGTAGAAATCGGCCTGACATATATTTTCGGCATCGGCCGCTCCAAGGCGCAGGCCATCCTGAAGGAAGTCAAGGTGGATGTGAACAAGAAGGTCACGGACCTGAACGCCGATGAGCTTGCCCGTATTCGTAAGCACATCGAGGAACAGGAGCACGTGGAAGGGGATCTGCGCAAGCAGGTCAATCAGGATATCAAGCGCCTGATGGATATCAATTGCTACCGGGGCCAGCGCCACAAACGGGGTCTTCCCGCCCGTGGGCAGCGTACCAAGACCAATGCCCGGACACGCAAAGGTCCTCGTGGTGCGATGATCAAGAAAAAGAAGTGACCACCTAGACCAAGGCGCGTCTCTGGAGGATAAGAATGGCTAAAAAACAGGTCAAAAGGCGGACCAAAAAAAAGGAAAAGAAGGTTGTATCTCACGGCGTGATGTACATCCATTCCACGTTTAACAATACCATTATCACCATAACCGACAGCGAGGGCAATGTGCTGACCTGGTCGTCCGGCGGGATGATCGGGTTCAAGGGCTCCCGTAAGTCTACTCCCTTCGCCGCTCAGCTGGCTGCTGAGAAGGCTCTGCGGGACGCCGGGACTTTCGGTATCAAGAGTCTGGATGTCCGCGTCAAGGGGCCCGGTTCCGGACGTGAAAGCGCGTTGCGCACCATCTCCGGTACCCCCTTCCGGGTACGGACAATCAAGGATATTACACCCATTCCGCACAACGGCTGCCGGCCGAAAAAGAAGAGAAGAGTCTAAGGAGGCATAGATCATGGGTAGATATACAGGTTCCCAATGCAGACTGTGCCGGGCTGAAGGCACCAAATTGTTTCTGAAGGGCAAACGCTGCCTGTCGGAGAAGTGCTCCATTGAACGGCGCAACTATCCGCCCGGTCAGCGCGGCGCCCGGGTTTCTTTCCGCAAATCCAACTACAAACTGCAATTGCGGGAAAAGCAGAAGGTGAAACGTTTTTACGGACTTGGCGAGAAACAGTTCCGCCTGTTCTTCGAACGGGCCGCCAAGCGCAAGGGCATTACCGGCGAAAACCTGCTCCAGACCCTGGAGCTTCGTCTGGATAACGTTCTTTACCGTGGCAACATGGCTTACTCGCGGGCCCATGCCCGGCAGATGATTCGTCACGGCCACGTGGCGGTAAACGGACGCAAGGTCACCATTCCGTCCTATATCCTTAAGATGAGCGACGAAGTGGCTTTTCGTGAAAAGGCCGCCGGCAGTGACAATATCAAAGCCATGCTCGAAGAGGTAAAGGGGCTCGTGGACGTCCCGGCCTGGATTGTCAAGGATACCGAAAAAAACACCGGCAAGATCAACAGCATACCCAACCGTGAGGATGTTTCCCTGGCGGTTGAGGAACACCTGATCGTCGAGTTGTATTCGAAATAAGGAGGAGATGATGGAGTTCAACTATCAGCGGCCTCGAAGGTTGGAAGTAGAAGAACTGTCCGATAACTATGGAAAGTTTGTCGCCGAACCCTTTGAAAGAGGCTATGGGAACACCATCGGCATCGCGCTCCGTCGGGTGATGCTGTCCCTTATCGAAGGCTTCGCCATTACCGCGGTTCGAATTGACGGCGTTCTGCATGAGTTCTCCATGATTCCCGGAGTGTATGAAGATGTGCTGAACATTATCCTCAACCTGAAGAGTATTCCCTTCAAGTTGACCGGTGATGAATCGAAGATCCTGCGCATCGAAAAAACCGGTGGGGGTGAAATCCTCAGCGGGGATTTTATCACCGATGGGGATGTGGAAATTCTGGACAAGGGCATTCATGTCGCTTATCTGGAAGAAGGTGCTGAATTCCGTGCTGAAATCCTGGTTTCCAAGGGTGTCGGTTTTCACCTGGCCGAGCAGAACTACGACGAGAGCCTTCCGGTGGATTTTATCCCGGTTGATTCCAACTTCAATCCAGTAGAAAAAGTCAAATACACCATCTCTCCCGCCCGGGTGGGCAAACGTACTGATTTCGAGAAACTGTCGTTGGAAGTCTGGACCAATGGTTCCATATCTCCCAAGAAGGCGGTGGGTCATGCGGGTAAAATCCTGCGCGATCACCTGGCCATCTTTTTGGACGCGGCGGATGAAACCGTTGTGGGTACTTCCGGAGAACCGGAATCGGGCGTAGTCATCGAGAAGAAAACCGATGTCCTCGAGAAGAACGTGGAGTCCATGGGCTTGTCCGTGCGTGCGCTCAAGTGTCTCAAGCGGCTGGGTGTGGATTACATCTTCGAGTTGATCGAGAAGTCGGAACACGAGCTTCTCAACTCAAAGAATTTCGGGAAGAAGTCCCTGGAAGAGATTCTTACCAAATTGGAAGAAAACGACCTGGCCCTGGGACAGAAGCTTCCCGATTCTCTTAGAGACGAATTGATGACGCGACTGAAGGCCCCGGCAATGCAGGAAGTGGATGCCGATTCGGAGGAATAGGCAGGCGTCATGGCTTTCTCCGGCCGGAAAATAGTCCCCCGGGATCCCGGAGAGTTCGGGTTTTCAGGGATATGAATATAAGTGATATACAGGAGTGAATGATGAGGCATATGAAAGGCGGATTCAAACTCAGGCGCAATCCCGCCCATAGAAAGGCCCTGTTGCGTAACCTGGCGCAGAGCCTGATCGAGCGTGACCGTATCGAGACCACTCTGGCCAAGGCCAAGGCCGTTCGGCCCATAGTGGAAAAAATGGTAACCATGGGAAAATCCGGATCCCTGGCCGCCAAGCGACGGGCGATGGCTTTCCTGTACAAACGGGAAACCGTCCACCGCCTGTTTAACGATGTGGCCCCGCGTTTCATGGATCGTCCGGGGGGGTATACCCGGATCTATCGCACCGACTTTCGTAAGGGCGATGGCGCGGAAATGGCGATTATCGAGTTTGTGGATCATCAGTTCGAGGTCAAGAAAAAAACAAAAGATAAAGGCAAGGCAAAGGGCAAGCGGGCATAGCTCAATGGTAGAGCACAAGCTTCCCAAGCTTGGGGTTGCGGGTTCGATCCCCGTTGCCCGCTTTTTCCCATCGCCGCAGACAAGGTGATTCATGGCCGTTTTCAAGCGTAGAAATGAAATGGACGAGTCGGGTTTTTCCGAATCCACGCAGATTTCCAGGCCCAGGCAGTCAACACCGGCAGTCGGTGGGACCATGATAGGTCCCGGATTGACCGTGGATGGACGCATTCGGGCCAAGGAAGAGGTCCGTGTTCAGGGAAGGATTACCGGAAACATGGATGTCCGGGGAAAGGTCGTGGTCGAGGCGGGGGGAGAAGTCACCGCCAACATCAAGGCCGATGAAATCGTAATCCGCGGACGTGTAAAGGGGAATATCGATTGTCACCGCGCCAATATCGAACCGGGTGGCGAGTTGATTGGCGATGTCGCCTCACCACGCATGATCCTGGCGGATGGAGCTGTTTTCAAGGGTAAAATCGACATGGCTCCCAAGGATGCTTTCTCCAAGGGCGGCGGGAAACCCAGCAAAACGCCGGCGACAAGTTCCTCCTGAAACTCCGCCATGTCCCGTTGGTATTTGTTGCTGGAAAATGCGCCTCTGCCGGCGGCGGTTAACATGGCGCGGGACGAATTTCTGTTTCAGTGGTGCCAGGAAAACAAGGCGGGTTTCCTGCGCCTGTATGCCTGGGATCGCCCTTCATTCTCGATAGGGGCGTCTCAGAAATCCTCACGGGCCGTGAATCTGGACGCCCTGAGACGCCAGGGGCTCCCATTGGTCCGACGCATAACCGGGGGAAAGACAGTCCTCCATGACCAGGAAGTCACCTACGCCGTGGTTTCATCCGAGGATTTTTTTCATCGTGACAACGACCTGCTGCAGTCTTATCGATTGATCGCGGAGATACTGGTCAGTGCTTTCAAACGGGTGAACATTCCCGCCGTGCTGTCGAAAGCCCATCATCCCGGCCTGGCACGCAGCGATCATCCCTGCTTTTCCTTCCCGACACCGAACGAGATCGAGATCCGGGACCGCAAAATAGTGGGATCCGCGCAGAAAAGGAATCAAAAAGCCCTTTTGCAGCATGGATCCATACCTATCTCCATGAATTATGAACTATATGCCCTGGGGACGCGGATGCCGGCGCGACGTATCCGTGAAAACATGATCACCCTGCATGACGTCAATCCCGACCTTACCCGGAAAGAATTGTGCCTGGCCATGGTCGAGGCGTTTCAGGAATTCACGGGGCAACCCTTTGAGGAGTACGATATTGAGGCAGAAGATCCGCGGATGTTGGAAACCCTGGTGGAAAAATACAGCGGCGACGATTGGAATTTGTCTTTGTAGCCTTTTGTTTGGTGTAGAGGCGTCTCCATCCAGGCCGGATATTTACGCCCAATTTCACGGGGAAGACGCTTTCTCCCGGATCGAATCGGATCAATGGCGTTCAGCCGGAATTCAACACCTGGTTTTCCGGGTTTTCCGCAACCAGTCCCGCACCGGCGGGCTATTGTTTACCAATTCCGAATTCCGCGTGGTCAAACCCCTGCTGGAAACGTTTTTGTCTCGAGAGAAAGGAAATAATCCTGATGTCTGGGCATGGATGATCGCCCGGCGTTTTGACTGGATTTCCGACAAGGAGCTATTGGATCGCCGCAATACATCCGCGGGCCTGGAAGTGTATCCCCGGCTTGATATCTTTAATCCCCATGCGGTCCGGAAGCTGCTGGCGGTTTACCGAAAGCTTGCCGTCAGCGGTGTAAAGGGCATCATGATTCAGGATGACCTCATTCTTCGTTCCGCCGAGGGATTGTCCTCCTGGGGGCGGGCCGTTTTCTCTTTGGAGACGGGAATCTCCGCCCATATTCCCTCGATGCTGGATCCACGCTATCGTGCCCATAATCGTTGGGTGGATGTAAAAAACCGGCAAGTGGCGGAAGTGGTCAAGCGTATCGTCGAGACGTGCAAGGCGGTTAATCCCGACATCCTGGTGGGGATGAATCTGTATTACGAGACGCCACTGAAGCCGGAGGAATCCCGCAGCTGGTACTCCCACGACCTGGACCTGTTGCTGCACACTGGAATTGACCGCGTTTTCCTGATGGCTTACCATCGTCAGATGGCAGTGGAGCTAAAGCTTTCATCCGCCGCCGTGCTGGAGATGTTCGCGTGTATGGTCCACCGGGCGGCCGCACAATGTGGACGAAAACTTGTCGTCAAGATCCAATGGCGGGACTGGCGCAACGGTATGCTGATTCCGGAAACCGAGTTGGATAAAGTTCTTGATCTTATCCCCGGCGGCATAGGCGGCGTATGTTTTACTCCATTGAAAAATCGCGACCTTGACCGGCTGCGCGGATTGCTTGCGCGTCGCGGTTGGACCGCTAAAGCCTCGGAAGGGAAATCATGATAAATCCGGCAATCAAACTGGGCAGATGGTTGTTTCGTCATCGGTCGATCACTCCATTGCCGATGATTGTGATCGTACTCTTCTTTTTTCCTCCCCGTCATTACGGCGCCATCCAACCCTGGGTAACCTTGGCGGGAGTGGCTTTGTCATTTCTCGGAGAAATCATACGCGCATTGTCGGTAGGTTTCGCCCATACCGGTACGTCCGGGCGGGAATCCTACCTGCGGGCGGACGCTCTGAATACAACCGGCGCATATTCACTGGTGCGGAACCCTCTTTACATTGGCAATACCCTGATCCATTGCGGTCTTCTCGTATTCTGGGGGAATCCATGGGCGCTTGCTTTGATGCTCGTGTTCTTGTGGATACAATATGCCCTGATTATTCTTGGAGAAGAATCCTTCCTGATTCAACAACATGGTGACTCTTATGAAGAATACCGGAAACGGGTACCCCGGATTACTCCCCTGCCCGGAAACTACCGCAAACCCGATTCTCCGTTCCTATGGCGGAAAGTTCTCTTGAAAGAGAACGATTCCGTGTTCAATATGCTGATCATGTTCCTGGTCCTGCATGCCTTGAGGGGACATCTGCTGATGAATGAAATTCCCGACCGGGTATTCCTGATCGCAGCCGCGGCGATTCTCATCGCCGCCTACGCGGGGATCAAAATCTGGAAAAAATCCTTTCAGTGAAACAGGTGTTCACTGATCGGCCAGCGTTGACTTTGCGTTCCTCCTGTCCTACCATGTTACTCTGTTCGGGGCCTTTTGTTCTCCCTACGAACAAATTAAGATGAAATATCAAGATCAGCGTCGCATGTATGCCATTACGGATATGGGAAACATGCGATCCAACAATGAAGACCAGTTCCTGCTGGAAAAGATTTCCGGTTGGACCGTGGCCGCGGTAGCCGACGGCATGGGGGGGGCCGCCGGCGGTGAAGTGGCCAGCTGGCTGGCGGTGGACACGGTACGCCGCCTGATTCACCAGAACGCGGGTCGTCTGCCGGTTGTGGAGATGATGGAGGACTGCCTTTTACTGGCCCATGAACGGATACGCAGGCGGGGTGAGACATCCTTTGGAAATATCAATATGGGAACGACCCTGACCCTGGCGACTGTTCCTCCACCTGAGGATGCGGATGCCGTTACGCGGAATCTCTATGTTGCCCACGTGGGGGACAGCCGCCTTTACCTGATTGACGTGGAAGGTATCCGCCAGGTTACGAGGGATCACAGCATGACGCAACATCTGCTCGATTCCGGAGTATTGACAGAGAAGACGGCCCGCAATTTCCGGTTTAGAAATGTCATTTACAAATCACTGGGAGGATCCCAACAGCTGGATCCTGATCCGGTGGCATGCGTTGAAGTTCCCCTGGGAGCCGTGCTGCTCCTTTGTTCCGACGGTTTGTCGAATTCCATTGAACCCATGGAAATGTGGAGCATCGTCCATCATACCCGGGACCTTCGTGAGGCCGCCCGAACCATGGTAGACCTGGCGTTGTGTCGGGATGGAACCGACAATATCACCGTGGCCGTGGTTGCCGTCGGGCGTCCGCGTTTCGCCTCTTCCCGCCCCCGCCTGCCGGAAGATGCCGACAAACCCCGGCATTGGCAAAAGCGCCGCCGCAGGCTGATCCTTTTATTGACCGTCCTGCTGGCGTTACTGCTGGCAACTCTGATTTCGCTGGGTTTTCAGTAGAAAAAAGATGAGTACGGATTCAAGCACAGCCGCGAAACAGGTTTGACTTTCCCTTTGGGGAGTGCTAATAGAACCTCGAGGACTCTCCCCCAGGAGGTATATCAGTATGAAAACACAACATTTCCTGATCCCGGTTTTCCTTTTGGTGTTTTTTACGTCGCTTCCGGTTCTTTCCGCGGATGATGTGTTTATCCGTGATATTCTCGACAATCCCCAAAAGTACTTCAACCTGGAAGTAAGGGTTCAGGGAGAAGTTGTGGATGTGAATATACCCCAATCCCGGGCGGAGCGGGGGAGTTATATCCTGATGGACAATAGTGACAGGCAGATCCGGGTCGTCGCCAACACTCTCCCGGCTCCTCAGGAAAAATTGGTGGTGGAGGGAGTGGTTCAGCTTGATACCGGTACCCAGACACCCTTCGTACGGGAAGCCACCCGGGCCTCAATGGGTGCGTCTCCACTGGCCGGATCCGGAGGCACGGCTCCGGGTGCCGCTCCGGGGGAGACAAACTGGACGGTCATTATCCTTGCCGGAGCGATCGTCGTGATTCTCATCCTCCTGCTGGTGGTGATTTTTCGCAAACCTGCCGACGGAAAAACCAACCAGGCGCCTCCGCCTCCGGCCGCGGTTGATCCCAATACCCGACAGGTCAGCATGGAGGAGGTTGACCGCGAGACCGGTGGACTGCGCACCAAACAGGTTCCCAGCCTGCTGGCGGAAGTACGGGTAAAAGGCGGGATGCTTGATGGGAAAGTGTTTCCCCTGGGATTCGAAACCCGAATCGGCCGTATCAAGGGTGACATCATCCTGGAAGATGCTTCGGTTTCCCGGGAACACGCTCTGATCCATTTTCATGAAGACCATTACGCAATCCGCAATCTGAGTGGTACCAATCCCATAATTATCAACGGTGAAAAAGCCGAGACCGAAAAGACTCTGGCGGATGGTGATGAAATCGTTATCGGTGTGATTCGCCTGCAATTCGTTCTCACATGACCGGTTACCGCTGGCGAAGTCTTTGCGCCGCGCTTCTCGGCCTACTTGCCACGGGTTTGATTTCGGCGGCTTGCCCGGATTTATCCCGGCAGATTCGCATCACCGCCGTCGATCTGCGGAATTTCCCCAAAGTCAAGCTGGTGATTTCCCTTACATCCCTGTTGGGAGTTGCATCTCCGGCAAGTATTCCGCGGGTTCGGGTCGAGGAGGACGGCCGGATGGCGATAGCGCCAACGATGGAACCTCTGCATAATGAACGCTGGCCGGTGTATGCCGTGATGGCACTGGATCGCAGCGGCAGTATGCGGGGCGCTCCCCTGAAGGCCGCCCGGGGGGCGGTTGAAGTCTACTCAGGCACCATGCGGGAAGGGGATCGTATCGGTCTGGTGACCTTTGACACCGGCATCGACCGCCTGTTAAACCTGGGACCCGGGGGAGATGCCGTTTCAGCCGCTCTGGCGAAAATTCGGCCGGGGAGCGATACGGCTTTTCTTGATGCTTTAACGAACGGGGTGGATATGCTGCGGGATACTCCCCCCGGAGGGATCCGCCTCTTGCTGGCCATGACCGACGGCAGGGATAACCGCAGCCGGGTTACCGCTTCCCATGTGGCGGATCGTATCCGGGAAGCCGGAGTATTGTTATGCATCGTAGCTCTGGGAAGGGAACCGGACCTGAAACGTTTACAGCGGCTGGCCTCCGGTGCGGACGGAATGATTCTCCACGCTCCGTCACCGCGGGAATTGTCGGGATTGTATGCCCGAATCGGGCGCATGGTGCATGCCCAATGGCGGGTGACCTATCTGTCTTCAGAGGAATTAAACAATACCTGGCGCAGGATCACGGTGATCGTACCCAGGGGGCGGACCGAGTGGCGGGGGGAAAGAGTTTATCTGGCGGCGGAGCATTCTCCCATGGCGGGTTCCGGCTTGCGCTCGATTCGAAAGGGGCAACGGGAGATGAATCACGGGAACGTTAAGTCCGCTTCACCGGGAGATTCTCCGGCAATGGTGGTTGCGCTCAGCCTGGTACTGGCCGTGCTGGCCATTGCTCTGGCGGTTCTGCTCTTTAAAAAACGCGGAAGGTCCTGATTGCCGGAATCCCGGGGTTTGGTCGATCCCGGGGGCTTTCTTACCGGTCTCGAGTCTCCATGATCGCCGCGAGAAATAAAGCAACGATTAAATCCTTATCCCCGGGGGATCGCCCGAGCCTGGGAGCGGCGGCCTGGAAAAGGGGGTGACGTCTGGGGAATATCAGGTCCCGGATCGGGAAATCCCCCAGGCGCGGTCCGACCCACACCGGAAGCCAGCCCCGCCGATCAATCACCACCGGGTTGAACGCTTTGGTATGCCCGGGATAAACGACTGATCCCCGCCGGGACAGATGAAATGCGAGCAGGTCCACCAGGGCTTTTTCCTCCCGGGAGAGGAATTCGCCGGGTATTGGGGGAGCGCTACGGTAAATCATTCCGGCAAGCCTGGAGATGAATGTGCGGAAAGCTTGACGCAGGCGCTGGAAGGTTGTGCCCCGTAGAACAACCGGTTCTGACACCCGGCGCAAATGCAAATCGCAGCGACTCAGGAATTCCAATTGACTTGAAGTGAGATTCAGTACCGGGCCGGGGCCGCTCCCGCGGTCCCCCGGTCCGTCGTGTTGCAATCTGAAATAAAGCGGACCACGACTGGCCCGAACCTTTATACTTTCGAGCGAGGTCAGTCGCGACGGGCGAATGGTTGCAAACATCGCCACTTGACGGAATGTTTCGTAACTTCCGGAATACCGGTGGAGGAGAAAGAACAATTCCTCGAGCCGCTGACGCTCCTCTTCCGGAAGGTCCGGATAAGCGTCGGCGGCCAGGCGGTAGAGGCGGCGGGCGGGTTCATCCCAGCCGGCGAGGAAATCAAGAGCCGGCGCCCGGGAATGCTCTACCTGAAGGTGGTATACAAGGCCCTTTCTGGGGGGGGATGTGATCTCGTCCCAGGGTATGCCCGCGTCGGTTAATACCAGGCGGCAGGCTTCTCCGCTTTTGGGCAGAGCGATGATCGCCCCGGTGGAATGGGGTCCTCTTTTCAGCCTCCTGGCCATGATGGTGCCGGCGAGGAGGTGCCCTGGTCGGACTTCTTCACCGTTTATGCGAATTGTGGCCGGCGCGGCGCGTAAGAAATCCATGAGCCGGAGGGGCGATATATCCGCTGTTCTCCGGCAGTTTTCCAGAACGACAATGGTGTGAAAGCCGGCTAACCGGGAATCGTGGCTTGCGGGATTTTCCAGGTCGCCGGGGATTATGGATACGTGATCCCAGCCGCCGGAACGACGGACCTGAATAACCGCGGTTTCCGGTTGGGGAGCGAAAATCGCCAGCCAGCCGATACCCGGGGAAATAATCATCCGATGGATCAGCGACTCGGTACGGGCTTCCTCCAAATCATGGCGGGCCAGCTCCCTGAGGGACTGCAGAGTGGATGGGTCCGGAACATTTCCATCATCCGCTATCCGGAATCCCCGTGGCTTTATCTCAACCTGAACGTTTCGCGCTCCCCTTCTCACCGCCCCCCGGACGAGGTCCAGGAGGAAACCCTCGTTATGGTGATAGTGAAATCCTGATAACTTGCGCAGGTGAGCTCCGGAGTCCACACTGAACCATTCATTGGCCGTCAAGGTTTCTCCTCCAACAGGCGACGTGCCAGGCGATGCAAAGTCTCCCGCGCTTTGGGAGTAAGCAGGGGAGCAATCGACATGGAGTCGGCGATTATCCGGAAAAGGTGTCCACCCGGGTATGGAGTGTTTCGTGACCATGCATGGCTGCCGGGCAGGTCGAATGCGGAGAGAACCAGCAGGGGACGGCGCCATAAAGCCGGAATCCTCAGGCCCAGTCCCGATAGATCTATCCAGCGGGGAGCCCCGTTTTCAGCCCCGGTGGCGATGACCACCCGCCACCCCCATTTCCCCAGGCTGCGTCCCAGGTCATCCAGGCGGCGGGTCATCGCGTTGTCGTGGGTTCCGCCGGGCTTGAAGGCCTGGATCTCTAGAGAGTGGATGGAGTCCAGATCGATTACACCATAAACCAAACGGAATATCCGCCGGAAGTGGGGATTGCCGGCGTCCAGAACTTTATTCTTCCGCCCGGCCAGGGGGTTGCCCGGGGAAGCGGAATAGAGTCCCCGCTCGTGCATACGGGAAAACGCCCGGCGCAGGGAAATCCGGGAACCGCTGAGGTTTGGAAGTACCGCGGAAGTCCACATCCGGTTGTGGGATCCCCAACGGCCGGGATAAAGCAGGGCGCCAAGTACAAGGCTGGATAGTATTTCGTCCCGGCGGGGATTCTCCCGGATCTTTCTGCGGCGGAAGATCAATCCCATA
>Ga0272442_10004340_pt1 | contig 19457 bp, 21 predicted proteins | sample SSMForm2O_FD_200262 | JGI IMG/M metagenome (GOLD analysis project Ga0272442, IMG submission 200262) | Marine sediment archaeal communities from Little Sippewissett salt marsh, Falmouth, MA, United States - SSM-Form-2O | ecosystem: Environmental > Aquatic > Marine > Wetlands > Sediment ... | reverse complement strand
CACCGGCAGCATGGGCGGCAGGTGCGGATCCAGGCGCAGGCGGACCGGGCCGGGAATGGTTATCTTCGGTTCCCGGGGTGGGGGAGGCGGCGGCGGGGGCTCTTCCTTGGGTGGTTGGGGAGGAGGCTCGATGATTATAGGCGGGCGCTCCACGTCCTCGGCCAGCAGGAAGGCGCACAGGCCGGCTATCAGCAGTTGGACAGGTTTCGTCGCCATCGGTTTCACTGTAAAAACAAGCTATTCTGCCCGGTTATTTCCGGGCAGCGCCATTGTATCACGTTTTTCAAGGCGGCGGTGGACAGATCAGTCAATCGTTCCTATATTGACAAAGAGAGGTTGCAATGAGCTTTGTCTGGTTGCTCCTGATCCTGGCCGGTTGGATTTTGCTGCAGGCGGTGATCCTGCCTCGCCTGGGCATACCTACATGAATGTCCGCGGCCTGCCGGCCCGGAGGGCCGGAAAAGGACGAAGAACCCGAGGAACGGGCGGGTGAGTAAGGGCCTGAAGAAACTGCGCCGGCCCCTGTTCATAGCCGCCATCGCCGCCGGTCTGGGAGCCCTGATCTCCTTCGGCCTGGGTTCCTCCGGCGGAGGGTGAAGCATCCTGTGCAACCCCGCGGTCGCGGTGCCCGTCTTCGCCATCGGCGGCTTCCTTATGGGAATGTCGGATGACTGACAAAAGTTGAACCCGGCCTTTTGGCGCGTTACCATCTGATTATCTTGAACCAGTTGGCCTTTCAGTTCTCGGTTCCCCCGGCCAGTCGCAAGCCCTTGGTGCCTCCCGCCCGTCTGGACGCGGTCGGGCGCCATTGGGGCATGCGATTTGCGCGGTATTTCAAGAGACCCTTCCGGATCCGTTTCACCGACAACAGCTCCACGATGATTTCCTCGCGGGTGCGGCGCGGAGCGCTGGAGTTGCGTCTGCACCACATGTTCATCAAGGCGCCCGACAGTATCCTTTCGGCCCTGGCGGACTATCTGCTGGACCGCAAGAGGGACCACCGGCGGCTGGACCGTTTCATCGAGCGCAATCATAACCGGGTGCGCTCCCGACGGCCGGCGGTCGTGGGAAACCCGCGGGGGAGCCGGTTCGACCTGACCGCCATCCGCGACGCGCTCAACCGGGCCTACTTCGATGTTTTTGTGGAGGTGCCGGTGGTCTGGGGCAGCGGCCCCCGCCGGCGGAGGCGCCGGAGCATCCGGCTGGGGTCATATTGCTACGAGGACCACGTCATCCGCATCCACCCCGCGCTGGATCAGGCCTTTGTGCCCGCATGGGTAGTGGCCGGAGTGGTCTATCACGAGATGCTGCACCACGCCCTGGGCTCGAAGCGCAAGAACGGCCGCCGGCTGGTGCACACCCGGGAATTCCGGGAGCGCGAGGCCCGCTTCGTGCATTTCAAGAAGGCCGAGGCCTGGGAGCGCGACAACCTGGGGAAGCTTTTGAAGACAAGACATACTTGACGCGGTTGAACCTACAAGGCTAAAATGCCGGTAGAAATCGGTAATAAGGGGCTTTCGATGGCCAATAGCAAGAAACTGCTTACAGGTTTTGTGGCGTTGCTCCTGGCAATTTCATTTCTTGCCGGTTGCGGCGAGGTGGAAGAGCAACCCGGCGATCTCAACAGGTTGAAAATACTGGGACTTTATCCCCAGGACGGAGAAGCAGGTGTGCCGGCGACCATGTCGGCCATCGTGGTGTTCAACGATTCGGTCAACTTCGCCTCCGGCGCCGCCAACCTGAACGGCAGCACGTTCTACCTAGAGGATGACGAGGGCACCCTGGTCAGCGGCTCCAGCGTGGAGCCGTCGGATCTGGACACCCAGGAGGCCACCGCCATACTCACCCTTTCCGATCCTTCTCCGCTGGAGTCCGGCTCCTCGTATTTCGTGGTGGTCGAGGGCAGCATAAAAGGGGACAACACCGATCCCCTGGGCCCCGATGGCACTAAGGTGCGGAACGAGTTCACCGTCCAGTAGTGTGGACAAGGATGGTCGCAATGAAGCCTAGTTTTCTGCCTGTACTGTTGAGCCTGGCCGCGCTGGTCTTAGCCGGCGCCGGCTGCGGCTCACCCGAGGTTGCCGCCCCCGACTCGCTCGAGGTGGTGTTCCTGCCGCTGTCCGGCGCCCGGGACGTGCCCCTGGGTACGGACGTAAAAATCTATTTCAACGGCGTGGTCGACGGCTCCTCGGTGACGAGCACCTCGGTTTTTCTGGAGTCGGCCACCCTTGACTGGAACGCGGAGGAGAACCAGGGAACCTGCGAGGGATCCTGGTCCTCCGTCGCCGGTCAGGCCTCCTCGGACGGCGTGATGGTTACACTAACGCCGGATGCGGATCTTGCGGATACCACCTGCTACCGTCTGACCTGCACCACCGCCGTAAAGGGGATTGAACTGGGCCCCTTGCGGTCGCTGCCCTGCAACCCCGAAGACGAGGATAGCTGTCGTCGGGACGTGGGCGCCGAGCAAATCTTCTGGACTGTCATTCCCTAGGTCAAGGCGGGACGATCAATTTGCCGGGGTCCTTCTTGGGCCCCTTTTTTTTGTCCTTGGCGTTTTCCTTCATCTCCTTGACGATCTCCTCGGCGCTGCGGAACAGTTTGCGGGTCATGCGATCGAAGAAGGGGCTTTCGGCGGGGGAGAAGTCTTCGCTGGAAAGCTGAAAGGCCGCCGCCGCCGCCTTTTGCGCGTGCTCCGGCCGGCCGGTCCGCTGGAAGTACTCGGCCATCTGCAGCAGGCGGTTCTGGTAGAGCTCTCGCCGCTCCTGGCCCTCCAGCAGGTTCTCCACCGCCCGGTCGAGGATTTGCTGCACCTGCTCGATCTTCTGCTGTTCGTTGATGGCTACCTGGCCGGATTCGACCTCTTCGAGTTTGGCCTGGACCGTCTTGAGGGTGTCCTCGTCGGGCATCCAGTCGGAGAACTCGTCCAGGTCGTGAAGCCCGGCGGCCTCGCGGACCAGGTTCTGATCGTCCTTGAGTTTTTCCTGGTCGAACAGCGAACGGGGTTCGGCCAGTTCCAAAGCTTCCTGCTTGGGGTCGGGGAGAGTGTCCTTGGCGTCCAGGTAACCCTCCGGCAGGGGCCGGGAGGCCTCCCGGCTGCGGGCGGCCGCGGCGGAGATGTGCTTCCAGGCTTCGGCGTAGGAGATTTCCAGCAGGGCGTTCTTGGGATCGCCCAGCAGTTCGCGGGAGAGGCTGCGGTAGCGGCTGCGGCCGATGGTTCCGCCGGCGAACTCGGTCAGCCCTTCCTGGTCGTTCAACTCCACCTGGAACACCCCCACGCCTCCGCGCACGTAACGGGCCAGCCAGATCATCCGGCTGCCGTTCCCGGACACCGGCGAAAGGTAGCAGGGCAGGTCGGGGTCGTCGGGGGCCACGCGCCGCTCCAGCACCGAAGAGCCGGTTTCCTCCGGCACCGAGACGTCCAGGCCGCGGCTGCGCATCCGGTGCAGGGCCCGCTTGGCTTCCTTCTTGACATCGCCGGCGTCGGTCATGCTCATCAGGTCGCTGATCTGGTCGTCGTCTTCCTCTTTCTCGGCCAGCTTGATGAAGGCCACCTGGAAGGCGACCGGCAGCCCGGCGACTTTCCGGGGATCCGCTCCCTTCTGAAGCAGTTGTTTCCCCTGTTTGAACGCCTGGGCGAACTGCGCGGAGTCCAGGCCGGCTTTTTGGGCCTGCGACTCGAGTTCCCCCGGGTCGCCCGCCTCCAACTGTGACGCCAGACGATCCTCGAAACTGGCTGCACGCTTTTTCTTCTTTTTGCTCATGGGCGCGATTATCCACGACCAACCCGGCGGAAGCAACGCAAAATCGCAGTTGACTTGCCGGATCCACTTGTCTACGATGGAAAACGGTTTATACCCAGGGGGGTTGTTGAGGATGAGTCAGATGCAGTTGGATGTGGTCGGTCTGGGACACTGCGCGGTCGACTACCTCGGTGTTCTCGGGCGCTACCCCGAGGTGGATTCCAAAACCGAGTTGTCCGAATTCTCCATGCAGGGTGGCGGACCGGTCGCGACCGCGATGGTTACTCTGGCCACCCTGGGTGCTCAGGCGGGCTTCTTCGGGAAGATTTCCGACGATGATTTCGGAATGTTCATCCGGCAGGGTCTCCGGGATGCCGGCGTGGATACCTCGGGGCTGGTGGTCGAACCCGGCAAGGTCTCCCCGTTCAGCTTCATAGCCGTGGAGCGCACGACCGCCAAACGCACGGTTTTCTGGACCCGCGGGAACGTCACCCCCTTGCAACCCGGCGAGATCCGCTACGAGCTCATGCAGGGGGCCAGGATCCTGCACGTTGACGGCAACCAGATGGAGGCCCAGATCGAGGCGGCCAAGCATGCCCACACCGCCGGCATGCAGGTGGTTTACGACGCCGGCTCCCCGCGGGAAAAGATGGACGAAATGATGCAGTTGACCGACGTGCTGATTGCCTCCGAGCGTTTTGCCGCCGAGATGGGCTCGGGTGCCCTGGCGGAGAGCCTCAAGCGTTTGCACGCCAAAGGGCCCCGGACGGTGGTGATCACCATCGGCGAGGAGGGCTCGGTGGGGATGGAAAATGACGAGACTTACATCGTTCCGCCCACGGCGGTGGACGCGGTGGACACCACCGGCGCCGGGGACGTCTACCACGGGGCGTTCATCTACGGCATGCTGCAGGGGTGGGATTTGCGTGAACGCATGCGCTTCGCCAACGCCGCCGCGGCGCTCGGGTGCCGGTCGCTGGGCGGCCGTGCGGGCATTCCCACGCTTCAAGAGGTGAATGAAGCCCTCTCCTGGTAATTTGTTGTTATTATTTGCTTATTTATCCATTTTGAACAATCGCTGAAATATAGACGGTTATTGGGTTTGAGGGACCCAAGGGTCCTCGCGCCCTTGTTTTTTGCGGGTCTGCGCGTTTTAGGGCTTGACAGATTCTGAGGGCTTATCTACACTACGCTCCAACGTCGTAAAACCCAAAAAGGGAGGAATCATGACGAAGGCTGAACTGATTAATGAAGTGCTCAAGACCAAGGGTCTCCCCGAGATCTCGAAGAAGGCCACCGGCGAAATCGTCGACGCCGTCTTCACCTCCTTGTCCAAGGCCATCAAGAAGGACCACCGGTTCGTGTATCCGGGCTTCGGTACCTTCTCGGTGCGCAAGCGCAAGGCGCGGGTAGGCCGCAACCCGCGGACGGGCGAGAAGATCAAGATCGCCGCCACGCGGACGGTCACCTTCAAGCCGGCACCGCAGTTCAAGAAGACCCTGTAGTCGCCATTCAGCCGCGAACGAAAGCGGGACCTGCTACGGCCGGTCCCGCTTTTTTTATTTCCAAGTTTCGCCGGTTGGTGGCAAAGTGATAGACCAGAAACCGGAACAAGGAGGCTTCTTGTGGACGCGCAGACCTTGAGAAAACACCTGCTGGAACTGGTCAGGCTGGCGGCTTGTGACCTGGCGCCGGACGTGGAGCAGGCTTTGACCCAGGCCCGGGATCGTGAGGAGGGCCGGGCCCGATCCACGCTGGACTGGATGCTCAAGAACGCGGACGAAGCGCGGAAATCGTCGACGCCGATATGCCAGGACACCGGCAGCCTGATTTTCTACGTGGACCACGGACGCGATTACCGCCCCGGCGTCTTCATGCAGGCCGCCAGCGAGGCGGCGGCCGAAGCGACCGAGCTCAGCTATTTGCGTCCCAACGCCGTGGATCCGGTTACCGGCAAGAACTCCGGCAACAACGTCGGACGGGGATCTCCGTATGTTCACTTCAACGAAACGGACGACGACCAGGTCTTGAAGGTGAGGCTGATGCTCAAGGGCGGGGGGAGCGAAAACTGCGGCGTTCAGTACACCCTGCCGGACGCCGCCATCAAGGCCGGCAGGGATTTGAGCGGGGTCAAGCGCTGTATTCTCAACGCGGCCCTGCGCGCCCAGGGGTTCGGCTGCGCCCCCGGTGTTCTGGGAGTGGGGATCGGCGGAGACCGGATGACTTCCTACATGGAGTCGAAGGAGCAGTTCTTCCGCAAGCTGGACGACCGCAACCCCGATCCCGTTCTGGCCGAGTTGGAAGACGAGATGGTGCAGAAGATCTGCGAACTGGGGATCGGCCCGATGGGTTTCGGGGGCAAGAGCACCGTGCTGGGTGTCAAGGCCGGGCTCCGCCACCGGCTCCCGGCCTGTTATTTCGTGTCGGTGAGCTATACCTGCTGGGCCTACCGGCGACGCAGCTTGGAAATCGTCGACGGCCAGCCGCGCTACTCCTGATTGAGGAGGAATATCATGATCGAACTCAAGTTGCCGGTTGCAGAAGCGGACATCCGCAAGCTGAAAGTGGGAGACGAGGTGTCTATCACCGGCGTGATGATCACCGCCCGGGATGCGGCTCACAAGTACATGGTCGAACAAGAGGCCGCCGAGGTGAAGGACATTCTCAAGGACGGCATGCTTTATCACTGTGGCCCGATAGTAAAAAAGGACGAGCAAGGCTGGCATTTCGTCGCCGCGGGCCCCACCACCTCCAAGCGCGAGGAGCCCTATGAGGCGGAGGTCATCTCCCGCTATGGGGTGCGGGGCGTCATCGGCAAGGGGGGCATGGGGGAGCAGACCCTGGCCGCTTGCCGGGAGCACGGTGCGGTGTATTTGCACGCCATCGGCGGTCTGGCGGTAATCCTGGCCCGTTCGGTCAAGCAGGTGCCGGCGGTGCACAAGTTGGAGGAGTTCGGGGTGCCCGAGGCCATGTGGGTGATCGAGGTGGAGAGCTTCCCCGCGGTGGTGACCATGGACTCCCACGGAAACAGCCTGCACCAAGAGGTGCTGGAAAAGTCCACCGGGAAGGCCCGGGCCATCTCGGAGACCCTGTAGGAGGTGGAAATGAAAGCCACATGTCTGTTCATGGTGCTCCTGCTGGCCCTGCCCGGTTGCGGAAACGACGATAACGGCGTCGACGACAACTCCGAGGCGCTGGCATACATAGGCATGGCCGTGGGCAATTCCTGGGATTTCGATGTCGACGTGGGCGTAGCGATGCCGCTGTTAGGCGAGATTGAAGTCGTGTCGATCGACAAGGAGTACAAGGACGGAGTGGACGCCTTCAAGGTGGAAATACGCGAGAACTACCTGTTGATTGCCACCCGCTGGTATCAGGTCACCTCCGAAGGGTTGTTCTTGCTGGGGGAGGAGGTCCAGGAGCAGAGCGCCCTGGTGGAGCGTACCTTCGCAGACCCCATCGAGGTCATTCCCTATCCCGAAATGGGCCAGAGCTGGACCTCCACATCGGAGATGGAACAGGGCGGTTCGGAGACCCACCGCTTCGACAATGCCGGCACGGCGCCCCGGACGGTTCCCGCCGGCACCTTCGACGAGGCTTGTCACCTGGTCCACACCCGCACCGACAAGGACTCCGCCAGTCACCAGTACAACGAGTACTTTGTCGCCGAAAACTGGCTGATCGAATTCGACTACCCCGAAGACTCCACCTGGACGCTGCACTAGATAATCTTTTCTACCGCTACTTCCTTGCTTTTCGAGAGCGAGCCCAGGTCGGCCAACTCGGCCGGCACCCGGCAGGTCCCGGCTGCCGTAGTGGGCTCGCCCAGCCTGGCGTGGGTGGATTTCAGGCCCCCGTACCACCAGCGGCGGTCGCGCACGTGCACCAGATCTCCCGGGTCGGCCTTCATGCGCTCCATCGCCGCCGCGTCAACCTGGACCAACTCGCCCTCGCCGGCGACCACCAGCCTGGCCCGGACGGTCTTGCCTTCCTTCTGGTTGGGCTCACCGCCCTTGAACCGCCGCATGGCATCGCGCACCGAGTCCCAGGTCAGGCCGCGGATCTGGTCGCCGGGCTTCTTTTTGGTGAAGAAGCTCACCGTGATGCCGATTGCGGCTGAGATAACCACGGCATACAGCGCCCGGATATAGAAGTAGGCCTTGAAGCTCGCCCGGACGGTATCGGATTCGGCGAACATGGGGGTGCCGTGGGCGAAGGGGGTGATCAGCTCCGGCAGGAAGAAACTGGCCCCCACCGCCAGCGAACCGCCGATCATGGTCCACAGGGCCGCTTTGGGGGTGAAGCGCTTCCAGAAGACGCCCAACAGCAACGCCACGGCCATGGGCGGGGTCACCGCCCCGGTGAAGGTGCCGTGGGCCTCGTAGATGGTCTTGAAGGAGTCGAAGACCGGCACCAGCAAGAGCCCCAGGGCCGCGGCGCCGATGGCCACCCAGCGCGAGGCCTTCAGGTAGTGGCGGTCGGGCATGTTGGGCTTCAGGTAGGGCCGGTAGACGTCGTTGATGGCCACGGCCGAGACGGCGTTGATCAGCGTGTCGGCGGTGGACATCAGCGCCGCGGTCAGCGCCGCCAGGATCAGGCCGAACACCCCCGGCCGGCAGAGGATGTCAGCCACTGCCACGAAGATCCGGTCCAGGTCTTCGGGTGCGCTGAGCATTCCGGTGGCCACCAGCGCCCGGCCGATCCACCCGGCGTTGGAGACCGCAATGGCCGCCAGCGGCATCAAAACCAGCAGGATGACCACCGCGGCCTTGCGGCCGTCGCGGACCGAGCGGGCCGACAAAAAGCGCATGATCAGGCCCTGGTTCATGAAGTAGAAGGCCACCCCGTTGCCGAAGCAGTCCTGCCAGAATATGCCCACCGAGTTGAAGTCCGCTGGCCGGTTAAAGCCGGCCAGCGGCAGCTTGTGGCCGGGCGGCAGCACCTCCCAGAAGCGGCTGGCCCCGGCCAGCAGGCCTTCTCCCTCCCCCAGGGCGGAGAACCCCAGAAACAGCAGGGCGAATCCGGCAATCAGCAGCAGGATCCCCTGGAGCAGGTCGGTCATGATCACCGAGGTCTGCCCCCCGGCCATCACGTAGACGCCGGTGATCACCGCCACCACCGCCGCGGCGCCGAACACCGGCCAGCCCAGAAGGTGATGCAGCGCCTTGCCCAGCGTCAGCAGGTTGATACCTATGTACCCCACCATGTAGACCAGCAGGATCACCGTGGCCGCCACCCGCGCCGGGGTGTCGAAGCGCTTTTCGAAATACTCGGGGATCGAGGTTATGCGCATGAAGAAGATGATCGGCAGCCAGGAGAACATCCACAGCGGCATCCAGAACCAGTCGTTGAGGTAGGTCATCGAGGAGGAAAAGCCGTAGGAAAAAGCCTTGGCGCTGTACTTATAGAAGCTGTAGGAACCCACCGTGGTGGCGATGCAGGAGAAGGCGATCAGCCACCAGGAAAACCGCTGGCCGCCGAAAAAGAAGTCCTTGGTGGACTTGGTAAAGCGGGCAAACAGCGCCCCGAAGCCCAGAATGACCACGAAGTAGCCCACGATCAGGCCATAGTCCAGCGGGGTTCCGACGATGCCCTCACTCATGGCGTCAGCCTCCCCCCGAGCCCAGGAGCATCAGTGCCAGCTGCAGGCCGAAAATGACGAAAAATCCGCCCAGAAGGAGAACCAGGTGCCTGCGTTGACGCCGGGTCTTGAGACCCGCCTCGCCTTGCCTGAAGACTACCCAGAGCCCGATGAAGAAAATCAGCCCCCCCACCAGGTACTGGTACCAGAAACTCAGCCACGCCATGCCAGTCTCCCGGGAACCGGAGTTACCACACAACCAGCCATGATGCAAAGCGGGACGATATTGACAGTCGCAGGGGTAGTCAATAGACTCTCAACGGTTGGAACCTTTTTGAATTCCGGGAGGGCGCCATGGTTCCGAGCATACGCCAAGCGGTCTTTTGCGCGGTACTCGTCGGGTTGTCCGGATGCGCCGGTGGACAGGTGAAGCAGGTAGAGGGTCCTGGCGCTTACCAGAAGCCCGTATTCGAATACCGGGGAATCAAGTTCGACGACCAGTCGTTTGCGGGTATGAACGTGGCCTTCCGTTTCGAACTGCTCTCCAAGGACAAGCGCACCGCGGTTCTGAAGGAGTGCCCCTACACGCTGGAATTGGAAGGTGCCGATCCGATCAAGGGGACGGTGTCTACCGGTGGACAGCTGGCCGCGGGCGGCAAGATCACAGTTGAAACCAAAGTGGCGGTTCCCTGGCCCCAGGAGACCGCGGCGATTCAGGCTTTTCTGGAGAAGAAGACAATACCCTACAAGTTCCTCCAGGACTGCAAGCTGGATGCCGGGGGTGCCGAGGTGATCACTTCGGCCTCCGACTCGGGTTCCATTCCGCTTCCCAAGCTTCCCGAGCTTACGGTCAGCGGCGCCAATGCGGAGCGTTTCGGGGGTTCGGACATCCGGCTGAACTTCGAGCTTTCATTCGTCAATGAGAATCCCTTCAACGTAAGGGTGGACAAGATCGTCTACAAGATCTCCGTGGAAGGCAAGGTCCTCTCCGAGGGTTCCCTTCCGGTGGTCGAGTCCATCCCGCCCTCCAACGAGGCCAGCTACGACATTTCCACCGGCACGCTGTCCGGCGAGGCCAGCCGGGAGATCAACCGGCTGGTGTCCCAACCCTCGCTGAATTACCACCTGGTGGGCCAGGTGTTCGTGGGCGATTTCGAGATACCCGTGGACGCCACCGGAACGATCTCTTTTCCCCACTGAGTGTGATAGCATATAGGCATGAAGTTCCTGCCGTACATGGTTGCGCTGGCGGCCGTGCTGGCGACGGATCTGCCGGTGCAGGCCGGGACACTCAAGATCGGCAGTCGGCACGAGCGCTTCCTGGTGGAGAGGAAATCCGGCCAGAAGAAGTACATCCGGATAAAGCCCGGTGAGTTGCTGCTCGTGCGCGTCGACGGGCCCAATAACCTGGGCTTGCGCTGCCGGGAGCTGTGGGTCGGCAGGGAGTCGGTTCCTCCGGTTTACCTCACGGTAGTTCGTGACCAGAAGGAGCAGGGGACCGTGCGGTTCGTCCTGCCGCAACCCGACGGGGCCCGGATCTCCGGACGCCCGGAGATGCAGGTCTCCGGGGAGGTGTTGGTGAAAATTGAAATTCCCCCGGGCGCCCACGAGTATCACCTGTTGGTCAGCGGACCGCAGGAGGGAGTATTGGTTCAGCCGTTTCTGGGTCTGCGCTCCCGGGAAAAGGCAATCGTGGCGACTCCGGGAGCCGACGCGGCTGCGGTAGAAGAGACGCAGGTCGAAAAGAAGCCGCCCCCGGTCAAGAAACGCCCGGAACTACCCGTGCCTCCGCCCCCGGATATCCTGGAGCCGGTTGCAATGGACTCCGCCGACGGACCGGAGGCAGTCATAACCCGGACCGTCATCCACCACCGGCCAGGAGGTATCGGCCCGGGCACGCGCACCAGCGGGACCCTGGCGGCCATGTTTTTGCTGAGCGGTGTTTCTCTTTTCATCTCCGCGGCGGCGCAAGAACAGCGTGCCGGGGACGAGCCGGTGCAAATCCCCGCCGGAGAGCTTCTCGACCGGGCGGACAAGACCTACCAGGCCGCTTACGTGCTGACCGGACTGGGGGCCTCAGCCCTGCTGACCACCCTGGTGGTCTATCTGGTGGAGGAGCCCGGTCCGGGCCTGAGCGCGGTTCCCGGTGGAGTGCAAGTAAGGTTCTAGTACGCGGATCAGAACGGGGAGTCGATCAGGCAGCGCAGGGGATCTTTCTGGTCATCTGACAGCTTGGTAAACTCGATTCCCCAGGTGTAGTACTCGCCTATCTTCTTGGTCCAGATGATGCGGCCGGAGCACGTGGAGGGGCCGTATGGAGTACGGATCTCGAAGTCGACTTCGTCTCCGTTTTCGAAATGCGGGTCGTCGGTGGCCGATTCGACCCGGAAGCCCGCGCCCAGCTCGGCGACGTTCTGCATCACCGCCCGGTAGGATTTTCCCTTGTAATCGAAGGTGCTCGGGCAGAAAGTAGTCAACTCAGTCCGCTTGGCACGCCGTCTCTTGTCGCTCATGTTCGCTCCGCTTAGAAGGACGATTCGATCAGCTGGCGGATTGGGTCTTCGGGACTATCGGAGAGCCGGGTGAATTCGATTCCCCATATATAGAAGGCGCCTACCTTGCTGGTCCAGACGATGCGTCCGGTGCATTCGGTGTGGCCATATGGCGTACTGACTTCGAAGTTCACTTCGTCCCCCAGCCGGAGATCGGGTTCTTCCGGCGAAACCTCCAGCCGGAAGCCGGCTCCGTGCGCCGAGATGTTCTGCAGGATGGCGCGGTAGGTTTCGCCGCCGTACTGGAAAATAACCGAGCAGAACGTCGTCAGGTCTTTGCGTTGCTCTCGGCGTCGGGGTCCCCGGGGACCTGTATCTCCGGTATCCATAGCTCGGTCCACCCTCACTGATACCGTTTCTTCAAGAGAAATGCCATTGCTTCTTTGGCGCATTGTTCGCAGTATGCAAATCGGGAAATCAGAGCGTCCTTCATCTGCTTGGCTATGCGGGATTCCCGGTCGTTGCCCGGGGTCTGGTCGCCGTCCATGAATCGCAGGAATGTGCGGAAATTCTTCTGAATAACCTCCCGGCGCGTATCGACGAAGTCCTCCTTCAGCCGCTCGAACATGGAAGGAAACACGCGGGCGTAATCCGGCGGGCCATCCACCGGCTCGGACTGATTCGAGTCGAGGACGAAGGCGCCGATCCGGCTGATGAGGTTCTTGCGGAAGGCCTCCGGATCTTCTCCCTCGGTGCGGACGATGCCTTCGACCTCTTTCATCAGTTCTTCGTCCGGCGGTACCCGCTGACCGGTAATCGGGTCGAGCAGCTTTTCCTTCTTGAGCCAGTGGGTGACGTTTTGAATGTAGCGGTTGAAGAGGTTGCCGTAGCTCTCTTCGGCGACCAGACCCATGGCTTCGGCGGCTTCATCCTCCAGCAGATCCAGGTAATAGTCCTCGAGCAGTTCCAGGATCTTTTCATGGTTGAGGTAGTCGCCCTCCGGATCATGCTTGAGAAACTCGAACACGGTCTTGTCGGAGATCAGGCCCCGGATCTCGTCGAACAGCCCCAGGGGCGTCACGCAGGGCCGGTCGGGTCTTTGCGATGCGTTCATCAGCAGCATGAGGATCTCGCGCGCCGATGCGCCGACGCGGCCCTCATACTCCAGGTCCGGCGAACGGTAGAGGGCTGGTACGATTCCGGCGAGCTCCCGGGCCATGGAAGAAGACAGCCTCAACGGGGCTTCTCCCCGGTCGTAGAGGACAGCCTTTTCGACCGGGCTGAGCTCTTTTAGGGAATCACGGAGCTTTTCGGGGAATTTGGATGCATCCGGCCGGCGCAAGCGGGTCAGCACCGCCCAGAACGCCGCCAGGTGCAGGGTATGGGGGGCCAGGTGGTGATCCAGGGACTGCTCGGGCACCTGGGCTCGGTAGATTTGCACTTCGTTGCTGACCCGGCGCAGGTAGGGCACCCGCACGAGTTCGAGCCGGCCCTTGAACGAGGCAAAGTCGGCGTAGGATTTGAACGAGTCGAGCAGCATTTCGTTGGTGCTGCCCAAAAACACCGTATCGAGGAACAGGGTGGAGCGCTCCAGGGGCACCTGTCCGGTTTCGCAGGTCACCAGCAGGTACTTGAAAGTGTCGATGGGACGCTTGAGCAGGTCGTTGTATTCCAGCATCCCGCGGTTGGCGTCTACCAGAGCACCCCGGGGTTCGAACAACGCCAGGTGGGCTATCGCCGGCGGCAGCGACGCCAGGCCCTGCGAGGCGGTGACCTGCTGTTCGGCCGCGTCCACGTGCAACTGCGGTTCCACCGAAGCCATGCCCCGGCGATAGCGCAAGGAAAGATTCAGGCGCTGAACCTGGATATGCCGGAGCACCTTGCCGGAATCTCCCCCGTAGGCGGACAGCAACGCGTCGTGAATCTCGCGGCACTTGGGGCACAGGTCGCCCTTCAGCAGGTAGTCGGGAAGCGGGTGATCCTTGGGCAGCCGGCCCTCGGCCTGCAGGCGCTCGAACAATTGCTGGCGCTCCTCGATGGGAATCAACAGGAGGGGATGATCCTTGAGTTCGCAATCCAGTACCGCGTTGAGGTCTTCCCCGGGAAGGTGGGCGTAGGAGCCGCTGTCCTCCACCGGGGGTTGTTTGCCTTCGCCGAATCCTATGTGGGATCGGGCGATCTTCTCGGTGGGAAACAGCCAGCGGATCCGGTACAGGGCGCCCTGGGGCAGGGCGGAGTAGTGCTCCATCGCCTGGAAGATCGCATGGATGATTGAGGTCTTGGCCGATCCGTTGGGCCCGTGCAGGAGGATTAGCCGGTTCACCCGGCCCTCGCGGACGAAGTTGTTCAGCAGCCGGTAAATGGCCTCCTGGGCTTCCTCTTGTCCAGCCACCCGGCCGATTCCCCCGCAGAATTCGGCGTCAAACAGGTTGAAGCGGGTGACCGCCCCGGTGGGGGATGGAATAGTCTGGCTGCCGAAGAAATCAAAGGTGTCCCGTACATAGTGGGCCGCGCTTCGGCATTGGGCCGCCGGGGCTTCGGAGAACAGGTTCAAGTACTCGCCGAAGCTCAGGGCGAGGTCTTCGCTGTTGTAATAGGAGCGGATGCGCTCGGACAGCTCCTGGCTGAGGTCTTTTCCCGACATGGTGAAAAGCAAGGCTAGCAGACGCTTTACATTCGTGTCAATGAACCGTGCTGGGAGACTCAGGTCGTGAAAACGTTGACATGTTTGCGGTATCAGGGCGAAACTCCCCCGTGAGAGACATGGAGAGTCCCATGGGTTTAAAGGGCCCCTGGCTGGGCCTGATTGTTTTTACAGCCGTGCTTTGGGCGGACAGCGGATCCGCCCAGATGTATAACGTGACTTTCCTGCACACCCCTCCGGCCAAGATACTGGAGGGCCGTGATTTCGTCATTACCGGCAACATTATCGGGGCCGATCAGGTAAGCATTGCCGCACTGAACTTCCGTCGCCAGGGTGAAACCGAATTCCAGGTGCGCGAGCTCCGGTTGGTCAGCGGAGACAAGTACGAGGGCAAGATTCCCGGGGACGCGGTGCTGCCGCCGGGCATCGAGTACTTTTGCTATGCGGTGGATTTCGAAGGCAACCGGCTGATCATCTTCGCCTCCGAGCAGGAGCCCCAGCGGGTAGCGGTGGTTTCACGCGAAAGCCTGGATGCCGGGGAACCACCGAAGAAGAAACCCGAAGAACCCACCGGCGAAAAGACGCCGCCGGAGAAAGGCGCCGGGGAGGCCCGTCCGCCGGCTGCCGGACCCCGGATTGCCATGGCCACCCGGACGGAGCTGGAAATCGAAGGTGCTCCCGCAGTCGTTTCGGTGGTCACCCGGGAGGACATCCGCGGCATGGGTGCAGCAACGGTCGCCGATGTGCTCGAACAACTGCCGGGCGTCTCGGTGAACCGTACCATCTCCGGAGAGTACCGCCTGGTAGTCCGTGGAATGCAATCGGAACCGGGGGTGTTGGTGTTGCTGGACGGCCACCGCATGAACGATCCGTACAATGGTACGTCCTTGCTGGAGTTTCCCGCCGAAGCCGTCGAGCGCATCGAGTTGGTCCGGGGTCCGGCGGCGGTTCTCTACGGATCGGGCGCGTTCGCCGGGGCGGTCCACATCTTCACCCGCAAGAGCACCGATCCCCACGGCAGCGCGGGATACGGCCGCTTCAACACCATTCGCGTGTCCGCCGGCGGCGGCCATGACACCGAAGGCTACTCGGTGGGGGGCCAGGTTCAGTTCGTAACCTCGGGTGGCCACGATCGCCTGGTGGAATCGGACGTTCTCACCGGGGTCTCCCATGAAGATCCATCCGAAGACGTTTCCAACACGCCCGCGGGCGTGGACGATTCGCGCATGCAGGTGCACGCCCAGCTCGACGCCGGTCTGAAACAACTGGCCGGCGGCGAACTGGGTCTGGCGGCCCATTACCTGTTCCAGAAGCGGGGAGCCTTCGTGGGGAAGTTAGACTCCCTGGATCACGGTTCGGAGTTGTCCCTGCACCTGATCGATACCGACCTGTACTACCGCGTACCCATCGGGAAGAATTTTTCCCTGGATGCCCGGGCGTTTTTCGACACCCGCATGGTAGAGCAGGCGTTCATGGTGATTCCCGCGGCGGATTTGCCCTACCAGGCCGGGAGCATTTCGCTCAGCGACGGCCTGGAGGAGTCGGTGGCTTACCAGGTCATGCTCACCGGCGCGGAGGTGCTGTCGGTTTTCAGGGCCATGGAGAACAACACTCTTGTAGGCGGTGTGGTTTTCGAATACCTGAGTTTGCCGGACTTCACCCAGACCCGCAGCGCGGGGAGCGTGAGCTGCGATAACGGCGTTCTCCAGGTACGGGGATTCGAACTGCCCTGCGGAGAGTCGCATGGAGCTCCTGAGGGCCACGATCGCATCACGGTGGGCTTCTTCGCCGAGGATCAATGGACGGACATCGTCTCCGGCCTGGACCTTCTGGCGGGTTTCCGGCTGGACTACCTTACCGACGCGGGCATGGCTTTCACTCCCCGGGTTTCGGTGGTGTACTCGCCCCTGGAAGGCCTGTGGATAAAGGCTCTGTACTCCCGGGCATTCCGTGCCCCCACCCTCCAGGAGCTGTATGACGATCCCGGCTTCGATCCCCTGAGGACTTACAGGGGTAATGCGGAACTGGAGCCGGTGGTCGTCGACACCATGGAGTTCGGCCTGGAAGGGCGCTTCAGCCACCGGCACACCGACTACCGGCTGCAGGCGGTGTTCTTCTACAGTCTGGTCGACGACGGTATCGAGAGTCCGGATACCGGCTCAGGGATACCCCAGTACGACAACATCGAGGCGCTGGACATCCTGGGCACCGAGGTGGAGGTCGTAGCGCGCTTCGGCGAAAGAAGCCGGTTGTTCGTCAACACGTCGTGGTTCAGGGCCGAAACCTCTTACGCCGGTGAGCAGGACAGCAGCTACATCACCGACGTGCCGCAGCTGCGGTTCAACCTGGGCTTTGATCTGGCGCTGCTTTCATGGCTGAACGTGCACCTGGGCGTCAGCTACGGAAGCGAGCGCAGAAACAACGTGCGCCGGCAGCTGGAAATGCTGCGCTCCTTCAGGATCCCGGCTTACACCCTGGTCCGGGCCGGGCTTTCCACCGAGCCGGTGTTGTTCGACCACCTGGCCCTGTACTTCCAGGCCACCAACATTTTCGACCACGACATGCGCGATCCGCTTCCCCGCCCGGATCTGCTGCCGGGGCTGATTCCGCGCGCGCCGTTTTCATTCATGGCCGGTCTGATCTGGAGGCCTTGAAGTCATGATCTGGAAAAGAACACTGCTGATCTTGCTGGGAGTTGCGGGAATCCTGCTGGGTGCCTGCGAGGTCTTCAACGACTCCTGTCCGGTGACCACCCCGGAGGTCTGGGGTCAGATCAACGTCGACCTGGACATCCGCCGGGACTACGTGCGTCGCTGCGAGGCGCCGGTGGGAAGCTTTCTGGCCGACGCCCTGTTGAATTTCGATTACGATTTGCAGGATCCGGACACCGGAGGCCCGATCAACGTCCGGGTGGCGTTATTCAACGCCGGAGCCATACGCGACGAGGTGCGCTGCGGCGAGGCGGGGGAGACCCGCGAGAGGATTCCCAAGGGTGCGGTCACCGACCAGGACATTTACCAGTTGATGCCGTTCTACCAGGATGCGGTGGTGGTGGTGAAGATGAAGGGGGGCCAGTTGCTCAAGATTTTGGAGCATGGCGTCTCCAGCCTGACCCTGGAGGGTCAGCTGTCCGCCGAGGGTCATTTCCTCCAGGTAGCCGGAGAGTTGGGGATCCAGGTGGACGTGGATTGTGACGGAGCGGCCCAGACCCTGGACAACGAGGGCATGAACATCGAAACCGCCGGCAGCCGGATAAAGCTGGTGCGGATCGGGGAAAGCTCGATAATCGATCCCGGCGAACCCGCAACTTTGGAGGGGATATTCTACGTGGCCACCCTGGACTATCTGGTAGGCACCGACGAACATGGGGTGCCCAACGACGGTTTCGTGGCCTTCCAGGAGGCCGACGTGGTGGTCTTCGAGACCCATCGTCCGGTCATCGATGTCGTCAAGTGGTGGCTGCAGAATTATCCAGCCACGGCCGGCTATCCCGAAGTGGATGCCAACTACCCGCGGCTGGGTTTCTCCAACTGCGAACATACCAGTCAGTATTGCGAACCGGGTGGGGATTAGTTCAGTCGTCTTCCGGGTTGATCGAGGGGTACTGTTTGATTTGATCCCTGGCTATCTGCCAGGCGCGCTGGACGATCCACGACAGGGAGCGATCCTGCCGGACGGCTTCCTGCTTCATCTCCTGCAGCATGTCCTCAGGGAAGTAGAGGCTCTGTTTGCGCTCGTCGGTCTGTGCCATGGCCGGCGCCCGGGACTCCTCAATCGTCGTCGGTTTCCAGATTGATTGAGGGGAACTTCTTGATCTCGTCCCGCGCGATTCTCCAGGCCTGCTGCACTATCCAGGAAAGCGAGCGGTCCTGCCTGAGAGCTTCCTTCTTGATGTCCGCCAGCATCTCCTCGGGAAAGTAGAGGCTCTGCTTGCGCTTGTCCGTGGTCTTGTCGTTCATTTTCTTCTTGTCGTTGTCCTGCATGGGCATCACCCCTCTGACGGTATTGATGTTCGGGTGGTTGTTTGTCCTCCTGGGTGGCTCATGTATTCCTATGTCAACCATCATACTACATTGTCAGCGCATGTGTCAAAGACACTGGGCATCTTGCCAGATCAGATCCTTTCTGATAGTTTGATCTCATGGTATTAGGGTAGGATAAGGTGTGATGAAAACGATCCTTTCCGCCGTCGCATCCATCGCCTTCTTTCTGATTTGCGGATGTGACGATACCAATCTCCAGCAGGGCAAGCCCCAGATCGAAGTCGAGCCGGCGGAAATCCACTTCCGCACGCTCAACCGCCTGGAGACCGAGGTGGAAATCATCAAGGTAAGCAACATCGGGACGGCCTCCCTGCGCATCGAGGGCATCGACTACGAGGGCGATGTGGAGTTCATCCCGCGCATGTGGGGCGGCGTGGATCTGGCCGAGGTCGAGTTCCCCGACGGCATACCCCAGCCCTTCTCCGGTCTGGATTCATCCAAGGAGCTGTCGGTCATCTTCTCGCCGGACCTGGAAGGGGATTTCAGCGGAGAAGTGATCATCACCTCCAACGCCTCCAACCAGGAAGAAGTCCGCATACCCGTGGACGGCCTGTGCTCGGTGCCGGACATCGAAGTATCCCCCGTGCTGCTGGACTTCGGAAGCACCGGCCTTAATTCGAGCGCCGCGCTAAACCTGACCATCAAGAACGTTGGCGAAGCCAACCTGATAATCGACCAGTCCGATATTGCTCTGGCGGTGGAGAATGATCCCCCGGCCTTCAACTTCGTGGCCCGGGACATGGAGATCCTCGCCGGAGGGCAGCAGAACCTGGAGGTCAGTTACGCGCCGAAGGACGTGGAGGTCGGTCCTCCACCGGACTTCCAGGTGGTTCCCCACGAGAACACCCTGCTGATTCATTCCAACGATCCCGACGAAAACCCCGTTGAGGTTCCGTTGATCGGCCGGGTATCCTCCAACCTGCCGCCGCTGGTCGCCATCCGGGTGCGGGAAAC
>Ga0272442_10004339_pt1 | contig 19458 bp, 27 predicted proteins | sample SSMForm2O_FD_200262 | JGI IMG/M metagenome (GOLD analysis project Ga0272442, IMG submission 200262) | Marine sediment archaeal communities from Little Sippewissett salt marsh, Falmouth, MA, United States - SSM-Form-2O | ecosystem: Environmental > Aquatic > Marine > Wetlands > Sediment ... | reverse complement strand
TCCTGCCGGGCCCATCACCCACATCAGGAGAGGTTTTCCCCCTATAGAATTGCATCATTCATTATTTTTTCGTCCCATGTGTACATCCTATTATATTTCCATCCTTGTCAAATTTGGTGTCACCTGCGGCAGTTGCTTTGAAAGGATAAGTACAGGCACCAGTGTTTTTGTCCTTTAAACTTACATTTGATGCATTTCATTAAATCACCTTAAACGTCGCCAACCGCCTGGAGTCATTTTTTCAACAATTAATCCTTCATCAGAATCTACTGAAAGTCGGTAATCTTTTGAATTTTCATATCCCAGAGGCCTTTCAACTGCTGTTGTTAATAGCAATAGTTCATTGTCTTTTAGAATCAGTTCTTTAACAGTTTTTTCCCTTCGACTTTTCCGTTTCATCTTGTCTTTTTCCGTTGTCTTTTGTTTTTTTTATGCTTCCTTTCTAACCGTTTCAATTTAGTAGCCATTCATATCTACTATCCGCCCCTTTTTAAAACCGCAATTAGGGCACTCCCAATATCCTCTCTTAACTTTACCGCCTATAATCTCTTCGATTTGTTCGCGAAAAGAACGTGGAATGTATTCTAACTCCCAACCGCATTTTTTACATTTCATTTTATCTCTTTTATTTTCTCTCTTGTTTGTTCATCAAGCAACTGACGACATTTTTCTAACTCATCAAGCACCCTAATATGCTCTTCAATGAGATCTCCATAACTCCCACCAAATTTATCATAGATTTCCTTAAACTTTTTATCACCATTCATTTTATCATCCTTTTCTTGTCACAAATGCCTTATAGAATTTACAAAGGATATTGTTGCAGTAATATATGAATTTAAATCTTCCATGCTGTGTCATTGTATATCCACATTCTTTGCAAACCCATTTTTTCATTTTGTCTGCATCCATTTACAATGATCCAATTCCCAAAAATAACATTTATCCTCTATACAATCTTGAGTTTCTCTAGTAATAGATACCATTGGGCATTTCATTTTATTCCTCCAAAGTTGTGTTCTTTGATTCAAAAGCCTAAAAACATTTCTTTTTTTTCACTCAAATTTAACTTTATCCGTTTTTGTTCCTCTTCGTTCATGGACTTGAAATATATGCATTTCTAGGGCTTTGTTAGTTCTAAAAAATTTTTTACAATACCTACAGTTAGGCATAATTTTCCTTTCCTGAATTTGTTTTGTCTTTTTCTCTATTCTGTTTTCTATTTCTTCTATTTATGTCTCCCTTTTTTTATATTTATATTTATTTGTGTCTCTACTCATTTTTTTATCCCTTCAAATTTCTTTCTCTTGGGTGTACTTCTCTTATGTTTACGAACATGACTAAAATCAATATTCCTCCTAACCCGGTCATATCCTTTTTCAGGAATCTTCTTTTTTTGAATAATTCGCATATTCATCTTCTTCCTCTTTTTCTTCGTCTTCTTCTTCGTCAAGGATTTTATCTTTTTGTATCCTTTTCTTTTCTACTTTCTCTGTTTCTTCATCTTTTTCTTCTTCTATTCTTAGCCTTCTTAGTCGTTTTTTGCTCCTTTCGTCTTCATCTTTAGGATATTCTTCATCTTTCATTTGTCTTGCCTCAAACCTACTATTTTATAACCCTTAATCCTACATCTTTATGGAAAAACTATAAATAAAAATGACTTCTTAGAAAAATTATTTTAACTACCATTTCCTTTTCATTTTCATTCTTTCAGTATGGTCGTCTTTTCTATGAGTATCTGCCTTTGTTTTTTCCAAGTACTTATCTAAGCACAATTGACAAATAGCAACAATTTCTAATCCATTGTTATCTGTCGTATAATGAATGGTTATGTCATTGGCTTGAAAAACTTTAGCACATCGATTACATATATATCTCATATTATTTCACCTCATCTTTCTTATTATTTTTTGTATAGAAATTCATCATGTAAACTATTTGTCTGCTATATGGTCTTTCTTCTTCTTTCGCGAGTTTTTTGATTAGTGCGTTTTCGTCTTCTGTCAAAGATATGTTCATTCGAATTCTTTTTAACATGTTTTACACAAACATGTAATAATTTTACACATTTATATGCCTTTGTACACAATGATATATACTACCTACTGTATACTACCTACTGTATACTACTATCATCCGACAAATTCAGGAAAGGACAAGTGAAAACAATGAATATGAACAGAGAATTTACAGTCTTTGAAAACAATATGGACTGGAGAAAGCGAAAACGACTTCAATCATTAGACGCAGATGACTTTCGAAGAGCAAAATTTACAAGAGCAGATGGATGAGTTAATGTGATTAACTCTGAAAACTAAGAAAATGAGATAATCGAAAGTATTAAGGACGAGCATATCGCCCAAATCTCTTTTTTTAAGGAGAAAAAATATGACAAAAATTTGCAGATGTATTTATTGTGGACAAAAATTTAGAACCGAAGAGTCACTAAAAGATCACATGATAAAATTTGGAACACATGTATAAAAATTAATCCATTAACATAAAACTGTTACTGACATAAATATGTTTAGAGAAGGAGAAAAAATGAGTGAATCTTTTGAAAAGCACAGAGATAAAAGAATAAGCGAAATGCGTGAGAGAATTCGTAATTCTAAAACAAAAAAGATAGAAGGAATGAAAACTTTTGGACAACGTGTCGAAAAAGCGTGGAAAAATATCAACGAAATAAAATCGAATTAAAAGATCAATCGTCTATTCCCCCATCATTCTTACTTTTTGATTCGAGGGAAAGGAAAAACAAAATGAAAAAAATGAGAAATATTGATCCATTTAATGACTGGATGAATGACTTTGAGATACCTCAAACTAATGACTGGCAAAAAAAAATATGGAGAAAATATTAGATAAAGATTCAAAGAATTTCATAGTGGATTACTATGAAATTGAGGCCGTTGTCATAAAAAATGGATATAAAATCAAAACAAATAATTGAGAGAATGTTTTACCTGATTTTTCTCCTGTTTAACTGTTAACCTCCTACCGGGCCCATCACTTACATTAGGAGAGGTTTTGCAGTTTCAGATTACTAAAAAAAAGTGGTTTAATATTTTGAAAAAATCTCTGCATTAGAACTAATATTCCCTCAGTAAATATAAAAAGTTTTGATTTAGTAGTTTCTTTAGTAATTTCAAGTTCTAATATGTCTATCGCTTTGTTGTTTATGTCATCCGTAACAATCAATGTAACTATGTAAGTATTTTTTTCTTCATATGAATATGTAGGATTTTGTTTTACACAATTTTCTGTTATTCCATCGTTGATATCAAAATCCCATGAATAATGATACGGTGATTTTCCGCCTTTTGCAACTCCTTGGAATTGTAGACTTTTTTTGGTTTTTTCTTTATCTGGCCCACTGGCCTCCGCAGATGGTGGTATGTAATCTCTGTTTACTTCTATTGTCATTTTGCCCGTTCCTTTATTTTCACAATGTAAATGTACCGGTGGGTAATATGAACCTATATCCACATCGAGTTTTAAGGTTATTTTAACCTCAGCATTGTAACCTTTTTCATTTATATACTCATGAGATATAATTTGTGATGCTGATTGTATGTTTTCGATTCTGGATGTTTTTCCATCTCCAAAATCGAAATCATAATCTAATTTGAGTCCTAAATATGCCCAGAAATCATCATCTACATCAGGGTTGTATAATAATTCTGGTATAAAACCTGTAAAATTCCATTTTTTATAGTCATCATCAGGGTAGCCTGTTAAAAAGACACCACCATTGTTTTCATTTCCAAGATTGAATATGATAACGTTTAGTTCTTCGCTTATGATATCTCCATTTTTACTGTATACCTTTGCTTTTATTTTATGACTGAGTGTTACCTGTTCATCGCAGTTCCAAATATATGGTTCACAGTCATCAGTTTTTTTAAGTACGTTATCAAGATAAAATTCAACTTTTTTGACATCTGAATCGCTGTTATATGCTTCTACTTTAACATCAAAGTTTCCGAAAATATATGAGGGATAACAATTCCAAATTTTTTGATTATTGTTATATAATCCATCTCTTGGTTCTAAGATTTTTACATGGTATATTGATACTTCTTCTACGGTTACATATGTAACCCATGTTCCAATCTTACAATCATCATAGGCTATCCTGAACCAACCACCATCCATATGGTTATCATTCTGCTTAAAGTCTTTTGTTTCCCCCCACTCGGTTCCCCAGCTGTTTTTACAAATCCAGCATCCCCGGTAATCATCATATCCAACGATTATTATCTCATGAGTAACTAGTTGACCTGATTCATCACCAGGATGACTATAAACATAGCCACCTTTATACCCTTCAAAATCATCTGTTTTTACGATACTGGAAACAAGAGGACCTCTGTTGATTAATTCATTTTTTATAAATTTAATAGAAGGTTTAAACCAATAACCATAAGATAAAACAGGAATACGTTTTTCCTTCCAATCTGGACAACTTATTGAACAAGGGGTTTTATCGCTTTCAGTATAAGGAAGACAATATTCAGGAATTATTCCCCCATTTTGTTCTATATACTTATATGCAAGCCATGCACATGATCCATAGCATCCTCCGATGTTTGCACAGGATAACAGATATTGTTCAGAGAGGTCTATATCAAGATCAGGTAAATTATTTTTTATTTTGATTCTAGATTCTAAAGCACCAATAGCTGCGAAATCCCAACAACTACCACATAATCCTTGATTTTTTATTGATGTTGTCCAATCTTTACCATAACGATTCCGCCAGTCCAATGTAGCAGGTAAAGATCCTTCATCAATATTTGAATCATCACAACCAGCGGGTTCAGCCTGATCAGGTATCTTAATAGGTCGAGTTATATGTTCTCTGCTTGGGTCAACTATTATATTTGGATAATCTGCCTCTTTTAAGCCACTATATTCACAATTACAATTAATTTTTTCATCTGCATCCAAATTTTTTGTTATTTGACTCCCGTTTATTTCCCCAGAAAATGGTAAAATACAGAATATAAGTAGTAAACTAACCAATACAGATGTTTTTTTATAATTCATAAATTTAACCAATATACTATTATATAATAGTCAATATATAAATATTTGGATGGTAAAACAAAGAATCCTGAAAAATTCCAAAACAATACACATTGACAAAATCTTTTAGATTAAAAACAAATTATCTACAGCCAGACCAATAAGTATAAAAAAATATTTTTTCTAGTAAAAATCAATTGGTATTTTGTCATTTTATAACTATCTAATTTTTGGAAAAATACCACCAAACATTTAAATATAGGTAGCTATAAAAGTATAACATAGGGTGGGGAGATTAATGCACAGAAGGTTTAGACCCATTATAATGCTAATTCTTAGTCTGATAACTATCATTTGTTTAACCTCGAGCGGTACAGCCTGTCGAATGACCGCAGTTAAAACAGAAAAAATAGAAAATAGAATTGCTAAACTAGAAGAACAGATAGAAGAGAGATACCAGCAAATTGAACAAATAACTAATAAAAAAGATACAAGGACAGAAAAATTAGAAGAAGAAATTGAAAAATATGAGAAAAAAATAGAGCAATTACCAGAAAAGAAGGTTAATAAAATTAGAAACTATGAGAAAAAAATTGAGAATATCAAAAACAGAATTGATAATATTTTAAGTAAAAGAGATGAAAGAATCCAGAAGATTTATGAAAAAATTGAAGAGTTAAAAGCTAAAATTGAGAAACTAAAAGAAAAAATCAAACCTGAACCACCAGCCCCTGTTATTATTTATGTTGATGATGATGGCACCGCGGATTATACCACTATACAAGAAGGCGTTGATGCAGCAGAAACTGGTCAGACAGTTTATGTATACCCTGGCGTCTATTATGAAAACATTATAATCACAAAACCTGTAGTATTAACTGGTGAAAACAGGGATACAACAATAATCGACGGTGGAAAACTTAGTAGCGTTTTTCAGATAAATAGTGATCAAGTAACCATTTCTGGTTTCACAGTTCAAAATGGAATGGACCCATTAGATCCAAACGCCGGATATGGAATATTAGTAAGCGGAAGCCATTCAACAGTTACAAATAACATAATAAAAGATAATGAAGTATATGGGATATATATAGCTGAGTTATATAATAATAACTTCGTCAGTAATAATTATTTCATAGGTAACAGAGTTGGAATTGCGAGTATGGGACAGTACGACACAATATCAAATAACCATTTACCTGAATCTGGGTCTACTATGTTTGTACTGGCTAATAACGAGATTATTTACGAAAACGAGGTAGGATACCTGTGGATATGGGGAGATTATAATCAGGTAACTGAAAATACAGTCAGAGAAAGTTTAATGGTTGGAGTTTACCATGATGCTTCGAATAATAAAATCTATCATAATAACCTCTATGTTTTTATGATTGAGGATCAAGGAATAGATACTGTTTGGGATAATGGAGAATCAGGTAATTATTGGAGTAATTACGCCGGTGAAGATGCTGATGGTGATGGAATAGGTGACACACCCTATATTTTTACAGGTGGACAGGATAACTATCCATCGATGAGCCCGTTTAATTAATAAAAAAAATTAACCCCAAAGTCGTGCTTTTATCCTAACAAGCGAATCATCAGAGACCTCGCCAATCTTTTTTATAAGACTATTAAAACCCTCTTCCGTGTTAATATTAAAACTTCCAAGAGTTAAATTATCCTTACCAACGAGTTTAATCTCACCAGAAACACCTAACGAACCAGCAGTCTCCTCCATATGACTTGTAAGCTCAGTACTAACATTCATGGTGCTAACATTATCTTCCAGTTGTTTACTTAGAAGATCAGAAACAAAAGCAGAACGATCACCCATAGCATTCCTACTATCAATACGATCAATCATTTCAGCTGGCAGCTCTAAAAAAATTGTTTTCTTTTCCATGGATATAATAAAAACAATGCTGGTATATTAATTTTTAGTATTAATAGACACAAAATCACACAATCTCTTAAAAGCGTTAAACCTCTCTTTGTCACCAATCTTTGCCTGTTCAATACCGGTTTTTATGATTTCAGTTGATTCATCCATAGCTTTACGATCTACAGAAAATGGTACACCATCTTTTCCCCCAACGGTAAAACTATATTTCACGGGATCCTGCCATGAAGGTTTTTCACCATAAATCAGATCGGAAATCAAGGCCAGAGCACAAACCGTCTTCGGACCAACACCACGCAACGAAAGCAACTCTTCATAATTCTTAGGTTGAAAATCATAAATCTCCCGCATTTTATTCCAATTAATACTACGAGGCATATCAAGGCAAACAATATCCTTAGTGACAGATCTTGGGTTATTCCATTCATCCAGAATCGTCTGACCACTAACTCGTGTGAGAGATGCCCAATCATTAACAATATGACGAGGATGATCACATACAAGATCAACACATGTCTTCTGACTAGAAATGCTATTACTAGAAACCATATTTAATACCCTAGTCTGATTTTTCTCACCAAGAATAGCATTATGAGGATCACAAACAAGATTACTAATATTTTCTGAAAACCAATGATAACGTCGTGCATAATTAGTTTCATCACTCAGACCTTGCTGAATTACTGCCCATTTGCTACCTTCAGTGAAAAGGAAAACATGATGATAAAGATCATGACCATCCTGAATCGCGGTGTTATCAACCTTAGCAGCCATACGACTAGAGTATTTCATTTCTTCAATCTTTGATGTAGTAAAATTAAAGGCCTCACCCATTTTTTCGATTTCCTCAGGGGTTTTTCTAGAGGCCTTTCCTTTTCCGCCAGCAATGGCAAAACCATGTTCATCTGGTTTTATTGCCTCTTTAAGAGCACCACAAGTCACAGTAGTCGTCCCACTTGAATGCCAATCGAAGCCTAGTACACAAGATAGTGCTTGGAACCAGAATGGATCGGAGAGACGTCTGATAAACTCATCCTTACCATATTCATAGGATATTACTTCAATGATACCCTGAGATAGTTTTACCATTCTTTTAAATAACCATTTTGGTGCTTTTCCACCATGTAATGGTAGGTTTGCTACTCCTGTTCTTTGCATAAAAACAATTACTGTAAAAATATTCATATGATTTAATTACTCATATTGGGTAATTGAAACTATTAATGAATACTTTCAATGACCCCCTTTTTAGGTATATAAAGCAGGAACACCGTATCTAGTATTAGAACGACGCTTAGATACGGGGGACATGCCAACCCCCATGTGGTTGGCATTTCTGCCACATAAATATTTGTTTAGATTTATCTGATTTCTTCCCATCCCCTCCTCCATTCTTTTTTTGGGTAGTCTTTTTTAATGAATTAGTTTATATCTCCCAGGTTATGAAACGAAATCTTTCATCGTTTGACATCTATGTAACCGTCTCAGAGCTTCAAAATCTGGTTGATAGTCATATAGATAAAATCTATCAACTTTCTCGTAGCGAGATTTTATTTAAAGTTAAAAAGAAGGAGAAACAACAGATTTATGTTAGAAATGGCGAACTTATCTGCACAACAGAGAAAAAGTTTGAAACCCCGTTGAAACCCTCTACTTTTTGTATGACTCTCCGCAAATATCTACTTAATGGCAGGATAACTGGTGTGTCTCAGCATGAGTTTGATAGAATCATCAAGATCAATATTGGTAAAAAAGAAGGGATATATACTTTGGTTTTTGAGTTTTTCTCAGAGGGAAATATTGTTCTCATCGACCCTAAGGGAGATATTATTGTTCCGTTGATACGGCAGTCTTGGGCACATCGGAAGGTAAAAGGACGTGCACCGTATGAATCTCCACCTTCTCAGATAAACCCTTTCAGTTTATCTAAAGATAAACTTTTTGAGTTGATAAAAACTAGTGATGCTGATATTGTTCGAACTCTTGCTGTTAATGTTAACCTCAGCGGCCCTATCGCTGAGGAGATATGCAAGCGAGCGGGTGTTGATAAAAAAACAAATGTTAAAGAAATCAATGATGAAATAATTAGTACAATCTACAATGCTTTGCAAGGTTTCCTTGATGTTTTCAAGGATAAAAAATATAACCCAGTTCTTGTCAAAAAAGATGATACTATTGTTGACATCCTCCCATTCAGGTTTGAAAGCTACACAGGTGTTACTTTTGAGGAAATACCTAGCCTTATCAAGGGTTTAGGTTTTTTTATAGAAACAAAAAAAACCGAGATAAAAAAAGATAGTCGAACCGATGAAATGCTGGGGAAACTTAACAGGCAGCTTAAGCAACAACATGATGCTATTCAGAGGTTTAAAGAAGAGATTGATTTGAAAAAACTTGAGGGGGACCTGATCTATCTTCATTATCAAGAAATTGAGAGCCTCCTTAAGGAGATAAAAAATGTTTTAGATTTAAAAGAAAAAGATGAAGCCATACAAAAAATAAACACGGTTGATTTTGTGAAAAAATTCAACCCTTTGGATAACCTTCTTATTGTTAGTTTGAGGGATACTAAAGATAAGGTGTTTGATGTTAAACTTAGTTTCCGTATGAGCGTCTCCGAGAACGCTGAGAAGGCTTATGATGATAACAAGAAGCTTCGTAGTAAACTCCATGGTGCCGAAAGATCTGTTAAGAAAACTTTGGAGCAAATTAAGGATGCAAAAAAACAAAAACAAATTGAGGTAAAAAAACAAGAGAAAAAAAATGTTGAATCTGAAAAAATTTTTTGGTTTGAACGTTACCGTTGGTTTATTTCCAGTGATGGAAACATAGTCATCGGTGGAAAGGATGCTAAGACAAATGAGTTAGTCGTAAAAAAATATCTCAAAGAAGGTGATCGGTATGCTCATGCAGACATTCAAGGAGCCTCGAGTATTATAATAAAGAGTAAAAACGTTAATGATGAAAAAATCCCTGTTTCTGAACGTACACTTGAGGAAGCATGTATTTTTGCAGCAAGTTTTTCAAAAGCATGGAAACAGTTCGCTGAGGCACAAGCCTACTGGGTATTACCTGAGCAGGTGAGTAAAACCGCTGAAAGTGGTGAGTTTGTTCCAAAAGGCGCCTTCATTATTCGTGGTAAACGTAACTATGCCCGCTGTAAACTAGAATTGGCAATAGGGGAAATAACTGTTGATGGTGAGCGTAAGATCATGTGTGGGCCAGTCAGTAGCATAAAGAAACATTCAGAGAGATACATTGTTCTGAATCCTGGTGACATTAAGAAAAATGATATGGCTAAAAAACTAAGTAAGGTTTTCAATGTTTCTGTTGAAAGTGTTGATCGTGTGCTACCACCCGGTGGGATAACAATAATAAATACTGTAGGTGTTGATTTATGAAGGTTGTTTTCAAAGATCTTAAACATGGAGAAATAAAACTTATTCCTGAAAACCTGGATGACATATGGCATCTTTACAACATTATTGACAATGATGATCTTATACGTGCTGTAACATTTAGAACAGATGAACAAAAAGATGATAAAATCCGTTCGAAAAAAGCTGAGAAGAAACGGATGAAGCTTGGGATACGAGTCAGCGAGGTGAAATTCCATGAGTTCACAGATCGTCTTCGTATTCATGGAACCATAGAAGAAGGGCCACAAGACTTAGGATCTTTCCATACCTTGAACATAGCAGCAGATAAAATGGATGCACTGTCTATTGTTAAAGAGGAATGGAAGGAATATCAGATACAGCGGATAGACGAAGCAGTGAAACAAAGGAACCAAGCAATTGTTACTTTTGTATCACTTGATGAGGATACTGCAACAATCGCAGTGCTTCGTCAAAGCGGGGTTCAATGGATAGCAAACGTGGATAGTAAACGCTCTGGAAAAATGTATGAAAGCACAGATACAAGTAATGATTATTTCAACGAAATAGTAGGCATTGTAAAAAACAACCTAGGCAATGGTTCAAGCCTCGTAATTGTAGGACCAGGTTTCACAAGGGAACATTTCGTGAAATATGGCAAAGAAAAAGAACCACAATTGTTTGAAAAATATCATTTACATGCCACTGGACAAGCCGAAATGAACGGTATACAAGAGGCAATTAAAACAGGGATAGTTAAACAGATAACACGTGAAAACCGTGTTGTATATGAAACAGAGCAAATAGAACAACTATTCGACGAGATACGGAAAAACAGTCTAGCAACCTATGGTGAAGAAGAAGTAAAAAACGCACTAGTTAATGGTGCTGTAGAGAGACTATTGATTACTGATATACTTGTTAGAACTGAAAAAGGAGAAGAATTTCTTAAGTTAGCTAAAAAGAACAATAGTGATTTCACAATTATCAACACTATGCATGAAGCTGGTAAAAAAATAGATGGAATCGGCGGTGTTGCCGCTCTTCTTCGTTTTAAAATCTAAAAAAAATTTAGTGGAATCCACCGACGTAGTTCATTGAAACATAGGGGGTAGAACTAAACTCTGTTGGTGTTTCGCTTTCTTTTGGTCCACCATTCTCTGGCATCTCTGGTTCAACAATGTAGTAATCATAGTATTCGTAGGTTATTTCTAATGTAAACTGGTCATTGCCTAATAGTTTTTCACGTAGCCATCCGAAGAATTTAAAGAAAAATCCTTCTTTGACATCAAGGCTTACTGTGATCGTATAAGTCTCCATTTCCATTTCTAAGTCATCCATTGTCAGGTTTTCCTCGAGTCTTTCCTCTGCTTCCGCCATGGATTTTGCTTCAATTGGACCGCAATGCATTGGGCTGATGTCTTCTGTGTTTATTTTTTTATTACCGCTTCCTTTGATTTCTCCGTTACCGATTTTGTTTTTCTCAGAGTCTTTAACATCTATTGTAATAGTGTCTGCCCCGAAAAAATTTGGAAAGAGTATTCCAAGACCAAATAATCCACGTTTATCATCAGTGTAACTAAATTTGAATTCAACGCTTTTAAGATTCTTCTTTGAGATTTCAACTTTTCCAACATAATCCCCAGAACCAATTAATTTATCTTTTACAATATATTGTGTTTTGTCAGGTGTCGCTGTGGTGTTAAGAACCCTATAGTCAACAGCATATGTGTAGGTTTCTTCCTCTTTTTTCATTGGTGTTACTTCATCGTCGCTAGGGACGTATAGTATTACTCCTACAGCTGCAACAATCAAAATTATTACTCCTACTACTGCAATTATTTTATCGCTTTTTTTCAGATTCATTTATAGTCACCTTACAACATTTTTATATATTAATTTCTATTATTCTATAATTATAAGTATACTTACCCCTTTATTAAATTTTTCCTTTTTACTATATAGTTCTACTTATTTTATATAATGTTAAACAGTTGATTGCTTTTAAATTTTTTGTTTATTATATTTATAAATAGCAAAATGAGGGGGAGCTAATAAAATATTTTATAAGTAAATATAAAATTAAACAATGGAGGAGATGAGGAAAAATGGATGAAATTAATCAAAACATGTATAGAGTTGATTCAAACATAATTTATCAAAAACGACAAAAATTTCTGGGCATGGCTAGTTTTATCATATCACTTGTTGCCCTGATACTAATGATTATATGTATTGTGTTCATGTTTATCGGAGCTTTTTTAGTGTTGTTCTATATTATCCAACTAGTATCCTGACAATATTGAGTATAGTATTAGGTGCGATTTCATATTTTGGACCTTTTAAAGTTACATATGGTTTAGTCGCATTTATCATAGGTATTATAATAATCAGTATCGCACCAATTTTATTATCACTCAGTTCATACATGTATGCCAGAGCATTGATGTCAGCAGGACCCTCCATGATGGGGTTCTTATAACTATAAATTCTTAGAAAGTACCATAGATGAGTTTCCCGCATTTCGCGCATTTTCCATTAGTAACACCACTGAAGTTAACAGAAAAACCATGTCTTTCAACACATATATTACCACAACCAGGGCAAACCGTTTTCTCATAATCACCAGTTGGAACATTTCCAAGATATGGGAAAAGAACACCTGTTTCTTTTGCGATATCATAAGCTTTGAGCATGGTCTCCATGGGCGTCCTTGGAACATTTAGTAGATTGTGATCAGGATGGAAACCAGAGAAATGAATAGGGATGTTGTTTCCAAGTTTGTTTACAACCCAACCGCAGAATTTTTTAATCTCATCTGATGAGTCGTTATACCCTGGTATGATTAGATATGTAAGCTCAATGTGTATTCCCAGTTCATATGCTAACTCACATGTGTCAAGTACAGGTTGTAACTGTGCTTTACAAATTTTTTTATAAAAATCTTCTGTGAATGCTTTTACATCGATGTTCATAGCATCAAGAAATTCCGAGATTTCACGCAGGGGTTCCTCGCTTATGTATCCATTTGTGACATAAACCGTGTAAAGACCGTTTTTTTTCGCAAGTTTCGCTGAGTCAAAGGTGAACTCATGCCAGATAGTTGGTTCATTATATGTGTAAGCGATCCCTTTGCAGTCGTACTCCTTTGCCAGTTTCACTGTTTCTTCAGGTGTAAGCTCCCGTATATATGAAAAATCTGTATCTGCTGTTGAAATACTATAATTCTGACAATGTACACATTTGAAGTTACAGCCAACGGTTCCAATTGAAAACGCGTTGGTTCCCGGATAAAAATGATATAATGGTTTTTTCTCTATTGGATCAGCAGCAATAGATGAGCATGAGCCGTAGATCATTGTATACAGTTTTCCACCATTATTACGACGAACTCCGCAAATTCCTGTTTTACCCTCATTTATTTTGCAGTTATGTGAACAAAGACTGCATTGAACCTTGTTATCTGATGTTTTCTTCCAAAATCTGGCCTCTTTCTTCATTGTATTAATTTAAAACAAAGCAGTTGTTATTAAATTTTTGTTACCCAAGGATTAAACCATTGTTGCTGAAAAGTATTCCCTTCCCGGGGTATTGGTCATTGAGTTGAGGGTTCATTTTTTTGAAATCCTTAAGTTCTTCATCGTTAAGTAGAGTATAGCTTGCATAGTAGAAGGCCTCCTCAACAGAAATCTTCCCATCTTTGTACATGTTTAAACTAGTGGGTCTACCAGTGTTGAACAGACCTGGTTTAAATCCATCTGCCTTTTCTGATTTGATACCATAGAACCATAAACGGGTGAAAAGCGGGCCAAGAGTTGTACTAGCATATCCGACTTTGAATTTACTAGCCCCTGTGATAACTACCCGTCCTGATTTAGGAATACCTGAGTTAAAAAGGAAAAACTCTGAAAAACCATAAATGGTCTTGTCAGCGAAACCACCACTGAAACATGCATCAACTATTACACATGTTTCTTTTGATTTCAAGTTGGATAGATAATCACCAAGCTCGTTGTCATACAAGGGTTTATCCCATAGCTGTACAGCACTCCTCTGGAACAGTTTACCACCAGTTAATGGTATATCACTGTCACCGATACCATGAGATGCTACCCATATGAAAACCTCGCTGTCTTTAAACTGATTCGCTTCTTTAACCATGTTATCAATAAATGTTTCAACATTCTGCTTAGTAGCACCCTCATATGTGATATCATACCTGTGATATCGCTCCTGAAGTGTTTCCAGACGACCACCAAGACCATTATCGCGACGTATCCATCCATCATCAAAAAGAACCACGATATTAGATGTTGGATAACCAAGTTCATCTATAAAATAGGAAGCCATCTCCTCAGCAAGATATAGACCACCATTACCAAGCTTACTCTCATTTTCTTTCGGGAAATTAGACGCGATAATAAAAATAGCCCATTTATGAGCATCAGACTCTAATATAACCGGGTTATCAACCTCAACTTTTAACTCTATTTCCTCTGAGTAAAGTGCACCATCCCATGCACGGACAAAAATGTTATAAAAACCATTTTCAACATCGAAAGTCTCCCAGGAATAGCTCCATCTGTTGGTACCATCCGCCATGAACCATTCATCACCTATTGAAACCTCAACATATTTTATGGTTTGATCACCATTTGAATCAGAAGCACTACCGCTGATGGTAACAATCTTTGAAACCTTATCACTAGAACGGGGATGATCAATTTCAACCCGTGGAGCATAATTAACTGGTTTATCCTCCTCTAAACAACCAGAAAACACCGGGATTAACACTAAGAGTACTGCTAGTACCGCTATCAGCTTCTTATCCATAACAATTGTACCCATACATTATTCTGTCTCTTATTATTTAAAACCTTTATTTAACAAATATTACCCTAAAAAGCCTAAACACTTATTATTCAAAAAGTTTATCATAAACCATTTGTTTCCGCAAATATACATAACCCCCGGGGTGAACATCCTTGAAAAAAATGACATATGCCGAGAGCGGAGTAGACATTTACAAAGAAGAAAAAGCCATAAAAGGAATACTATCCAGTATCAAACATCAAAGAAAAGGAATAGGCAGACCCCTAGGTGGACAATATGCGGGAATGATAGAATTCCACGATTATGCTCTGGTAATGTGTACAGATGGAGTAGGAAGCAAAGTAGAAATAGCAAACCAACTCAAAAAATGGGACACTGTTGGTATAGACTGCATAGCCATGAATGTCAACGATGCAATATGCGTAGGAGCTGAACCACTAGCATTTGTAGACTATCTAGCAATCGAGGATCCTAAACCAGAAATCACACGTGAGATAGGAAAAGGACTGCAAAAAGGAGCAGAACAATCCAACATATCAATAATCAGCGGAGAAACCGCATCACTACCAGAAATAATAAACGGGTTCGACCTAGCAGGAACCTGTCTCGCACACATGAAAAAAAAGGATATAATAACTGGTGAAAAAATACAACCCGGGGACATCATAATAGGACTCAGCAGCAACGGCATACATTCAAATGGTTACACACTAGTGAGAAAAATCATACAAAAAAAACAACTATCATACCATGACAAATTCTCAGACAACATCTACCCTGGTAAAACCATCGGAGAAATACTACTAACACCCACCAGGATCTATGTGAAAGAAATCATTGAGCTATTCAAAAAAATAAGACCACATGGAATAGCACACATAACAGGTGGAGGACTACGTAACCTACCAAGACTTAACAAAAACGTGAAATACCTCATAGAAGACCCATTTGAACCACAACCAATATACAAGTTTCTACAAAAACAAGGAAACATAGAAGACAAAGAAATGTATCAGACATTCAACATGGGAATGGGACTAGCAATAATTGTCTCAGAAAAAGATGTGCAGAAAACAATTCAAATACTCCAGAAACATACGAAATCTAAAGTAAAAAAAATTGGCAGAATCGAAAAAGGAAAAGGTGTCGAACTCAAACCGTATAGTTTGAAATATTAACTTCATATAAAAAATGGTACTTTTTCTTTGTACTCCTCGTACTTCTTGATATGTACTAACTCTTTTTCTTCAACCCTGCAAACCTTGACATATTTATAAATCAAAATCAAAGCAAAAATTACTGTTAAAACAGTCGGCCAGCCAATAAGCCAACCAACTATAATAAGTATAAAACCAAAATACTGCGGATGCCTAGAATAACCATAAATACCACTTGTAACCAGTTCCTCTTTCTTGATTTTCCTGTAAAGAGTAACCCATCCAACAAGTATAAACAAGGTTCCAATAACTATCAAAATACTAGCATAAAGCATAGCCATATCCATAGCGATGTTAACACCTAGAAAACGGAACTCCAATACAACATTAGCAATCCCGATATTTGAAGCATAAACCGATTTAGAAACAAAAAGAATCGTTAAAGGAATACCATACATTTCGATAAACAATGAAACAAAAAAAGCTGTCACAAGCCCATATTCCTTCCAGTTAATCTTTCGTCTAAACGAAAGAGGTATCAGAAACGTGATAAACATGAGGATATTAATAATTACAATATGCCACTGCTCAGTTATCAACCTTGGAAGAATCGTCCCAGTGAAATGAGAATAAATATGAACATAGAAATCATAGAAAAAAACAAATGGCACTAGGATTAATAAAAAAATCATTAACCTTAACGGGAAGTTTTTATGTTTCACTATACTAGTTAATGATATACCCATGGAATAAATCTCCCACTAGATCCATGTAAAGTATTCACATATAAAACAAGTTCTAAAAAAATTTGGATAGCGGGGAGTGGATTTGAACCACTGATCTACGGGTTATGGGCCCGTCGGGATTTCCTGGCTACCCCACCCTTATAGACAAAACACCCCAAAAGGATGCCTTGTTCGCTATGATGGATAGCCTATTTCCCCGCATAGATACGGTTAATCTTTTGGGAATAATGTTTCTCATACTTAAAACTAGTACTTATTCTAATTCTCCATATGCTACTAACTTTACCCTTAAAATTAGAATTTTGATTCCATATTCTTGTCTTTACACCCATTTTTTTACAAAATTTTTCAGTTATATCTATAAAATTTTTATTTTTATTTGATATTACTATTTCCCCTTTTGTAACATACCCATCGGAGTCAACTAATCCAGAAATAAAACCAAGAAAAAAATTCTTATCATTTTTATGATTAAGCCTACCGATCCGACTCGATATATATTGAAAGAAATGTTTTGAGTTAAATCTTAATATTAAACATCCACGATTGTACATGAAATAAGGATGAATCCCTATTTTATTAAGTAGAGATTCCGTAAAAATTGCGATATCTAGATCTTTATTTGGATTAAGAAAAATATTAGTCTTGTAATGTCTCCATCTATCTTTATAAAGGTATCCATCCCCTGCTAAAAGGCCAAAAAGATAGCCCTTTTCTTTTTCATTTAAATTTATAATCTTCATATCTCTCTCTGACCCATTATTGTTAAATTTAATGCTGTAACATAAATATAAAAAATTGTATGGGGTTACTGAAAGTATTAATCAAGGCAAATATTATAAAGCTGATTTCAAATAGTGATATGGGAGAAGCCATGGTAGAAAAAGAAATACAAACACGTTTAATCAAAAAAGTGGCAAAGTTCCCAAAATTCTGTACCAACTGCGATAACCAAATAGAAACAGGAGACGTTTTCCATCAGGAAGAAGGAACAGATCAACATATACACTCTTTAATAGCACGTCGTTTCTGCTCAAACTGTTACGCCAAGTATGGTGAGAAGAAACTACTATCTGGAAACAAATAAAACAATATGCATATTTTTTTTGTAAAAAGATTTTTGAGTAATATTGCTATTAGTGGTCCCTAGTTCTGCAGGGGTACCCGAGCGGTCAAAGGGGCAGGGCTTAGGAATGCCTAAGCATTAAGATACCCTGTGACGTAGGTCTTCGAGCGTTCAAATCGCTCCCCCTGCACTCAAAAAAAACAAATTCTGGTCAAAAAAATGAAAATCATAGCATTTGCAGGAATGCCATTCTCAGGGAAAAGCGAGGCAGTAAAAATAGCAAAAGAACTTAACATACCCGTAATACGAATGGGGGACATGATCTGGGAGGAAACCAAAAAACAAGGACTAGAACTCAACGATAAAAACGTTGGAACAACCGCGGATAACATGAGAAAAAAACATGGCATGGACATATGGGCAAAACGAACACTAGAAAAAATCAAAACAATCCAAAACACTAAAGTTCTTGTTATCGACGGAGTACGAAACATCGAAGAAATAGAAACCTTTGAAAAACAACTAGGAAAAAACTTCACCCTAGTAGCAGTAGATGTCACCGATGAAACAAGATACAAACGAGCTATGAATCGTGGGCGGGAGGATGACAGCCAAAACCTAAATTTAATTAAAGAACGTGACCGACGTGAATTAGCCTGGGGACTTGGTAATGTCATTTCATCCGCAGATATCGTTATCACTAATGAGGGAAGCGTTGAAGAACTCCGGAAAAAAATAAAACAGGTTTTCAAAAAGATCTAATTTTTTTTCTTAAAAACGATAACCTTTATTTATCTATTGTTTGATTGTCGCCTGCGGGGTTAAAAGGTTTATGTTCGAGGCAAAAATCACTATTGGTCTGAAAAAAGGAGTTTCTGATCCAGAGGGTGCAAACACGTTGAAGGCTTTACAGCTTCTAGGTTTTAACAATGTAAAAGAAGCAAAAACAACGCGTACTGTGGATTTACTCATTGATGGGAAAAACAAGGAAGATGTTAGAAAAAACGTTGAACAGATGTGCCAACGTTTGTTGACTAACCCTGTTATTCATACCTATGATATTGAAATTATCAAAAAATGAGGGATTTGGTGGATATCAACAAGTTTTTTAAAAAAAAGAGTAAAATGTTTGAATGCTACGAGGTTGATGTTTTATCAGCATCAGATCAAGAGCTTAAAAAAATCAGCGAGAACATGGGATTAGCTCTTGCACTGGAAGAAATGAAACGTATCCAAGATTATTTCAAAGATAAAGAAAGGAATCCTACCGATATAGAACTGCAAGCCCTTGGTCAGGCATGGTCTGAGCATTGCTGCTACAAGTCCTCAAAGGTACCTCTAAAAA
>Ga0272442_10004337_pt1 | contig 19465 bp, 13 predicted proteins | sample SSMForm2O_FD_200262 | JGI IMG/M metagenome (GOLD analysis project Ga0272442, IMG submission 200262) | Marine sediment archaeal communities from Little Sippewissett salt marsh, Falmouth, MA, United States - SSM-Form-2O | ecosystem: Environmental > Aquatic > Marine > Wetlands > Sediment ... | reverse complement strand
TTTCCGGTCCGCGACTTCGGGCCAAATCGGCCGACTCCTGGAAGTAGCTCATCACCCGCGACCGCAAATCCTTGGCCTTACCCACGTAGAGCACGCGCCCGCGGGTGTCCTTCATCAGATAGACGCCCGGCGTCTTGGGGAAGTGGCGGATCTTTTCCCGCAGAAGCTCGACAGGATCTTTCGCAGCCGACTTCGACGCATCCATCGCCGGCCATTATACCCACCTGGGGCGGGTGTCGGCACGCCAGAACCCCCAATCTCCCGGGGGCACAGCCCGCGCAAGACCGGTTTGCCGACACGCTCGGCCGTCCTTACAATGCAGCCATGCTTGATTGTGTACGGGCTCTGCTGGGCCGAGCCATGAAGTTTGCCGCGGCCCTCGCACTCGTGATCCCGTCGTGGCTGGCTGGGTGCGCTGCCAGTACGCCTGTGTCCGAGTCGCTTTGGCGGTACGAACGCGCGGCCAACGAGTGGACAATCGACTCGCAGGCCATGCAGGTTCGCGTGGCCTCCCGGGCAAACGGACTGGTGGCCGGGCGATTGCGGCTGACGCACGGCGATCGGCACGTGGTGGTCAGCGGCGTGGAAATACGAACGTTGGGCGACGAGAAAACCGAGCCCACGAGTGTCCGCTATGAAGGTCGAAGCAACATACTGCGCATTCATCACGACTTCGGCGACGGACTGGTCGTCACGGCCGAACTGGAGCTGGCCGGCGACGATCGAATACTCGAGTGTCGACTCACCCCGACCGACCAAATCGAGATGGTCCGAAACGGCCCGCTGGACGAGGCGATCGAGGCGTTGGCCGTCGACTACGGGTGGCTGATGGTTCGGCCGGGCAAGTTCGATCGACCCCGCTTGATGACCGACTTTTTCCTGGGTCGAACATCTGACGGCACGGCCATCCTGATCGGCTGCGATCAGACGGCGCGGCTGGCTGTCGACCCACAAGAAAGGCTCTACTCGCTCCAGGCGATGTACCGCACGACCTCGGTCACCTACCGCTTCGGCCTGGCCGATGGCTGGCGCGCACTGATCGACGCGTACCGACAGGTCACTCGCCCGTCGCCGTCGCCGCGGACCGATCAGATCGTCGGACGCCTGCTGCTCGACGACTGGTCGGGCACCCCCTACGACTACCTCACGCCCGCCATCGCGTCTCTACGGTTCGCCGGCCTCGAGCAGATTGCCGTCATCCGGCACAACTGGCAGCATCACGGTTATGACGTCAAGTTGCCCGACGTATTCCCGCCCAACGCACGCTTCGGAACGCTGAGTCAGATGGACAGCTTCGCGCGGCTCTGTGAGTCGTACGGAGTTCCGTTCGGGCTGCACGATAACTTCTTCGATCTGTATGAAGACGCACCCAGCTTCGGCGACTGCGAACAGGCCTTTCAACCCAGCGAGTGGCATAACCGGCGGCAGCGACCGTGGCTGGGCTGGTTCAATCGGCAGACGCAGCAGCGCGCGGTACGACACACACCGGCCTCGTCCGCCAGGATGATGCGGCGCAACCTCACGCAGGTATGCAACGCCCTGCCCGTCTCGGCCAGCTTTCTCGACGTGAACAGCTACAGCACCCCGCCGCCCGTCGAGACACCCGACGGGCAGTTCATCGGTCCGGATGAGGCCCTGCAAGCCGAGCGCGACATGTACCGCCAGGCCGCTGACATCGTCGGTGGGCCGGTACTCGGCGAGGGCTGTACCGAAAAGTTCCTCGGCGTAGTCGACGCCGCCAACTGCGACCTGTGGGACGTCAAACGCTGGGAGAACGACCCGGGCTGCCAGGAGTGGGAGTTCTTCCCTCTGCTGGACTGGCTGGCCCACGATTGCGTGGTCTTACAGGGCGCCGGCTATCCCGGACGCTTCGGGCAGGTCACAGCCCAGAACGCCAAAGCAGACTGCTATCAACCTCCCTTCACGGACGACTATCGATCGGCAAGCCTGCTGTTCGGCCATGCCCCACTCTACTGGCTGACCAGCCGACCGGTCTCGCAGTCTCTGCCGCAAGTCGCCCGGGAATACTACCTGGGCGTGCCGTTCCACGAACACGTCGGTCGGCAACCGATCATCGACGTCCGTCACGAGGCGGACAACATCCACCGCCTCACGGTCGAGTACGCCGACGGCACGACCGTCCACGTCAACCGCGGCGATCGCCCGTGGGATGTCGCGGGCTGGACGCTGCCCCGGTTCGGTGTGGTGATCCGCGGGCAGGACTTCTTGCAGGGCACGATCCTGTGGCAGGGGCACAAAGCCGATATCATGCGCCGCAATAAGCTGGTCTTTCTGGATATGCGCGGCGTGCGGCGAACCTGGCAGGGGATCACCACTGCCGGCATGCTTGCCGCGCGCCGCCGGACCGACGCACTCGAAATCATCCCCCTGGCGGGGATCGACTCGATTCATCTCGATCTGGCCCGCCTGCTCTACGATCCGGCTCAGGTGGCAGCCGTCGCGCTGATCGATCCCGACGGAAGCCGAACGCCCGTGGGAGGTCCTGCGGAGGGCTCGCTTGCCCTCGACGCGTCGCTGCTGGCCTTGCCCGAAACCACCACCCCGTTCGCACCGGCCTACCGCAAGGTATGGCTACAGCTTACCCAGGGTCCGGCCCAGTAAAGCCTTGCCCGGCGTGGCCGTCCTGAGTCGGGCGGGCCAAGCACTTCGCCCCGCCACGGCCCGGAGCGGCCCTGCCGGCACACGATACCCAACGCCTCGCCCCGACAGCGGTGCGTGGGGCAACGAACCTGCGTTGCCTTCGACCGTCCTTGTGGTAAGATAGTCATTTTGTACATGGGGCCAGGATTCGCCCTCTATGGGCGGAGCCAGGCTGTGGAGTCGCACAGTGGCTTCAAGCGGGTCGGCCAAATCCATCGTCATCCAGGGTGCCAACGAGCACAATCTTCAGCATCTCGACCTGACCATCCCCCGAGATCAGTTGGTGGTCATCACCGGGTTGAGCGGTTCGGGTAAGAGTTCGCTGGCGTTCGACACGATCTACGCAGAGGGCCAGCGGAAGTATGTCGAGTCGCTCTCGGCCTATGCCCGGCAGTTCCTCGAGCAGATGCAGAAGCCGGAACTGGACCACATCGAGGGCCTGCCCCCTACCATTGCCATCGAGCAGCGGTCCGGCGGGACCAACCCACGCTCCACGGTGGCTACCACCACCGAGATCTACGACTACCTCCGGCTGCTCTTTGCCCGCGTGGGCCAACCCCACTGCTGGGTGAAAACGTCCCGGAATCGCACGTGTGGCCGGCCCATCAAAAGCCAGACCGTCACACAGATCACCGACACGGTGCTGCAACTGCCCGAGCAGACGCGTCTAATGGTCCTGGCGCCGCTGGTGCGCGGGCAGAAGGGCGAGCACCGCGACATCTTCCGCCAGATCCAGCGGGAGGGCTTCGTCCGCGTCCGGGCCGACGGGCGCATCTACGAGGTCAAGTCGCCGCCGACTTTGCACAAGCATCGCAAACACACCGTCGAAGCTGTGGTGGACCGCCTGGTCGTCAAGCCCGACGTTCGCGCCCGGTTGACCGATTCGATCGAACTGTCGCTGCGCCTGGCCGACGGCCTGGTGACCATCGCCCATGAGAATAGCAAAAAGGGATCGGACAACGGTGAATGGTCGGACGTGGTCTTCAGCGAACACTACGCGTGCCCGGTCCATCCGCAGGCCAATCTCGAAGAACTCAGCCCTCGTCTGTTCAGCTTCAACAGCCCGTACGGGGCGTGCCGCGAGTGTGATGGTTTGGGCACCATCCTCGAATTCGATTCCGATCTGATCGTGTCCGATCCGGACAAGTCGCTGGCCCAGGGCGCGGTCGACGCCTGGCGGCACGGCGGCAAACGCATGAACATCTTCTACAACCGGCTGCTCCAGGAGTTCTGTGACGGCTTCGACGTGCTGCCCGATACGCCCTACCGCAGCTTGCCCAAGGGAATCCGTCAAATCCTCCTCTACGGCACCACACCCGACGACGAGAAACGTTACGGCATACACTTCGAAGGCGTAATCCCCAACCTCCAACGCCGATGGGAAAACACCGACAGCGAATACGTCAAGGCCCGCCTGCACGGGTACCTGTCCGAGCAACCCTGCAAGAAGTGCGGCGGCGCGAGGTTGAGGCCCGAATCGTTGGGTGTGCTGGTGGGTGGGCGCAACATCCGCGACGTCAGCACCATGAGCATTGCCGCCGCTCGCGCGTTCTTCGACGAGTTCGAGCTGTCCGGCGAGAAGGCCATCATCGCCCAGCAGATCCTCAAGGAGATTCGACAGCGCCTCCGCTTCATGGACGACGTGGGGGTGGGCTATCTGACGCTGGACCGAACCAGCGCGACCCTCTCGGGCGGCGAAGCGCAGCGGATCCGCCTGGCCACGCAAGTGGGCAGCGGCTTGGTCGGAGTCTGCTACGTGCTGGACGAGCCGACGATCGGCCTGCACCAGCGAGACAACAGCAAACTGATCGCCACGTTGCGGCACCTCACCGAAATGGGCAATACGGTGCTGGTTGTCGAACACGACGAAGAAACCATCCGTGCCGCCGACCACGTCATTGATATGGGACCCGGCGCAGGTGCGCACGGCGGCCGTATCATCGCGCAGGGTACGGTCGACCAGATCATCGCCGCTTCCGATAGCATCACGGGCCGTTATCTCAGCGGCCGAAGTCGCATCGACCTGCCACGCCGCCGCAGACGCGTCAAGAAACGGAACTTCATCGAGGTGCGGGGGGCCGCCGAGAACAACCTCAAGAAGATCGACGTTCGCTTTCCTTTGGGCGTTTTTTGCAGCGTGACGGGTGTCTCCGGTTCAGGCAAGAGCACCCTGGTCAGCCAGATCCTCCTGCGGGCGCTGCGGCGCCGCCTTTACAGCTCCCACGACAAGCCGGGCCGACACGATCGGCTTATCGGCGCCTCACCCATAGACAAAGTGATCGAAATCGACCAGTCGCCCATCGGCCGCACGCCGCGCAGCAACCCCGCCACGTACACCGGCCTGTTCGACCTGATCCGGCAGTTGTTCGCCCGCACGCGAGAGGCCAAGATCCGAGGCTACAAACCCGGGCGCTTCAGCTTCAACGTCAAAGGCGGGCGATGCGAGGCCTGCCAGGGCCAGGGCACCAAGAAAATCGAGATGCACTTCCTTCCGGACGTCTTCGTCACCTGTCAGGAGTGCAAGGGGAAGCGATACAACCGCGAAACGCTCGAGATTCGTTACCGGGGTAAAAACATCGCCGACGTACTCGACATGCGCATCGAGGAGGCGTTGCAGTTCTTCGAGAACTTCCCCCACATCAAGCAACTGCTGGCGGCCCTCAAGGACGTCGGCTTGGGGTACATGACGCTCGGGCAGTCGTCGACCACCCTGTCGGGAGGCGAGGCCCAACGCGTCAAGCTGGCCACCGAACTCGGCAAGACCGCAACCGGGCAGACCCTTTACATCCTCGATGAACCGACCACGGGCCTACACTTCGCCGATATAAAAAATCTCCTTAATGTGCTCAACCGACTGGCCGACCTGGGCAACACCATTCTGGTCATCGAGCACAACCTGGATGTGATCAAGATGAGCGACTGGATCATCGACCTCGGCCCCGAGGGCGGCGACGCGGGCGGCTACATCGTCGCCGAGGGCACCCCCGACCAACTCGCCCGCAACAAGGACAGCTACACCGGTCAGTTCCTGCGGTCCAAGCTGCGCCCGCCTGCCGCCTGATCGACCGCGCCGCGCACGAAGCCCAGGAACTGTCGAGCCGACATCGTCCCTGCCCGCCTGGCAACCTCCTGCCCTTTCGTGTCGACGACCACAAAAGTTGGAAGGGCCTCAACCCCGTACCGCCGGACAACTTCTGCCGCCGACGGCGACGGGGGACGATCGCTGAGATCGATCCGCAACGGCACCACCCACTTCTCCAGTTCGGCAGCGAACTCGGGATCGGAGAACACGTTCTGATTCATCTGCCGGCAGGGGGGACACCAGTCCGCACCGAAGTCCAGCAGAACGAGCCGGCCGCTCGCCTCGGCCTGCCGCAGCGCATCCTGCTGATCGTCCACCCACGCTACGGCCGACGGTGCCGTCCGCGAGCCGAAATACCATATGCCCGCCACCACCGCGCAGACCACCAAAATCAGCATCCGGTAACCGGTGCCGGCTCCAGAGCCCACTGAATGCGGGTCCGCAGTTCCCATTGGCCATTCTCCGATCTTGCCGCCCGACCTGCTCATCGTAGGGGTAGCGACGGCCGAGTCCAAGTGCCTTCTCCCGAGCCTACCAGCCGATCGCTCTGAAGACGTCTTGCGACACGGTTGAGACATACGTAGTCCGCCGATAAAATCAGTCGCACGACAATCTCTCACGTACACGAGCTTCCAGGCGGAGGTCGAAACGATGCGTGGTGCATGGAGGGTTCTTGGTTTTGCGTCGGCCTTGTTGCTGTCGGGTAGCGCGCGGCTTGCGGGTCAGACGACGGCCCCGGCCAATGCAACCGCAGACGAGCAGCAGCAGCCACGGACGGTCGAACTGGATTTCCGCTACGCCCTCCAGAGCCCCGTCCTGCTCTACGAGTTCCAGGACGAGGGCGTCACGATCGTGCCGCGCAGGAACTACGCGTTTCTCCTGGCGCCCTTCCACTACGAGCTGACCGAGCGACGATACACCATTTCCACCGGGGTTCGCGTGGAAACCGAGGCCGGCAAAAGGTGCCGTACGCTCGGGATCGCCGTATCCGATACCGGGCGCTCGGGGGGGCGGTTCGACAGAGACCCAAGAGCTATGGGCCAGCAGCGTCCTGGGATGCCTTCGGCCTCGCCCGACGAGACGTTCCAGCTGTCCTCGCAGGATCAGCCGCTCTACGAGCGCATCCAGATCGAATCACGCGGCGGTGAGGATATCCTGCTGTGGTACAACATCAGGTCGCCGACGCCCGCGCCTGGGTCCGATGGCACGCGCGGCTCGCAACGGCAACAACGACGAGTTGCTGCCCCCCGCGGACCTGGCCAGCAGTCGGACCGCCGTGGCGAGATGCCCGCCGGCGGCTTTGCCGCGTTGCTGATCGAGTATCCGGAGGAAGCGAGCACGTTGACGGTGCAGTTCCGCGGCGACCCGCGGCAGACCATCGACTTGGCGCTGATCTCACTGGTACAGGCCTCGGAGGACCGCAGCGGCCAAGCGTGGGAAGACGCCAACGAGCTTGCGGCGCTTGCCCATCAAGTGGGGCGCTATGCCGCCAGCGGCGACGCCGCCATGGCTCGGTTGGCGGTGGCCTGGCTGGCCCAGGTGCTCAACGATTACCGGCCAACGTCAGATCCGCAGCAACCCGACTTGGCCATCCCCATCATCGAAGCCGGACTGCTGGCGGGTGTGGCCAATCCCGACCCGATGGCCGCCCAGTGGGCCTGGTCGGCCCTTTCGGCGCGCGAAGCGCTGTCCTCGGTCGCTATACAGTTCATCGCCCAGCAAGCCGACCTGACCGTTCTCAAGCGACTCGTCTCGCTCATCGGGCAGGAACTGGCCGATGCCGGTCGGCAAGCCGGCCAGGACGCCGTCGCCGGTCGCCGCAGGATGGACCGCAGGCCGATGCGCACAGGCCCCCAGGATGTCTCGCTTACCGTCCCGTCGGCACTGCCCGACTCGCAGGCCAGTCCAGCCTGTTTCGCCGCGCTTCAGGCTATTCTGCAGAGCCGGCATACCGACGTGGTGGCCGAGGCCGTCCGACTCATCCTGACCGACGCCACCAAACAGTCGATCGCCTGTCTGGCCCTGTTGCCCCCCGGTGCAGCCCAGGTCGCCCTTCGCGAACTGGCGGCCGTCACATCGGAGGAGGTCAAAACCACCGCCGTCAAGACGATGCTGCTCACACCCTCGCCTGAGACGCTGAAGCAGATCATCGAGACAGAAGCCGGGTGGACGCTGACGATATCCGATCCACAAGACCCCCTTCTCGCTCAGCCGATCCAGACGTCCGACCGGCAGAAGCGGATTACGATCCTCCGGCTGCTGCAGAACGCCGACATGCAGGGCGTGCTCGACAGTCAGGAGTTTCGCGACTTGATCGAAGGGCTCACCGGGGCGCTGGCCACGTCGGACGTGCGGCGGGAGGCGTACCTGCTGCTGGCCAGACAATGGCTCAAGGCCGGTGGTGCATCGGCGCCTGCCCAGTCATTCGATCGCGCCGACCGGTCCGGGCGAGGCGGGCGCAGCCTCGGCGGCGGATCGCTGGAGCAACTGCTTCTCGAGGCCCTGGCCCAGCCGGACAAAGACGTTCAGAAGGAAGCCGTGGCCGCGCTGTTGAAGACCGGACACGTCCTACCGGTCATCGACCAACTCAGCACGCGGGTGCCCGCAACCCAGGTGGCCTCGCTCTTGAACGCACTGGGAGCAGATCCCGAACTTCGCCTCCATGCAGATACGCTTACGCTGTTGGGAGCGATGCTCGGTCACAGCGATCCCAACATCGGGCGAGAAGCGATGTCGGTCATCCACAAAGCGTTTGCAGACAGCAGCTACCCCGAGCGAGAGCGCTGGCGGATGCGACTGGCTGTCAAACGAAACCTCTCGCTCGACGGACTTACCCAACGCCTCGGCGACTCCAATACCGACATAGCAAAGATGGCTGCGGCTGTCGCCAGCCGCCTCAGCAGCGTCGAGGTTCCTCCCGGCGACGCCAAGAAAGCCGGCGAGCAACTCCGTAAGATCGACGCCGCCCGGGCGGCCGACCCAAGCGGCACGTACCATCTTCTGGTCACCGGCGTGGTCAGCAAACCCGACTTCGAGTGGGCAGATGTGCCGGGGCGAAGCGGAGTCAAAGAGTTGAAGCAACTCCGCTGGCTCCAGGTCCGGGCCACCGCAAGCGGTATGGTGACCATCTCGAAACAGGCGGAGGCCATCTATGCTGTAACATGGAACGGCAAGGCGATCGGCAGTATGGGCGGCGTCTCGTCCGCTTCCGATGAGCAGGCCGGCGGCAGAGATCGGTCGGGCAGAGGTCGTACGGGACGGTCCAGGCAGCAGGTACAGGAAGGGCCCATGCGTATTGACACGGCCGAACTGGTCAAGCAAGCCTTGAACGAGGTCTCGGCCGTCGCCGGTACGACACGCGTGCCCTCGCCGCTGGCAGTAGGATTGCGCCACGTCATCCTGGGCATGTGGGAGGGATCCTGGCAGAGCCCTCAGGACCAGCGAGCCGCCATCGACTACGAGCGGCAGCAGTACCGCGTCGACGCCCAAGGGCGCGTCATTCTCGGCCAAATTCCTGAGCCCCACATTCAGGAAGTCTCAGCCTGGTTGGAGCTTCAGTCGAACTAAGCGCTCGACGCTTCGACGTGCTGTTCGGTTGAAGTCGTCGTCCAGTGCGGCGGTGCCGGTCGGGCCCACTCCACCGCCAACATCACACCAAGCACCAACACCGACCACAGGTTGACGCCCAGCGATCGCGCTGCATGGTCGAAGAGCGTCTGGTCGAGCCCCCATGCGAACATGGCCACCAGCCAGACGACCAATGCCGTCCACCCCGGCCACCCGCTGCGACCCACCTGTCGATGCAGATCGGCCCGCGCCAGCAGCACCGCCAAAGCCGGATAGGCCCAGATGAGGTAGTACTGCCGCATCAAAGGCGAGAACCAAAGCATCGCCAGCAGCCACAAGGCCCACTCGCATGCACGCTGGTCCGGCCGCAACCTCGGCCACGGTCTGCGTGATAGCCACAGCAGCAGACCCGCCACTACCGCATTGATCGCAACGTACGCCGCGACCGCCACCGACGGGTCGGTCGCCGTCTGAGGCGTGCTCTGTCGAAAACCGCCGACGACTCCGCTCACACGGCCGATCACCATCGCCAGGCTTTGGTTGCGGTAATCGACAAACGTCCGATGCCGTCTGACGTACATCGCGTCGTCGGGATGCATCAGCATGTGGACGGCGCTGCCGTACACCAGGGCGTTGCGGGCCCATCGCCGGTGATATTCGACTGTCTTGGCCGGTCCGAAGAGCATTAGACAGGGAACCAGTTCGAGCGTCGCCGCTGCCACCACCGCCACAGTCACGGCGCGCCACCTTCGCTTCAGTATCAACCAGACTACGAACAACGCCGGCAGCAGCTTGATCAGACATGCCGCTGCCAGCGCCAGTCCGGCCCATCCGTCGTGCTGTCGTTCCAGCAGCACGTACGCCACGACGATTAGCAGCAGCACCAGGACAGCCGTCTGATTGAATCGCGCGTGCTCGTAGATCGCCGCGCCGCACAGCCAGACCGGCACGGCCTGGGTGAGAATCCAATCGCGCGGCGGCAGCCCGCTGATCCGCCTGCCCACCAGCCAGATGACCGCCAACAATGCCGCCGTGTTCAGCGTAGCCCAGAGCACGCCTCCCACCCACGGCCCGGCGGCGGCAAACGGTGTGAATGCGATGATGGCAAACGGCAGGTACCACGGCAATCGCGAACGATCCTCGTCGCCGGCGCTGAGATCATCGCGAGTGTTCAGTTCGCCGTGCTCAATCAGATAACGGGCGTCAAGGTAAAAATGATGGAAGTCATACCCATGCCGCAGGTTGCCCGCCCGGATGATGGACAGTCCCATCAGAAAAGCCGCCGATACCAGCGCCAACGTCACGACGATGCGAATCGCCATCGCCCTGGGGATGGGTGGTCGCGGCTGGTCAGACATGGTTGGCACCCGAGTTCGGCGGACCCTCGGTGGGTGCAGGGGCTGTCGAGCGGCGTTGGCTCGCCACAAGGGCCGCTCCGACGAGCAGCCCCATCAGCAGCATCGCCCACATGAGAGGCCCGAGGCAGCGCAGCTCGCGCGAAACCAGCATCGGCATGGGCAGGATCCACAGGATCACAACCGTCCAGGCCAGCCGCACACTGACGCCCGCCTCTCTGCAAAGCCGCGCGTTGCACAGCATCGCCAATAGCGGAAACACCCAGGCGTAGTGGTAGAGTCGCAATACCGGCATAAACCATACCATGGCCAGCATGACCAGGGCCCATTCCATCCGAAGTTGCGAGCGATTGAGGGCAACGGCCGGGCGGCGCAGCACATATAGCAGCAACAGGCCCAACCCGCCCAACAGCAGCGTGTGCAGCCTTGCGACGGTCGGTAGCGGCACATTCGCGACGTTGACGAGGATCGACGGTCCCCAGTGCTTCGAGCGTGGATCGTTCCACAAGTGTCGGCGAGCATCCACCGGGTGCAGCAGACGCGCCAACGTCACGCCGCTGGCCTGGTTGCGGTGATCCACCTCGACCTGATTGAGCATGAAGTATCGATGGGAGCCGTTTACCACCGCGGAATGAACCCAATCGTTGTAGTAGCCCGCCGCCTTGCTCGGCCCGAAGATCAGCACATCCGACACCGGACCCAACGCCAGAATCGTCACCAGGCAAGCGGCCGAGGCGCGCCACTGGCGCTTCAGCAGAAACCATCCCAACAGCACCACCGGCGTGGTCTTGACCAGTATGGCCAGCCCCAGAGCACACCCCGACAGGGCCCGCCGATTCGACTCCCAAAGCAACAGCGATCCGGCGCAGGCAAACAGCACGAACACGGTCAACTGGCTGAGTTGGAATTGGTAGATCCAGTACGGAAACGTCAGCATGAACGGAGCGAATTGGCTGGCCGTCCATTGCCCGCGCGGGGCATCACTTACGTACCGGCCGAACCAACGAAGAGTGACCAGCAACATCCCGGCGTTGAGCAGCGCCCACACCACCCCCGCCACCTTCGCCGGCATGAGCGCAAAAACCGCGAAGAACCTCGGCAGGGCCGGCAGATACCACGGCAGGTACCCTACGTGTCCTTCGCCGGCCAGGGCACGGTGCTGCCATATGTAGCGACCGGCCGCATAGAAGAACTCAAAATCCGGCAGCCCCCGCAGAGTGCGTCGGATCGCCAGGAACGTCAGCAGGCCGATCAGCACAAGTACCAAAGCGGCAACCAGATCGGGCAAGCTCAACCTGTAGCGACGCATCAGCAGCGAATTCTACGTGTAGCGCCCACCGCCCGCAATCCATCCCCGTAGACGGAGACTTCCACCGACCGCACGCAGCCTCCTATAATGGCGATGAGGGCTTCAACAGGTTCCATGGCTACCAAGCGACTGCAAGAACTGCGAAGACGCATCGGCGTGGGTCAGGCCCAAGCGAAGGCACTGATCGAACTCTCTCGTGATACCAGTGACGATGTCGATCGCGCAGCCGCAGCCTTGGCCGACCGCCATCCGCTGCCAGCCAGCTTTGCCATGGAAGACGCAACCGCCCGGCAAATCTGGCGAGAATGGCTCGCCGAGGCGCTGAGCGGAAACTGGGACGCCAGGTACCTGCGCCGCCGCCGCACCATCGCACGAAGACACGCCCAGCTCGGCCTCGGACAGGAACTGATGTGCGCCGTCGTGGCCTCGGCCGAAGACGAGTTGATCGCTCTGGCCGAGCGAGTCCATGCACGCTCCGCCAGGAAACGACGGGCTGCCCACACGGCCATTCGCGCGGCCTGCCGCCTCGACCGAACCATCCTGCTGGACAGGTACTACCGATACCGCTTTGCCCAGACGCGGACCATGCAGAGCCAGGCCCGTCGGCGGCTCGAGGCCGAGGTGGCCGCCCATCAGAGCTTCGCCAACACTCTGCTGGACAACGCCGCGGTCGGCGTGATGGCGGTCGACCGGCACGGCAGACTTACCCACACCAACCGCAAGATGCAGCAGCTACTGGGCTACTCGACCGAGGAGTTGGCCGATCGACGGGGCTGGCTGCTGGCCGCCTTTCCCGATCCACAGGATCACCAGGAAGCGGAACTCTACTTCGGCGCGGTCGCGGCAGGCGGTCCCCCCGAGGGCAGGACGCTGCTTACCGTTCGACACAAGGACGGTTCGCAGCGCGTCCTCGAATTCTGGAGCACCCCCCTGCTGATCGAGGCACAACGCCACGGGGCCGTCACCATTGCCTTCGACGTCACCGACCGTCAACGCCTGGAGCAACAGCTCATTCGAGCTGAACGACTTGCCGCGATCGGCGAACTGGCCGCGTCGCTCGCCCACGAGGTGCGCAACCCCCTGGCGGGCATCATCGGGGCAATCCAGGTCATGCGGAGCCAGATGCCGACCGAGGATTCGCGGCGCGAGGTCCTGGAGGAGGTGCTCCATCAGATGGGGCGGCTCGATTCCACCATGCGAGACCTTCTTATCTATTCGCGTCCCAAGCCTCTCGAGCCGCGCCGCTGTCGCATCGAACAGGTCGTCGACCGGGTGCTGACCGTGGTGGCGGCCGAGCCCGGCTTCCGCCGCATGCAGATCATCAAGAACTACAGCGCCGAGATGCCCGAGATTGAGCTCGACCCGGACCAGATGGAGCAGGTCTGCATGAACATCGTGCTGAACGGCGCCCAGGCGATGGAATCGGGCGGGCGTATTACCATCGCCTCGCACGCGGACAACAGCCAGGTAGCGCTCAGCTTCACCGATGATGGAGCCGGCATGAGCCCCTTCCAGGTCAGAAGAGCCTTCGAGCCTTTCTTTACCACCAAGAGTCGTGGCACGGGATTGGGGTTGTGCATATGCAAGCGGATCGTCGAGGCACATGGCGGATCGATACGGCTCGACAGCCGCCCGAGAGAGGGTACGCGCGTAACGATCAGCCTGCCGACGCAGTTTGTCGGCGTGGGTCGCAGCCAGCGCCGAACGGAAAGCAGCGCCGATCCTGACGCAGCGTAGCACACTGTACGCGCAACGTGGATCTATCGCCCGTCGCTTGCTACAACCGAAGCTGAGTTGCTATCATGCCCCGAGACATTCCGGACGTGAGAAACATGCCCGCCGCAGATTGCCGAAATGCTGATCGTCGCCGTTTGCCTGCCACCCGTCGGCGACCGCGCCGCCGTGCCGGGCAGGTGGCAGTGGCGCTGTCTGTAGTGCTGCTGGTTGGCGGTTGCGGTGGGTCGTGGCAGTCCAAACGCGGGTACGGTCGTATCGTTGTGGGGCGCACCTCGGCCGAGGAAGCGGCGCAGCGGATGCCCAAGCCGGTACAAGCCAGTCCGGCGGGGTTGGTTTTTCACCGGAGCGGTCAATACGGCACCGTCCATGAGCGACAGGCGCTGGTTCTACTGCTGGCGGGCACCGAACGCGTGCAGGCCAAGCTGCGGGTCACCGCACGAGCGACGAAGTGGGTGGGCCTGACGAAGCGGCAAGCTGAGTTGCAGATGGAGTTGCCCGGGCGCTTGGGGGCGGCGCCGGGGACCGGCCCGGTGGCGGTGATGCAGCAAGTGCTCCAGCAATTGGCCAAACGCCCCTACGAGCGATCGGCCATCGACGGGCAGGCCTTGACGGCCGCAGGAGTCATTCGCACCCTCCAAGCCATGCCCCAAGTGTACGTGGCCCCGAGTCAGTTGAGTCGGTACGCCGAGCCGCTGACGCTGATTCCCCCCGGCGGTGAATACCAGATCACCGATGCGTCGGCCGACACCTTCTACGTGCTGTACCGTGCCGCGGCCACCGATCGCTAGGGCGAGTTTGCCTGCAACGGCCCGAAATCGCCGGCCCAGACGTTGGCGAGCGAGGGACCTGCGCTTACAATAGGGACGAGGCGGCACCGAAGCCGGAAAGGACATCATGCCATGGCAGACAAGCGGCAATCCAAACCGACATCCAAGATGCAGGTGGTCGAGCCGATCGGCGCCCGTGTTCTGATACGCAAGGACGAAGACAAGAAACAGACCAAGGGCGGGATTCAACTCCCCGATAACATCGAGATCCCCACCATCACGGGCCGTGTCGTAGCCGTCTCCGCCGAGGTGGAGAATGACGAGGACCTCCCGCTGAAGCAATACGACCGCGTGCTGTTCAACCCCAAGCACGCCATACCGGTCGATTTCGAAGGTGATAACCGCCTTTTCGTCGTTCCTGTCGAGGACGTGGTAGCCGTATTCCGCTAGGCCTGAAATCCGGAACCTGGAACATGAATCGGCCCGGGCCGAGCCCATGCGACGCCGTACCCACCGAGATGCGGCGGCTGCGGCGCAAGCTGACCAGGTTGCTTTGTGCACGCGGCGCCCGCTTTGGCTGGGACCTGACTCTGACGGCGTTGGCCTATCAGGCCCAGTACCAACGCGATCGCAACCTGTCCCTGAACGACTTCGCCACCCGCCACGGGGCCGATAGCAGCGCCCTCTATCAGAACACGCGGGGCCACAACCTGGTCTTCTGGCACGGCACCAGCCTGGAACGCGCCGAGAAGATCCGTCAGCATGGCTTTGCCCACTTCAAAGGCGTCTGGATGGACCAATCCACCCGTGTGCCCTTCAGTTTCGCACAGTCCCGCGCCGCGCGGTATGAGGCCCGCCCTGCCATCCTGGTCAGCGTCATCGACACCGATCGTTTCACCGAAGGGGCCGACTATCGCTGGGAGACGAACCGACACATCGTCGTCTTCCAGCACGACGTTCCCCCTGACGTGGTGCAATACCTGGTAACCAACGAGACGTTCTGCTTCGTCGGTAGCGAGTCGTGCCGCGGCTACCGACCCACGCGACGCGCCCGCTTCACCCGCCGCGGCGGACAGTGGGTTACGCCCGGCACGAACCCCGCCTACTTCGATCAGCATCGCCGATACCGGTCGCTGGCGGAATGGCTCGACCTCCTGGTGGGCGATCTGCTGAGCCGCCATGGGCCCCTGTACGCCATCGAGATATTCTCGGCTGTTTATGCCAACGTGATCCCCACCGATGCGGTCTCGCGCCGTGACGTCGTCGAGGCCATCGCCCGGCAGCGCCCGACCGCCAAGCTACGCGGCGACGACCTGCTGCTCAGCGCAAACGCCGACTGAGCGGCATCGTGGGGCTCGACTATCCATCGTAGGGAGTCGTCAGGTCAACGTTAGCGACTCACCAGGCTGAAGCACCGTTACCGGACAGGGCGCCTGCCGGGCAAGGCTGTAGGCGTCGCTCGACGAGCCGACGATATCCCCCCAATGGTAGGGAACCGCCTGCGACGGCTTGATGGTCCGGCATACGCCGGCCGCCTCGGTCGCGTCCATGGTGTACGTGCCGCCCACGGGCAGTAGGGCCACGTCGATCCCGCTTAGCTGCGACATCTCAGGAATGACGTCGGTATCGCCGGCGTAGTAGATTCGCTTGCCCCCCACCTCGACCACCACCCCAACCCAGTTGTTCTGCTTCGGGTGGAACTTCTTGCCGGGGTTGTAGGCCGGCAAGGTCTCGACGACCGCCTGGCCGACCTCATGCCGCTGGCCCGGTGCAAGCGCCGTCACATCGCCCGCCAGTTGGCTCGCCGCGTCCGGCGGCGCCAAAACGACCGTTCCCGATGTGCATACAGCCGCCACGTCCGGCGGGCTGCAATGGTCGTAGTGCCCGTGGCTGATGATGATCAGATCGGCCTTGGGACTGCCGGCAGGCAACTTCCATGGATCAATGTACAGGACCATCTCTGAGTCAATGCGAAACGTTGCGTGGCCCAACCAGCTTAGTGTCACGCTCACCGCAGGCCCTCCACCACATGTCAGGTAGATGCCGCAATCAACGGCAGTCGGTCCGCCAATGCGAGCTACTCAACGGGCGCGCCCGGTCCCGGCGGTTCGTCTCGATCTTCGCGCTCGATGCCATCTGAAAGCTGTTCGTCGGGAACGTCCGCCCTCGGCAGGTTCAGGTTCTCCCGCGCCATCTTGCCGAGGGGCTGGTCGCAGTTCGGGCAGTACCCCTTGTTCTCCACCCAGGCCGCCCGGCCAAAGGCGTAGCCGCATTCCTCGCACTTGATTTCATGTGCCCCAGACATGGCTCGCGCAGTCTAGCCCCACAACGCGCCGCTGACAATGCGAAAGGGGCAGAAACTACAAGCCTCTGTGCTGCTGACCCTTGCCCGGCTAGACTGTCAGCCGGCACGCACAAGGGTCAGGGGCGGCACCAGCCATGGATGTTGCAGCGTTTCTCGACCAAATCAAGCGGCTGCCCGACTATCGCGGCCAGATTGCGCATATCGAGACGGTTGCCGCCCGCGCGCCGGCCTACGCCGAGCCAGGCAACCCATTACCCGATGAGATTCAGGCGGCCCTCCGCCAGGTCGGCATTCAGCAACTGTGGTCGCACCAGGCCCGGGCCGTCGATGCGGTAGCGGCCGGCCACAATGTCGTTGTGGTCACCGGCACGGCCTCGGGCAAGACCATGTGCTACAACCTGCCGGTTACCCGGGCCCTGCTGGCAGCGCCTCAGACGCGCGCGATGTACATCTATCCCACCAAGGCCCTCACCCAGGACCAACTCGCCGCCCTGAACGGCCTTACCCGGGTTTCGCCTCCGCTCGCCGAGGTGCTCAAGCCGGCTGTCTACGATGGCGATACACCCACCCAGCAGCGATCCAAAATTCGCCGCTCGGCGTCGGTTATCCTCACCAATCCCGATATGCTGCACCAGGGAATCCTGCCGTACCATGGCCGATGGGCAGCGTTCTTCGCTCAATTGCAGTTCGTCATCCTCGATGAAATTCACACGTATCGCGGCATCTTCGGCTCACACGTGGCCGGCGTGCTGAGACGACTTCGGCGGGTCTGCGAACACTACGGCTCGAACCCACAATTCATCTTGTGCTCGGCCACCATCGCCAACCCCGTAGCCCTGGCGACGTCGCTGATCGGTCGGCCGGTCGAGTTGGTCGACAACGACGGCTCACCGCGAGGCCGAAAGCTCTTCGTTCTGTGGAATCCGCCGCTTCTCGACGAAGCCAAGATCCAACGCCGCAGTGCGAACATCGAAGCGCAGCGGCTCATGCTGCAACTCATCCGGCAGCGGGCCCAGACCATCGCCTTTGCCAAGGCGCGGGTTGTGGCCGAGTTGCTCTACCGATACCTGCGGGAAGACCTCCAGCAGCAGGCGCCGCAGCTTGCCGACCGCGTTCGATCGTATCGCGGCGGCTATCTGCCCCAGCAGCGCCGTCAGATCGAGCAGCAGCTCTTCTCGGGCGAACTGCTGGGTGTGTGCAGCACCAACGCCCTCGAACTCGGTATCGACGTCGGCTCGCTCGACGCCGCCATCATCGTCGGTTTCCCGGGCACCATTTGCAGCACGTGGCAGCAGGCCGGCCGCGCCGGCAGGCAGAGCGAGCAATCGCTGGCTGTGCTGATGGCCTACGACGACCCGATCGATCAGTACCTCATGAGGCATCCCGAGTATTTCTTTGGCCAGAACCCCGAAAACGCTGTCATCGATCCGGAGAATCCCTATATCCTCGCTACCCAACTGGCCTGTGCGGCCGCCGAGCTTCCCATAGGTCCGCATGACGCCGAGCGGTTTGGCCCGACCACCGACCCCGTCTGCCAGGCCCTGGCCGACACCCGCCAGGAAACCGGCTGGTGGCGCGACGAGCGCACCGGCCAGTACCACTACCACGAACGCGACGGGGCCACCGCCGCCAGCCGGGTGAGCCTGAGGAACATCAGCCCCGATACCTATTCGATTGTCGAGACAACGGGCGGCAAGAAGAACGTCATCGGTCAGGTCGATTCGATCTCCGGGCCCGAGCTGGTCTACCCCCATGCCATTTACCTGCACGAGGGCGACAGCTTCATCGTTCGCGAACTGGACATCGACGCGAAAATTGCCCACGTCGAACGGGCCGAGGTCGATTATTACACTCAGCCGGTGCTGGCCAGCTCCTGTCGCGTCCGCGCCACCCGTCAGCACGAGCCCTTCCGCGATGGGCAGAAGTTCTTCGGCGATGTCGACGTCACCTGGCAGACCACCGCCTTTAAGAAGATCAAATATTACACCATGGAGATGATCGGACAGGCGGCCCTCGAGTTGCCCAGCCAGACCATCCCGACGACCGCACTATGGCTGTTGCCCCCGGAAGGGCTGCTGTCTCGCATTCGCTCGGAAGGCTTCCGCCCTGCCGACGCACTGGCGGGCCTTCGCAATCTGATGATGGCTACGCTGCCGGTGCTGGCCATGTCCGACCGCCGCGACATCAGCGGCCTGCTCGACTCATCGAACCTCGGCAAGACCGCTGTGTTCCTCTACGACCGCTACCCGGGCGGCCTGGGTTTCGCCCAGAAGGGCTACGAACTGCTCGACGAGCTGCTGGCTATGTGTCGCCGGATCGTCACCGAGTGCCCGTGTACCGAGGGCTGTCCGTCTTGTGTGGGACTGGCCAACCTGCGCCCGCCCATCCACGCCGACCCCGACCTCGGACACGGCTATCCGATCCCCAACAAGGCAGCCACCAAGCTGCTTCTGGCAAGCTGGCAGTAGCCCTCTTGCTGTGCGGCTTATACATATTTACCCTTCTTGCAGTACGGGTATGTACCCGTTTATACAAGGGGTCAACGCAGGTCTGTATATCCCGTTATCCGGCAAGTGTCGATTTGCCGCGACAAGAGACCAGGCGGCGTTGCCGTCATGCAACTGCATTTAACTTTGTTATTTTCAGCAACATGCGCGCAATTCACGGTGCCGGCTTCACGGA
>Ga0272442_10004336_pt1 | contig 19466 bp, 18 predicted proteins | sample SSMForm2O_FD_200262 | JGI IMG/M metagenome (GOLD analysis project Ga0272442, IMG submission 200262) | Marine sediment archaeal communities from Little Sippewissett salt marsh, Falmouth, MA, United States - SSM-Form-2O | ecosystem: Environmental > Aquatic > Marine > Wetlands > Sediment ... | reverse complement strand
GCCGGCTTGAAGATCGATCCTTTGAAAGCGGTGGAGAAGGCGATTAAGGGGCATTGCCCGGGGATGGCTCGACTGATAGCAAAAGAGGGTATCGCCGGGTCGCACTAACTCACGGGCGTATGCAGCGACGTTTTTATCCCGGCTGAAAGCGATTAAGTGGGAGACCGGTTGACCGGAAAAAAGATCATCCAACACGGAGCGAAGGCAACGAGCGGCTTGGGGGGAATGAGCGGCGTCAAAAATCCAGGAACCGCCGGGCAAGGAGTGAATCTCGGTCCTTGCCGGCCAGGAAACTTTTAGAGAGCGAGCCCGATCCAATACATCGGATTGGGGCAAGCGCGGCTCGCCGGAACAGTTATCGAAAAGGTATTGAGAGGCGAGCAGGGCGGCGGTAAAATTCTGAATTTGATGGCGGCCGGCCAGAGGACAACAGAAAGTTCCTAAATCTTTTTTTCCTGCGCGAAGACGAAACGTGTAACCGGTTTTGTGAGGCTCGATGTTGTCGTACTGAAGGTATTGAGAAATCCGAAAAGACGGGCTTTTTTGATCCTGACAACGTTCGGTAATTACTTTGGAAACGGCCGGTTTTTGTGGAAACAGCAGGACCGGGCAACCGGGTTTGATAATCCCGGCTTTCTCCGAGGCGATTTTGCGAAGAGTCCGGCCGAGCAGATTTGTATGTTCTCTATCGATGGGAGTCAATATCGTCAAAAGAGGATGGAGAACATTGGTGGCATCAAGTCGACCGCCAAGCCCGGTTTCAATAACTGCGAAATCGACCCGTTCGTTTTGAAAATGGAGGAAGGCGGCCGCGGTCAAGAGTTCAAATACGGTTGCAAAGAAACGAAGATCGGGAGGCGGGTTGAGGATAAGGGCTTCCAGGTGCTCAGAAAGGAGACTGATAAGCCGGGCGAATTTTCCTTTTCCAATCGGTTTGCCGTTGACTTGAATGCGTTCGGTATAGCTGAAGAGATGAGGAGAAGTATAGAGACCGACCCGATATCCCGAGGCCTGAAGCAGGGCGGCGAGGAAGGCGGAAGTGGAGCCTTTGCCGTTCGTTCCCGCGATGTGAATGCAGCGCAGCGACTGGTGAGGATTGTCAAGCCCGGCGAGCAGTCGGCGAAAGCGGTCAAGCTGGTAGTGGGTCTTTTCGCAATACTTGGGAGGCGGGCTTTTTTCATAACAAATGAAAAGGTCAAGATAGGCGGAAGCTTCACGATAGCTGCGGAACAGAAAGCTCATGGCAGTTGGCGAGCCTCGAGGCGCTGGAGCATTTGATCGCGGCAATTTCGGCACAAGTCGAATTCATATCGACTATAGACTTCCTGTTCAAGCCGTTTGGGGTCCATTTTCTCAAGTTTTTTAATGAGTTGTTCGATTTCAGCGCGAATGTCACGCTGTTTCAGTTCGGCGTCTGAACGAATTTCCATGCCGTCATAGGCGGTGAACAGCTCGATGCGCAAAGAAAATCGGGCGTGCGGCTCCTCAATCAGAGCCGAACAGCGATCGCAGACGTATTTGATCACAGCCGGTCATCCTTTCGAAAAATTGTTCGCGGCGAGGCGACTATACAGGCTTTCGTAACGGGGAACAATAGCGCTGGTGGAAAAGTGATCGACGATGCGTTGTCGAGCGGCCCGGCCGAGAGCCGGGGCGAGGTCGGGTTGCGTCAGGATTTCAAGCAGCGCTTCGGCCATCGCGTCAGGGCAACCCGGCGGGGTCAATATTCCGGATTGTCCATCAACGACCACTTCCGGCACGCCCCCAACGCGGGAGGCAACGACAGGCAACCCGGAAGCCATGGCCTCGGCGACGGACATTCCAAAGCTTTCGCTGCTCGATGCGGAAAGAAGAACGTCCGACTGGCGCAGAAGCCGCTCGACAAAAAGTTCCTTGCCGGCGAAGGTGATTCGGTCGGACAAACCGAGCGAGGCGGCCAATTCCTGGGCGGCGGGTCGATCGGGGCCATCGCCGACCATCAGTAAGCGACAGGGAACACAATTGGCGACGGAATCAAAAACCTTGATAACGTCCAGGACCCGTTTTACGGGTCGAAAATTGGAAACGTGAATAATTTGCCAGCAGTGTCCGTCACGGGGGAAACGGTCATTCTCCGGGGGCTGAAACCAATCGGTATCGACGAAATTGTGAATAACCTCGATCTCGGTGCGACAATCGAAGGTCTCTTGAGTGGACTTTTTCAAGCTGTTGGACACGGCGCTTAAAGCATCGCAATGGTTGAGACTGAACTCAACGACCGGCCTGTAAAGCGGTTCGCGACCAACCAGTTCGGTATCGGTTCCATGAATCGTTGTCAACAGGGGTACGGGCTGCAGGCCTCGTTCCTTCAGCATAAGGTTGGCCAACACCGCTGAAGTCGAGTGAGGAATGGCATAATGAACGTGCAACAGTTGCAGCCCGATTTCCTGCACCAGGCGCATGAGTTCGGTGGCCAAGGCAAGTGTATAGGGAGGAAACCGAAAAAGCGGGTAAACCGGCACGTCAATATGGTGAAAAGTGCAGTGATCCTTCAGACCATGAAGGCGCGGGGGAAGATCGTGCGAGATAAAGTGGATTTCGTATTTGCGCTCGCAGAGGGCTTTGCCGAGCATCGTGGCGACGATACCGCTGCCGCCGATAGCGGGATAGCACACGATTCCCAAACGTAGGCGATTCCTTGTCATCCATTCGACTCCATTTTCCTAGTCTCAGACACCGCCGGCAAAGTTACCCGAAAGGGTCGCGCCTCAGGAGTCATTCCGCGAAAGGGTCATTGAGGCGGAGCGGCGTCACTGGAGCGAAAGCCTCCCCATAGCGAACGCCGATCTTTTGACCCCACAGTCGGCCGCGCCACTCGATCTGGCCGAGATAGTCGGAAACGCCGGCATAGCGGTACCCTTCGGGCAATTTTGGATCGACGAATTGGGAGCGGTAACACTCCACGGCGCGGCGCTTTTGCTCAAACTCGTCCGAGATGTCGACAATGAAAGACAGCGGATCTTCGATGTGAACGCCATAGGTCCAGAGTTGTTCAGGAGCGTGAAAAGGCCGACCGGTGTCGATTTTCGGAAGGCGGGCTTGGAAGAAAGCCGCGCGCGCAAGGTGATAAGCCGCTCGATGATCGGGATGTTCATCCTTTTCAGCGGTGGTCAGGAGGAGACGAGGGCGCAGAATTCGGAGAACCGAGATGAGTTCAAGGCGTTGTTCGTGCTGATCGGCCAGCTGACTGTCGCCAAGGTTAAGGCAGAGGCGCTGGTACAAGCCGAGGACTTCGGCCGCGGCCGCGGCTTCTTTGGAGCGAACTTCAGGCGTTCCTTTGGTGCCCTGCTCGCCGAGCGTGAGATCCACGATAGCGGTTTTGTAGCCGCGCTTCTTCATTTTGGCAAGAAAGCCACCGGCGCCCAGTTCGGCGTCGTCGGGATGGGGGGCAATGACGAGAACGTCAATCGCAGTCTTTGTCTTCATAATCAATCCAAACGAGGAGACGGCTGCCGGAATCGAAAGCCCGCAGCTTCTCCAATAAAGTCGTCAGGAGATCGGGGCCGAACTCGTTTAAAAACATAAAGAGGTTAAGAACACGCTCTTGCGGTTGACCGCCGGGATAGACCAACGCCTGGAGTCGTGAGATCGACCGCTCGATTTCCTGGTTTCTGCGCTTCAAGCCGGCGCTGAACCGGCTGTCCAGCTTATCCAAAAGGGCGGCCAGCCGCTTGTCATAATTCATTATCAGCGGCTGTAAGGATTTGTCAAGATTTCGGGCCTTTTGGGCGAGCGAGTCAAGGCGGTCGTGAATGGACTGTTTCAGTTCGGCCAGCTGGGTTGGATAATCCACCGGCGACTGGCTCGCGACAACCTGCTTGGCGAGTCGGTCAGCGGGGTGCTGCAGCTGCTCGACAGCCAGTCCCAGTTTCGCCAGGCTATTGGCGACCCGAGGGGGAAGAAGCGTGAGGGAGGAACGTTCAACCGCGACGGGTTGAGGCACGGAGTGAAAACGATAAATTTCCTTGAGTTGAAGATGATAGGCCAATTCACCGGGGCCGAGTACATTGACGGCAGTGGGCAGGAGCGCATCCTGAAGAATCGGGCGAAGATTCGCCGCGGGGCTGAAGTCTTCAGGTTGTTTTTCAAGGCGCCGCAGTAACTGCTCAGGGGTGTAAGTCGAGACGCTGGAGGAGAAGCGTCCGTCGGCAAAAAAGACGGGAGACCGCAAGGGGCCTTCGTATAAAAAGAACGAACAACGTCCAGTCGCCTTGTGCATCTTCGGCTTGAAGTGGTGTCGGGTAAGTTCCTCGGCAGCCTGATTGATCCGCTGAGTGGAATGCAGTGGCTGCTCGATCTCACGATGCAACAGGTCCGGGACAAGAGCCGGGTAGCTTCGATTGGAAGAATTAACAATGATGAGACCGCTCTTGGGAAAAAGCCTCCAGAGAAGTTGATTACAAAACTCGCCAAGCGTTTCAGAGCATGCCAAGGCATCGTGGAAGGAAACCCTCAAATCCGCTGAAAACTCTGTTTCAAGCAACATTTGAGACCAGAATTCGAGCAAGCGAGCCGGATCGAGCTGAGCAATGGCTCGAGCGCCGAAGCTGACCGGAGCCTCTTTCGAAGAAAGGGCAAGGCGGAAAGTTGCGGATTGACCCGCACGGTCCAACCAGGTGAAGTGGTCCATTTCGGCGGTGTCGTGGTCCTCTCCGGCGTTCCAGAAAACAGGTACAACTTCCTTATTTATCTTATCTTGCAGTTTCCTTGCCAGGAGAATGGCGGAAAGAATTTTCCAGGGGGTATAGAGAGGGCCGGTTAAAAGACCGGGTTGTTGGCCGGTTACGACGGCGAAGGTGCCCGGGTCGGCAAGACGTTCGATATGGTGCAAACTCTCAGGCGGCGCTGCCTGGGCCTTATGTTCGGAGAGTAGTAGCTCGACCAGGGCGTCACGCCGGGAGTGTTGGTCGAAAAATCGGCGGCGTTGATCGAGGACGACGTCCAGCCGCTCCAGCGAAGGAGGCGCGAAATCCGGAGGAACCGGAGAGGGCTCCTCCCGTGTTATCTTTTCGAGACGAAGGGTATAGGGCATCTTGCCAAGTCGTACAGAGCGAAGGACTGCCGATATTTAGGCGTTTTCTTAAGTAGGCGGGGAGGGACTCGAACCCTCAAGCCCTTACGGGCAAAGGATTTTAAGTCCTTCGCGTATGCCATTCCGCCACCCGCCCCGAGGCAGAAGCACTGGTGAAAAAGTATCACCGGGCGTGGGTCTGTGTCAACGGGGCTCTCCGGCTCGGATATTAGAGCGGGGCCAAGGCGAAGCGGCTTGGGTGTCTTGACATCGCAGGAAAGGCATGTCTAAGATCACTGCTTGATTTTAAAGAAGTGTTTTCGCCGAAATGAGGAGAGATGATGACGGTTCGAGTCCAATGCCCGGTCGGCTGTATGCTGTTGGGAATCCTACTCTTGAGTGCATGCGCCGCAAACGCTCAACAAAATCGCGCCACGGCGCCGCCCTTGATCGACGAAATTACCGACGCGGTGGTTTGGACGAGTTGGAAATCGGCTGCTTTTCAGAAAGCGGCGGAAGAACGCAAGGCGGTTTTCCTCAGCGTCGAATCGCGGTGGCAGTACGACAGCCAGGCGATGCGCCTATACGTCTATCAGGATGCCGGGCTGGCTGAAGCGATTCATAAGGATTTGGTGCCGATCCGGGTGGACGCCGATCAGCGGCCCGATCTCGCGCGGCGCTATGCGCCGGACGGCGTTCCAGCGGTTATCCTGTTGGACTCGGCGGGAATGCCGTTGCAGGATCCGCGTTCGGGGAAGTTCTACAGCGGGATTCATTCGAGCACGGGGGAAATCCACTCGATGATTAAAGAAATCGCCGGGCGTCTGGAGCGTAACGCTCTGGCGGAGCTGAGAACCCCACTACCGGCGCCGTGGAAAGCGAAGGCGGCGAAAGCGGACGTGTTCAGCGACAATTTTGTGCGAATTATTCTGGAGCATATTTCCGCGCGTTATGACGAAGTGCATGGAGGATACGGCGATCCGGCGCGGTATTACCAGCCGAAGAGGGCCGAAGTTGAAACATTGGGCCTTTTACTTACGGGCGCCAAGCTGTTGGACGATCCTCGCCTGCTTGAGCCGTTGTCCCCGACGCTGAACAATATGTTCGGCGGGAGTTTCTACCGGGGGGGCTTCGGAGAAGAGGCGGAGATGCGCAGCTGGAACCGTTTTCGAAATGAGAAAACGCTCAAGACCAACATGGGTTTGCTTGAAATCTACCTGCGGGCATTTCAGCAGTTGGGAGACAACCGCTTTATGGAAGCGGCCTACCAAACGCTTGACGACACGGAGCGCTTTCAAGATATGTTCCTCAAGAAGGGATTCAGTGGAGCGTTTTACTCCGCCGAGCGCTCGCTAATGCCTCCGGATCTCCAGCGGGGAATGGATGAAGGCGCGATGGTGCAATCCTTAATCACGCCTTGGGCCTGCCAGGGCGTGCGCAGCTATCTTCTGGCGGCGGAGTGGACCAATGACCGGCGCTGGCGTAAGCTCGCGTTGAAGGCGCTTGATTTTCTAAGAACCGAGATGGTCCATCCGGGCGGCGGCCTTGCTTATAGTCTTGACCGAACCGCGGTGGGCTCCGATACGCTGTTTGCTGCTTATCCGGCCTTGGCTTCAACGTTGGTGGAAGCCTTCGAGCGGACGACCGATCGAGGCGAGCTGGAAGAAGCCGGGCGATTGATGCAGGAGGCCCGGGCGCTGTTTTGGCAGGAGCCGGGTTACTTCAGCGATATTGTGCTCGCCGAGGAAAATATCGGTTTGTTGAAACAGCCGGGCGTGGATTTGGACGCCAATGCGAAAGCGGTCGAAGTGCTTATGAAACTGGCCGTATTGACCGGGGAAGAATCATACCGGCAGTGGGCGCGCTCGGTTTTGTCGACCCTGGCCGGCGAGGCGCAATCGGGCGCAAACGAATCGGCGGCATTTGCCGTTGCCGTATTGAAGTACATTCATCACCCGGTGCACGTGATCGTCGTTGGCAAGAAGGGGCATACGGGAACCGGCGCGCTTCGAGACGCGGCTTTGTTGTTGAATCACCCGCACCTGGTCGTGGAAGTCGTCGATCCCGAGGTTGATGCCGGGCGGTTGGCGGCGCTGGGTCTAACCGCTTCAGACTCCCCGCAAGCACACCTTCGATTGGACATGCTGGCGGCGGCTTCCGTCAGCGATCCGGCTCAAATGCCGGAGGCTCTCGAAGAATTGATTCAGAAGATGAAATAGTCGGTGTAAAAAAACTCGCCGTATTACGGTCTTGTTTCTCAGAAAGGATTGTGTTGAAGCATGTTCAAGAAAGTGATTTCGTTTTCTTTGTTTTTGTTTCTCATTGAATTGGCCGCGTCAGCGGCGCACGCCGCCGGGACAAGCCGGGTGCGAATCATGGCGGGCAATCTCACCAGCGGGAACTACCAATCGTATGAAGAATACGGCATTCGGATTTTTCAAGGGCTTGATCCGGACGTGGTGTTGATCCAGGAATTCAACGTTGGGGGCAATACCACGGGTGAAATCAACGCCTTTGTTCAAGCCGCATTCGGAGCGGGCTATGATTGGTTTCGCGAGCCGGGAAGCGATCAGATTCCCAATGGGATCATCAGCCGTTGGCCGATTATCGCTTCGGGCCAGTGGGTGGACGACAATGTTTCCAACCGGGACTTTGCGTGGGCGCGGATCGACATTCCCGGCGACGTCGATCTTTGGGTCGTGAGCGTTCACTTTCTAACGACCAGCGCCACGAACCGCTCCAACCAGGCAAAAGACCTGGTTGAATCCATCGAGGGCGACGTGCCGGCGGAAGTCTTCCTGGTTATCGGTGGGGACCTCAATACCGGGTCTCGATCAGAATCGGCCGTGCAGAGATTAAGCGCGGTCGTGGAGACATCCGGTCCCTATCCTTCTGACAGCGAAGGCGACGGCACCAACGCCAATCGAGAGAAACCTTATGACTGGGTTCTGCCCGAAGCGGACCTGGAGGCTTATTCCACAGACGTTAAGATTGGAGTCTTCACGTTTCCCAACGGACTGGTATTCGACAGCCGGGTCTACACTCAAAACGAGCTGGACGCCAATTTTTCCCCGGTTCGGGCGGGAGACAGTGGCATCGAGGGAATGCAGCACATGGCGGTGGTGCGGGATTTTCTCGTTCCTTCGGGTTCTGCGGGACCCATGGTGGACTGGGCGCTGTATTAGGGACAGCGCGCGTGAGCTTCGCTAGTAGAGCTCCAGTATTGCCTCATTCACAACGGTGTGTTCCTCGCCAAGGACGTCGATTTCTTTGATAATCGGGGCGACGACGGCGCTGCCAAGGCCGTCGGTGTCTTCTTGAGGATCATCACAGGGATCCCAACGATCTCGAAATCCCCCGCCGATGTCCGCGACGCACCAGAAGACAATCTCCAGCGTCGTAACGGTTGTCGCGACAAAAGTTTCTCCCTGCTTCGGCAACCACCGAACAACCGAAACCGCATCGCCGCCCGGAGGTAATTGCTCATAATTGCCGCTGTTCAGCTCCGAGACGGCTAAAGCGCCGTTGAAATAGATATCGTTGGACTGAAAAGCGCGGTTGCCGATGTCGCCGGTATGACCGGCGAAAATGCGCACCTCCGCGAGGTCCTTCGGCGTGTCGAACGTATAGCGCAGGTGCAGCGCAGGCTTACCATAATCGAGGAGAACGGCCACATACCCGTTACTCTCAAAAAGGCCATTGGTGAAATTTGCCACAGATCCCTGGCTGGCTGAGTGAAACCCTCCCGCGACGATCTGCCCGACGAGACCCTCCAGCAAATCGGCTGCCGAGACTTGCACGGGAAGGGCCGCATCCGAAGAACCGGCCACGGGAGCGTTCTCACCCGGCACGATGGGATCGTCAGGAGGTTCCGGTCCGGGCGTTGTTAATGCGAGGTACCGATTGTAAGTGGGTTTTTTTCGATCCCGGCCTGATGTCCATAGTCCCCACAGATCGATAGTTCCGAAATCGGTGTAATTAAACCAGAAGTAGCGTTCGACGTACGGCGGATCCTGGGGAAAAGCCGGATCGGTCAGCGATTCGATCAATTCGTAGGATTCGGCCAGATACCGTCCCTGGTTAAACTCGGACACGTAGTGGCTGTTCCACCCCAGCTCGGTCAGCCAGACCTTTTTGGTTCGATCCCCGTTGGCGTTCATGACCGCCTTGATTTCCTGATTCAGAACGTTGGCCAGGGCGGGATCGGGACTGGAGAAGGTTTCGGGATAAGGGTGGCAGGCGACGACGTCGAACGGGTAATAACCATTGGCGGTGTAATACGCTTGCAGCGGAGGGGTGGCGTACAGGTCGGATAGATAGTTCTCGCTGTAAAAAAACCCTTTTGGTGAAATGCCGCCGAGGACAACCGTCGCGGCGGGATCAATCGCTTTGATGGCTTCATACGCGGCGATAAGGAGGCGGGCATAAGGTTCGGGTTCGATGCGGACGTTGAATTCCTCCAGGGCGATATCCTGTTCGTTCCAGATTTCCCAGTGCCGAATGGGATGCGTTCGGTTGTGGTAATGCGTTACGATTTCCTGAACGCGCGCGACGTAGCGTTGGCGAAAGGCCTCGGTGGCCCATTCTTCTTTGGTCGACCAGTTGACGGTCGAATAGTCGAGGATGCCGAGGATCTGGATGCCCCGCTCGCCGGCGTGATCGGTAATGTAGTCATAAGCGCAGTAATTGATGGAATGATCGCCGCCTGAGGAGAATTCTCGAATAAATTCCACCCGGAGCATTGCGGGATTCAGATAAGCGATATCGTCCGCGACTTTGCGGCTGAGCGAGATGCCGCTTCCGGGATAGTACGGCGTAAGGGCAAGACACTTGAGTTCGGGCCGGGACAGTTCGGCCTTTGAAGCAAAGGTCGGCAGAATGATGAAAGGCAGTGCGAGGAGGATGCGGTAGACGAAACGCAAATAAGCGCGTGCATTCATTCTCATTATCATCGTTTCCTAGAGAAAAGGATTCAGGGCTCCGGAGAAGAGGATTGCTCTGAATGTTAAGGCCGGGGCCATTCCGCTTGGGGCTTAGAAGCCTCTAATTTCAATTGTAGCAGGGGAAGGGGGAAAAGACAGCAATTTTCTTTTATTGTCGTCAGGCCGGTGGTCTACTATGATACTCTTTGAAATGATAAAGGGATTGCCGAAGTCCTTGGAGTTGGAGCAGCGGCACGCGGCCGAAGTGCGCGAGATGTTTTCGCGCATTGCGCCGGTGTACGATTTTCTGAATCATGCGCTGTCGTTGGGGCTGGACGTCGTTTGGCGGCGGCGGGCGGCGAAGGCGCTGAAGAGAACCGGACGGTTGCGGGTGCTCGACGTTTGCGGTGGCACGGGCGACCTTGCCTGGCAGGTCCACAACCGGCTTCCCGAGGCGGAAGTCGTGGTCGCGGACTTCGCCCGTCCGACGCTGGCTCGAGCGAGGCAGAAATTTTTTCCGCGGCGGCAGATTACGTTCGTCGAGTGTGATGCGTTGCGACTGCCCTTTGGCGATAGGAGTTTCGAGGCGGTTGTCTGCGCTTTTGGAGTTCGCAACCTGGCCGACTTCGATCGAGGGATTGAAGAGTTTTCCCGCGTGGTCAAGGCGGATGGCGATCTGGTCATTCTGGAGTTCATGCCTCGCGATCGGGGCTTGGCCTACCGGATTTTCACGCTGTATTTTCGGTATTTGCTGCCCTGGATCGGAAGGTTGATTTCGAGGCATCGCGTCGCCTATCGCTATTTGCCGGAATCGGTCGAGCGATTTGTAACGCGGGAGCAGTTTTCGCGGCTGCTGCATCGCAAGGGATTTCAGGTGAAGCAGGTGCGCGATTTAGCCTTCGGGGTATGTACGTTGTATCATGCCCGGCGGATTTTAGAGGAACTGCGGGTGGGAAAAGCCCGGCCGGCCGGGGCGGGTCAGCCTGCCCGCCCGCTCGTTTCAGGCGCAAGCCCTGGCGAGGAGGGCGAACGGGAGTAAAGAGCAGAAAAGAAGGAGGCGGATTCGATGGGCAAGCGGTTTGCCGTTGGAATTACGGGTGCCAGCGGGGTGGCCTATGGCCGGCGCTTGTTGCGGCGGCTGGCGGGACTTCGCGAGGTTGAAATTGACCTGGTGATCAGTCCCGCCGCGCACGCCGTGTTTCGCGACGAGGCGGGGCTGGAGATCGGCTCGGAGCCCTACGATCTGCAAGCGTTGATCGCTCCGGGCTCGTATCCCGCGATTCGCCAGTATGGTTTTCTCAACCTGGGCGCGCCGCCCGCTTCGGGCAGCAATCCCTACGATGGCACCGTGATTTGTCCCTGCTCGGCGGGTTCGCTGGGGAAGATCGCCGCGGGATTGTGCGATTCCTTGATCACCCGGATGGCCGACGTGGCGCTGAAAGAGCGCCGCAAGCTGATTCTCGTACCGCGGGAGACACCGCTGTCGACGATTCATCTTTCGAACATGCTCCAGCTCAGCGAAGCGGGAGCGCTTATCCTGCCGGCGGCTCCGGGATTTTACAAAGCGACTTCGACCGTGGAGGATCTGCTGGATTTTGTTGTCAATCGGATTTTCCTTCATCTGGGACTTCCCGTATCCTCCTCTTCCCGGTGGGGAGGAAGCGACGCGACTCTTGTCGAGCGGGAAGGGGAAGTGGTGGATTGAGGGGATCGAGTTTCGCGGCCGAGAATCAGAAATCTCTGTGTCGAGGATCTGGTCCTGAGTTTCGGTTGTCTGCCGACTGTTCGTTGAAGTGCATAGGATGATACGAAATTTCATTCACTACTTTGGGTTGGTAACGTTCTCCCACACGGTGTTTGCGCTGCCGTTTGCGCTGATGGCGTTTTTTGCCGCGCTGCGGGTGCGGGGCGGAGGCGTCGATCCGGCACTATTGGGCTGGGTGCTGGTCTGCATGGTGACGGCGCGGACCGCCGCGATGGCGTTTAACCGGATTGTGGATCGACAGATCGATGCGCGCAATCCGCGCACGCGCGGTCGGCATTTGCCTCGGGGCATTCTCACGGGGAGTGAAGCTTGGGCCCTAATTGCGGTTTGTTCGGTGGTTTTTCTCTTTGCGTGCTCGCAAATCAACACCTGGACACTCGTGCTGTCGCCCGTGGCGCTGGGCGTGGTGCTGGGGTATTCCCTGGCGAAGTATTTTACTCCGTTGACGCATTTTTTTCTGGGCCTGGCGCTGGCGCTGGCGCCGGTTGGGGCGTGGATCGCCGTGTTGGACTCGGTGCAGTGGGCGCCGCTTGTGCTGGGCCTGGGGGTGCTGGCCTGGGTGGCGGGCTTCGATATTCTCTATAGTCTGCAGGACGAAGCGATCGACCGGCGGGAGGGGTTGTATTCCCTCCCGGTGTCGCTGGGTCGAAGGCGGGCGATGCGCCTGTCATCGATGTTGCACGGAATTGCAGTGGCGGCTTTTATGGGATTCGGCGCGCTTCTGTCTTTTGGACCGATCTACTTCGCCGGTGTGGCGGTGGTGACGGCCGCGCTTTGGGTTGAGCACCGGATCATTTCGCCCGAGGACATCCGGCGAGTCAACGCCGCCTTTTTCACCGTAAATGGTTTTGTTTCGCTGGCGCTGCTGGCTTTCACGCTGTGGGAATTGTACTGGGGAGTTGGGGTGACCACTTGAAGCAGGATTGGAGCACGATGACACGCTCTCTCAAAGTATCGAGCGAGTTAGAATCGATCGCCGACAAAGTCGACCAGGGAAAGCGGATCAGCGAAGACGAGGCGCTTGCGATTCTCCGCAGCACGGACCTGCCGACCATCGGCAAAATGGCCGATAGGATTCGGCGTCGCCTTCACGGCGACAAGACGTACTACGTGATCAACCGGCATATCAATCACACCAACATTTGCAGCTATGATTGTCTTTTTTGCTCCTTCGCGCGCAAAGCGGGGCAACCGGGAGCTTACTGGCTCAGCGTTGAAGAGTATCTGCAAGAAGCGGGCGGGCTTGAGGGCGTCAGTGAAATTCACACCGTTGGGGGTTGCAACGACCAACTCGGCCTTGAGTATTATGAAACGCTGCTCCGGCGAGTGATGGAACGCTATCCCAACGTTTGTTGTAAGTTCCTGACCGCGGTTGAAATCGTCGATCTTGCCGAGCGGGAAGGGCTTGCCTATGCTGAAGTCCTTTCGCGACTCAAGGCCGCGGGGCTGGGCATGCTGCCCGGCGGCGGCGCGGAGCTATTCGCCGAGCGGATTCGAAAGAAGCTCTGCCGCCACAAGGCGACGGCGGAAGCTTGGCTGGAAGTGCATCGTACGGCGCACCGGCTCGGTCTACCCAGCAACGCCACGATGCTCTATGGCCACATCGAAACGGACGAAGAAATCGTCGATCACCTTGCTCGCCTTCGCCGCCTGCAGGACGAGACCGGAGGATTCCTCTGCTTTGTGCCCCTGGCGTATCATCCGGAGAACAACCGGCTCGGGGCCTTGGGCTGGACGAGCGGACAGCGGGACCTGAAGCTGCTGGCTCTAGCGAGGATCTTTCTCGATAACGTTCCCCACATCAAAGCCTACTGGATTATGCTCGGACTGAAACTGGCGCAGTTGGCGCTTGTCTTCGGGGCGGACGACTTCGACGGCACCGTGGTTCACGAGCAGATTTATCACGACGCCGGAGCGAAATCCCCCGAGGCGCTCACCTCGGCCGACATCGAGAAGCTGATCCAAGAGGCCGGCCTGAAGCCGGTTCTACGGGACGCGTTTTATCACCCGCTGGAGGGATCCTCTCAGGGATAATTTCAGGAGTCGAGTTCTGATCTCGATAAAAGCGCAAAAAAAAACCGCAGAGAAGGGGGGATCTCTGCGGCAACATAAGGGGTGTTGTAGGGTGGTGATAATGGAAGCTGTGAATCGCTTCCACTTGAGTCGCATGATAACTTGTTTTTTATAGAACTCCTTCTACTCGCGTATTGGCCCGCCTGTCAGAAAGTCCGAAATCGGAATTCTGAGCATGATTCAGAGGGGATTTTGATTTTCCTCAAAAACCGGGGCAGGCACCATGACCACCTTCAGATTGTTCTGAATGCGAGGGTGGAGCCAGAAGTACGTTCCGCAGTGATGGCAGACGGTTGAAGGTTGCCAGATCCCGAAGCGCAGCTGACCATGACAATGCGGGCACTCGCTTAACATGTGCTGGACGACCTTTTGAGTTAACATTTTGAGCCATCCTCTCATTTTATTTTTCTTTCCGCCCTCACTCTATATAACTCTTTATCGACCTCTCAGGTTCCGTTCTTTTTGAAAAATATTCTTATTTAGGAAAAATTCCAAAAACCCATATTAATGATCCAACCCCTTCAAATCAAGTTAATTACGACTCAGAAACGAAACGAACCTATTACTTTTGGTAAGGGTGTAAAAGGTCAGCTTATCGGAAATAAAAGGCGGGACGGGTTGATTGAACAGCGAAAAAAGTGGAAGGTTGGTACCGAATTCGTCATCTGCAAAGTGCAGCAAGACCGGCCAGACCCGGGGAGGCATTGAACAGAGAAGTCACCCAAAATGCAAAAACTATGAACAGGTGCTTCACTGTTCTTCACCTGCTTTACTGTCTTTCCTTTCACAAAATGTGCAAAATTTTTTCCTATCAATCCAGCAAAAGGTAAAAATTGAACAGAAGATAAACGGTGCTCGATTTTTCCCTAACGAGATCGATTAATGACTAAGTTTAAAAGAATAAAAAGGTTGTCTACGCCCCTAATACAGAGATAGTCAAGAATCTTTCCAATCGCATCGTATTCTTTTGGTTTTCAAAAGAGTAAGTCTTAGGTCTAAAGCCATAGAAATTTTGTTGAATAGGCATAAGATTGTTGTAGTAGAGTAATTAGAGGCTGTTCTCGATCCATGGGCTTAAAGCCCGGAGAAGGTAGAGATGCGGCGACCGGGAGTAGTAGGCGTGATTGCCGGCGTGTGGAGTCTTGTGGCTCTCGCGCTGTTGTTCTCGGCCGGACTCGATTGGAAAGTTCCAAGAGAAAATCTGCGAGGTCCGGTCTTTGAGATGGCCGAATCGCTGAGCGCTGTTGGGCTCGGCGTAGGCGTACAGTCATGGACTGTCGAAAACCGGACTTTCGTACTTGGATTGCAGATTTTGGCCGGGCTGTCGATCCTCGCCGCGGCGGGCGGGTTTCTGCAGTTTCGGCCTTGGGCGCGTCGAGTGCTGGAGGCCTGTTCGTGGGCGGCGCTGCTGTATGGGGTCGCTCTCGGCGTGCTGCTGTTTCCGGCGCGGATTTACCAGGCCGGCCTATGGGTGGTTTCGCTGAAGACCCTGCTCCCTCTTTTGGCCCTCGGCCTGGTTTCCGGAGTGTTGACCGTTTTCTCGACGGCCGTTTGGGTTGCCCTGTTGAAGTTGCTTCGCAGCCGGGGCCTGCGCGCCGCTTTCCATCCTTCCTGTTCTTCGTCGAGGATTCAATCTTCGTTCTGAAGTTGAAAGCGACTCCCGTTACCACTAAAGTGTTCCAAGCGGAGACCCTCCGCGGGGAGAAGAGACGATGTTCGATTCGCCGCTTTACTTGGGAAACTCGAGTCTGGCACTGGCGTTCCTGCTCGTGGGTTGTTGTCTGATTCTGCTCTGGATCGAGCGGTTGAAGCTTTTTCAAGAGGTTGTGGTCGGTTCGATCCGAGGGTTTCTTCAATTGCTTCTTTTGGGCTATGTCATCGAGATTGTGTTCGGCCTGGAGCGGCTGGTGTGGATTCTGGTCATGATTGGGGCGATGATCGCCATTGGGGCGCACACGGTGCGCCGCCGGGCGGGCAAGATTCGCCGGGCGTGGCTGGTCTGCGCCGCGGCGATTACCGCCGGCACGGTCCTGTCGCTCGGCGTGGCGTTTCTTTTCGGCATTGTTCCCTCCAAGGCGAACTATCTTATTCCGCTCGGCGGGATTGTTGTCGGCAACGCCACGCGCATGCTCTCGGTAGGCCTGGACCGACTGTTGGGCGAAGTCAAGAACCGGCGGGCGGAGATTGAAGTGGCGCTGGCGCTCGGCGCCGATGCGCGCGCGGCGACGCAGGCCAGTCGCCTGGCGGCGATGCGGGCGGCGATCAATCCGCTGATCGACGGCATGAAAATCATGGGTACGGTGCAAATCCCCGGCGCCATGCTCGGCATGATTCTAGGCGGGGCGAGTCCGCTCGAGGCGGCGAAACTGCAAATCGTGGTGCTTTTTCTGATCCTGGCCAACAACACGGCCACCATCGTTGCCGCGGTGGAGCTGGCGTATCCCTCTTACTTCACGCGGGACTTTCAGCTGCGGCCGGTGATCTGAAGGCGGTTCAATCTTCTGTGTTGAGGAAGTTCCGCTTGCGATCATGACGGAAGGCCGGCGCGCCTTATCCCCGGCCTTCTTCAAACCCGGCGTTGACAGAGCAGAAAGCGGTCGATAGTATGTTTCGGCCGATCCCGAAAGAAACTCCGCGGCGAGAGATGAGCAAGCAATGAGTGATTCTCGGATCGAACGGTTGGAAAAGCTGTTGAAGATCAATACGTTCATCAACTCCTCGTTGGACGTCGACGCGGTGTTGGGTGAAATCCTGGGCTACGCCGCTGAGGTGGTCGAGGCGGCGGCGGCCTCGATTATGCTGCTTGACGAGTTGACCGGCGACCTGCTCTGCCAGCAGGCGATTGGCAGTGTCGGGCACCGGGTTTGTCGGGAATACCGCATTCCGAAAGGCGAAGGAGTCGCGGGTTGGGTAACCGAGCATCAGCAGGCCCTTCGTATCGACGACGTGTATAAAGACTTTCGCTTCAGTTCCGCGATGGACTTGAAGACCGGTTTTCGAACCCAGTCGATGCTTTGCATTCCGCTCGTGGCAAAAGACAGGCAAATCGGAGTCGCCCAGGTCATTAACAAGCAAAGGCGAACGGCAGGAAAGGCGGAGGTCGTTCCCTTCGACAGCGAGGACGAGTACCTGTTCACGCTGTTCGGTCAGCAAGCGGCGTTGGCGATCGACAATGCGCAAATGCACAAAGCACTGTTGAAGCAGGAGCGGCTGAAGTACGACCTGAAGGTGGCACGCGAAATCCAGCTGAGCCTCTTGCCGCAAGAGTCGCCCGAGATTCCCGGTCTCGAGATCGCCGGCTACTATGAGCCGGCGTTGCAGGTTGGGGGGGACATTTACGATTACTTTTTGATCGATCCGAACCGGCTGGCGTTAATCATCGGCGACGTTTCGGGCAAGGGAGTCAGTGCGGCGTTTTACATGGCGCGACTGGTGAGCGAGCTGAAGGCGCTGGCGCAGCAGGCGGCCAATCCGGTGCAAATCGTCGAGACGCTTAACCGGCTTCAGTGCGAGCGGAGCCGGCGGGGGATGTTCATCACGTTCATCTTCGGCATTGTCGACCTGCGTTCGTTTCAGCTCGATTACGTGCGGGGCGGGCATCCGCCCCTGTGCCGTTATTCGGTGGGCGGCGAGGGTGAGATGATCGAGCAGTTGAACGACCGGCCCCTGGGAATCCTCAAGGATTCGACTTACCGGGTCAACCGTCTCACGCTCGAGCCGGGCGACGTGCTGATCGGTTACACCGACGGCATCGTCGAAGCATTCGACACCGACGGCCGGATGATCGGCGCGCACTGGCTGCACCGCTATTTCAAGGACTTAACGCCGTCGGCTGAAGCGCTCGCGCGGAGCCTCGCCGACGAGGTGCATCGCTTTGGCGGGCAGGAGAACTTTTTGGACGACATTGCGATGGTTGTGCTGAAGCGGAAAGCATGAATAAGGCGGATCGAATCCGGGCGTTTATTGCCGTGCCGGTTTCCGCTGAAGTGCGGAGAGCCGTGAGCGATCTTCAGTCGACCTTGCGCCGGCGCGGGGTTGCGTTGCGGTGGGTGTCGCCGGAGAACGTGCACTTTACGCTGAAGTTTTTAGGGGGGATCGATCCGGCGATCGTGCCGCCGCTGTCCGAAGCGCTGCAAACGTTGGCCAAGGACGTTGAAGCGTTTGACGTCCGGCTCGGCGGGCTGGGCGCGTTTCCGAACCTGGGGGCGCCGCGCGTTTTTTGGGCGGGCGTGGTGAATGGAGCGGAGCGGCTGAAAACGCTGGCGAGCGAAGTGTCAACCGTTGTGAAAGATTTTCCAACCGAGGCGGACAACAAGCCCTTCAAGCCTCACCTGACGCTTGGCCGGTCGAAGAGCCGCCGCTCGGAGCGATTAGTCATTCCGCCCAACCTTTTACAGGGCACGCTTGGCGACTTTCGTTGCGACCGCATGGTATTGATGAAAAGCGTTCTCGGTCCCGGCGGCGCTCAATACACGCCGCTGTGCGAGGCCAGACTGGTCTAAGCGCTGCCGGCTGAGCCCCGAAATCCTCTCGAATCTGAAGAATCTTTTTTTGCGAACACCAGCAGCACTTCGCCCCGATTCAGCTGGCCGCCGAGATCGTCGAGCAGACGAAAAACCGCTTCAAGCGGGTTGCACCGGTAGCGGTGCAGCTGGGGAAACCAAACCGGGTGCCCTTGCGCGGGACGAAGCGAATCCACCACCCGCAATCCGGTTTCCTCCAACAACCGGGTCAGGGTCGAAAGGCTGAAGGTATACAGGTGAATGGGCGGGCTGAGGCGGCCGTAGCGCGTGTCGAGGTCTCTGCCGGTCAACAGTTTCACCCCGGCGCGGCTGGCGCCCCGGCCAAACAAGCGGCGGATCGCGTTTTCAATCCCGCTGCGCAAGCCTTCAGCGTTATCCGTGTCGATCACGGCGTAGCCCCCTGGTTTAAGCAACCGCGTCGCGCGCTCAAGCGCGCTGCGAGGATCGGGCAGATGCTCGATACAATGCTTGAACCGTACGAGATCGAACTGCTGCGGCTGAAGATCCAGCTGTTCGAGCGGTTTGCCGTGAACTTCAAGTCCATAGCGCCGGCGGGCCTGCTGCGCGCAATATTGCGAGACCTCGACGCCGACGGCTCGCCATCCGGCGGCTTGAAACTCGTGCAGGTAGCGCCCGTCGCTGCACCCCACGTCAAGAATCGCTCCGCCGCTGAGGCCGGTGCGCCGTTCGATCTCCAGGCGCTGGGCGGTTGCCTCGCGCGTCATGGCGGCGATCTTCGCTTCGTCCTCATAGCCCTCGCCGCCGTCGCACCAGCCGGCCTCGTAATAGGCTTTTGAATAGACTTCCTGAAGGTGGGGTAAATCGAGCGGGGGAATCGGATCCGAAGCGACCAGTCCGCAATCAGCACAACGCACGGCCTGATAGGGGTTTCCATCCTTGCCGACCAGCGATGCAAGCACGCGGCGGCGGGTGGAATGGCAAAGGTGGCAACGCCAGGTGTTTTCGGCTATCATCATACAGGCAGGGTAGCGTCGCTCAGCCTGCGGGGTCAAGCAGGAATTGACTCGGCGGGAGGCTCTCCCCCTTGGTGGAAGCGGTTTAACTGGAGGCGGCGGCAATGAGTGATTTCAATAATGATGACGACAACATGGAACCCTACTTGATCGAAGGGG
>Ga0272442_10004335_pt1 | contig 19467 bp, 7 predicted proteins | sample SSMForm2O_FD_200262 | JGI IMG/M metagenome (GOLD analysis project Ga0272442, IMG submission 200262) | Marine sediment archaeal communities from Little Sippewissett salt marsh, Falmouth, MA, United States - SSM-Form-2O | ecosystem: Environmental > Aquatic > Marine > Wetlands > Sediment ... | reverse complement strand
GCTGATCCCTTTGGCATCGGCCCTCGTGACCTTCTTTGATCAGCACTGGCAACGCGACGCGAAGGGCAAGATCCGTTTCGATCCGGCCATGGCGCTGGAGACCTATCGCGAGGCAGTGAATCCGCTCGCGGAAATCGTGGGCATCCAAAAGGTATGCGAGGCGATGTTGGCATTGCCTGAAACCTTGACCACAGCTGCACAGCGCACACAGTGGCAGCGGCTTATCTCGGAACTGCCGCCCGTGCCCATGCGCGAAGAGAATGGCGAGACACTCCTGGCCTGCGCAGACTCCTATAGCGGCAAGCAGAATGTCGAGAATCCCGAGCTCTACGCCATCTTCCCCTACAGGCGTTACGGGCTCGGCAAACCGGATCTGGAGCTTGCCCGCCGAACATTTGCCAAACGCTTGGTCAAACAGACGGGCGGCTGGCAGCAGAACGCCATCAAGGCTGCCTACCTTGGGCTCTCCGACGAAGCCGCAAGGATGGTGGGACAGAACTTCGGCACGTGGAGCAATCAACATCGTTTTCCGGCCATGTGGGGACCCAACTACGACTGGATCCCGGATCAAGATCACGGCTCCGTGGCCATGATCGCATTGCAGCGTATGCTGCTGCAGTACGAGGGCAACACCATCCTGCTGCTCCCTGCCTGGCCACGGCATTGGGATGTGGACTTCAAGCTCCATGCTCCCCGCAGCACGACCGTCGAGGGCCGTGTGCGCAACGGTGAGCTCATGAACATGATTGTCTCTCCTGTTTCTCGCAGAGGAGATGTCGTGACGGACTGGAATATAAGGAATTGCACAGCAGACCTGCCCGACACCATGACCTTTCTTGATGGCAGGGAGGTGAAGACGTTGGATGATTGGGCGGCTCGGAAGGCCGAGATCAAGGCGCTCTGGTGCGATACCTTCCTCGGTCGTTTCCCGGAAGAGATCCCTGCACTGCTCTCGACTGAGGTGGTGAGGACCGAGAAGCCTGAAGATGGCTCCATCCGGCAACGGGTCCTTCTTACGTTCGACACGCCGAACAGAAAGTCGTTCGAGATTGAGGTGTGGATTCCGAAAATGGCTGACGGAACGTCCAGACCGCTGCTGCTGACACAAGCACGCCACTATCAAAGGCAGAAGTGGGGAGAAGAAGCGCTCCGAAGAGGGTACGTTGTCTGTATCTATCCCGGGTTGGATGTGCACCACAGTGAACCTGACTACCCCGACTACCAGAACGTGTGGAGGGTATTCCAGAGCGAGTACCCGGATGCGACATGGGACTCATCACTAGGGATCCAGGCCTGGCTGGCGAGCCGGACGCTCGATTATTTGCTGGACACCCAATATGGATATGAAATCGACGCCAGTGCTGTCGGAATTACTGGTTTCTCGAGATATGGCAAGCAATCGATCTATGCCGCGGCCTTCGACGAACGTTTCACTTGTGTGGTTGCCAGGAGTTCGGGGACGCCGACCTCTTGTCCATATCGTTTCGCTGCACGCCAGACTTTCATGGAGTCTGTTTCCCTGGAAGACTGTCCCGAGGTTTGGTTGATGGACAAGGCGAGAACCTTCCATGGCAGGGAGAACGAGCTGCCTATCGAAGGAAACGCGCTGATGGCCTGTATCGCCCCGCGACATCTCATGCTCGATACCGCTCACAACGATGGCTGCGATCCCACCTTCGGGGTAGAACGCAGCTACTTGAACGCCAAGAAGGTATGGACTTTTCTGGGGAAGGAAGAGAACATTTGCCTGAGCTATCGAAAAGGCAATCATGGTCCGGTCACGGAAGAACAGGTCGCGCACAATCTCGATTTCTTCGACATGGCCTTTGGTCGCGGAGACGCCAAAGCGACTGATTTTTCTGAAACGCTGATCCATGCGTTTGACTGGCCTGACTGGAAGGCGAAACAGCGGGAATCGGACCTGGTCCCGCCCGAGAAGGGATCAGTCCGACGGAAGATCGAATGGATGCTGGGTGAGCGGCCGGCGAAGATTGAAGATGAGGGCGTCTACCACATCAAGACGGAGGGCGAGCTAGGAGTGTCCGATGCATCGAGAGACCGCTGGAACCCTGGTGGCATCAAGCGAATCCCCTTTAGTTTCGGCGCGAAGATGCATGGCAATCTATTCGTTGATCCCGAGCTTGAGCGTCCCAAGGCAACGGTAATATGGCTTCATCCTTGGAATTATTCCCACGGGAGCAACGAGGGATACGGCGTGCAAGGAACCACGATCTACTATCGGCTGGCCCAGGAGGGCTACAAGGTCGTGATGTATGACCAGTTCGGGTTTGGGGACCACCTGTCCGATGCCGTTGATTTCTACGATCGGCATCCTCACTGGTCCAGAATGGGACGGGCTGTCTACGATGTGCAGAAGGTCCTCGACTTCCTGGTGGACGGGAAAGGCATCACTGAGGATGCCGTGCCTGCGAGCGATCCAGCGAAAATCTATGTCTGCGGATTCGCCTATGGAGGTATGGTGGGACTCTACGCCGCTGCTCTCGACGAGCGGATCGCAGGACTCGCTTGTTTCAGCGGGTTCACCCCCATGCGTACCGATACGGATGCGAAACCCACTGGCGGCATACGCCAGTACTGGGAGTGGCATGCTCTGCTGCCGAAATTGGGACTGTATCACGGCAGAGAGGCGGACTTTCCCTACGACTACGATGATCTTCTAGGATTGATCGCGCCCCGTAACTGCCTCATCTACGCTCCCAGACGCGATCGTTTCGCCGACAGTGAAGACGTGCGTGCCTGCGTCATGAAGTCCCAAGCAGCGTGGCAGGATGCGGCTGGCTTGACGTTCATGAATCCTGATGATATTTGCAGGCTGCAGCGCCATCAGCAAGATGTATTGATTCGGTGGATGAAGGACAAGGTCAACCTGTAGCAGGATGTGCTCTCCATGCAACGATTGAAAGCCTTGGGGTTGACTGTCCGATACGAAGGAGGCCCAGCAGAATGAACTCAACGACCAGCGTTGTTCCCATCATCGCTGCTACGGCGTTCTTGTTCAGCGCGTTTGCCTACCGCGTCGATGCAGGGCCTTTTCCTGAAGTGAAGCCTGTTCCTCCCAGCGAGCGGCTGGTCGGTATGGCCTATTCAACGTGGTTTCCTCCTCTCCAGTGGAACAATACGTGGGGCACCCCCATACTGGGCGAATACCGTTCAGACAATCCTGCCATCATCCGGCGACACGCGGAGTGGCTGTGCGATGCCGGTGTCGATTTCATTTGGATTGACTGGTCGAACAACGTGGATCACGATCCCACGATGAAGGACGCCGAGCCAGTCTTACGTAACGGCAAACCGTGGCTATCCTATCGATGGGATATCGCCCACGTTGAGGCGGCTACGGAAAAGGTTTTCGAGGTGTTTTCCCAGCTAAATCAACACCCCAAAATCAGCATTTTCCTGGGTCTAAACAAGAAGCAGGCAGTCGCCGATGGACGACTCCAAAGAAAGGCCGATCAAATCTACGAGCAATTCGTTTCGCATCCTTTCTATGGTCGCATGATGCAGCGTCACTTGGGGAAGCCCTTGCTGGCGGTCTACGTTGGTACTCCTTGTCCCTTTCCCCACGGTCTTCCCGAATGGGATGACCGGCGTTTCACCGTGCGTTGGTTCACGGGCTTCATTACAGAACAGGGAAGCCTGCGTGAGGGACGCTTCAGCAAGTATGGTTACTGGTCCTGGGAGGACAGGGGTCCAGCCACCTATTCGGTGCACGAAGGAAGAGTCGAAGCCATGGTCGTCACGGCCGCTTCACGAAAGCAGGGCACCCCTGACCAACCTGAGCGATGGGTTCCTGCGCGGGGGCGCAGGGACGGCGCAACCTTCCGTGAAGCTTGGGCGGAAGCGTGTAAGTTGGGTCCCAAACTGGCCATGGTTGTCGCTTGGAATGAGTTTAGCTTGGGCGAAAGTGAGAGTGCGGAGGTAAGCAAGGACATCGAGCCTTCCGTGGAACATGGGGACAAGTATCTGAAGATCCTCAAGGAAGAGATTGCGAGATTCAAGGGCAACAGTCTCGGTCAGGAAGGGTTTTCTGGCGACGTCTTGTACGACCCATCAGAGGACAGCTTCTACCGCAAGAGACCCATCTATGTGACATGGATCATGATTTGGAACGGGTCCACGGAGAAACACTGGTGGAAGCCTTCTGAATACCATGGCTGCAAGGTAGAGGTGAATGGATCCTGGCAGTCCATCGACTGGAATAGCAGGGAACACATCGAGACCTATTGCCGAGCGATGCACGAGGCAGGAATCGACGTCATTGTCGCCGATCTAACCAACGGATTTCGCTGGAAGTGGCAGGCCAAAGCCGTCCAGCAGTTCTGCCTTGAACACGGTATGAAGTTCGCCATCGCCTTCAATCCACATTCAGGAGCGAGAATGGAGGACGGTTGCAGGGAAGTATGGGATGCGTACGCTTCGAAAGACGCGCCATTCTCGGAGTCCTATCTGTATAAAGAGGACAAGCCCCTTATTGTCCTCTACACCACGCGTAGTGGCTATGCCAAGAGCATCGTTTCCGAGGGAACCTATCGGGCGAATTTCAGCACGGTTTGGGCATCGGGTGAGGACTCCGACAGAGACAAGTGGGGATGGCAACTCGAGCCGAACGTGGGACCTGTTCCATCTGCAGAAGCCATGTTCGTGACACCTTCTCTGAAGTTCAGGAAGCAGAAAGACAAAGAGAGGATTTGGAGGAAGAACCTCTCTTGGTTGGACTATGGATTTTCCGTGGCGGCTAAGAGTAGACCCAAATATCTGGTCGTCGGGTCATTCGACGACCTCCATGAACGGAACGCGTGGATGGTTGTCGACACGGAAGGAGCCCCTCCTGGCATGCAGATGCGCGATAGGGGAGGTGTCATCAACCCGGAAGCCTATTACAGGCGTGTTGCAGAATGGTTAAAAGGTACACCGACCAGTGTTGAAGGAGGCGTCATCCCGGATGGGGCGTATCTCGTGAAGAGCGCAGATGACCGTGTGCTCGGCGCTGCAGAAACGCCATACCCGGACACCCCGGTCGTGCTCAAGCCCTATGGCGAGGGGATTGAGCATCTCATCTGGTTTTATCACCTGGGCGGGAATGTCTATCGGTTGGTGAAGCTGAATGCGGGGCTGCCGTTGGGGTCCACGGAATCCAATGTGTTACTCGAGGCCGACAGCCAAACAGAAACACAACGGTGGTTTCTGGAGAAGAAGGGTGGAGGGTATTGTCTCCACAACAAAGCAAGTGGAGAGGTTCTCACCTGTTCCGAAAGCCACGTCCTGACAGGAGCGCGGGATGTCGATTGCGCCGCTCAGAACTGGTCACTCATAGCGAAGGCTGTGGTTTCGGCTTCACGGAAGTAGCTGCAGGTCGGCGAACTCCTCATCCTGGTCCCGGTAGACACCGTCCAACACCACCGCGGCGCCGGGGGCCAGATGGAACCAGTCCTTCACCGCGTCCTGAGCCACGCGGCCGGCTGCCGGTGCGTTCACAGACCAGAGTTTGCCGTCCTCGTCAGCCTCAGGTCCGCTCAGCAGCCACAGGGAAACAAGCTCCTCTGCGATTTCCGCCTCGCCCGGCTTCACCCTCTGATGGGTGAGCAGTCCGATGGACGGAGCGATGCGAAGGTTAGACGCCTGGACCCGGGAGAGAAACTCTTCGGCCTCGGCCATGGTGACGGGACGTTTCGGTGTGAGACGGAGATGGACGACAATCGTCTCCCTCTCCGCCTTGGCGCAGATCCTTTTGAGTGTTTGACAGAAGGAGTTCAATGTCTCCTCGTGAGAGATATTGTTCTCCGGGGTGCGGTGAAGCGAAAGGATCAGGTCCCGCGCCCCCATCAGGGGCATCTTAGTCAGGACGTCATGGATGGCCGTCATGCTTTCTTCGTATTCGAGCGGATCGTTATCCACGAGTCTGAGATCAGGATAAAGGTTGATCCCTGATGTGAGATCCACACACACCCTCACCCCCTGCCTGGCAATCCAACCCGACTCCCGTCCTAGCTGATCTGGACTTCGTGTCCTCAAGTAGTTCCAGTCCGTCACCACGCCGTCGAAATGCTCGAAAAAGGTGGGACGAAGGAGGATCTCTTGCTGGATTGGGCGGTTTCCCCGCAGCGTGAGGAAACGTCCCTTGGCAGGAGCAGGCGGCGGCTCATGAGGGATCTCTTCAATCCCGGTTTCGCGGACCTGCACGCGGAAAACGCGCACGTCCCCTCCGGCGATGGTTCCTTCCGTGCTCTCGCCGAGGGCAGCTTCCTCGAATCCTTCAGGCAGATAGCCGAGGGCGCCCTTTTCGGACTGATCCAGGGGGATTTCTGTGCGGGATTCCACAGGACCGCAATGGGAGAGAATCTCCAGGGGTTTTGGCGCCAAACCGTTGTTCGAGACGAGCAGCCGATAGTCCCCGGGTCCCCTCCGACACGTGACCAGACTCAGTCCCTCGCTCACTTCAAAGAGGGCATGGCTTCTGAGGAATTGTTCCAGGGCTTCCCGTACATGCTTCAATAGGGGATAGGGCTTGGGAAGGGGCTGGTCTGTCATACTCTGGACCGCTCCCTCCAGTGTCCTGCTCGACGGTACGCCCAGGGGGCTGGCGAAGACGAGAACGCGGCCCTGTCCGCACGCCATCTCCACCACAGCAGGCTGTCCTGCGATCCTCTTCAGGATTTTCGCACCTTTAGGCAGGTTCAACTTCATGAGTTCAAAGGGGACCTTCTCTCCGTGCTTCTTGCACTTCCTGGGCCCGAAAGAGAGAAGCCCTTCCTTCACCTTTACCTCAGCCAATCCGTCAGGGAATTGGGACAGGTTGCTTGAAGTGATCGCCAAATGGCCGCCCCCTTCGACGTACGCGGTTAGCTTGTCCCGAAGTTCGGCGCTGCAAGTGAGTTCCCCGGCCACGATCAAGCCGGAATATCGGCGCAACAGCCAGAGCGGCGCATCGCTCAGGAGACAATCGACCATGTCCCCATACGGCGTAGGCGCGATAAAACCGCTCTCGTCGTGGAAGTAAGACGCATCCTGGTACCCGGGATAGACCGTATCCAACACCCCGTCGGTCAGGTGATCCCCGGCACCATACGGCAAGTTTCCCCACACCCTGTACACCTTGTCCGTATACAGGTGTCTCGGAAAGGTCCAGCCTGCGTAGAAGTCCGCCATCACTGCCACAGGGGTTATCATTACCCCTGGCGGCCCTTCCTTTTCCACCCATCTCTTGGCCCCCTGTTGGATCCTTCCTATGGGACTCAAAGAATCGCCGTCGAACCAGCCGTTTTCAAATCCAGAGAAGACACAGTTGTAGAAGATGTGACTGTACATCAACCGTTTCATCAGATTCAGGCTGGTTCCTTTGGTGGGACCGTTCTTGGGACCGGTCGATCCATAGGTCTTGTATCCCCATCGATTGAAAACGGACGCGTTGCCGAACCACGGCACGCCATACTGCTTCCCAGCCCCCCGGATGAAGGCGTAGTAGACCTGTCCGTTGGGAAGGGCCTGGGCGGTCTCGGCGCCGATGGAGGCGTAGGTGCCCTCCTTCAGCAGGTAGTGTCCGAAATTGAGGGACACCAACACCGACAGCCTGTTCCCGAGTTCGTTTCCCATATGCTCGAAATGACGTTGGAAGTTGAGATAGTTCTCGAACCTATCCGGATCCATGGGGAACATGTGGTTGGCATACCCGCCGATGTATCGGCCATCCTGTTCCCCGATGTCCATACCAAGCCAATGGTGCCCGAGCTTTTCCTCCAAGATGCGCAGGGCCTGGGGCGCCGGCTTGTACTGCTGCCAGTAGCCTCCTGGACCGGAGCCTGGAACGTATCCCCAGATGTCGAAAAGGAAGAGGCCGCGTTTTTTGATTTCGTCCGCCAACTCATCGAGATTCTCCGAGAAGAGAATGGGATACGAAGGCCAGAGCACTCCGCCCAGATCATAGGTGACGGTGTATTTCTCGATCTCTTCCTTGTAACCCACAATCTTGTCGTCTTCCACTCCGAACCCCCGCAGACAGACGAAATGAGGCCTGTTTCCAAAGACATCCCATGACGGGGGCTTCACATGCCGCCTCCCATAGTCTGGATGCTCTCTGGGATCCATGAGCCTGCTGTAGACCCGACGGTGCGTCTCTGGACCAATTGGTCCCGGCCCAGCCATCGTCCAGCAGGAAGTCATGGCTGCGATGCGGATGAGCGTACTCATGTTGTTCCTTTCTCCTTGCCTATGACGGTTCCGTCCAGCCCATTCAGGCTACCACGGTTGCAAGGAGAACGGTTGCTGACCGGGTTGCCACGTTTGAAAGCATCCATTACTGTAGCAGTAGAGTCCGGGGCTAGGGCCTAGCAAGCCCTACACAAGGGGAGTCCTCATGGCGCGATGTATGCTCTTTTCGCTTTTCCTTTCTATATGGATGGGCCTCTTTCTGCCGGGTCCGTCCACTCAGGGTTCAGACCAGGCCCCCCCCTTCCGCATCGGAGCGGGCATGCACGACACCACGGGTCCCCCTGTGGGGGTCATGTTCGCCGGAATGGTCAACTTCGACCAGACGGGCGAGGGCATCTTCTTGAGGACACGATCCCGCGCCTTCGTGATTCAAGACAGAGCGACAGAGAAACGCGTTGTCCTCGCCGTCGTCGAGCAGGGAATGATGTCTCAAGATCTGCACCTGGCCGTGGTGGACCGCCTGAAGTCGAAGTTCGGTGATATCTATACGGAACAGAACGTACTCATTTGCGCGACCCATACCCATAGCGCGCCGGGAGGCTACTTCGGCCATTGGGGGCTCAACCTTGCCATCGGTTCAGGCTTCTGCGAAGAGACTTTCGAGAATATCGTGGACGGCATCGCGAAATCCATCGAAGACGCCCACGAACGGCTCACGCCAGGCTACATAACCATGGGATACGGGGTGGGGGATCCGAGAGTCGGGAAGCGATTCTCTTGCAGTCGTTCTCCTGAAGCCTATCTCGGCAACCCTCTCGAGGAACGGGACAAGTACAAGAACGAGTTGGGGGAACACGAGAACGTGAACAGGACGATCACCGTACTCAAGTTTGTCACCGATGAAGGGGAAGAGATAGGGATGTTCGTTTGGGTGGCGGCTCATCCTCATGTGGGAGGGCATAATGACAAGCTTATCCACGGGGATACCATCGGGTATGCGGCCTATCTCCTGGAGAAGGACCATGACGTGGACTACCGGGACGCTTCGCCTTTCGTGGCGGCTGTGGCCATGAACGATGCGGGCGACAGCATGGGATGGCTCCCTGAAGACGAGCCGGAAAAATTGGAGAGAAAACGTTCCCTGACATCCGTCGATAGGCCCAGCATGCGCTTCGACTACCGCTTCGTGAAGCGCCGCGGCGAGGCGATCCATCGCGAGACTCGAGCCATCTACGACGAGGCCGAACGTCCCCTCAAGGGGCCGGTGGAGGGACGCATCATGTACGGCCGGCTCACAGGCTTCAAGATCGACCCCGACTACATCGCACCGGAAGAGGTGAGATACGAGGGGATGGCTCCCGTCAACGAAGACAGGAACAACATTTGTGTCTGCAAACCTGTCATCGGGTTGGGCGTGGGTATGTGGGGAGGGAGGGGAAGGGATGTGGCCAATGAAGGGCACCGTTTTGAGAGGCTGAGTGAGCTTCCAGAAGAGGCCGTCAAGGAGGACCGCCTGTGCCATCTCGAGAAGTTCAACTTCCTACACGTGGGGAGAAACGGCGGCATCTTCTCCTCGTTCCATCCCTTCATGGCGGGCACGGGACGACTCCTTCCGGACCAGCCGCCGGTGGTCGAAGATGTATCCGTTCAGATTCTGCGAATCGGAGATTTTGCTGCCTTGGGGCTCCCGTATGAGATTACGACCATGAGCGGAAGACGGCTTCGCGATCGGATCAAGCGCGTCATGACCGATCTAGAATACGTGGAGATCAATGCGGTTTCCAACGGCTACATGTGCTACGTCACCACGCGGGACGAATACGCCGTGCAGTGCTACGAAGGAGGACAGAACTGGTTCGGGCCCTACACGCTGAACGCCTTGACCCAGATGTTCTGCGATCTGGGGAACACCATGACGACGGACGCTCCGCTGCCAGACTATGCCCTCAGTCGAGATGAGATCGTGATCACCATGTCCGCCGTGAGAGAGAGACAGCGGAGGGTGGGGCGCGTGTCCCATGATCTTCTTCCCTCAGGGCGTCGTTTCGGCGAGGTCATTCAAGAACCTTCTGCGGCCTACGCGGCAGGAGACAGCGTGGTGGCCCGTTTCATCGGAGGTCACCCCAATAACAGCTTCCAGGATCAGATCTCCTACTTGGCGGTGGAAAGGGAAGACGATTCCGAGTGGAAAGCCGTCGCTTGGGACTGGGATCCATCCACATACATCCATTGGGAGACCGAGGGACGCCACGGGTTCCGGGTCACGACGGAATGGATCGTCCCCGAGGATGCAGCAGCGGGACGTTACAGGATCCGTCACATGGGATGCTGGAAAGAGAAGGACTCGGGCAAGATCACGCCCTATGAGGGGATTTCGAGGGCGTTCGCGGTTCAGTGACGTCCTGTTCCGCCTCGCTCTCCCGCGCCAAATCAGCCTCTCTTGGACTACGAAGGAGTTATGCGATGAAGTGGATGTCGGCAGTTGCAGTTCTCGCTATCCTTGTCTGCAGACAGCGGGCACAGGGAGCGGAGGAGACAGTGAAGCTTGTCCTGGATCCGGAAAGGGTCCTCCATGAGATCGACGAGAAAATCTACGGCCATTTCCTGGAGCACATTTATCACTCTTGTGACGGCGGACTCTGGGGCGATCTGGTCTGGAACAGGAGTTTCGAAGAGAACAATCAAGGCTTCTGGCGGGTGGAAGGCGATGACATCGTGCAAGACGGGACGGGGGACAACATACGTCTCACCTTCGGAGATGCTGAATGGAGGGACTACGAGTACACGGTGGAGGCCAAGAAGACGGGGGGCAACGAAGGCTTCTTGATCCTGTTTCGCGTCTTGAACGACAAGGATTTCTACTGGTGCAATCTGGGCGGATGGAGCAATGTTCGCCACGCTTTGGAGCGGGGACGGGCCGACGGAGGCCGTTGGGGCGTTGTAGGCCCCCGGGTGGAAGGAAAGATCGAAGAAGATCGCTGGTACACCATCAAGATCCGCTGCGAAGGGCCGCGCTTCCAAGTGTGGCTCGACGAGGATCGGATCATTGACTTCACCGACGATGACAAGGCTCATCTCTCAGGCGCTGTGGGGATCGGCACGTGGTCGACCAAAGCGGTCTTTAGGAAGCCCAGAGTGACTTCCTTGGAAGGGGAACTTCTCTATGACGGAATCCCTGAAACCCTCACGGGGCCCTCTGTTGCGAGGCATTGGACCGTTCGGGGGGAGGGCGAGGCCTATGTGGAAACAGAGGATGCGTTCAATGACCGGTGCTGTCAGAGGATCATAGCCAAGGGCGGACCTGTCGCGTTGAGGCAGAAGCCTTTCCGTGTCGTGGCGGGAGAAACCTATGATGGATCCCTCTGGGGGCGGGGACAGGGAGAGATCGTCGTCAGGCTTCTAGACGGCGAAACCGTATTGGATGAAGACGTCCTCGGCAATGCGGCTAGGGTCTGGTCCATGCTTTGTTTCCAGTTGAGAAGCAAGAACGCAGCGGAGGACGCCACGTTGGAGATCGGCGTCCCTGAAGGAGGGGATGTCCGTATCGATCAGGTGAGTCTCACGCCTACATCGTGGCGCCGCAGGGGCGGGTTCAGGCCTGACCTTCTCGATGCCATTTCAGGTCTCAAGCCCCCGGTCATCCGTTGGCCCGGGGGATGCTTCGCAAGCGCCTATCGCTGGAAGCAGGGCGTGGGCCCTCAGCACGAGCGTAAGGTTCACCCCATTTCCATCTGGGACCAGCAGGACGTCTATTCCTTCGGGACGGACGAGTTCGTCCTCCTGTGTAAGGCCGTTAAGGCGGAGCCTCTCATCGTGGTCAACATCGGGACCCCCCAATGGATGGGACAAGGACGGGAAAAGGAGTTTGAGCGGGAGGTCCTGGACTGGCTCGAATACTGCAACGGTCCCGAATCCTCGAAATGGGGATCCGTCCGAGCCAAGCACGGACACGCCCAGCCCTATGGCGTCAAATACTGGGAAATCGACAATGAGACGTGGCACATGGGCGCCGAGATGTACTCGGACTGGGTCAGACGGCTAGCTGAAGTCATGCGGGAAAAGGATCCTTCTATCCAACTCGCCGCGTGCGGAAGCGGGGGCTTTAACCTGGAATGGAACAAAGTCCTCATTGAACGTACGGCGGACGTGATCGACTATCTGAGCATCCATCATTATCATGGACCAGACGGCTTCGCGGACGGTCCGATCCAGTACGAAGAATTCATCATGAAGACAGCGGCCCTCATTGCGGAGTCCAAGAATCCGGACCTCAAGATCTACTGTTCCGAATGGAACGCCCAGTCCACAGACTGGAGGACAGGTCTTTTCTGCGGAGGGCTGTTGAACGCTTTCGAGCGGTGCGGCGCGATCTTCGAGATGGGTGGACCAGCCCTCTTTCTCCGTCACGTCTCCGCCGCCGCCTGGGACAACGCCTTCATCAACTTCGACCACCGCACCTGGTTCCCTGCGCCCAACTATGTGGTCATGAAGCTTTGGAGAGAACATTACTTGCCGCAGCGGGTGGAACTGAAGGGAGATGCGGGGGGACTCAATCTAATTGGCACGAAGTCCAAGAAAGGGGACAAGCTCTGTCTCAAGGCGGTGAATCCGTCGAACCGCCCGGTGGAATTGGAGATCAAAGTGGAGCCGTCCTTTAAGGTCGGAAGCGTCACTGGACGCCAGATATCGCCTGGGGACCTCAAGGCCCGAAACACCCTCGACGCCCCGCATGCCGTTCACCCCGAGCCTCTCTTCACAGCGGCGGAGGGACAAACGATCCGTTGCCATTTACTGGGCCATTCGGCGGCAGTTTTGGTTGTGGAGTGAGTTGTCCCCCTTTGGCAAGCTGTCCGTTGGTGTTAGACCAACCTTCCTCCCATACCGACGCTCTTCGGTCGCTTTTCAGGGCTTGACTTCGTTGGGATCGTTCCAGCACGAGAAGACGCCCCTGAATACCAGGTCGCTGCAGCGGGATCTCTCCTCGGCGTGAGGCTGTCCAAACCAAGGTCATTCCCTGTTGGCAAAGTCAGTTTGCCGGATGTGCACCCCCTCACCATCACTGAGTTCCTATCGGCTACAGGCAGAGAGAAGCTGAGAGATCTCATGGAGCAGACGGCGGAATTGATCCCGTACCGCGCGCCGCATCCAATGTACGCGTGTAGTAATCGCACCGGTCCCGCAAACCCTTAAGCACTTCCGAGAATCCCTTGGCTTGAGCTAGATCCCTCACTTCCAGCGGATCCTTCTCCAGATCGTACAACTGCTCGACTAACGGCTCCATCTCAGGATAACGAGCGTATTTCCAGTTCTCTGTGCGCACCCCTTCGATCCTCGGATAGTACTGCTCCTTGCAGATGAAATTGTTCTCACAGTAGAAGTCTTGTCGCCAAGGCCCCCCCCCGCCTTTCACGAGAGGAGCGAGACTTCGTCCCTGCATTGCCTCCTGCCCGCTGACGCCCGCGTAATCCAAGAGAGTGGACGCCACATCGATGTTCAACGCCATCTCTTCCCGGCGTTGTCCCTTGGCCTTCCTAGGCGCCCGTGGATCGTAGACGATCATGGGGATTCGAAGCGATGCGTCGTAGAGGTACTGCTTGCCTCCCAGCATGTAGTCGCCTGTCATCTCGCCATTGTCGCTCAGAAAGACAATCACCGTGTTCTCCGCCAGCCCCCGTTTGGCAAGACTCGCGCGTAACTGCCCCAAGGCCATGTCCACTCCAGTAATGAGCCTGTAGTAATCCCTCATGATGCTCTGATATTTTTCAGGCGTGGAATACCTGAGTTCCCAGTAGTTGTACCGGGCATTGGATCTTTTGATGAATTCCGGCAGGGCGTTGTAGTATTCTTGGTTCCTGGTCTCCGGATAGGGAATATCGATGCCGCAATAGAGTTCCTCGAGAGACGGATCTGGTGTGAGTTCAAGATAGCCAACTCCCGAATGAGGCGCCTTGAAGCTAATCGAAAGGCAGAATGGCTTCCCAGAATCTCGACGATCTAGGAAATCGTCCGCCTGCTCTCTCATAATCTGTGTCAAATGCTTTCCGTCCTGTCCCTCCGGGAAGTACCGTCCTTGGCCGTAGAAGCCGTAGTAGTGATCAAAAACGTCCTCGGCTTCCATCTCCCGTTCCCCAGCATCGCCCACACCGTACTTCCCCACAAAGGCCGTTTCATAGCCGGCCCTGCGGAGCAGCATGGGATAGCTTTTTTCCAGACCCGGCCGACGTAACGGTCCGGTATTGAAATTGCACCCATGGGTTCGTTCGTACTGGCCCGTGAAGATGCTCGCCCGGCTCGCGGCGCAGATCGACGTGGTGACAAAGGCGTTTGTGAATAGTGTGCCTTCCTCGGCTAAGCGATCCATTTCAGGCGTCTGAATGATCGAATTGCCCACGCACCCCATGGCGTCCCAACGCTGGTCGTCGGTAAGGAGAACCACTAGGTTCGGGCGCTCCTTGTTCATGGAATAGCTCTCCGTCTTCGTCGATATAGTCATTCCAAAAGCTCCTCCAGTGATTTGAATGAATCGCCTACGGTTCAAGGGCGCCACCTTCATCAAGCTTCTTCCCAGCAACTTTCAGTCACCCCCATCATACATGGCAGGAGGAAAGGGGCGCGAGGGCGTCTTCTTGCCTCTTCCATCGCGCGGCGAAAGTAAGGATAACGATGATGAGAAAGGCCGGCCAAAGCGAGATCCCCACTAACTTTCCGTTCGGCGGCGGTCAGCTCCACGATCTCTCCGCGTGCCTTTCCCTATGGCCGAAAACTGTGACGTATACGGACCATTCCTGGAGATATGACCGTGAATGCGTGGATCATTTCTGGACCATAACGCGAGATGCTGTGTGACACGATTGAGGACTTGAGGTCAGGGGAGAGAGCTCGGCTGGCCATCGTGGGGATGGTGGAAGCGTAAGGTCGGATATAATCAGCCCATGAATATGCCAAATGGCTGGAAAACCAGACTGAAGTGCTTCTTAACGAGGACCATACTGATGATCTCAACGGGATACCTGGGCTGCGCCGAACAACTGCCGTTCAAGGTCGAAAGCAGCTTCCCCGAGGAACTTCTCGCGCCCTATGACTTCGATGCACCTGCCGGACCCGTCTTCACCGACCAGGAAGTCGGGGAACAGTACGCCCGCGGCGAGGAACTCGAAGACATGATCTACGCTGCCTATGAGTCGGGGCAGGACAAGTTGGTCATTCCGCCTGGCCACTATCGCCTGCAGGAGAGCGGCGCTGTCCCTCCCTCAGAGAGCAGGCACCGTGCCAATGGCACTGCTGCGATGCGCGGTGCGCTGATTCGCCTGCAGGGCCTGAGGCGGCCGGATGACAACCCCCTGCACATCATTGGGGACGGTGTGACCATCTGGTTCACCCCGACCGACATCCCTCGCCATCATGTGAATTTCGGGATCCATCTGGACGCCTGCGCCAATATCGTTTTGGACGGTTTCACCTTTGACGCTGCGCGTCCTACAACCTTCGGCGGCAGGGTCACGAAGATTGACGCGGCACAGTGGAGAGTAGAACTTCAACTGAGTAAGGCATCCAAGACGGACTTGGCTCAACTGAATGACCACGGTCACAGACCGTGGGCCGTACGTATCTTCCCTTTCAATGAAAAGGGTCGCTACATGGCTGCCACCTATAAGATGCACCGCTCCTGGGGGCCGGCCCTCAATGCCGTTGGAGAGATCATTCCCAGTGATCGCCCTGGTCATGTCTGGGCAACCTTCATGAAGAGATGTGGCGGGATCGACGTGACAGAGGGCATGCTTGAGATCATGCAGAGCCGGGAGTGGAAGGATACCTACGGGGCGGACAACACCCTCTCTCCAGGGTGCTACATCGTGGGCCAGTGGGGAGTCAGCATTATCTTGGACGTATACAACAGTCGCCGCATCACCCTAGTCAATATCAACAACTATCACCCGGCCTCCTACTTCGCCTTGCACAAGGGCTACGGCGATCACCGAATCATCAACTGTAAGGGGATACCCCGTCCCGGCACATGCCGGCTCATGGGGGGATACGCGAGCGGAAGAATCATGGACTTGGAGAGGGGACCTCTCATCGATCGCCTCGTTCAGTACCACACGGAAGACGATGCCTACCACATCTGCGGCCACTACTACGCCCTGCCAGCCTTGAATGGTAGAACCATAGAGCTGAAAGCGCACGACGGCGCCGACCTCAGGCCTGGCTTGAAGATGGATATTTACGACAGGGACCGGCGCTCCGCCCTCTATCGGGATCTTGAGGTCACTGACGTGATTTCGACCGTGTACGGGGGAGACCGGAGTACAGTCATAGAAGTGGATCGGGCAATCAGCGTGCAGGCTGGTTCGAACGTCACCTTCCCAGGTTTCAACAACGACGGCTGGATAATCCGGAACTCCTACTTCTTTTACTGCTATCAGCGCCTTCTCAATCAAGGCGGACGGGACGCAGTTTTCGAGAACAACTATATCGAGGGACTAGGTCACGGCTGCTTCTTCCCCAGCAGTTACGACGGCACGGAAGGCGGTCGCATTGATGGTGTGAGCGTGCGCGGCAACATTTTCGTGGACACCGCCATCTGGCCTGGCGGAGTCGCCCTCGAGGTGGGCCCCGACCCTCGCTTTCTGGAGATGTCCAGGAACGTAAGCGTGCGCGGCAACGTGATCATGACTCCCGGCATGCTGGGTATTCGCTGCTCTGGTGTGGTCGGCGGTGAAATCAGAAACAATCTCATTATCGATCCATTAACCAAGACGGTGGGCGCAAGACCCGGATTTGATCGGCCTGACAAGGCTGCGGTCATTGAAAGGAGCAGCGATGTCAGGGTGCGGGAGAATATCCTGATTGAGCGTCTAGAGTTCACCAGACCTGATCCAAGCACGGCAGACAGGTTCGCCGACATCGGAGACCAGGAGAATCAGAATGTCATCAGTGTAGACAACCGCACCATCTGCGACCCGGAAGGCCGACTGATCAGCAGAATCAGGGATATCGTCGCCCGACGCGGCACTGTTGAGGAAACACGTAAGGACGTCTTCGATGCCGTCTCCGCGATCAAGCCATGATCGCGGGTGGCCGAAGATGCCCGAGGTGATCCGTTCGGCGAGCATGGAGATGGTGGACGAAGACCGATAACTCTTGCCCTTGGGGGCAAGATCGCCTTGACGACTCTCGTTTCCCCCTTCCCCAACACGCCTGCCAGGCCGTGCCATCGTAGACCATGAGCTTGTGCGGCCTTCATCCATTGTAGCAAGCGGCAATTCGTATTCAGGAAGGTTGGGAGGTCGAGGATCCTTGACCTCCGACAGGCACGGGTGTTGTTGGGCAAAATGTTCGCACGGATGGTAGTCTTGGATGGGGGCGCGATGTCTTTGGCGAGTCGAGCCCGCCTATCGGGAAACGAAGATGTCCTGATCAAGAAACAGGGAGGCTTGCGTCATGCGATCGAACCTTCTCCTCTTCGCGTTGTGCTGCTGTCCCGCCGCCATCGCTCAATCGCCTTGGCAGGCCGAGGAGTTTCCTGTTGCCTGCTGGCGTGGGCCGCGGCCGTCGCATAACACGCTGGAGCATTACCAGAGGCTGCGGGACTGCGGCTTCAACGTTGTGGGACCCACCGGCGGCTACTCACGAGAAGACCAGCTCGAGATGCTCGATCTCTGCGAGCAGGTGGAACTCAGAGTCATCGTGGCCGACGGGCGAATCGGTTGGCAGATGACGGCGCGGGATGATTGGCAGGATTTGGTGGCGCAGGTCGTGGACGACTATGCCTGTCATTCCGCGCTGTATGGGTACTACCTGAGGGACGAGCCGAGCTCTCTTCTCTTCGAGGCCCTGGGCAAGATCAGTCGCGAGTTGGAGCGTCAGGATCCCGCGCACTTGCCCTACATCAATCTGTTTCCGACCTATGCGACCGTCGATCAGCTTGGGACCCCGACCTACGAGGATCACCTGATCCGGTTCATGGAGATCACCACGCCCAGGCTCATCAGCTATGACCACTACGCCCTTCTGAAGAACGGCGGAACGAGGCCCGACTATTACGAGAACATGGAACTGGTCCGCGCGGTGAGCATGCGAACAGGAATTCCGTGGTGGTATGTGCACCACTCAGGCGCCTATTCCGGCTACCGCGAGCCGACCGTGGCCGAGATGCGGTGGCAGGTCTACACCTCGCTTGCCTACGGCACGAAGGGGATCAGTTACTGGTACTACTGGGGCAGGGAGCAGGAGGACGACGACCGGTCTGGCGTCGTGGATTCCAGCGGAGAGCCCACGAGGCTTTATCATATCTTGAAGGAGCTGAATGCCGAGACGCGGATCCTTGGAGCCGTGCTTTTGCCGCTGACATGTACGGATGTGTGTCACGTGGGCGAGATCCCGGCCGGCGCCAAGCGGCTGGGGACCGATGCCATCGTACAAATCCCGGAGGACAAGCCCTTGATGGTCGGCTTCTTCCTCTCGGAAACGGATACGCAGTACGTGATGATCGTCAACCGCGATTTCAGCCATGCGACCGCGTTCGAAGCGACTTTTTTGTCCCACGTGATCGGCGTCGAACGCATCTCCCCGAAAGACGGTGAGCCTGCGGAGCTGTCCCTGGAGGGCTGCGAACTCGCCCTGAACCTGGACGCCGGTGACGGGATCCTGCTTCGGCTGACCACTGAGTTTGAATACCCTCAGCCGCCTGAGACCTTGTCCGAGATCGATTTTCACTTCGACCGCAAGGGCGATATGGAAGGGTGGGAGGGCTTGACGAACCTGGGTGCCCCGGAGGTCGCAGACGGAACGCTTACCATGGCGCTGGGGGAGCGAGATCCCAACTTCAGCCGCATGTATCTGCAGATCGCACAGGACACATGCCAGGCTTTGAGGGTGCGAATGAGGGTCACCAGCGGATTGCCCGAGGCGCAGGTTTTCTGGGTGACAAGTGAAGAGCCTGTCTTTGCAGACACGAAGTACATGAATTTTGACATCGTGCCTGACGGGGAATGGCATGAGTATGAGATTCCCGTGGGCAAGCACGAACGGTGGTCAGGAAAGGAGATCCGCGGGATCCGGCTCGATCCGTCCGTGGGTGGGGCAGCCCAAGGCGCTGTCGTAGAGATCGACTGGATTGTGGGCGTAGTAGACGAGAAACGCTGAGTGACGTCTGGCACCAGCGCCCGCTGTGGCCTGGCGGAGATCCGCATGTTCCTGTTTTCCCGGGTTGGGATTGTTTCTTGAACGAAGAGCCCAGTACGGCATGTGCGGATAGTAGACCTTGAGAAGACCAACTGCTGCCCTTTTCTGTCTGACCTT
>Ga0272442_10004334_pt1 | contig 19467 bp, 12 predicted proteins | sample SSMForm2O_FD_200262 | JGI IMG/M metagenome (GOLD analysis project Ga0272442, IMG submission 200262) | Marine sediment archaeal communities from Little Sippewissett salt marsh, Falmouth, MA, United States - SSM-Form-2O | ecosystem: Environmental > Aquatic > Marine > Wetlands > Sediment ... | reverse complement strand
ACGGGCTGAACCAGACCGGCCTTGTTCTTAAGTGGTTCATGCCGCCCGTTATTGCTGATGCAAACGAACTCACACTCGAAGTTGCCAATGGAGAAAACGAGGCTCTCTTTGCCGGCGAATTCTTCAGTGTTCCAACCGCACTTTTACACCTGAAAAACTATTATGACGCAACAGAAGCCACGTATGTGGAATTCGGCCTTACGGGAATGTGGGGCATGAACAACCGTCGTGGATTCGTATTTGAAGACCCCGAGGAAAAAGCCGTGCTCGCAGAAGAGCCGTGGCGGCACACAATAGCTGCGGGTGCAGATCTCACCGTACACTGGAGCCCGCCGCAGCAGGCAAAGTACAGGTCGTTTACGTGGAGGTCAGAAGGTTACTTTGTCTACAAGCAAACGCCTGAAACCTCATACCTGGAAAAAGAAGGCGTGGAACTCTACCCCGTCGGAACCTACGACGTGGACGGAAACCGCATCTCGTGGGGAGCCTATTCCTACGTGGATTACCAGGTGGCCACGCAGTGGTTCATAGGCGTAAGAGGTGATATCGCACTTCCCACGATCCGGACGCAGGAGGAATTTGCATGGGACGTGGTTCCCTACGTGACATTCTGGCAGAGCGAGTTCGTTTATCTGAGGCTCGAATACCAGCACAGACACGACCTCCCCCATTACATGCCGGACGGTGCCCTGGGAATCAAGACGGACGATCGCGTCATGCTGCAGGTCGACTTTGCGGCCGGCCCGCACAAACATGAAAAGTATTAGAAAGGAGATATTAAAAATGAAAACGCTTAAAATTATTATTTCAACACTGGCGCTTGCAGTCGCACTGTGCGGCTTTGCAAAAAGCGCGCATGCAAAAAAACTGAATGTAGTAGTGACATCTTCGGCATATGCATCCATTGCCGAATACATAGGTGGAGACCAAGTGGATGTATCCTACATAGTCAAGGGTTACCAGGACCCGCACATAGTCAGGCCCAAGCCGAGTTATGCAACCATTCTCAGCAAGGCGAACATTTTTGTGGCCACGGGCATGGATCTCGAAATGTGGGCACCCGCCCTTGTGGACATGTCCAACAACCCGGATATCAGAAGCGGCCAGAAGGGCTATGTCTCGGCCAGTGCCGGCCTCAAGATAGTCGAACAGCCCGTTACCGTGAGTCGCGCCGAGGGCGACGTGCACATCTACGGCAATCCGCACATTCACACAAGCCCGCTCAACGGCATAACAATCGCGGAAAACATCTATGTGGGACTGAAAAAGAACGCACCCGAACACGCAGCCTATTTCGAGGAAAACCTTAAAAAGTTCAAGAATGAAGTGTACCGCAGAACATTCGGGGCCGAACTGGTTAAAATGATCGGAGGAAAAACCCTTACGACAATGGCCCTGCGCGGCAAGCTCATACCCTTTCTCGAGAAAAAGGAATACAAGGGTAAAAAACTCATCGATCATCTTGGGGGATGGATGAAAAAAGCCATGCCTATCCGTAACCATAAAGTAGTCAGCTTTCACAAAAACTGGAGCTACTTCTCACAGCTTTTCGGGCTGGACATAGTGGAATACATGGAGCCCAAGCCGGGCATACCTCCCACGCCCGGGCACGTGTCCGCCGTAATCAGCAAAATGAAGGAACTCAACGTAAAGGTCATGCTCGTTGCCAACTACTTTGACATGGGCAAGGTGAAAACCGTGGCGGACAAGGTGGGAGCAGTGCCCGTTGTCGTGGCCCTGTCCCCGGGCGGAGAAAAGGGCATAGACCACTTTTTTGACCTATTTGATTTATGGATTGACCGACTTGTAAAAGCTTTCAATGAAGCAGAAGGAAATAAAAACAGCTGAGTGACTGTTTTACACGCGGCTGTTACCTGGGCCTGATTGTTTGCTTGTACATCTGTACTTTAAGGAGAACTGATGAGCATCTTTGATCTTATGGCAACGCCCTTTGCCGAATGTATCATTCTTGTAGCCATACATACTTATCTTGGAATTCATGTATTAAGGCGCAGGGTAATCTTTGTGGATCTGGCACTGGCGCAGACGGCCGCTCTCGGATCCACCGTAGGCTTCCTCTTCGGCATCATGCCCCATACTTCCGCAGGATTCATTTTCTCAATGGCCTTTACCTTTGTCGGCGCAGCCCTCTTCGCCATTACCAGGATAAAAGGTGAAAAGATACCGCAGGAAGCCATTATCGGCCTGTTCTACGCCATTACAGCGGCCATGGCCGTGCTCGTAGTACAGAAAACTCAGGGCGCGGAACACATGGAAGACATCCTGGTGGGCCGTATTCTGTGGGTCAAGTGGAGTGACGTGATCTCCGCTCTTATTGCCTATGCATTTATCGGGGTCGTGCACTACATCTTCCGGAAACAGTTTCTGTTGATATCCGAAAATCCGGAAAAGGCCTACGAGCAGGGAATGCCGGTAAGGGCGTGGGATTTTCTTTTTTATCTCACCTTCGGCTTTGTCATCACTTTTTCCGTTCACGTGGCCGGCGTGCTCCTCGTCTTCGTCTTCCTGGTTGCGCCCGCAATAATGGCCATGATGATAACGGACAATCTCAAGCATCAGCTCGTAATCGGATGGAGCATGGGAACCATTGTAACAGTCATAGGCCTTTATCTTTCCTATGCAATCGACCTTCCGAGTGGTCCTACAGTGGTTTCCTTCTACGGGGTTATTCTCGCCATCGGAGCCGTCATCTTTTATATCTCCAGGGCGGTCGACAGGGCCAGGGCCTTCGGCTGGGTCGGCGTCGGCATCCTCGTTATCGCCGCCATAGCCTTCATATTCGTGAACTCGGCAAAGTGGCTGGCCCAGACCTCGCTTGCGGCCGACGAAGAGCTTGCTCACGGAGCCGCCGAAATGCGACGTGACGAAATAACCGCTGAAACGCATCAGCTGGAACATCACGCGACAAACAGAGAAATAACAGAAGTAATGGAGCTTACGTGCAAAGGCATAACTCCCAGGCAGGCCAAAAGATACACCTCCTGCCTGGACTCCTCCGAAAAGCTCGATTTCATACAGGCCGAAGTAAAAAGGGATAAGGAAGGTGGCTGCTGGATGCTTGTGCCATTCCTTTCGGATGGTGAGACTTCGGAGTTTTTCAGGTCCGAAGCGGTTGACCTGGCAAAAACGGAACTGGGCAAGGATTTCGGCTACGACCCCGAACAGGAACCCGATTCAGAACAGAACATCAAAGCCGTCGAGGCCATGCGCACGGCTCTCAAGGCATATGCCGAGGAACATGAACACGCGGATCACGATCACGCTGCTGTAGACGGAAAGGGCCGCGCCACAGGCCCGCGCGACGGAAGCGGCCAGGGACGCACAACAGGCCGCGGACTCGGAATCGGCCCCCGAAACGGAACAGGAAAAGGTACGGGAACGGGCATTGCACCCAGGAACGGCACCGGAAGAGGACCGGGCCGGGGCCTGAGACAGGGCCGCAAAGACGGCAGAGGTCGTAGTATCAGGGACGGCAGGGGGCTCGGTAACAGGAACGGCAGTGGACGCGGCGGCAGAAGAGGATCTGAATAATCCCCCAGTCATCCCGCCACCTGACTTCCTGACAACTTGACAACTTAGCAGGCTCCCCGGCAGGCACCATCCCAGCAATGTCTATAGATTTAGTGCTTGTTCTCAGGCCAAAGATTGGATAGAAATGCCGGAATCATGACACTGGTCAGAAACGCCAGTGATTACGTTTAATTCGAACTATTAAGGGAGAAAATGATGAAAAAATTAACAATGACGGCATTCTTTTTTATTTCGATAATGTATCTGTCATGCTCCACTCAGGCTCCTGCACCGGCGCCTGAAAAAGCAAAATCAGAGTCCATGCAGAAAGCACCGGCATCTCAGCCCGTTGAAGCTCGGCAGCCGGAAAAGGAAAAAATGGCGTCATCTGAAACCGGATGCCCGCACAGAAACACCGGGTGCCCGCACGAAGAGAAAAAGCCCTGCGACTGTGATAAAAAGACATCCGATTGCCCGTACGCGAAAAAGCATGAGCAGAAACCCACAGAGGACGGCAAGGGTGCCCCCGAAGAAGACGGCGAACACGATCACAGCGATGAAACCGATCACGCTCACTGATCAGTTTTTTACCCGGATTTCTCAGGAATTATTGAGAATAAGCTTGCGCATCTCGTCGACATCATTTGTCGGCTGCGAGCAGCTCTGTCTCACGCACACGTAGGCCGTCGCATGGCCGTCTTTCATTTCCTGTTCCCTGACAAAGGGCGCGATTTCTGCGAGTTCTTCGACCCCGTCCGGGTCCCTCAGCAGAACGACCATTGACGGCAGGTAAATATTCCTAAGTTCGTTTACCATTTTCGCGGCGTCTTCTGTGCCGGGCTTCGCTGATATGACAACTTCAACACGCGGGTTTTCAAGCATATCAAGGGCGTTGAGCAGCATTGCATGATTCCGTGGCGCTGACTCAAGCTCCGTGCCCGCGCTCATGATCGCGCGCCGGGCAATGGACTCGTATTCATGCCGTCCCGTAAGCCCTGCCAGGTTCAGAAGGTTGACTACGGCAATCGAATTACCCGAGGGCAGTGCCCCGTCATAAATATCCCTGGGCCTTACGAGGACTTCCTCGCCGTCGTCCGCAGACAGATAAAACCCGCCTGAGCCGGCATCCTGAAAGTGCGCTGTCATGGTGTCTGTAAGATCAAGAGCCCCCCGCAGATACTCAGTCTCAAAAGTACCCTGGTAAAGTTCAATCAGGCCCCATACAAAAAATGCATAATCATCCAGGGTTGCATCGAGCCCGGCCTCCCCCTTTCTATAACGGTGCAACAGCCTCCCGTTACGGAAAAGATTCTGCATGACGAATCCGGCCGCCCTGCGCGCCGCCTGTATGTACTCAGGCTCGTCGAGAACACGCCCCGCCTTTGCCAGCGCGACGATCATAAGGCCGTTGAAGTCCGTCATTATCTTGTCGTCCTTCATGGGCCTCGCACGCTTTGAACGCGCATCGAACATCTTCCTGAGGGCTGATTCAAGTCTGCGCGAAACCTCATCCTCATCTATGGAAAAGTCACGGGCCAGATCCTCGTCGGAAACAGCGCGGTAAAGGATATTCATGCCAGTGCCCCGCCCTTCAGCGGGATCAACGAAATTCCCCTCCCCGGTGATTCCAAAAGCCTTTTTAACAAAACCGGCTTCAGATTCTCCGAAAATCTGATCAACATCGGCTTCACTCCACAGGTAAAACGCGCCCTCTTCTCCGTCGGTATCTGCGTCCTCTGCCGAATAGAACCCTCCGGATTCGTCCGTCATGTCCCTCAGAACATAGCGCGCGATCTCGCGGCATGTTCCGGCATACGCCTCCTTTCCTGTGGCCTCATAAGCCTCGGCATACGCGAACAGCAGCATGGCCTGGTCGTAAAGCATTTTCTCGAAATGCGGCACAAGCCACTGTGAATCAGTCGAATACCTGTGGAAACCGTAACCAGCGTGATCGTAGATTCCGCCCCTGCGCATTCCCTCGAGCGTCTTTTCTACCATCTTAAGAGCCTGACGACTGCCTGTGCGGCGCCAGTAACGAAGAAGAAAAACAAGCTGATGCGGCATGGGAAATTTGATGCCGCGGCCGAAGCCGCCGTTCTCCGCGTCAAAGTCCTCTTCCAGAGAAGCAAAAGTTCTGTCAGGCAGATGAAGGCCGGGCTCTGCCGCCCGATCCCGCGAGGGCGCGGACTTCAGCGCCGAAACCACCCTTGCCGACTGTTCAGTCAGCAGGGAACGGTCGTTTTTCCACATGCGTACCACTTCAGGAAGAATATCCAGAAGCCCGGCATGCCCGAATCCCGACGATTTTGGAATATACGTCGCCGCGAAAAAGGGCTCCTTCGAAGGCATCATGATTATGGTCAGGGGCCAGCCGCCGCCTCCCGTCATAATCTGGCACGCAGTCATGTAAACGTGATCGATGTCGGGGCGCTCCTCCCTGTCCACCTTTATGGAAATGAAATGCTCATTCAGATACCGGGCGACTTCATCGTCCTCGAATGACTCGCGCTCCATCACGTGACACCAGTGGCATGTGGAATATCCTATTGAAAGGAAAACGGGCCTGTCCTCTTTTAACGCGCGCTCAAAAGCCTCCTGCCCCCAGGGGTACCAGTCAACGGGATTGTCCGCATGCTGCAGAAGATAGGGGCTTGTCTCGCTTTTTAGTCTGTTCTGTTTCCCGCTCACATCTTTTACGTAACCACTCATCCGGCACGCGCTATAATTAAAACACCGTTTTTTCAGGCTCCTGCTGAAAATAAAGTAATTGTAATTTCCTTCCAGATGCGGATATTAAGATTCACAGAAAAACCCGAGGGAGAAAACACAATGAACGATCGTATTAGAGAGATAAAGGGATACATTCGCGACATACCCGACTTCCCGGAAAAGGGAATCATTTTCAAGGACATCACGCCCCTTATCGGAAACGCCCAGGCACTGAAGCTGGCCTGCGATCTCATGGCAGAGCCTTTTGCCGCAGCCGGCATTACGAAAGTCGTGGGCCTTGAATCGAGAGGATTCATTTTCGGCACGCCGGTGGCGGAGAGACTGGGCGCCGGGTTTGTTCCCGTGCGAAAGCCGGGCAAGCTTCCGGCCCGTACCGAGAAGGTAAGCTACTCCCTGGAGTACGGAGAGGATTCGATAGAGATTCACGCGGATGCGCTGAGTTCAGACGACACTGTACTGATCGTGGATGATCTGCTTGCAACGGGCGGCACGGCCGCGGCCGCGGTCGAACTGGTAAAAAGGCTTGGTGCGAAAATCGAGGGGCTCAGCCTCCTCATAGAGCTTGATTTTCTCGAAGGAAGAAAAAAGCTCGAAGGCATCAACATCAATACGCTCATTCATTATTGAAACCGGAAAAACATTCAAGGAGAAAAAATGATAGAAGCAGGTGACTTGAGAAAAGGTCTGAAAATACTCCTGGACGGAGAACCATACATAATAGTGGAATTCCAGTTCGTAAAACCCGGCAAGGGACAGGCCCTGTACAAGTGCAAGCTCAAGAACATGATAAACGGAACACAGTTCGACAGGACATGGCGTTCGGGCGAAAAATTCGAAAAAGCCGAGCTCGAAGAGCATTCGATGCAGTTCCTCTACGCGGACGACGACGCATTTCATTTCATGAACACGGAAACCTACGATCAGGTCGCGCTTACGGCTGACCAGGTAGGTGATGCACAGAACTTTCTTACCGAGAACCTCATAGTGGAGATCCTGTTTTTCGAAAGCAGCGCCATCGGCATCACGGTTCCCAATTTTGTCGAGCTGAAGATAGTACAGAGCGACCCGGGCATGAAGGGGGACACGGCAACGGGAGCAACAAAACCCGCCACCCTGGAAACAGGATACACTCTGCAGGTTCCCCTTTTCGTGGATCAGGATGAAGTGATAAAGATCGACACCCGGACCGGGGAATACGTAGAACGCGTAAAAAAGTAACCCGCTTCATGAAGCTGATTTCCAGTCTCAAAGACAAAAAAAACACACTCACGGCCAGGGCGAAAATCATACAGGCGATTCGCGGTTTTTTCATTGAAAGGGATTTCCTCGAAGTCGAAACACCGCTCAGAGTCCGTGCACCCGCCCCGGAGCTGCATCTGAAGTCTGTTGCCACGGGCGATCACTGGCTGGCTACTTCGCCCGAGCTGCAGATGAAACAGCTGATGGCTGCTGGTTATGAGCGCATCTTCCAGATCTGCAGGGTCTTCAGGGATGCCGAATCCGGACGGATGCACAACCCGGAATTCACCATGCTGGAATGGTACAGGGCGGATGCGGACTACGCGGCACTCATGGATGACATGAAGGAAATTGTCCTTGCAGCAGCACAGGCCGCCGGATCGGGCAGAACCGTCGAATACGGAAATCTGTCAGTCAACGTGGACACGGAATGGGAAAAAATAACCGTATCCGACGCGTTTGAAAAATTTGCCGTTTACAGGCCGGGCCCGGACCCGGACCCTGACAGGTTCGACGTGGACATGGTGGACAAAGTCGAGCCCGAACTTGGTATTACTGTTCCGACATTTCTGATTGATTACCCGGCTTCAATGTGTTCGCTCAGCCGCATTAAAAAGGACAACCCCGATGTCTGTGAAAGGGTCGAGCTTTATATCGCGGGGGTGGAGCTTGCAAACGGGTTCAGCGAGCTCGTGGACTCACACGAACAGCGCAGGCGGTTCGAACAGGATCTTGCTCAAAGAGCAGCAAAGGGTCTGGACGTGTATCCCCTCGATGAGAACTTCCTTAACGCCCTTGATCACATGCCGCCGTCCGCAGGATGCGCGCTCGGAATCGACAGGCTCGTGATGCTCCTGTGCAACAAACAGAACATACACGACGTCATGTGTTTTCCGAGCGATTCGTAACTGATCTCGAACATTGTGTAAGCACGGCCTGCCTGGGGGCAGGTACCCCTCCAGGCTTTCGCGCCACCTGCCCCCGTCGCGGCCTCTTAATCCAATTGTTGCATGGGGCGGCCCGGCGAAGGTCGAATTCATTTCGATTCGTCATCGTAGTCCCCGTGCCTGCCCGTTTTGATCAGGTCCCCGTGCCTGCCCGTTTTGATCAGGTCCCCATGCAAAACATATTATTATATCCACAATGGTCCGAGTATGGTGAGGCCGTCGAACTCGATCCCGAGGATGAAGAAGCGTCCGTCTTCGCCGTAAACGTCTATCCTGGATTCGATGAATATGCCTATCGATCCTGAATAAATATCCTGCATGTTTTTTTTGAGCATGCCCCACCACAGGCGCGCGGCGATTCCGGCCGCATGTATTTCACCCGGATCCTTCCTGTACATCGGGCCGCAGGACAGTTCAAAGGGGTAATCATCGCTCACCGGAAGAAGCACGGATGCTCCGAGGCCCGCCCCGACGTTTGAAAAATCATCGCTTATGAAAAAAAAGTGGGGGCCGCCGGCCCAGTGTCCGCCGTCGTCTCTTCCCCACAGAAGCGATGCATGAAGCCCCAGTGAAAAAAACACGTCGTCCAGGTTTTCGAATTCATCAGTTCTTATTCCCGGGCCAAGCGCGATACCGGTCTTAAGTTCGTATGTCCGCGCTTCGAAGCAGAAAAAGCCAAAAACGAACGAAAAAAAAACAATTCTCAGCGCTGTGTCCCGAAGACGCGTCATCGCCCTTTCCTTCTCGCGCTCATTACGCGGCAGATGCCCGAAAGATCATCCCTGCCCTGGATTTTTTCATAACAACCTGCTTTTTTAAAAATCCTTTCTACCGCAGGGGACTGATCGTATCCCATTTCAAGCGCAACAAGGCCGCCATCCTTAAGATATTTCGAAGACGTTCTGATAATCCTTTCGATAATAACAAGGCCGTCCGGCCCTCCGTCCAGGGCCTCAGCAGGTTCGAAGTTCCTGATACAGCTGTCCAGCGTCATGATCTGCGATGATGGTATGTAGGGCGGATTGGACACAATTACATCGTAAGAAGCGTCTTCGGTAACACTGCTGAAAAGATCGCTTTCAAAAAATGAGCATGACTCGGCAACGTCGCAGTCTTCTGCGTTAAGGCGGGCTGTTGTGACCGCGGCGGGCGAAATATCCACGCCGTCCACCAGTGATCCTTCAAATTCACACGCCAGAGTAACTGCAATTGCGCCGCAGCCGGTACCGATATCGAGAAAACTGTACCTGATGTTTCTGTCGCATTCATCCAGGACATGCTCAACAAGTGTCTCTGTTTCGGGTCTTGGAATAAGCACGGAAGGGTTCACACTGAAGCTGCGTGACCAGAATTCCTTTTTATCCGTTATGTATGCCGCAGGCTCTCCTGAACGTCTTCGTGTCACGAAGTCTCTGAACCTGTCACGCTCATCAAGGTTCAGTGGAGTGTCAAAATGTGTGTAAAGCCTGATGCGATCGGACTTGAGCACTCCGGCCAGGAGCACTTCTGCCTCGATCCTGGGATTGTCGAGCCCCCTGCGTCTGAAATCATCAACCGCCCACGAAAGCACTTCCCTTACCGTCCACATCCCGTTTCGGGTGCCCGTTTTCAGTCCGCTCTTCACAGGTATTTTTATACCTTCACATTGCCAAAATAGAAAGAAAATGTGTGGTTCACTTCAACTTTGTTTCAGTGAAGGATGGACATAAACCTCTGAAACACTGATAATGAATCAGTTTCCGAAACCGGTTCCTTCTGAGGCAGGCATGGTCGACGACAAAAACAAACCACCTTTTCCCGATGAAGTATCATCCGTGGATATTTCCATTACCGAGATCGCGCCTGATAATTCCGGTTCCGGTGATGCCTCCGGTGAGAAAATCCCCATTGATCTGGCACAGACACTTCCCACCACTCCGGGAACGAGCAGGGATCCCATGCTCGGAAGCACACTGGCGGGAAGATACAAGGTAATCGAACTTATCGGCACAGGCGGAATGGGGGCGGTTTACAGGGGTGTACATCTCCTGATGCAGAAGGTCGTAGCCATCAAGGTTCTGAACGCGAACATGCTCGAGCACCCCGAGGCAAGGGCCCGTTTCGAAAGGGAGGCAAAGGCGGCGGCCCGTATCGGCCATCCGAATGTCGCCGCTGCAACCGATTTCGGCCCGACTGATGATGGCGGATTCTTCCTGGTAATGGAATATGTCGAAGGTGAGTCACTTGAAAAAATCCTTCGGCGCGAAGCACCGCTGGAGCCGCGTCGTATTCTTTCGATAGCCGATCAGATCTGTCAGGCACTGGCCCGGGCACATGAACTCGGAATAATTCACAGAGACCTCAAACCGGAAAACATACTCCTGGTCGATGACGAGGGTCGTGAGATGGTAAAGATTCTGGACTTCGGAATTGCCAAGCTCACGGACGAGGGAAGTCGCGACGAGCCCGACCTTACAAAAGTCGGTGCGATTTACGGAACTCCCAGGTACATGGCTCCGGAACAGATCGTAAGCCCGGATGTCGATCACAGAGTCGATCTCTACGCACTCGGCATCGTCATGTACAGGATGCTGGTCGGCCGGCTTCCTTTTGATTCAAAAGTGAGTGCGGACATACTCGAGATGCACATTTCGGCTGATCCGACATCACCCAGAGCCATCGCGCCCGAAGCCGAGATTCCCCTGAGGCTGAACAAAGCCGTAATGAAACTGCTCGAGAAAAAGCCCGAAAAAAGATTTCCGTCCGCATCCGCACTGCGGGAGGAAATTGAGGAAATCGCCGAAGACCTGAAAGACAGATCATATAACCCCGGACTTCTTGAATCCATTGGACGACGCCTCGAGGCCAAGCCGAGCTGGGTCCGCATGCCGGTGGTAATGCTGCTCATTATAACGGGCATCTGTGGTGTGCTTTACGGTCTTGTGGAGGCGGGTCTGTGGAACATCAACAGCAGACCGGATCCCGCCGCATCGGCTGCTAATACAGGTCCGCAGAAAAAAAAGAAAAACTACACGGCAGAAGAGCGTGTACAGCGAAGGGAAAGTCTGCTCAAAGAAATCGCTGCTTTCGAATCAAGACCCGAAATCAAACCCGCCCTTAAGGATCTGAAGGAAGACAGAGAAAAAGAAGCTACTGAAATCCTCGAGGAACTCAGGCTGAAGCTCGGCGCAAACGCGATCCTGGAATTCGAGCTGGGACGGATACGGGCCGAGAGAAATCACTGGAACACGGCTTTTCAGCACTACGAATATGCCCTTTTCAGCGATGATCGCTTTATCGAGCTGGATGAATTTGTAACACAGGTCGTGGCCGTTGTAGGCCCGAGCCAGGCAGGACAGAAGGCGGCGAATCTGATTCGCCTACATATCAAGGAGAGAGCTGCAGAGCATCTGGTAAAAAGGGCAATTGAACATCACAATTATAAAATCAGGAAAAAAGCAGCGGCGGTGCTTTTTGAAACAGTGGGCCGGGATAGCGTCAGGCAGTGGGAGCGTGAGCTCATATTAATGAGGACCGCCGGCAACTGTGAAAAACGGCTTGAACATCTTTTGAACATCAAGATTGCGGACGCAAAAGAAGTACTGCCGATATTGAAGGAATTGAGAGAAAGAAAACCCGACTGCGGATCCAGGCCGGCACTGTGCTATAAATGCATGGAACAGGAGTGGGACAGGATACTTGCTCAATGGGATACTCAAACTGCTGATGCAGGCAGCTCCCGAGAAACCGGGATCACGGAAGGCGGCAGCAAAGAAACCGCTTCCGGCACTGAAAAAGAAGTAAAAAAAATCGTCAAGGCATCAGAAAAATCTTCAAAGAAAAAAAAGTCATCCCGCAGGAAATCAAAAAGAAAAAAGCGTCGCTAGCTTTACAATAAATACTGCTGAAATCAGGTTTAATCGAAAAACAACTTTTTTCGTCTTGAAAGGGGTGACAATGAGGTGTAGAAACTTTTTCTTAAAAAAGAGCAGAGAATTTGCAATGATTCTGCCTTATGTAGTACAATGTATTCACTGGAAGGATAAAAGGAGCTGCCGGATGCCGGGATTATTAATCGCAATAGCAGGATTTCTTGGAATGATGGTTGCTGGTTGTGTCGGTACCATGTGGGGGAGCCTTCTTATCCTATTTGTCGTCATCGGTATCTTTTACGGAACACTCGCTCTTGGCAAGGGTCTGGCCGCCGAAGAATCTTCTGCTCAGGATCATGCCGTTGCGGCATCTGCCCACACTCCGGAATCCCTGACTAAAAAGAGCGATATCAGTTAAATTTCTTTCACAACATTTCTGTGCAGCAAACTGCCTGGGCATTTTTTACAGCTTGTTAATGTTTTAACGCTCTAGTGTTATCCAGTTCCAGGCCACAGCCCCGCCTTATTTCTTCCGCACCTGTTTTTGCAACAAAAAACCCATTGATTCCATAAAGATGGAGCATCTCTCAGATCTTCCGGGGAAAGGTATGGTATTTGCAGAATACTTACATGGCATGATTTACGGCGTTACAGTTTCTGCATTTTTATATCCCTCCTACAATAGCTCTTTCGAATATGTATTATCCATCTATTTTATGGAATTTTCTAAAAGAATCGAAAATGTTGATCGGGTAAAAAAATGATGACAAAAACAATATCGAATGATATTTGTCCACTCTATGGATATAGGCACTTTACTTAGAAGGAGGAAGAATATGCCGAGTTACAAGAAATTCGGGGCACTGGTTGCTTTGTTCGCCCTGCTGTGTGCAGTCCAGCTCTCCAGCTGTGCTGAAGAGCGCGAGCCCATCAACCGGGTTCAGCCAAATGTAATCAAGAAGACAATGCTGGATGGAGTCTGGTACATGCAGCAGACTGTGGTAGAGGCACCCTCTGCCGAGCTTGAGGGTGTTATCACGGCTGGAATTGTCGGAATGGGCAACTTCCAGATGGGCATAGGCATCATTGACTGGGATGTACAGAAAGATTACCTGTATGCCCGCCGCGCCTACGAGAAAGTAGAGAACAGCGAGCGTTACGACGAACCCCAGGACGAAGAATACGTCGGCGCCGCGATTATGGCCGCTTTCCGGATTGAGAAGCATTTTGATATCCGGAAATCGTACAATTCAATAACGGGCGAAGAAATGAACGTTGTCGAGGAAAACTCCTCTGACCGACCATGGTACGAGCGCGAGTACATACGCGTAGACTGGTCGCAGAACCTGGCTCCCGGCGGCACGTTTGATTTCGAGCTCGTCCCCACGGCTCCCATACCGTACTACGTTGAGAGCCAGTGCTCCGACGAAGATGCGGTCAAGGGTATCTGCGAGCAGGATCCCAACTCGCCGTATTTCAGGGTACAGTGGAGCGAAGACGACCCCGACAAGATCGAAAAGGGATATTTCGATATCACGAATTCACTTTTCGCATCGCCGGGAATGGCATATGTCCCCGGCTACGGGGATCTTCCCGTCTGCTTCCTGTACGGTCATCAGCTTGCTGAATGCGGCCCCGCCGAATACCGGATAAGGTATGGATTCTGGCACAAGGATGCGGACCGCGATTTCGAGCCAAAGGCCCACAAGGGGCCGATAACGAACTATTTCGGTCCTTTCGTGGTGGACAAGCCGGTTTATGATAGGATTGATTATGTACGTTACGACAAAATGATGAAATATGCCCAGAAACACAATATCTGGAAGCAGCATCATGACTTCAACAGATTCTGCACTTACAACGAGGACACAGGGGCGATTGACGACTCTGCATGCGAAAATGCGCATGGAGCCCACTGCGATATTCATACCCCGCTGCGCGAGGAGGATCAGGAAAAATGGGAGGCTGAGCACAGCTGCAAGCTGGTCGCAATGCCGTGGCGCAACGAGGTCCAGTGCAAGCCGCGTCCCCACTACTGCACGCTTCCCTATTCAAGAATGGAAAACGGCGAACGCGTTGCGGTCAGGGAAGTTCGCCCCATAGTCTATTATACAAACCGCGAGTTCCCGAATGAGTTGACTCACACCAATGCAAATGATTTTGATATTACCTACATTGATATGCCGGGCGAGAGGCGTCCTTCGATCAAGCAGGTGAGTGACGAGTGGAACATGGCGATTACGAGAGCCATAAACGTCAACATGAACTTCGAAGAGCCTGACGCCGACAAGGAAACACCCCAGTGTGGTGATTATCCCAGATTCTACGACAGAGACAGCGAGGAGTACTACAGAGAGAACTTCATGCCCTCGAATCACTGCAAGGGAGCTCTCGACTGGTACGATCCGGAAAGACCTCCCTTTACCATCTGCCGGTATGCGCCCGTTCTCGGACCTCCCGAGGAAGGCGATTCCGAAGAAGTGCTTGCAATGAAGGCGGATGAGGCAGACATATGCTGGGAGAAGCTCGAAGAACAGAACTTATGCGCCTGGAACGAAGAACGCGCGGCCGAACTCGGCAGGCCACTGTGCACGCCGCGTGACAAGGAACCAAGACTCGGCGACACGCGTAACAGCTATGCATGGTGGGTCGACGAGTTCTTCACCGGTTTCGGCGTTCTGGGATTCGGTCCCAACAACACCGACCCGACAACGGGCGAAGTGATTTCAGGCATGGGGCATGTCTACATGCACAACGACTGGGTTTCTACCCGTATCGCAGACATGATTCGCCTCATGATGGGCGTTGTCGAACCTACTTCATTTGTTGATGGAGTGGACGTGACATCCTGGAAATATTCCTATTCCGCCCAGAACGTCAACGGGCATCAGTACCATACTGTAAACAAGACCTACAATGATGCTCAGAGAATGATGATGGCCGTGAACATGGGCCAGGACTTCACTCAGTTGAGCAACAAGTCAATGAGCGTTGACGACCTCGGGCTTCAGGCCGTCCTCGGCGGGGGAATCGACAAGGTCCACGGCAGGACTGCGCTGGCCAAGGAAGTGCCCGACAGCGTCAGAGAGATACTGGAGGGTAAGAAGCACATATCAGTGCCGCTCGCAGTCGATATGCTGCAGCAGCAGGGCCTTAACGATCCTTCCAGGTTCCTCGACGATGACCTGGTCCAGGGACTGGCCGGCACATCGGTTGAAGACGCACTCATCAGCGGCAGCATGACTCCGGAGTTGCTGATTTCGTCCGGGCTGCCTTCGGAAACTTCGATGGACGAAGGCGTTCTCGACAAAATTTCTCCGGTGAGAAGCACCTACAGGGATCTGCGCAATGCCCGCGAGACTTACAGAAAGCAGCTCATGCTCAGCAACAGGATGGATTTCATGGACATGCTGAACATGGAAGAAGCCACTTACGAGGTTGCGCTTCGGCTCCTGAAGCTCGGCATCACTGACCGTGAAGACATATGGCACATCGCCAGGAAAAACCTCATGCATGCTGTCCTGGCACACGAAATCGGCCATACGCTTAATATGTTCCATAACTTCGGAGGCACGGACGACGCATTCAACTATCATGAAGAATACTGGGATCTCAGAAGAAAAGGCGCGAAGCAGTCGTATGAACTCTGCCTGGAGAAGGAACCTCAACTGATAGAGGAATGCCAGGCCGACTGCGAGAATTACAATGACGTTGAGAATGCCGAAGTAGACTGCGACGCACTGTGCACGGGCCTTTGCGAATGCCCGAGGCGCAAGAACCGCTATGATCCGAACAGCGAGTGCGTGGTGTCGCGTCTCGATCCCCAGGGTATCGAGGAATACGCAATGCCGGGCCCGAGGTTCCTTCCAGTAGAAGAAGGCGGTGACCCCGTCATGTGGGAAAGCGAACTTGAAGGACTTGAACTACACAAGGCCTACTCGGCCGTTATGGATTACGTGGCATGGTATCACGTGGACGAGGAAGGCATAGGCAGATGGGAATGGGCCAATATCCTCTACGTTTACGGGGATTCGATGGAAGTTTACAAAAAGTACGATATCCACTCCGATGAAGCCCCCAGCCTTACGCGACTGGCCCGTGACATCACGTGGACAAACCCGAACACCGAGCATCCGTTTACAATGGGGCAGCTCCTGAGGGCCTACGATGATTCAAATTCTGAAGTCTTTTTCGGGTATATTCCTTCGGACAATTTCCATTACACGAGATGGGTCGGCCTGATGGGAGACCTGTTCTACAGGCAGGACAACAGGATGGTCGTTCCCTTTGACAGGTTCGACATGGAGCCTGAATCACTGCAGGGAACAAAAGAACACAAGACCTGGATGATGATAGACGACCCCTGCACCAAACCTTCAAAGAGCGTGTACGGATTCGAGTGCGAGGTGGCGAAAAACGCCGGAGAAGTTCCGGGCCATCCCGGAATACCGGCCAACCCCAGCTGCCCGGCAGACTATCCCGTGTGCATTGATGATGGCTGCATGCCTGTTGAATGCATCTGCGAGCCGGAAGGTAAACTGGGATGCCCGCAGAACTACCATGTATGCGACGCACCCGGAAGTCCCCTGCTGGATAATGAAGGCAACGACCTTGGGCTCGGCACGTGCAAACCCAAGACATGCCTGACCGATGCCGAGTGCACTAAGACCAACAAGGATACGTACTGCTCCATGGCGCTCAGGCAGGGCAATGCCTACAGCTGCATTCCCAAAGCCTACTCCAAGGTTCCGTACGTTTTCTGCAACGACTATCACGCTGACCTGTCCAACAAGTGCAACACCAGGGATCAGGGAGCTGACACCTGGGAGAGAATGAACGTGCACGTTACGGACTGGGACGTCTGGTATCTCATGAGGAACTTCCCGCGGGGCATGTACGACTACTGGTGGCCGGACTATCCGTACTCGGCATACGGCCGTACTTACAGGAGAATGAAATCATTCAACGACCTGTATGCGATTTACAGCAACCTGATGTCGTCCATCTACTACCAGTATGACATCCCCAAGGGGCAGTTCTTCCAGTGGAACATGGACCCGTATTTCGGGCGTGGCGATCAGACAGCGGCCGTTCACGAGGCATTCAACCTCCTGATGTCCACCCTGGCAATGCCCGAGATCGGAGCACATGACGATTACCTGCCCGATATAGTTACTGGAGAACAAAAAGGAAGGCCTTCTGACGGCGCTCCCGTTTTCATGGGTTCCGACCTTATTTCGGGTGACAACTGGATCGACATAACCGACGGCCGTTACTTTGCATCATCATGGTTCCCGCAGGACTACGTTGACTTCTGCGGTGACTTCTTCTTCGACTGCTTCCATCACGTCGGATTCGCCATGGACAAAATGGCCGCTCTCGATGTCATGACAGAGACCGAGGGCCGCTTTGTTGCAACAGATACGTCCCAGGACGTCCGTGAATGGCGCGTCAACTTCTACCAGAACTTCCCCATGCAGGTACGCAGGTTCTTCTCGGCCATGTTCGCCGAGGACTGGATGTCAATAGCTCCTCTTGTTGATGTCACGAACGATCAGACAAAGACAAAGGGTATCATTGTCCCGCAGGACCTGGTGTTCCCGGAAAAAGAGCCGCTCAAGCTGTACAAGCGTGATTATGCACAGCCTGAACTCGACGTCCTGTTCAGCAAGGAGGCATGGAACGGCAACAGGTACACCCCGGTTTCCACGGAGAATATGTATCCGGTTGATCCGCAGACGTACTTCACTGTCAAACTGTACGCCGCGATTCTGGGCATAGCCAGGTTCCAGAACAACTTCGACAACACCTTCGCTCTTGCCTCCAGGGTATGGCGAAGGGGTTCAGGGTCCGCAATATGGTCCGATGTTCCAAACGTCGAGTTCCATGACCCGCTTACGGGAGTTGTTTACCAGGCAATGGCAGGGTATGAGCCGGATCTTCTGAAATGCGGTGAGACATCAATTTATGTCGGTGGTCGCGACCTCAACAATCCTGCAACCGGATTCTGCGCCGTTGACGAAGTAGGCTCATTCACGCCGACGGGAGATCCAACCGGCAACGGACGCTATGACTGCACGGATCGCCAGAGTGACGGATCATGCGCACATCCCTACTGCTTCGACAGGGACAACGACGGTGACTGCGACCTGCAGGAAGGCATCGGCGCGGGCATGATGCGTTACCTCAATACGGTTAAATCGAGAAGCCATTACTGCGACGCCACCGGCACTGTGGGAACAGCGGCCGATGACTGCAATCCCGACATAGGAGAGATTACCAAGAACCAGAACGACTTCTATCTCAGGGAGCTGCTCGATATTACCGAGGTGCTTGTCAGGCTGACGCATATCTACGACCTGTACGATGGAGCCTACGGCGATCACTACTCACCTGGTGAGATTCCCGAGGACTAGGAAAGTCCCGGGCACTCTTCCCGCATACTTTCATACATTCCATCCATATTTAACTCGGGGCCGGTAAAAAGACACCGGTCCCGCCCTTGACAAGGCCCCTTTAAAGACTAGAAAACTAAATATGACCGAGCCGGGTTTCATCCATCTTCATCTTCACAGCCAGTACAGTCTTCTGGACGGAGCCATACGTCTGAAGCCGATGATTAAAAGAGTCGGGGAAATGAAGATGGATTCCGTTGCCGTCACGGATCACGGCAACCTGTTCGGGGCTCTCGAATTCTATACCCTTGCACGAGATGCAGGGATCAAGCCCATCATCGGCTGTGAAGTCTACATAACGCCCAGGGGATGCGCGGACAGAACTCACAGAGGGTACCATCTGATTCTGCTTGCCATGAACAACGAGGGATACACTAATCTGATGTACCTCGTAAGCAAGGGCTACCTGGAAGGGTTTTATTACCATCCCAGAATAGATTACGAGCTGCTCGAAAAGCATTCCGCCGGGCTGATTGGCGCAAGCGCGTGCTTGGGCGGTGAGATTCCTTCAGCTCTCAGAAACGAGGGATACGACAGGGCAAAAGAGCTGGCCATCAGATACAGGAACATGTTCGAGCCCGGCTGCTTCTACCTGGAGGTGCAGGATACTGGCTACGCAGGACAGAAGGAGCTGAACCAGGCTTTTAGAAAAATGGGGCGGGAGACCGGCTTGCAGCTTCTTGCCACGAATGACGCCCATTATCTGGACGCCGG
>Ga0272442_10004332_pt1 | contig 19470 bp, 15 predicted proteins | sample SSMForm2O_FD_200262 | JGI IMG/M metagenome (GOLD analysis project Ga0272442, IMG submission 200262) | Marine sediment archaeal communities from Little Sippewissett salt marsh, Falmouth, MA, United States - SSM-Form-2O | ecosystem: Environmental > Aquatic > Marine > Wetlands > Sediment ... | reverse complement strand
TTATTTGAGCCCCGGCCCGGCAAGAATATTGCGCTAAACAAGGCCCTGCGGGAAGTGAAACTCGGCAAGCTGGTGATCTTTACGGATGATGATGTAAGGCCGAGTAGTGATTGGCTGAAGGCGATTAAAAGTATCAGTTCCCGTTGGACGGACTACAGCGTATTTGGCGGGAAGGTAGAGCTGGTGTGGCCGGAGGGGCAGATACCCATATGGATTTCGAATGAATATTTGCAGGTGATGGCCTATTCACAGCATGATTATGCGGATGCGGAATTACCTTATGCCAAGGATTCGTATCCGTTTGGGATTAACTTCTGGGTGCGGCGGGAGGTTTTTGCTAAGGGACTGTGTTTCCAGGAGATGATAGGCCCCCGTCCGGATGGGTTTTTTATTATGGGGAGCGAGTTGTCCTTTTTACGCGAGTTAAGCGAACACGGATATCAAATTTTATATTCGCCGCAAGCGGTAGTTGGCCATCAGGTGCAGCCGGAACAGTTGGCCTTTAGTTACCTGAGACGGCGAGCCTTGCGTCATGGCCGGAGTATGGTCTATTTCCAGCCGTTATGGCAAACAGAACTATACCAGAAACATCCGCTCTGCTGGCATATTTTGTGGGCCGGGGCTTTTTTACGTAATACGTTGCAACTCGGCATATATTATCTGGCCTTTTCATCAAATCAGCGAATGGAAAAGATTATTCGTAAAATTGTTGCTCTGGGTTACTTAATGGAAAGTCTGACTCGGGTGCGAAAACAGATCCCGGACGAAAAATCAACAACATATGAACTGGCAGCTACCACGGTTCAGAAATCGCATATCACAAATTGAGGAAACAACAGTATGAAAAATCCCTTATTACATCGATTACGAGCGTATCCGCAGGAACTTATTGTTGATATCCATACTTATTGCAACGCCCGGTGCACAATGTGCCCATATCCGCGCTATTCTCGCCAACAGAGTCAAGGACAGATGGAATGGGCTTTATATCAGAGAATTGTGGATGAGTTTGCCAGGCTTGGTCGGGAGCACAAGTTTCGTCCACGGATGACGTACTGTTATATGAGTGAACCGTTTTTGGCGGAAGATTTGCCACGTTACGTTAAATATGCCCTGGAAAATAACATCGAATTGTATTTGAATACCAATGCCGGGGCCATGACCAGAGAGAAATTGGATGCCCTTTTGGAGACGGGATTTAAGGGAGAAATAAATATAAGCTTCCATGGTATTACCCCGAAGGTATATGAACGGATAACAGGTTTGGAATTTCAGAAATCACTGCAAAATACTTTGTACCTTCTCGACAAATACAATACCCGTAATGTTCTGATTCGGGGAGTCGATGACAAATGGCCCGACGGAGAAAAGGAACTCTGGCTTACGTTCTGGAAGGAAAAAAATGTCCGACTGGAATATCTACCGCCTATAAGTCGGTGTGGGGCGATAGGAAGGATATTGAACAAGGCAAGAGGCAAAGGTGAAGGAAAAAAAGTACAAAAAGATCGTTTGTATGGTTGCCGGTGCAACTTGCCTCTATACCAAATGGTCATATTGTTCGACGGACAGGCGGTGATGTGTTGCCAAGACATGGGCCGTGAGTTAATCTGGGGGGACGTAGGCCAAGAAGGTATAGAAAAGGTCTGGAATGGTCCTGTGCGAAAAGAGGCTATTGATCAATTGTACACCGGTGCGACTTTGCCCAAAAGTTTTTTATGCTGTCGTTGTGAAGAAGCCCTTGATCTTGCAGGAATGATTCGTTCGCTCTGCGCCGCCGCCTGGCATAAGGTTACCCGTATAAATAAGAAGTCCCGAGCTGCTATTTGGTAATAAAAAGATAGAATCGGGGCATGAATAGGGGGGAAAGAAATAAGGGGGGAAATAAATTTAGCAATCAAAGCTGTTTTCATTAAAAGGAAAACAGCTTTTTTTATACTTCCAATTTCACTTCTTCTTTCATTTCTTCTTTCATTTCTTCATTAGACTGATTTTTTACCTGGGTTACCAGTTGCATATTCTCCCTGATCTGCTGCAAAAGCCAGTCTATACGTTGTTCGTCCCGATTTAATTGCTGCGCCGACTCCAAGCGAAGGGTGGCGATACGCCGTTGCTGCTCATCCAGAGCAAAGCGTTTGGTCCAGTGATTGACCAGTAATTCCGCCATTCTTTTCTCGGACCGCGCCCATTGATAGGTTTCGAAATGTGGCTGTCCTTCCGGGCTGATTCCCTCCAGGGTTAAAATGGCCCGGTCCAGAGACATCTGTTCAAACAGGGGTTTCATGCGTTCCCAGAGTCGATCCAATTCTGTTTTACCCTGAGAGGAAGTATTGACCTGATTTACAAATTGAGTAAGAGGTTCCTGGTAGTCTCCCACCAGCCTCATCCAGAGTTTGTGGGTATTCAGGCAGCCCATGCGCACCCCAAGATAAATATGTAAACCGATCAAAGCCAAAGCGGCCATACCTATGCTAACACCTGTGGTAAAGAAAAAGACAACTCCCATTCCCCCTGCAATTAGTACTGTTAACCATAAGGTGACAGAGACCTGGTTGACGGTTAAACCATGACGGCGGAGGCAATGGTGGATATGATCACGATCACCCTGAGCCGGCGATTGATGCCTGCTGAAGCGTCTTAATATGGCCAGCAACGCGTCCAGTACGGGTACGCTCAAGAGCAGACCAGCAGTGGGCAGGGCAAAAACACCCTGGACGGTGGCAATTTTAATGGTAAGTGCCCCTAAAAGCAGGCCGGTCAACTGTGAACCGCTGTCACCCAGAAATATCTGGGCCGGTTTGATATTAAAAAGTAGTACTCCCAAAAGAGCACCGGCCAGGCCCAGAGATATCAGGGCCGGAACGTATTGTCCGGTGATGAATCCCAATACCGCCAGCAGCACAGCTATAACCGTCCCTATCCCGGAGGCCAGGCCGTCCATGCCGTCGATAAAATTAAAGGCATTACAACTACCAACCAGCCAAAACAGGGTAAATGGTACTGCTAATACTCCCAAGGGTATTTCAAATACGCCGAAGAATCCGCAGCGCCTGACTACCAGACCCAATGATATAAAAACCAGAGCAGTTACTATCTGGAATGTCAGCTTGGGTAGGGGCATAATGTGCCGAATGTCATCTTTAGCGCCTAGGAGTAATATTATCAATCCGGCCCCCAATACACTACCGGTGAATTCATATCCCCCGGTGCCGTGGAGTAAACCACCAATGAGACCGGAATCCATATATACCAACCAAAGCAGTGCCAAGGTCAAAGAAAGAAACAACGGAATCCCACCTAGGGTAGCGGTGGAATGACGGTGGCATTTTAGTTCACCGTTGGGTATGTCCACTGCACCCCAGCGATGACTCAATCGTGACATGAAAGAGGTGAAAATAACACTGAAAGTTAAAGCAATTACAAATACCGTGCCGGCTATTACGGCTACTAGCTCAAACTGGGAAGTTAATAAGTTGCTCCATTCACTCACTGTTATAGCCCTATATAAGTTTGTTTTTCCTAAAGATGTTTGCTGGCTTTTGTTTTGTATCTGCCCTAAATGTTAGTCACTCTGACGGCTCATTACGGCCGGGGAGAGGGGGGCGTTTTCCACAAATCCAATACTGATCGCGCCGCAGCGTTCAATTTCTTTAATGGCCTTGTCTCTGCTGGTACCGGATTCCTTGTCAGAACGAACCACCAGAGCCTTACCGACTGTTTGCAATAAAATACAGGTCAATTTTTCATCCAAACTGCCCGTATCATAAATTACCCAGTCAAAACGCGTTGCCAATCTTCGGTCCAGCTCGGCCAAAGAATTGCGGTTTATTTGAGTGTGCCAATTGTCCCTCTCGGCAATGGATGAATCGGAAGTATGGCAATTTATAATCTGTAGCTGGGCTACGTCGGTATCCTGTATCGCCTGATCGAGAAGGGCGGAATCCGCCAGGGCCGCACCCACATCAGGAGCGTCCGATGCGGAAGAAAAGACCCGGCTCAGCGCAGGGGCTTTAGGATTCAAATCCACCAACGCCACCCTGCGCCCCGCCTGGGCCATTACCAAGGCGAGATTACAGGCACAGGTTGTCTTACCGCTTTGGGGGGTTTGACTAGTGACTACCACGCTTTGGCCGGTACGGCCGAACTTCTGGAGCAGTTGGGTGCTTATCTCACGAAAAGTTTCAGCCTGTACACTGCGCTGGTCGGCGTGCACTACCCGACATCGGGCTGCAAAGGCCAGATCCATGTTGCTGGGTCCACCTAAATCAATAGGTCTGATACTGCCCAGCACCGCAATGGTATTGGGACTTTGTTTTTTCTCGCTCATCTCTGCTGGTGAAGGACCTCCCGTATATTGTCTTGCATCCGCCGGTGGCCAATACATCATGGGCCACCAGGGGGGCTGACTCATACCCGCAGGCATGGTAAAAGGTGCCGTTTGGGGTGATGTTTCGGTTGGGGCCAGAGAAAACTTTTCCAGGGCCAAAATAAAGGCAATACTGAACAGCAACCCAAGCATTAAAATTGAGGCCGCCCGTTGCTTGGTACTTAGTCCAACCGCCCGGGCCGGTATGCGCGCCTTATCGACAACCACAACCGGGGCGCCGACCATACCCTGTTCGAGAGTAAATTGCTGCAGACGTTTTACCGTCTCACTTTTGAAGTTTTGCATCATTTTCAAATTGGCCAATATTCCCTGGTATTCCTGATTCCACTGGGTCAACTGAAAGGCCTTTTGTCGCTGCTGGTTGAGCATCTCCTGAAGTGACTCCTGCTTTTGGGCCAGCATTTCAATTTCCTTGGCGGACTCATCGCAAACTGTTTTTATTACCGTCTGTTGCAACTCAAGTTGACGAGCCTGCAGGTTGGCAATTTGATTTTTAACTTCACGCAGCTTTCTGTGTCCGGGCAGATAAGCCTGGGCCAGGCGTGACTCTTCCTGACGCAATTGCTGCAGACTTTGTTGCAGGGCAGTCAGGTCTTTGTCGTTTTGTATCCGGGGAAATAGTTCTCCGGCACTGCTTAAGTCTGGTCCGTTGGCCTGCATCTTCTGCAGGAGTTGTGTTTTTGGTTTCAAATTGGAATACTGCATTTGGACCTGGGTAAGCTCTTGCTCCAGATGTCCGATGCGCGCCTGGGCTGTGGCCAGGTCTTTTTCCACATCGAAGAGATGATGGTCCTTTAGAAATTGACTGAGTTTTTCCCTGTCGGCCTGAATTTGCTTGTCATAATTGCCAATCTGACCGCTAATCTCTTCTTGAATATGCTGGTTTTGTTCCTGCCTTGCGGAGTCTGAGATTTGGACAAAGGTATCCATAACCTGATTGGCGATAGCCGCAGCCTGGGGCCCACTATCTCCCACACCGATGATATCGATCAGTTTTGAATCCGGTACCGCCTGTACTTTTACGCGGTCCCGCATCCAGTCAACGACCTCGTTGGCGGGGGCCCAGCCACTCTGCAGTACCTGGAGATTTTGGGCTGCTTCCGCCAGGACATGCTGAGATTGCAGCAGTTCACACTGCGTGCGGAAGTAGTCGCTTTTGTTACCGCCATGGCCGGGAGACATAAGTTCGGTCAGTCTGCCCCTTTGGGAATCGTTCTGGGTAACCTGTACCTGAGCAACGGCCCGATAGCTGGGTTTGCTCAGAAATACAGAGACACAGGCTACAACGCCGACAATCGTCAGGCAGGCAAACAGCTGCCAGCGACGTTTTACCAGGACTTGCAGAGGATGAAAACCATACTCTTTGTCAGATCTCCATCCCGAAGAACCGTTTTGGGACACCGTATTTTTTTTCTTTGTGGCATTCATAATTACGCCCATTAAACTATACTCTCTGATTAACTAATCCTGATCCTCACTATGCGCTTTCCTTGGTTAATATCCGTAACCTCCCCATGTTCCTCCAGAGGGGATACCCATTTCTTCCGAAGCATTGTATGTCATATTGACTCCCGTATTCACCCCGCGACGAACCAACTGATCCAGATCATTAAAGAATTTCTTTACGGGGTGGACCGGGATAACAATTGTGTCGTTGCGGGCCAATACCAGATTTTCATGCTCACCGTCGCGGATTTTTTCCAGATCCACTACGATCTCCTTTTCCGTACCGTTGGGATTACGACGGATGATCTTACATTTTTTATCGGCGGCAATATTGGTTATACCGCCGGCACAGGAAATTCCCTGCAATATGGTCAAAGGACGACGGAATGTCTTGGGACCGGGGTGCTCGACTTCACCGGAAAAGTAAACATAGCCCTCATCGGCCGGTCTGACTTTTATCACGTCACCGGCAAAAATGGGGGGATTGATCCGGCCGGCACCTTCTTCGGCAAAAAGCTTACTGACCGGTACTAACTCTCGTGTATATGATTGGTTGATGATTGAAGTACCGGCTGTCAGCGTACCATCGGGATTGTAGGCCCCGCGCAAAATTTCTATCTCCGGGGCAGCTCCCACGCCGATTCCGCCGCTGCGTGCTATTACATCCAGTAATGTGGAGGTGTCTGTCTCCAGGGCCAAGGGTCCCGGATTACTAACCTGACCTAAAACCATTACTTTTTTACTGTTGTAGGTTTTTATGCTGACGTGAACCTGGGGATCTCGAATGTACTCCCGGCCCAGACGTCTGATCAATTCATCCCGAACCTGATCGATGGTCATCTGTGCCACAGTTACTTGGTTGAGTATAGGAAGATATATTTGACCGTTTCGATCTACCTCAACTGCCAGGACCGCTTCCTGATCAAGCTCGAGCAATTGATAAATCTTCACCTGCAGCACATCCCCGGGACCAATGTGATAGTCCTTAGTGGGTGTGTGATGGGCCAGTTGCGTCTGATGAGTCTGGTTCATCTGCTGAGTCTCGGCATTGTTCAGTACCGCATGAAAGTTGAAATCCTGCTGTCTTTGGAATTGCTCTCTTGTATTTTGTTCAGGAACAGATTTTGTAGTTTGATATGATTCCTGTAGGTTATACGGACGTTCCTGCTGCATATAGACCGACTGGGTCGAAGAGTTGCTCTTTAAAGGATAGGCGATTTTATACACCCGAGCGGGCTTCTGGGAACATCCCATAACCATCAACCCTGCGATCGTTATAAGCATCACTATCAATATAAACCGTTTTTTTACTAAATTTTGCGACTTCATCAGAGTCATATCTCCATTTCAGTCCAAACTATCTATTTTTATTAGTATCAACTAGCAACAAATTTCCTATATTACCTATCTCTCCTAGGCTGCCTTTGTATCGACTTAAACTGTAAGTGTCGTGAGGTAATTTAGCTTTGGGCTGGTTAGATAATCATTTTGTTTTGGTCGGTTTGTATCGATTGGACCGGATTCATCATGTGATCAGATAGGATAAAATGAGCCGGCTAAAGAGGTTGTGCAGAGTGCTACGGTTACTCGATAACTAAATCGCCTTAGATTAAGAGGGTAGGTGGCAAAGGGTAAAATCGCCCATGAGGGCCTTTTATGGGCATTATTTGCCGTTTTTAGAGGGGGGTATGTTTTGGTTATACCAAAAACTGAGAATCATCAATGAGGTATTATTGCTGCTGGCACCGAATGATATTTTCCTTGTCAAACATTACATTATCTTGAATAAAGATTGTTTTAGGTAGGGGAGTTTTATAAGTTTTCTAAAGTAAAAAAAATATGCCTGGAAAATTTTACCAACCCTCATTGCGACCGATAACGTCCAAAGAGTATTGAATCTTCCTTACAAAGGCAGGAGATTAGATGCTTTTACAGGTAATAAGCACCTTTATTTTCGTATGTTTAATTGGGTATTGACCTTGTAGAGGTGTTATCGGAAGCAGAGGTCGTTTAGGCTTAGAAGCGATATCGGACCTAAGTTGAGGCCTTCAGATGGGCAGCCTGGCTGGGGTAAGGCATGTTACGCCGATAGTCAATCCCGCCATGCTGCCTTGCGGACCACAGCCGGAGGCAGGACATATTTGTCTCCGTTGGCTCGGACCAGACCAATCAGACGGTTCCGGGCCGGAAACCATTTTACCTCGATACGTTCCATGGGCATCGGCCATTTCTTATAGTTATCCTGATGGGGTGTTCTCTGGGGAAGTTGGGAGGCGGAATGTAGGTTTTCTTCACAGGTAGGCATCTTTTCTCCTCAGTTTTTCTTAAACCATTTTCCATATCGGCGCTCATACGGTCTTACTTTGCTGTTCAATTATTTTTCAATGAGGAGCAAACAAGAAGGTGTGGCTGGATAACTGCTTTTGTGGCAATGTGTTACGGAAAAAACCGTTCTGGTCAGATGAAAAAATTAATATAACCGGTTCGTATTTTCTATCAATTGAAGGGCAAGGTCCTTTGTGTTTGAACTGACAATATAAAGTGAATAAAATAGACTTTGGCGTTAAAAGTACTTTGCCCCTTTGATTTTGGAGCATTGGTTTTTTTAATAGATTTTTCAGACTTTTGGCGTCTGCATGAAAAAAGTAATTTAAGACGATTTATATGGGTGAATGATTGTGGCGCAGGCCCAGGAAGAAATAGCATTCCAGCAGCAATATGAGCAGGTATTGCAAGCGATAGAAAACGCGATGGAGGAGTATCTTTCGGCAGGACGGGCCTTTCCCAAGACTCTTCAAGAAGCTATGCGTTACAGTTTGCAGGCTCCCGGTAAGTGCCTAAGGCCGGTGATGGTAGTGCTGGCATGTGAGGTATGCGGGGGAGATCGGACCGGGGCCCTGCCGGCGGCGGTGGCTCAAGAGATGGTGCACACCTATTCTCTGATACATGATGATCTGCCGGCTATGGATGACGATGACTACCGTCGGGGTCAGCCAGCCAATCATGTGGCCTTTGGAGAAGGAATGGCCATCCTGGCCGGTGATGCGCTGCTGACGGAAGCCTTTCATGTCCTTGCTCTTTATGTAAAAGACGATTGTTTGGCCCGGCAGTTGGTATTGGAGTTGGCACACGCGGCAGGGGGAGGTGGCATGATCGGCGGCCAAGTGGTGGACCTGATGGGGCAGAATACCAATGGAGACTTGGAAACCGTAAAATATATCCATATCCATAAGACAGCGATGATGTTTCGAGCTGCTATGCGGATGGGAGCCCTTTGCGCAGGGGCCGAGAATGAACAAGTGGAGATCCTGGGAGCTTATGGCTTGAAACTGGGCTGGGCGTTTCAGATCGTCGACGATCTACTGGATGTCACCGGCACTCATGAACAGATGGGTAAGGCCACCCAAAAAGACCAGAAGGCCGGCAAGCTTACCTATCCTTCTATAATAGGTGAGACTGAATCACGCCGGCAGGTGGATAGGCTCAAAGATGAGGCGCTAGCTGTTATTGGACCATTGGGCGAAGCTGCCCGCCCCCTGCATCACCTGGCGGATATGCTGATAAATAGACAAAAGTAAAACATATAGACGAGACTATTCGTATAACAAATAAACGAATGTAAGAAAGACAATGATAGGAAAATTACTGAAAACTATAAAATGTCCGGCCGATTTGCGGGATTTGAAGATTCAGCAGTTGGGTGAACTGGCCGAGGAGATTCGCCATCTGATCAAGATGGCGGTGAGCCGCAATGGGGGTCATTTGGCCAGTAATCTGGGGGTGGTAGAGCTTACCATCGCTTTGCATTATGTATTTGATTTCAGCAGGGACCGGCTTGTCTGGGATGTGGGCCATCAATGCTACATACACAAGATATTAACCGGTAGGGCGGAACAGTTGGAGCGGCTGCGTCAGGTGGATGGGATAAGCGGTTTTCCCAATACCCAGGAGAGTCCCTATGATCAGTTTATAGTCGGCCATGCCGGCACCGCCGTCCCCAGCGCTGTGGGGCTGGCCCTGGGGGCACAATTAACCCAAAGCCAGGAAAAAATTGTAGCAGTGGTAGGTGATGCCAGTATCGTCAACGGAGTTTCCTTTGAAGGGCTGAATAATACGAACAAAGTTAATCGGCAATTGCTGATTATTCTCAATGACAATTCCATGGCCATCGATAAGACGCAGGGGGCTTTCGCTCAATACCTGACTCGTTTGCGGATTTCCCGGCCCTATGAGGACCTGCATCGCCGTACCGAACTTATGCTGCGTCAGCTTCCCGTGGTTGGGGATAAACTTCATGATACTCTGCATCGTATAAAAGGTGGTATAAAAACCACGCTATTAGGGCCGCAGAAATTTGAACAGTTGGACATCCCTTTATACGGTCCTATAGACGGACACGGCATAGCTAATTTAATCAAGGTATTCAAGGTCCTCAGTCAAATAGATCATCCGGTTATCTTACATGTTTATACCGAAAAGGGCCGGGGTTTCATACCGGCCAGCCAGGATCCGTGTACCTTTCACAGCATGCAGCCGTTTACGGTTGACGGTGAGAATGTAAGTTTCACCGAGAGAACGGATCGAAGTTTTACTTCTGTCTTCGTCCATACCCTGAATGAACTGATGGCCAAAGATGAACGAATAGTGGCCCTGACGGCCGCTATGCCTGATGGGACAGGATTGGCTTCTCTGCGCGGTACGTTTCCGGATAGGATTATTGATGTGGGTATCGCTGAAAGTGCAGCGGTAGATATTGCCGCGGGACTGGCGAAAAAAGGATTGATGCCGGTGGTTGCGTTGTACTCTACATTTCTGCAGCGGAGTTTCGATCAGATATTTCAAGAGGTAGCGCTACAAAACCTGCCCGTGGTATTTTGTCTCGACCGGGCCGGATTAGTGGGTGGCGACGGTCCTACCCATCATGGATTTTGTGATATAGCTCTGCTTAGAAGTCTGCCGAATATGGTTTTGATGGCTCCTGTAGACGAAGGGGAGTTAATTGAGGCCCTTAAATTTGCTATAAAAAGCGGGCGCCCCTGTGTGGTGCGCTATCCTCGAGATATAGCCAATCAGCTTGATAAAATTGCCCCTGATTATCAATGCCAACCATTCGATCTGGCTAAAGGGGCCTGGCTGCGCCGGGGACATGATGCTATAGCTCTTGCGTATGGCAGTGTAGGTTATGAGGCCGTTCTGGCAGCGGAGTCTCTGGCTGAAGATGGTATTGATCTGGGGGTATTCAGTGGCAGGTTTGCCAAACCATTGGATGAAGAGATTTTACATAAACTCTTGGCTGATGGGGCGGATATGCCGATTATAATACTGGAAGACCATGCCTTGGCAGGCGGTTTTGGCTCGGCTGTATTGGAAGTTGCCCAACAAAATCATCTTGATACCTGCCGGATCACTCGGCTTGGTCTGCCCGATTACTTTATGGAACAGGATACCCGCCGTAACCAGTTGGAAAAGGCAGGATTAACCAGTCAGGCAATAGAGGCACATGTACGACGGATACTAAAGCGAATCATGACACTAAGCGAGAATCAACCAAACTCGGCGGGCGTGCAAGAGGAATCCCACACAGGCACAAAGATCATCAAACTTAAAACCGTATCGTAGTAGTGGGGCGGTATGTCATAGACAGGTTTTTTGACATTTTTGAGACATCTTCTTTTGACGGTATTATCAAATGTCAACACCATCAGATAAGACCCGGGTTATTTTAATAATAAATCCTCATAAATCTCAAACCCAATCATACGGCCGGCAGTTACGGGATTGGTTGCAAGAGAGAGTCCAGGTGGTAGCCGATAATCTGCAAGGCAATCTTGACTTTAAAAATCTCCCCCCTGCGGATTTCATTATCGTCCTGGGCGGAGATGGTACGATTTTATCTACAGTGCGCGACCTGCGATGTAATCAATTGCCTTTGATTGGGGTCAACATGGGGAAATTGGGTTTCCTGGCCGAGTTTTCTCTTGAGCATCTGCAAGAACAATTTGACGAGATAATCACTCTTGAGAAACCTTATACTGAAAGGACGATGCTTGAATGCCGCATAAACAGACCCGGTCGGCCCGATTTTGAGACCATGATTGTTAATGATTTAGCCATTATCGCCGGTCCTCCCTTCCGGATGATCGAAGTGTCGATAAGTATTGCCTCAGAACCACTGGCCTGTTGTGCCGGGGATGGATTAATAGTTGCCACGCCCACAGGTTCCACTGCCTATAATCTATCGGCAGGTGGTCCGATTTTGGCCTCTACCTTAAAGGCTGCTGTGATAACCCCCCTGGCGGCTCACTCGCTCAGTTTTCGGCCTATTGTGGTCAATCTGGACAAGCCCATTACGCTTCGCTGTCGTGATGTTCATGCTTGCGGTAGTGAGCAGACGCAACCAGGTGCCTCCGGAGCGGTGGTAGTGATTGACGGACAGGACCATACTGTTTTGAAAAGTGAAGACACCATAACTGTGACTCCAGCGGCGGCGCAATTTTTACTGGTTCAGAATCCCAGGCAGAGTCAATGGCGGCTCCTCAATACTAAGCTGCATTGGGGCGCCCGGCCCAACTATACACAAACGACCGAGGATAATTGAAATTTGATACTCCGTATGAGACGAGGGTACAAGGATGAAAAAGAAAAATACACTTAAAGAAATTTTTCTGATATTCCTGAGTCTTATGGTTAGCCTGTCTTTTCTGTCTGAAACATTGAAGGGACAATATTACGTTTCCGAACAAGGCCATTTGCTGGACGCTAATCCGCGTCTGGGTTCTTTCGGTTTGAACACGCAAACCCGCCTGGATTCTCTGGTTCCCCGCGCCAACATGTATGTGACCGGGAACGTAACCGGGGGGGCCAGCTTTCAGGGGCTTATGCCTTATTCAAGCTCGCAGGAATTTCAATCTTCTCTGGGCAGCAGCGCGTTAGGTAATTTCCGCCGGGATTCAGTGGGCGTTGATAATTTATCACAACCATTTGGCCAGCAGGTTCCCTATGTAGATCCCTCCCGCTCGGTCACCCGTACTCAAGGCAATAGCGTGGTTAATACCCAAAACATGTATTCCCGTCAATATGCTGTAACAGGGCCCCACTATCAGTACCAGTATAATGATTACCGTTTATCATCGCGTCCCCTGAGCAGGACACATACTTTGGGAGTTTCCGCGCCGATCCCTGAATTTAAGATTATTGATACAACCGGCTCCGGCGCAGCAGTACAAGAATCCTGGATGGTGGAAGATCAGTTGAATAATATGGGAATAAGCCAACGGGGAGTGATGGATTTCCCCCAAACTACCACTACAAATACCTATGGTACTCAAGGCCAGTCACCGGCTCAAACATCCGGGCAGCCTCAAGAACTTACGGAATATCAGCGCGATAGGGAAACTACTTCCATCGGCTCAGAAACTGAAACCGATTCCACCGGCATAGGCGTACAACCGGAAGTATCCGGGATGCCGAAGTTGGAAATTCCGGGCCTCCAGAGCGAAACGGGCGATCAGCAAACTCAGGACGAAAACAATTCGGAAAAATCCCCGGAAGATTTATGGCAAAGAACTACTCCCGCTCCGTTTAGTTTGCCTCAATTACCTGCGGAACAATCAGGGCAGGCTGAAACAGAATCAACAGGGCAAACCAGATCAGTCCCCGGGGGATTTACTGATAGAACCAGATTGCTGGGTTCACCAAGTAATGAAAGTGTTTTGATGAGTCCCACCCGGGAAACACAAATGCCCGGTCCGCTGTCCCGGGCTCCCGGAATGGGATTGGCTCCGGCTGAACGACAAGAGGGAATACCAAACACCGGCTCATCATCTTATGGGCAGAATAAGGCAAGCGAATCAACCACGCGCTTTACGAACAAGCTGGCTGATTCCTATCGCCAGGAAGTTAAGTATTATATGGACCGGGGCAACAGTCTTATGCAGCAAAGGCAGTATTACCAGGCCGCCAATGCCTTTGGTACCGCTGCCCTGTACCAACCACAAAATGGAAGAATATTATTGTCAAAGGCCCGGGCACTGTTTTGTGCCGGAGAATATATGAGCGCCGCCTACTTTCTAAGTCAGGCTCTTGAGTTGAATCCGCAATTGGCATTGGTAGATGATAATTTTACCCAGGTTCTTCCCGACCAGAAGAAATTGCAAGAGCAAATGGATGAGTTGGATTTGTGGCAGAAGCGATCGGGTCAACCAATGCTGAAATTTTTGAAGGGCTATATTCTCTACTATACCGGGGATATAGAACAGGCTTACCAGTCTCTAACTGATGCAGGTCAACTTTTACCTCAGGTCAAATCGGTGAATATTTTACTCAAAGCTGTAGAGGCCAAGCGAGGTACGAATCCGGCAAATAAGACGGGGGCAGTTGTCTCTCCTAACAAAGGAAGTTAATGAGAGAAATGTCTGATTTTGCCTTTTTAGTGACTTTAATGTATGATTTTGAATCCCAGTGTTTTGCATTTCGCGCCGGGATAAGCGGCTCAAATAACAAATTGCCGAGTGGCATATCAGATTATGGTATATGAAGGGATCGGGATTTATCATGTTCTCCAAAAAGCGGAAATATATTATAATCACCTTCGCGTTGTTTTTATGCACGGGAGTATGGCAAGCAATGTCAGCCGATGAAAAACACATTGAAAGTAAAACTGAACCTTTGCCTCCGGAGGTGGCAACAAACCGTCCCCTTAGGCAGCCGGAAAGCCTTCTCCTGACGGTAGGGCAGGGCGAAGGAGACCTTCAGGGAGATAGTGAGAAGGTTATCCAGGCGGCTGTCGAATATGTGCACCGGATGGGCGGGGGCACAGTCCATATCCTGCCTGGGCTGTATAACCTGGAAAATGCGATCTGTCTCCATCCCTATATAACTATAAAGGGATCTGGCGAAAAAACCATACTGAAAAAAAATGCTACTTTCGTCACCCCCCTCGTGCGGGATTCCGACTGGTATGAATATGGGATACAGGTGAAGGATGCTTCGGGATTTACACCGGGCAATGGGATTATGCTGCGTTCAAAAAATGGTATTGATATCCAGGGCCCCGCCCGCAAGATTACCATAAGTAACTGTCGTTTTGCCAATACGCCCAATAAGGGTAGGCAGAAGTGTATTCGTATAGGTGAGAAAGTGGGGCAGGTTATACCAGAGGACAACACTTTTACTAACTGCCCCGTTCAGATCGAAGACCTGCGTAAAAAGCCTGTGAGCAAAAAATAATTACTCCATATAAGGCGTAATCATGACTGGTGAACCCGCCGATAAAAAACCAAGCCAAACTTCCAACTCCCCTGAGTCTTGCTGCTCAGGTTGTTCTCAGCATGATAGTTGTATCCAGGTTTGGTCTGCGCCGAATAAAGGTCCTCTCACACCCATAGGAGTGGTTCTGGCCAGCGTCCTGGCTTTCCTGGTACCATTGCTGGCCGCTATCTGCGGAGGTGTACTGGCTCGAACCTGTTTGCCAAATTCACAAAATATAACTTTAGGGCAAGTTGCCTGCGTGGGTGGTGGATTTTTATTGGGAGCTATGTTAGCATGGTTGACGATGCCCTTGATAAGGAAGCGATTTCATGAGTAATACTGATAATCAGGGGGATAATTTCAAGTCCCGTCCAAGTCTTCGTAAAATTGTGCTTGGTATCAGTGGTGCCAGCGGTGTGATTTACGGCCAACGGCTGCTGGATGAATTGGAAAAGGCCGGCTGTGAATTACACATTATCATCACCGAGCTGGCCCAGCAAATCCTTATGGACGAACTGGGTATCATGGAGCAGTCGGCCGATGCCTTGCTGGGCCGAGCTTCTGAACGTCTTTCGTTTCACAAGAATAGTGACATGTTTAGCCCCTTGGCCAGCGGCTCTTTCCCTGTTGATGCTATGGTGGTTTGTCCCTGCTCTTCCCATAGCGTCTCCTCGATTGCCGCGGGACTGGCCGACACGTTGCTATTACGCAGTGCTTACGTTAGTCTCAAGCAGAATCGATCCCTGATCCTTGTTCACCGAGAGATGCCCTTAACGGCTATAGATCTGGAGAATATGCTGAAAATCACCCGGATCGGTGGAATAATCTGTCCCGCCTCACCCGCCTTTTATAACGAACCGGAAACCGTCAATAACCTTGTAGATACCGTTGTCGGTCGCGTTCTTGATTTGCTGGGTGTCGATCACGATCTGCCTATCCGCTGGTCACCTTAAAAAGTGATGCGGTATTATTGAAAAATTGAAGTCAGTTCTTTGGTGGGGGGCAAAGTTATTTATAAATCTACAAGTCCTTTTTTAGTGGAAGTTTCACTGTCGCCACTGCGCGCACGTAAAATGGTACTGTTCTGAGTTACGCCCAGAAAACCGCCTATTTTTACTGTACGCGTGTACATCATACTGACCTGCTCCCCGTTTTTAATCGTTTCCAGTTTGTATCCGATGTGATCAATATCTGCGATAGGACTGTCATCCAGAGCTATGATGATATCACCTGCCTCCACCCGGGCGTAATAGGCCGGTGAGGCCCGTTCCACGCTCAATACGACAATATCCCCCGGGTTACCTGCGATTTGATATCGTTGTATCATAGTTTTAGTCAAAACAGCCACTTCCATACCGAAAAGCTGCTGGGCCAGTTTTTTCCCATCTGGTTTGGGACGGGCATGTAAGGGAAGATTCAGCGTAAACGTTTGGGCCGGTGCAGATGGTGCACTGCTGCGAGCTATCTTAAATGAAACAGTACTATTCGGCTGACGTTGGAAGATGTCGAGGTAAAAATCAATTGCAGAGTTAATCTCATTGCCATCGACCGCCGTAATAATATCACCCACCTTAATATCAGCCTTTTCCGCGGCGCTTCCTGCCCGCACCGAACTGACCTTTACATCCTTCCAGCCGGAAGAAGTCTTGACATCGCTCACAGTCAAGCCAAAGTCAATCCGGCTTAGTCGTTCCACATCAAGTAACTTGGCCAGATTTTGACGTAGTTGATCGATGGGTATGGCAAAACCGATACCCTGAGCCGCTTTGCGGATGGCGGTGTTTATTCCAATTACTTCTCCGTTGATATTAAGCAGGGGACCGCCGCTGTTACCCGGGTTGATGGGAGCGGAAATTTGCAGCATCTCCTCCATAACAAATCCTTCACTTATTTCCACATCTCGATGGATGGCACTAAGGATACCATCGGTGAGAGTCTGTTGATAGCCGAAGGGATTGCCTATAGCCAAAACAGTTTCACCAATCATAAGGTCGTCACTGTGCCCCATATGAACGGTGGGCAAAGGTTTATCCGCATCGATTTTTAAAAGGGCCAGGTCTGAGCGGCTGTCTTCGGCCACTTTCTGGGCCTGGTATTCGCTGTTATCGGACATTATTACCGATATTTTATCCGCCCGGCGCACGACATGGGCATTGGTTACGATATACCCGTTGGTATTTACGATAAAACCCGATCCCAGCGACGGTATTACCACTTTACGTCCCCGGAAAGGCCAGTCCCAGTCAAAGCCCCAGCCGAATACATCATTGGGAACCACTTCCTGGATATATTTGCTGGATATACTTACTACAGCATCCTTATTTTTTTCGAAAGCCTCGACTACAGGTGTCCGCCGGGACGTAGCGTCCTGGGCTTCCAGGGGGGCCAGAGATAGAACAAGGATCGCGACTATTGCTTTCAGAAATATATTATATTTCACAGACTACTCCTTCGCCCAGAATACTCCATCGCCAAATTCCCGTTGGGTAACTCATAATTAACTAATTATTATAGAGTTCTTTTACAAGGAAATCATACACAAAACCTATTATTCTGAACCAAATCTTCTGTAATCTATTGCTCTTGACGGACGGTTGGATTACAATATAGCCGCCTTGGCCGCCTGGCCGACCGGGCCTGATTTAGGCTTCTTTTAAGCCATCGAAAACGCCATTTATTGAGGATTTATAGCGGTGACCGAACAGAGTTTTCAAGAAAAAATCGAAGATCAGTCTATCCTGGACGAATTGAAAGATTCCTACCTTAATTACGCCATGAGCGTTATTATCAGCCGAGCCCTGCCGGATGTTCGTGACGGCCTGAAACCCTCCCAACGGCGTATCCTGGTAGCCATGAATGATCTCAACTTGGGCCCGCGCAGCAAACATCGCAAATGTGCCAAGATTGCCGGCGACACCTCTGGTAATTATCACCCTCACGGTGAAGCGGTAGTCTATCCGACCCTGGTGCGGATGGGTCAGCATTGGAATATGAGGCATACCCTGGTCGATCCCCAGGGAAATTTCGGCTCGATTGACGGCGATCCACCCGCGGCCATGCGTTACACCGAGGCCCGTATGACCGCAGCGGCCGCGGATATGCTGGTCGATATCAACCGCGATACCGTCGATTTTCTTCCTAATTATGACGAAACCACCACCGAGCCAACCGTTCTGCCCAGCCGATTTCCCAATCTGTTGGTCAACGGTAGCGTCGGTATCGCCGTCGGTATGGCCACCAGCATACCTCCCCACAATCCCTCAGAGGTATGTGATGCCCTGATCAAGCTCATCAACGATCCGGATTGTGGTTTCAAAGACATTATGTCCGTACTGCCGGGGCCTGATTTACCCACCGGCGGTATGATTTGCGGTCGGAAAGGTATCGTTGACGGCTATACTACCGGCCGGGGCTCTCTGACTATCCGGGCCAAGCTCCACACTGAAACCACCAAGCGAGGTAAAAACCTTATCATCGTTGATGAGATACCCTATCAGACGATTAAAGCTCAAATTGTCACTAAAATCGCCGACTGTGTTTCTCACAATACAATCCCCGAAATCACCGATGTCCGGGACGAGTCCGACCGGAAGGGGATGCGGGTTGTTATTGAACTGCGGCGGGACGCCGACGAACAAGTCGTTATTAATAAGCTTTATCAATACACTCCTTTGCAGAGCACCTTTTCCCTGAACAATATTGCTCTGGTACGCAATCGGCCCCAGTTGCTCAATATAAAACAAATGCTCGGTTTATACCTGGACCATCGCAAGGACGTCATCAGACGCCGGACTCGTTTCCTCCTGCGTAAGGCCCGAACCCGGGCTCATATTGTAGAAGGTCTTCTGCTGGCCCAGAGTAATATCGATCGGATCATCGAGATTATCAAAAAAGCCGCGGATGTTCCTACTGCCAAGTTGAATTTGATGGCCCAGCCGCTGCGTTTGATGGAACACGCTACTCTCAAGCGTCTGTTACCTGAAGAGTTTGTCACGGAAAAAAGTAAAAACGACCACTTTCTCACCGGCCCCCAGGCCGACGCTATCCTGTCGATGCAATTACAGCGTCTTACCGGCCTGGAAGTTGAGAAATTAGCCAAAGAGTATGCCGACCTCGCCGAAGAAATAGCTGGCTACGAAGCCATCCTCGCCCAGGAGGAACTCGTCCTCGACATTATCAGAGAAGACCTCTACGAGATGAAAGAGAAGTACGGTTCACCCCGCCGGACCGAGATTGTCGGCGAAGTTACAGATTTTGATATTAAAGACCTGGTTGCCGAGGAGGAAGTCGTTGTTACTATCAGCCACGATGGTTACATCAAGAGAATGCCCATCGATACCTATCGCCGTCAGGGGCGCGGTGGCCGAGGCGTCATTGGCAGTGATACCAAA
>Ga0272442_10004329_pt1 | contig 19482 bp, 14 predicted proteins | sample SSMForm2O_FD_200262 | JGI IMG/M metagenome (GOLD analysis project Ga0272442, IMG submission 200262) | Marine sediment archaeal communities from Little Sippewissett salt marsh, Falmouth, MA, United States - SSM-Form-2O | ecosystem: Environmental > Aquatic > Marine > Wetlands > Sediment ... | reverse complement strand
TGGAACAAGCACGGAATAAGCAATCTCGGCTGGAGCAACAAGTAAGCGAGCGGATCAGTGAGTTGGCAGATGCTCGAAAGCAAATCGAGCAGCGAACTGCTGAATGTACCCAGTTGCAGAAACGTATCGAGTCTCTGGAACACCAACTGAAAGAGCAGGCAGAGGAAATGACGGCTACATTAACCCGAACTAAAGAGGGATTACAGCAGCAAATACATGAACGTCAACAGTCTATCGAACAACTTGAACAGAAAATCATAGAATACCAGCAATCAGAGCAAATACTGCAGGAGCATGGTGATCAACTTAAGAAACAAGTCGAGGATCTGACAACTCAGTTAACTATAACTGAACAGCGGACACAGGAACAGAAAGCTCAACTGGAAGAGCAGATACATGAGCATATTGATAAACTTGCTGCTGCCAATGAGAGATTTGAAGATCAATTTGCTGAACGTAAACGGTTAGAGGGGCGCCGCGATCAACTTCATAGGGAAGTTAAAGATCTGACTGCTCGGTTATCTGCTACTGAAGAACAGTTCAAAGAGCAGTTAATCAAATACCAGCAGGAACAGGAGCAGGCACGAGAGCATCACTCTCAGTTGGAACAGCACATTGCTGAACAAACTCGTGAATTGACAGCTGCACGCGAGCAACTCCAGCAACAAGTCACTGAACGCACACAGTTGCAGGAAGATCGTGAACAGCTACAGAGTCAAGTTGATAAATTGACAACTGAATTGTCCACAGTTAAAGAGCAGTTCCAACAACAGATCGTCAAACGCCAGAAAGCTATTGATCAACTTGAACAGCAGGTTATCGAACAACAGCAATATGAACAAACTTTGAAGAGATATTGTGATCAACTTCAAGGCCAAGTTGAAGACCTGAGAGCTCGATTATCTACTACTGGAAGGCAGATACGATATAAGGAGGAGTATTGATATTTTGAAAACAAGTTACTTCTTCAAGCAACCATTTCCATTGCTCGTCAACGCGCATCTGGAAATCATCTACGAGGTGACTCCACTTGTCATCCTTTAGATGTCTGAATTGTCCACTATTTCCCGACTCCCGGAGATGGTATAAACTTGTAACTGTAATCATATTAAGGGCTTAAGGCAATTTCGAGTTAGTCTCTCATAACCCGGAGGTCGTTGGTTCAGGACCGACTGAAAGAGTCAGCATCCAATGAAGGGTTTCATTGGGTCCAATTCCAATCCCCATTTAATTGACAAGGATATTGATAGTAATGCATTGTTATGGTATAATAAAAAATTGTACGCATTTTTATGATAAAGTAGGAAATTACGACAAATTAAACAGTTTCGACAAAATAAACACGACGCTCTAAGAGGATTTGTTTTTCAAGATGAAAACAGCGAAAAAGTTTACCGCAAAGAAAATGATGAATGGGAACGAAGCGGTTGCCAGAGGGGCCTTCGAAGCAGGCGTGAAAGTTGCCACCGGTTACCCAGGTACACCCTCCACCGAAGTAATGGATTATACACATGATCGTTACCCTGATATCTATTGCGAATGGTCCACGAATGAAAAAGTGGCTGTAGAAGTAGCCATCGGAGCTTCATTTGCAGGATATCGCAGCTTTGCAGTCATGAAAACAGTGGGTTTAAATGTGGCGGCAGATGCCCTATGCGGGGCTGCCGGAAGCCAGATCAACGGCGGCCTGGTACTGGTTGTTTCCGATGATGTCGGTCGTATTTCGGGTGATGACAATAATGATTGCCGTCATTTTGGGAATATGTTCAACATTCCGGTATTGGAACCGAGTGACAGTCAGGATGCCAAGGATTTTATGGTTCGTGCATTCGAGATCAGCGAAGAATACAGCACTCCGGTCATACTTAAAATCACATCGGTAACTTGCAAGACAAAAAGTCGGGTTGTCTTTGATGAAGACTGCACTTACGAAGCAAAATTCAGACACGAATATCCCGTCAGTCTCAGTAAGGTTATTATGACAACCATTATGACCAAGGCAAAAGACTCCACGCATCCTAAATTGACCCGATACTTTAATGATTTTGTGGCCAATATTAATCGCCTGGCCAGCGACAGCAATGACTCCGATCTAAACAAGCTGGAGTTGAATGGTACAAAGATCGGGATTATTACGGCAGGCACTCCCTATTACTATGTAAAAGAAGTATTGCCCGAGGCCTCGGTTTTAAAATTGGGCCTTATCATGCCGCTTCCTGAAAAGAAGATCAGGGAACTGGCCGAACATGTAGAGAAACTCTATGTAATTGAGGATGGCCATGATGTCCTGGAAAAAAACATCAAGGATCTGGGGGTTTCGGTCATTGGGAAAGAATTATTCCCGAAATTCCCCCAGATGATGCGTTTCACTCCGGATGTCATAGAGGAAAAACTCGTTCCGGGCGCACCCAAGCGAACTCCTCAAAAAGATGTTCCCTTCAGATTGCCCATCAGTTGTGCCGGCTGCTCTCACCTTTTCATTGCACAACTGTTAAAGAAACATAAAATCAAGGCTGCTGCTGATGTCACCTGTGGTCTCATTGGCACCTTTCCTCATATGGAGGCCTATTCTTTTGAGAAATGCATGGGATCATCTATTGCTATGGCCCATGGTTATAATATTGCCAAAGAGAATAAGGAAAATCTTGTAGCCATGATCGGTGATGGTGGTTTTTGGGCGACCGGGATCAATGGACTGATGAACCTGGTATACAATAACAGCCAATCAACGGTGATTATTGTTGATAATAACTGTCTTGCCATGACGGGTGGTCAGAATGTGGCCTCCAGTGAGTTTGGGTATCATTACAAACCGGAAAACAAACTGGATATTGCAAAAGTCTGCGAAGCCATCGGCATTACAGATATTGTAACTGTGGATCCTTACAAAATTGAAAGCTTGGAAGAAGCTATCATGAACGCGGTAAACGCAAAGACAAATTCAGTGGTCATTGTTCAAAAACCATGTGTCACAAGATTTAAACTACCCAAAGACACGCCAAGCTATATCGATCAGGATTTATGTACTCAATGTCGACAATGTTTACATATTGGATGTTTAGCCATTGAGAGAAAAGCAGGAAAAGACTCCCATCAAATAGTGATCAATGAAGACCTTTGCACGGGCTGCAGATTATGCTCTACCGTATGCAACCAGAAAGCCATACAATCATGAATTCACATGACACAGGAAAAAATATCATCATTGCCGGCGTAGGAGGACAGGGGATTCTCCTTTTTAGCAATATCATAAGCCAATTTTATATGAACCTTGGATATGAGCTGAAAATATCCGATGTGGTTGGATTAGGTCAACGCGGTGGAGGTGTCGAAAGCCATTTCCGCTATTCAAACAAGCCCGTGCTATCCCCCTTTATCAAAGCAGGGGATGTGGATTACGTCATCTCTTTTGAACAAACGGAAACGCTCCGGTTTTTGCATTGCCTGAAAGCCGATGGTGTCGTCTTTACAAGCACCTATGAGTTAACGTCTTCGACTGTGAACACGGGTTTGCAAAAGGCCATGCCCGAGTCTAAAACGGCGATCATAAAGAGATCGGATAAGAAGATATTTGCGATCGATCCCACTGAGCACAAAAGCCCGGATTTTGATATCAGCAAAATGATGAATGTCGTCATGCTCGGCTTCTATGCTGAGTTCAGAGACTATGCGCATGATGATATGATTAAAATAATCAAGGAAAGCGTTCCTAAGCGATTTGTTGAAGGAAATTTAAAAGCATACGAATTGGGAACGACTATTGCCCGCGGTGAACTCGTGGCTGAATCGTCGGTAATTGTTAAACCATAAGGGAAATAAAGTGAAATTACCGGAAGGTGTCGTGCTGCTGGATAGTTTAGGTGATTTACAGCCCGGCAATACAAGTCCAATACTCGTCTGCGGATCCCATTGTGGAGGCAATAGGGATCTTGCCGGACACGTAAAAAACTGCCATGTGAAAGCTGTTTTTCTCAACAATGCAGGTGTCGGAAAAAATCAGGCAGGGATCAGAGGACTCACACACTATGAGGCTGAGAATGTTCTGGCATGTGCTGTTGATAACGATAGCGCTGAGATTGGTATTGCCCGCGATACCTATGAGAACGGAATCATCAGTCACACAAGCACCCAGACGGATACAATCGGAATCCGGATTGCCGATTCTGTGAAAGAGGCCATTGCCAAAATAATCAGTCATGGCCCTTTAGCTCAAGAAGCTGAGGCTCTTGAAGCTTTTGATACGGGAAAAAAGAGCAGCAAGGAAAGCTTAAAAAAACAAACACGAACACAAATTGATGGTGTGTGCATCACCGTAACCGATAGCATCACTTTCTTAAACGAGAGCAATTCAGGAGATATCGTTATTTGTGGATCACATGGCGGTTTGAGTGCAGGGAATTATGCAAAGAAATATCGCGTTAAAGCTGTATTTTTTAATGATGCTGGAATCGGCAAAAATAATGCCGGGGTAAAAAGTCTCGAATCTCTCAATGATGCAGGAATTCTTGCTTGCACGGTAGATTGTATGAGTGCAGAGATTTTTAACGGACAAGACGTGCTCGATAATGGCATTATCAGTGTTTGTAATCAACTTGCAAAGAACAGAAGTATCAAGGAAAAGCTGACGGTTAAAGAGGCAATTAAATATATTTAGCTTGGGGTCGGACCAAACTAAGTATACTGATCACAATTGAAAATTCCCGTTTCTGCGCGGCTATGTCAGGTCGCGGCCGTAAGTTATGATTTCGCTCGCGGGAATTTACTACCCTGAAGGGTATAATTTATATAAATAAAGGTAACCGTTCATGGAATTCCATAACGGTTTTACGATGCCCCCTTTTGTAACCACAAAGAACTCGACAAAGAATATATATTTGACAGAAAAAAACGAATCGAATAACATATCGATTTGGGGGTGTTTACTCGAAATCTCCAGTTGTGATCGGAGTAGCACCCATTACGGCAATTTATAGATAAAAACGCCAAAGAATATCCTGCCTAAGGAGTTGGTTTTGGTAACAAGTATGGCATATGAAATTCTAAAATCTGTTTCGGATCTGGTAGAGATCGCCGGTAAACTGCCAGGGACAACTGTGATTATTCCGGGCGGCGACCGTGTTGAAGACCTTCGCCTCGTCGATGCCGCTTGTGACTTTGGCATTACCAACAAGGCCATACTTGTCGGAAGCCAAAAACGAATTATTGAAAATGCAGAAACGGTTGGCGTTGACATTAGCAGGCACAACATTGTTGATGCCGACGGTGACCGGGAAGTCGCGCAAAAAACCGTCGAACTGGTCAGCGCCGGCGAAGTGGACATGGTTTTGAAAGGCGGGATATCAACACCGATCCTTAATCGTGAAATGCTGAAACTCGCGGTTAAGCCGACGGCCAGTCTTGCCTGCATTTTCGATGCGGCACAGATTTCAAACGGCAAACCGATTGTTCTTACCGATCCGGGCGTGACAACTGTATGTAATTTCGGCAGGATGGTGGACATTGTCAACAATTCTCTAAAAGTAGCCCAGCTTGTGATGGGGATCGATAGGCCGAAAGTTGCGATTCTGTCGGCCAACGAAAAGCAAATACCTTCACTTGCCTCAACGTCGATGGGTCTTGAACTTTCAAAACTGAAATGGGACAACGCGCTTGTTTGCGGCCCGCTGTCATTTGATCTTGCAACGGATCCCAATTCTGTTGCCGTGAAGGGCATGCCGAAATTACCGAACGCCGAAGACGTCGCAGGTAAAGCCGACATTCTGGTTTGCCCCTGTCTTGATTCGGCGAACGTACTTTATAAAACAATCACCTCCATGGCCAGATACGGCGACGCGTCGATTGCCGGTATCACGCTGGGATTTCAGATTCCCTACATTATCCTTTCGCGTTCGGACAATCTTGAAACGCGTTTGGATTCCATTGCGTTGTGCAGCATATACGCTCAACGGCAAAACGATCTAAAGAAGACAACCTCTGTAGAGATACATCCTAAACCAAAAGCGCTGAAGCGGGTGCTGGTTGTCAATCCCGGTTCTACGTCAATTAAAATAGCTGTCTATGAAAACGACACGTGCCTCTACGAGTCCGAGAAGTCTTTTCAAGCTGAATCGGCTGCCACGCCTGACGAGCGTATAAGCTTGGCCGAAAAATTGACCGAGCTTGTTAAGGATGCGTTTGAAAAAAGCGGTGTAGAATCATTGGACGCAATCTCCGGAAGAGGCGGATTTTTACCAAGACCCAGGGAAAAGCTTGCCGGCGGAACATATCTCGTCGCCGAAAACGTTGAAGGCAAGATCGTTGCAGACCATACGATAGTTAACGCTATCGCCGATCATCCTGAGATGGAACATGCAAGCAACCTTGGTATAATAGTAGCTGCGAATTTAGCGAAGCACTTCAATGTCCCGGCGTTTTCGGTGGATCCTGTGGTCGTGGATGAGTTTTCGGAATTAGCGGAGTTTTCCGGTTATGCACCGATCACACGCCGCAGCACGTCTCATGCACTGAGCATTCGGGCAACCGCTAAGAAGGCCGCAGAAATTGCCGGTCGTTCTGTTGAAGATATGAATCTTGTTGTCGCTCATCTTGGCGGCGGGATCACAATCGCTTCCGTCGTTAAGGGTAAGATGACAGATAACAGCATCGCACTGCTTGGCGAAGGACCCTTTACCCCGCGAAGGTCCGGGCAATTGCCCATAAACGAGTTGATAGACCTTTGCTATTCCGGGCAGTTTACAAAAGAACAGCTTAAAAGCGAGCTTTCTACGAAAGCAGGGCTGGTCTCCTATCCTGACTGCGACTCAATGAAAGTTATCGAAGAACGGATAGAACAGGGTGATGAAAAAGCCAAACTCGCAGTTGACGCGATGGTTTATCAGATAGCCAAAGATATCGGTGCGGCGTTTGTCACAGCCGATTGTACAGCCGAGGCCATTGTCCTGACAGGCAGACTGGCTCACAGCGCATACATAGTAAAGTCTATACGCCAGCGGGTAGGACGGTTGGCACCAGTGATTGCTTACCCCGGATCGATGGAAATGTCCGCCCTTGCAGCCGGTGCCATAGCAGTGATGGAAGGGACCCAAAAAGCACTGAAATATAATTTACCACTAAAATAAAGGATTACCAGTAATGGAAAATTCGGAGAAAAAGTATTGGATGTTCTATATAACAACGTCTGATTGTGCAGGAGCACTTACCAGTATCTCAGCGGCATTCAGCAATGAAGGGGTAAATATTCTGACTATCATCGGTCATGGGGCATGCCCTGACAGAAAAGGCGTCATTGAGATCGGCTTTCAAAGCGAAACCAAGACAAAAGATGTCCTTATTAGAAAAATCAAACGGCTAAGCAAAGCTATCAGTATCAAGGAAGAAGAAACTTCTATGGATAAACTTGCAAAAATAATATCCCGCAGCTAATATCAACATAACAATACGAATTTTAATGAAAGGAAACAGAACATGAGCACGTTTCATCATTTTGGCGTTCCCACCAATGTAAAGCAGGACGGTGAGACTTACATTGAAGGAGCAAAGGTATTTGTCACTGATGCTGAGACTCATCCTTACCGGGTCGAATTTCTCCGTTTTGAAGAGGGCAGCCCGATGCATGAGGATGTAATCAACAATCCACACGCGGCGTTTATGGTTCCTGATATAGAGATTGCCACGAAGGGCAAGAATGTGATTGTGGAGCCGTTTGACGCCACTGAATCCCTTCGCGTGGCTTTTATTAACGATAACGGCGCCGTAATCGAACTGATGCAAAATTTATAAGTGAAAGGATACGGTATCTATGGCAATGAAAAAATTTATCAATGATCCGTTGGATCTGACTTCTGAACTGCTTGAAGGAATGGCTATTGCCCACGGTGACACGATCGCGATCCAATCAGAAAAACTGGTTGTTCGGGCCACACCGAAGGACACAGGCAAGGTTGCTTTGCTGACACTCGGCGGGGCTGGACATGAGCCGGCACTGAGCGGTTTTGTTGGCGAGGGCATGTTGGATATCAGCGTTGTCGGCGACATCTTTGCCGCACCGGGGCCGCCGAAGGTTCTTGAGGCCATGCGGTTGCTAAAACGGGATGCGGGGATTTTGTTCGTTGTTTTGAATCACGCCGGCGATGTAATGAGCGCCAATATGGCCATGGAAATGGCGGAAAAAGAAGGCATTAAGGTCAAAATGCTCTTAACGCATGAAGACATCGCTCCGGGGGCGAACGCGCCTGCTGAAGATCGCCGGGGGCTTGTTGGTTGTATCCCGCTGTATAAGATTGCAGGCGCCGCCGCAGAAGCCGGTAAGACGCTTGATGAAGTGTATGAGATCGCCGAGCGGTTCAATAATAATATGGCAACGCTGGCGGTCGCGATGAACTCAGCCACCCATCCATCGACAGGCGATGTCCTCTTTGAATTGGCGGACGATGAAATGGAAATCGGCATGGGCCAGCACGGCGAAGCCGGCACCGGCTCCACGAAAATTCTCAGTGCCGACAAAACAGCAGAGGTTATGCTCAACGGTCTTGTCTCTGCGATTGACGCCAAAGCGGGCGATAAGGTCATGGTGATTATTAACGGGGCTGGCGCCACGACGTTGATGGAGCTTTTCATCGTTCTTCGGGGTGTCAAAAAAGTGCTTGACCAGAAGAAAATCGTGATTGCCGCATCGAAAGTGGGAGAATTCCTAACGGTTCAGGAGATGGCCGGCTTCCAGATGTTTATCGCTAAAATAGATGACGAATTGCTGGATTTATGGAACGCCCTGGCCGAATCACCCTATATGACCGTTCGTTAATTATTGGGAATGACAATGTGCAATACTATTGAAAACCAAGACGTTATTAATATGGTTCTTGCTGCCGTTGCCAAGGTCAGGGAAAACCATGAGATGCTCTCGAAACTTGACGCTGTGACGGGGGATGGTGACCACGGAACCACAATGCTTCGAACTGTCAAAGCCGTGGAAGAGGCGATTAATGCTAATCCGGATAAAAATCTGAAGGATTTGCTGTATCAGATTGGATGGGCCATCATGTCGGCGGACGGCGGTTCAACCGGCCCCCTGCTCGGTTCATTTTTTATGGGCATGAGTGAGGGCGCAGGCGAATCGCCAACCCGTGACAGTTCCGCTGTTGCAGAGATGATTATTGCAGGCGTCAATAAGATGCAAAAGCAAAGCCGCGCCCAAGTTGGCGACAGGACGATGATGGATGCGATGTTGCCTGCGGCAGACGCTTTAAAGGCCTCAGATAAAAGTGCCGCAGTGTCCGATATTCTCAGGCAGGCAGCAAAAGCGGCGAAAGATGGATCGGATGCCACCGTGGAGATGAAGGCCAAGTTCGGCCGGGCACGTAACCTGGGTGACCGGGTCATTGGACATAAAGACCCCGGGTCGGTTTCGGTCTCATTAATCTTCCAGGGATTCTATGAGAGTTTCACTTGTTAAAGTTAATACATAAGAAAGGTAGTCAGTAGCATGGCAGATAATGTTGGTAACAAAGATGCAAAAGATTATGGAATCGGCATCCCTCCGAAAAAAGAGTCATTTTTCCTCAAAGGGCTTGATCACGTTGACTGGGGGATCAAAGACCGTATGGGTCGGATTTTTAATGAAAAATCAGGCAATACCGTCATGCTGGCTTTTGACCATGGTTACATTATGGGCCCAACCTCCGGTTTGGAGCGGATTGATCTGACCATCGTTCCGCTGGTCGAACATGCTGATTGTATTATGTGTACCCGCGGCGTGTTGCGTTCTTGTATTCCGCCGCAGGTCAATAAGCCGGTTTCACTGCGTTTTTCTGCGGGTACAACGGTGCTGAATGATTTGAACGATGAATGTATTTTAGACATTGAGGAAGCCATTCGTCTGAATGCCTCCGCGCTGGCGATTATGGTTTCGGTTGGCGGTAAATACGAGGCCAAGACCATTGACAACCTGGTTCGTACGTCGGATATGGGAGCCAAATACGGCATCCCGACGTTGGGCGTAACGGCTGTCGGCAAGGAACTGACCCGCGACAGCCGCTATCTGTCTATGGCCTCGCGTGTGTGTGCAGAAAATGGTGCGACCTTTGTCAAAACCTACTACTGCGATGAAGGTTTTGAGAAGGTAACGGCTGCTTGTCCCGTGCCGATCGTGATTGCCGGGGGGAAAAAGCTGCCTGAATTGGACGCGCTGACAATTGCATACAACGCCATCCAACAGGGTGCTGCGGGGGTCGATATGGGCCGTAACGTTTTCCAGGCCGATGCACCGGTTGCCATGTTGAAGGCGGTTCGTGGTGTTGTTCATGACGGCCTGAAACCTAAAGAAGCACTTGAATTGTATAATGATCTGAAATAGCGATCATATAAAAAACCTCTCCAACTTCCAATTTTCGGATAAAAGTGAAAGGAAATAAAATGAGTCTATTAAATCGAAGAGAAGTCCTTGGCCTTGCCGCCGGTGCTGCCGTCGGAGTATCAGGACTCTTAAGCGGCTGCAATCTAAGCAGCAAGGAGAAGAACATGTCAAAAGGAAAATTGAAAACATACAAAAACGAAGATTTCTACAATGCAGATGGTTCTTTCAATCAGGAAAAAGCCAAGCAGGCGTATTATGAAATGATGGAATATTATAACTATCCTATCGTTGATCGCCTTAAAGGCGAAGAGTTCTGGGCAATTGATTTTGGACTGGGCCGTTTTACCGAAGTGGGTATGGCCGGTATCTTCTGGGTCAATAACCTGGAGGATAATTACTTCGGCCATGAGATTTACCTGCTGCCGGGTCAGCGTATCCCAGAGCACGGTCACGACAAGACAGAGGCAGCCGGGGCGAAAATGGAAGCGTGGATGCCGCGAAATGGTATGATCTATATTTATGGCGAGGGCGAGCCAACACCGGGTGCTGAAGCGGATATCCCCAAAGCGGATAAGCAGTACTGGATTGCCAAGACCAAAAAGAAACTGATGCCCGGTGAGGTCGGTCAATTGGAAAAGAAAGGTTCAATGCATTGGATGATGGCCGGCGATGAGGGTGCCATCGTCAGTGAATTCGCTACGTACCACGATAATGACGGGCTGAAGTTCAGTAATCCGAATGTAGTGTTCTAAAAATGAACTCCCAAAATAAGACGACGATATTCTTGTGTCTAAATGTAATTGTATATGATCCGGAGATAACATGTTAAAGAAAACGCTAGTCGCAGCTATGTGCCTTTGTGCACTAAATACCATTGTACATGCAAAAATGGCTTATTTTTCATATGCAGGCAGGATTGATACCGTTACGCAGTTTGGTAGAAGTACAATGATTGGCAAGGGTATCGTTGAAGAAATCGCCGCTCTGGGAGAACAACAGTTTGGCGGTTCCTGGAGTGCTGAGTTTTCAGGGACACTAAATGTATCTAAGGAAGGAAACTATGAATTTTCTGTTACTTCTGATGACGGCAGTGCTCTCTACATAAACCAGAAGCAGGTTATTATCAATGAGGGGAACCGTCCTGATTCAACAAAGACCTATTCTGTTACCCTGAAACCCGGCACGTATCAGATAAACCTCCTTTTCTTCAATAGACGCGGCGGCTATGCCCTTCGTGCAACCGTCAAAGCCCCCGGAGCAACAGCCCAAGACCTTGCGGCAGTCTGTTCTCCAAGCAAGGAAAGGCTGAGCATCCCAGGTGCTGAAAGGACAGCACCTGCAAGAAGGCCATCTGGTGGTGACCAGGCCGCTCTTCTTGAGATTTCCAGTCCTGACGCTTTGATACGTTCGATAAAGCATATCCTGAAGAACAAACCCCGCGACTACAAAAACGGACGTACATTTCTAACGCAGGCGGAAGCGTTCAAAGAGAAGATGCCGGAATTACTGGAAAAGCTGAAATCAGGCGATCCCGAAGCGACCAAGGCAATCGAAGAATACGACAAGCTCAAATACACCGCCCTGGTCACGGAGAATCCTTATCTCGATTTTGACGAAATACTGGTGATACTCACAAACAGAGTAGCCACAAAAAGTAACTGGCTCGGAACCCATACCATCAGGCCCAATGGGTACAATAATAAGATTGCCCGCCTGAACTTAAAAACCGGTCAGATCACAGACGTTTACAAACCTCAAGACGACTCGCTCGTCTGTGAGCTGGACCTGCACTATGACGCCGATAAGCTTCTTTTCTCCCAACCTGATAAAAGTAACAAATATCAGGTCATGGAGATCGGCATTGATGGTGAAAATTTACGCCAGGTTTCTACCATCGCAGGCCAGGATGTCCATAACAACGGGGGCATCTATCTGCCCAGCGAAAAAATTATATTCAGCTCCACCGCTCCCATGGTCGGTGTACCCTGTATCGGCGGCAGTCAATCGGTTCCGAATCTGTATGTGATGGATCCTGATGGTCAGAACACACGACAGTTGACGTTTGAGCAGGATGCTGACTGGTATCCGACGGTGACCGCGGACGGCAAGATCATGTATCTTCGCTGGGAATACACCGACATCATGCATTACTACTCAAGAATTATGATGACGATGAATCCTGATGGTACGAATCAGCGTTCGGTTTACGGTTCACAGAGTTTATGGCCCAACTCCATGTTCTATGGGCGTCCAATACCCGGAGAACCGGGCAAATTCTCGGCAGTTGTCTCAGGTCATCACGGCGTTGCGGGAACCGGTAAACTGACCATTTTTGACACCAACAAGGGGTATCTGCATGCAGATGGTGTCGTTCAGTATATTCCCGGCTACGGCAAAGAGGTGACGCATGTCACGGTCGATCAGTTATATCCAACCGTCAAAAAAGAATTATTGGAAAAATTCCCGGACCTTCAGGATGTTGTCACGGAACTGATCAATAGATACATGCCAAATTCAGCCGGCAGCGGGAAAGACTATCACGATCTGAACAACGACTTCTTTAACAAATGCTACCCCAAACTTCGTGAGTACTATCCCGACGAGATGGCCCTGGACCTCGACAGATTAGTTGACGGCGTTTACCCACAGTTCTATGTACCCTACCCTGTTAGTGGTCAGTATTTCCTAACCGTTGCTCAAATGACACGAAACAGTGACTGGGGACTCTACCTGGTCGATACATTTGACAACTTTGTACCGATCCGGTCAGACGAAGCTTCCGATTACAGATACATGGTCGAACCCTATCCGCTTAAAAAACGCCGGCGCCCGCCGATTATTCCCGATCAGGTTAATCTCTACGACAAAGAGGCGACCTGTTACATTCAGAATATCTATCGAGGTCCCGGTTTAAGGGGAGTTCCTGAAGGAACGGTTGATCGTCTTCGGATCTTCACCTATGTCTATGGTTATTACAAACTGGGCCATCACACTCATATTGGCGTTGAGAGCAGTTGGGATGTCAAACGCATGCTTGGCACCGTCAAAGTGGAAAAAGACGGATCGGCTATGTTCAAGATTCCTGCGAATACAACGATATCCCTTCAGCCGCTGGATAAAGAGGGCCGAGCAATACAACTGTTCCGCAGTTGGCTTGTCGCGATGCCGGGTGAGAAACTTTCCTGCATTGGATGCCATGAAGCTCCAAGTGAGCCGCCTGTGACCAACAGAACCATCGCCTCGAATAAAGAACCGCAGTTGATCACGCCGTATCGCCAGCGTGTAGAAGGATTTTCATTCAATACCGAGATTCAACCGGTTCTGGATGCATACTGTATCCGCTGTCATGACGGAGAGGACTCCAAGAGGCCTGACTTCAAAGACACAAAAGTAGCGAATCCGGGTTCTCCCGGCAAAAACTTCAGTAACTCGTACTATGCGTTCCATAAATACTTCCGCCGCCCCGGGCCGGAAAGCAGTGAACTGATGAGCATACCGTACGAATTCCACGCCTCTACATCTGAAGGGGTCCAGTTGCTCAAAAAAGGACATGACGGTGTGGACCTGGACGACGAATCCTGGCAAAGGATCTACACGTGGATCGACCTGAACGTGCCCTATTACGGCAGTTGGACAACCGCTTACAGCGGCAATCAAAGCCGTGCAGAATATACTGAGGACATTTCTGCCAGGGCAGCCGCCTTGCGTGAGAAATATACACTGATTGATTCAGACTGGGAATATACCCCGCTGAAACCTTATCCGGTCTCAGTCAGTAACACCGAGGGGCCTCAAAAGAGTGAACCGATCAGGGTATCGGCTGAAAACTGGCCGTTGAATGAGTCACAGGCCAAACAATTACAGCAAAAAGCCGAGCCGCAGCAGAAAAAGGTCATCGATCTTGGAAACGGGCTAACGATCACGATGGTCCGTATCCCCGCCGGTGAGTTTGTGATGGGAAGCGATGACGACACGCCCCAAGAGCAGCCGCGCCACAAGGTTAAGATCGAAAAAGCTTTTTGGATTTCTGAAAGTGAGATCAACAACAAATTGTTCTTCGCATTTAATCCGGCCCATGACGCCAGCATATTTGATCAGCAGTGGAAGGATCATGTCCGTCTTGGTTACTATGCGAACTACGATGAGCAACCGGCTGTTCGAATGAGTTGGAATCAGGCCAGTGACTTCTGCCGGTGGGTATCCCAAAAGACAGGGCTCAAAGCCGCCTTACCGACCGAGGCCCAATGGGAATGGACCTGCCGTGCGGGAAGCGAAGAGGCAATGGCGTTTGGATCAAAAGAATCTGATTTCAGCAAGTTCGCGAACCTGGCAGACAAATCAGTTGAAAAGTTTGCCGTAAGAGGCGTCAATCCCACCTTCCGATCGAATCTCGTGAATGATCCGACCTTTAACTTTATACCAAAGATTTCTCAATACAACGACAGGCAGTTCCTGATTTCCGGGACAAAACAGTATCAGCCAAACGTTTGGGGCGTTTATGACATGCACGGCAATGTAGCCGAATGGACACGCAGTGACTATATCAGCTATCCATACCAGCCGGATAAAAGCAACTCCATGGATGATACGACAGAAAAAGTGGTCAGGGGCGGTTCATTCATGGACAGGCCTTATCGGGCGACATCGAGTTATCGTCTGGGATATTCGCCATGGCAGGGAGTTTTCAATGTTGGCTTTCGTATCGTGATTGAGGACTGATAATGAGATATGTCGTCTTTTTCTTGTGCCTGAGTCTGTGTGTTCTGGCGGAACAACGGTATCTTTCTCCCTCCGATATCGTGGTATCGGAAGACGGTTCTGTTCTATATATCGCATGCGCCGCCGATGACAGTATCCAGGTCTTTGATGTTGACAAGGAAAAGGTCTCTTCGCGTATTGAAGCTGAAGGTGCCAGGCAGATCGCGCTGTCTTCGGATAACGCCAGACTTTATGCGGTCTGTGGTGAATTTTCAGGCAAATTGCTTGAGATGGACCCAACGACGGGCAAGACACTTCGCAGTTTGCCTGTGGGCCATATGCCTATGGCTCCTGTCATCAGTCCGGATGGTAAAACGCTCTATTTCTGCAATCGTTTTTCCAGGCACGACCAGTCCGATGTACATGCCGTAGATATCGCATCGTGGAAAATGAAAGCTTCGGCCAAGGCCATTCGAGAACCGATTACCATGAACCTGTCCAAGGATGGTCAATTTCTCTGGGTTGTCAACCATCTGCCCTTAATGCCGGCGAATCTTGAACAGGTCTTTGCCTCTTTAAATATCTACAAAAGCGACAACCTGGAAAGCGTCGCCAAACTCGACATGCCGTCGGGCTCATTTGCCATCCGGGACTCAGCCATGAGCAACGATGGAAAATATCTGTTTGTGACGCATACGATCGGCCGCTTTACCGTCCCGACAACTCATCTGGATCGCGGATGGATCAATACCAGCGCCGTATCAATCTTCGATGTGCCCGGCCAGACGTACCTGACTTCCGTTCTTCTCGATGACACGATGCGCGGAGCAGCCAACCCATGGGGATTGACGGTAACAGAGGATGACCGATGGCTCTGCGTCAATGCCTCCGGGACCCATGAGGTTATCTGTGTCGATATAAATGAAATGTTCAAACGAATCGACAACGCCGCCGATCCTGAAGAAATCGTCAATGACCTGGCATTTCTTTATGGAGCCAAAAACGGGGTCAAACTTGAAGGTGAAGGCGCACGTTCCATTGCTGTAAAAAATAACGTCATCTACATTCCGATGTATTTTTCAGACAGCGTCAATATATTTGAAATGTGGGATGACGGACCGGGGGGGGCTTTTGCTGTCCCCCTCAAAGAAACAGCACTTGAACCGGACCTTGTAAGGTCCGGAGAGATGGCATTCAACGATGCGACATTCTGCTATCAGAATTGGCAGAGTTGTGCCAGTTGCCACCCCGACACCCGCAGTGACGGGACGAACTGGGATCTTTTAAATGACGGCATCGGCAATCCCAAACAATCCAGGAGCATGCTTTACACCCATAAAACCTCCCCGGTGATGATTACCGGTGTCCGTGAAGCAGCGGAAATCGCGGTGACAAAAGGATTCTCACACATACAGTTCCACCAGGCAACACCCGAGCGCGAAGCCGCGGTAAACGAATACTTAAAATCTCTTGAACCCATCCCAAGTCCATATCTGAAAAGCGACGGCAGTTTAACAGACTCTGCAAAACGTGGAAAGGCGATATTTGAGGGGAAAGCATACTGCATAAAGTGTCATACGCCTCCCTACTATGGCGACCGGTCAAAACATGTTTTGGGTCTCGGTTCAGATAATGACCGTGATCGTGAGTTTGCAACTCCGATTCTGGTCGAGTGTTGGCGAACCGCTCCCTATATGTACGATGGCCGTGCAGTCTCCATTGAAGAGGTTATCACTGTTGACAACAAGAACAATTCACACGGCAACACGAGAGGCCTCTCTGTTCAGGAAGCAAAAGACCTTGCCGAATACGTCTCGTCGTTATAAGGAAATTTTACACGTGACTGCGCCTTGTTTTCTCTCCAAACATCTTTCCAACATCTTCAGGCGGACGCAGTGAGAAGTCGTTTTTCCGATTTTGGCGTTCATTCGCTGATAACTTGCCTACATTCTGAGAAGTTTGGCGATTTCATCAAGCTCGTAAAGCTGTTCCTCGTCAAAGTGCGGTTCATCGCTGCCGCCGAACGCATCGGATTGTTGTCTTTTGCACGGGCGCCGCTTGGCCGCAACCAGAAGACGACGAATTGACAATGGCGACCCAAAGTATTCATTGGGATCGAATTGCACCGGCTCCTCGGAATCGTATTTGAGTACCTGCCTGAGTTCATGGACCTGTTGTTTGAGTTGCTTATTGGCGAATTCCAACTGTTCAATACGCTGAGTCAATGATTTTTGTGCCCGTGTACTGAGGTCCGTTACCAACACAATCAGCCCGACAACGCAGCCCTGCTCATCGTTCAGCAGGACCATTTTCGTCTGTGCAGGAAACGTCGATCCATCCCTGCGTGTGTGCGTCATCGCCCCCTGGACAGTGCCGCGGTCTCTGACCGTGTCGATCATCGACTTCAGAACGGTTTGTATCTGATCCTCCGGGTAAAGGTGCGTGATGCTTTTGCCAATCAACTCCCGGCAGAAGCGGCCGCCATGCATCCGAGCCATGGCCGGATTTGCAAAATGAATCGTCCCGTTTAGATCGGTGAATGCAACGCCTTCATTAAGCTGCTCTACGATAAACGTCAGCCGCTCCAGTGTTTGTTTAATCCGCTTGAGATCGTTGGGATTCATGAATCAATCCTTTGATTAAACCGTATCGCCGATGACTATACCCCTCAGGGCAGTCCCCCGACAGATCGGGATCCGCGAGTCAATCCGTAACTTATCCCGATGCATCGGGACAACCCTGCACAGCCGCGATCCAACGGGGATTCCACCGCGGCCACTATACATCCATGACTTTTTTATCGGCGTTCACCATCTCTTTTCTTCTTAAAAAGTCAAAAAAAAGACAAAACCGGCTGGCTTTAGCCAATGATCCAACCCATGAATCTGCAACAAAATTCGATGTTAAAGGTAGGTAATACCAATCCCACTAAAAAATTGCGTTCGCTGCGCGGCTATGTCTATTTTTCAACGTACTTTAGAGTCGTCCTCGGGGAATTTATTCCCCTGAAGGGTATAACCTGAAAAAAACCGCCTGTGGCATTTAGAAGGAGATAGGAAGCAGGTGGTGCTTCCTTAGAAGGAGAAACCACAGGCGGCAGAAGGAGCTTTGTAAGGTTGTATTATATTCACACCTGCCGGCAGTGTCAAGAGGAGGGGGCATTTAAAAATAAACTCACACCTCGGTGAACTTGCTATAAGGCCGTTTTTTTTCGGTACACCATCCCCTGAAAAGAGGCCACCAGATCACCGCTGTCATCGGTTACACGAACCCGGTAGGTCGCAAGCTTTGGATTGATCGACTCTTCTGCTGCTTCCGCCGTGAGGATGCCGTTTGTCGCCGCCTTCACATACGAAATGCTCACGTTAATGGCGACCGCGATGGTCCCGTGTGAATTCGAGGCGGCGGCAAAAACGAAATCGGCCAGGGTAAAGATCGCCCCGCCGTGTACGGTCCCGACGCCGTTGAGGTGCATTTCCTGGAGGGTCATCACCGCTTTGGCGTATCCCTTGGAAACCTCCACCAATTCGATTCCACTGTGCTGTGCAAATTGATCCCTGCTTAATACATCCCTTACTTTATCCATCATATTTTGCTGTATCCTTTCCACAAAACCGGAGGTTAGCCGTTCAGGGCGTCGAGGATGAGTTTTGTATCGACGTGCTCTTCGACGAGATCGTGGAGTTTGCGGACCTTTGCGGTATCCCACGAGCGTATCTTAAAGCCCAGATCCTTCATACGGGCGCTGACCTTGAAAGTGTCTTCATTGCTGATCAGGACGGGTATCCGGCTGTTTTTGAGAAGCGGTTCGATGGTCGGGTGCGGTTCAAAGCCGCCGGTAAGGATCATGCCGCCGTTGGTGGTGTCTTTTGTGAGAACCAGCAGGGATATGAGGATGTTATCGATACGGTCGCCGGGGATTATGACCAGTGTATTGGTATTGATGTACTGAAGCATGTTTTGCGGTTCCATTGCGGCGATGACGGTGTCTTCGATAACATTGGACAGGGCGTCTTCGCCGCAGAAAATCCGATAGTTGAACTCTTCGGCTAACTGGCCGACGGAAAATGTCGTCAGGGAGCGGTCAAATGGAATGACGCCGATCAGACGGGTGCCCAGCAGTTTCAGACCCTTATCGACGGTGTCTTTGACCTTGTCATATTTTTCGGGCAGAACCTTATTGAGGATGACGCCAATGACTTCGACGTCGTGATCGGCAAACAGAGCCAAACTCAGGGCAATTTCGTCGATGGGACGGCCGATACCGCCGGAAGTGACGATGATGACCTTGGCGCCGAGCAGTTCAGCGACACGGGCATTGGACAAGCCGAAACAACTGCCGACGCCGGCGTGACCGGTGCCTTCGATAATAACCATGGGATGCTTTTTAAGAAGCTCTTCATGGCAACGAATAATTTCTTTTTCCATGGGTT